>Ga0208825_1001906_pt1 | contig 14743 bp, 6 predicted proteins | sample AD_UKC113_MetaG_FD_184450 | JGI IMG/M metagenome (GOLD analysis project Ga0208825, IMG submission 184450) | Active sludge microbial communities of municipal wastewater-treating anaerobic digesters from Hong Kong - AD_UKC113_MetaG (SPAdes)... | ecosystem: Engineered > Bioreactor > Anaerobic >...
AGTAGGAGTAGACGATATTACTTTAAATCACCGTGAAAACCGAAATGCAGGTGTTTTTGGTGAATTAAGAGGTGATTACAAAGGATTATTAAATTTAAGTGTAACTTCTCGGTGGGATTGGTCTTCAACACTGACTTTAAAATATAATCCTTATTACTATCCTTCTGTTACGGGTGGAATTGTTTTCTCTGAATTATTTCATATGACCAACGACTGGTTTTCTTATGGTAAATTACGTGGAAACTGGGCAAAAGTAGGGAAAGACGTAGCTTCACCTTATTTGTTCGACCGAAAATATACGCAATATCCTACTTTACCCGATGGAGGCTATGGAGCCGACCCAACTCTATCCGTTGCAAGTGTTTTAAAACCCGAGATGAACAATTCGTGGGAAGTTGGACTTGATGCTCGTTTCTTTAACAACAAAACAAGACTTGATATTGCCTATTATTCAACTACTGTTGACAACCAGATTGTTACCGTAAGGGTTTCTACTACATGGGGTTATATTCTTCAGACCAGAAATGAAGGAAGTATCCGAAATGAAGGTGTTGAATTTACATTTGATCAAGATTTATTGAAAAATAAAAACTTTTTATGGACAGCCGGTTTAAATTTTGGATTAAATAGAGGAAAAGTTCTCAGTTTGCCTAATGGTATAATGGAAATTCAAGGCACACAATATGGAGATATTTTCCCTACTGCTTATTTGAATGGTTCTACTACGGCTATCTCGGGAAAAGATTATTTACGTACTCCTGATGGTAAAGTAATTTGTGATAAAAATGGATATCCTCAAATTAATCCTACAAAAAGTATATTGATTGGTAATCGTGAACCTGACTTTCTAATGGGCTTAAGAAGTCAGTTTAAATACAAAGGTTTTTCTATGAGTTTCTTACTCGATGGCAGAAAAGGTGGCGATGTAATGAATGTAACAGGTCGTAGCCTATGGTCGAGTGGACAACATAAATTGTTAGAGTTTTATCGCGGACGGCAGGTGGTATGGGATGGCGTTGTAGAACAACCTGATGGCACTTATGTAAAAAATACCACTCCTATTGTGTTGGATAACCGAACTATTATAAATTATTATTATAATGTAAGTTCAAATTTTATTGAAGATGGTTCTTATATCCGATTAAGTTATGTTACTTTAGGTTATGATTTTTCTAAACTCATTAAAAAGAATTCTTATATTAATGGTTTAAGGTGTTCGTTAACAGGTACTAACTTATTCTTATTAACAAAATATTCGGGGTCTGATCCTCAAATCAATGCCTCTACCGGCGAAGGAGGTACAGGGTCAATGGGAATCGACAGTTACCCCGTGCCCAATACCAGAGGTTTTAATTTTACCATTACTGCTAATTTTTAAATCGTAACAACAATGAAAACAAATAAATTTAAATATTTAAGTATTGTCTTAACTGTTATCTTCGGCCTTTTATTAACCGGCTGCGAAGATTGGTTAGATATCAATACCAGCAAAGATAAACCTTCAAGAGTTCCGCCTGATCAGTCTTTGCCTTTACTCGTTTTTTATGCTTCACAACTTTGCTATGACCATGCTGAGTATGGTGTCTACTTGTCGCAAGCATTGACTACCGGCGGACGGGCACAAGTAAGTTCATATGGCTATAAAAGCGGTTGGGAGTTTTTATCCATGAACCGACATCCACAATGGAGACGACACTACTACGATATCGGAGTAAATGGTGCAGAGTTGATTAAAGAAGCTGAAAAAATTAATTCGAAAAATTTTATTCTCATTGCACGCACCATTATGCTACACTCAACTTTATTGACGACTGATGCTTTTGGTGATATGCCTGTAAAAGAATCTTATTTATTGTCTTATTTACCCAATTCACCTTTTTATAGCTTAACCAAATCGCCAGCATTTGATCCTCAAACTGATGTTTATGAATGGATGTTGCAAGAAGCTGATGAATTAATAAGTTTATATAATAATCCTGATTGGGTAAATAATCCTGACAATAAAACCATTACAAAACAAATGGATCGAATGTTCGAAGGTGATTTGGGAAAATGGAGAGCTTTTACCAAAGCGTTGAAAGCAAGAATCCTTATCAGAAAATTGCCTAATTGGGACAACACGCCCGCAACTTGCCAACAAATTATCGATGCAGTGGATGCAGCATTGAACGATCCTTCTTATCAGGATGCCATTTATAAATATGATGGTGGCTCGGCAGAAAAAAATTGTCCGTGGGGACCGGCTCAACCTAAATTAAATTTAGGCTGGGCACAAGCAAGAGACAACCTGCTAACAGAAGCTATCCCATCCAAGTTTTTTGCTTATGCATTGTTGGGGGCTTATACAAGTACTTATGCTTCAAGTGCAAGGGGACCTGCACTTGATCCAAGAGCCAAAGAATTAATGACTCCACGTATTTATGAGGTGGGGGATAACAAAACTACATTAATCCGCTATTTGGAGAACAACATTGGTATGCCAACCACCATGAAAATAACTAATTTCCCTGATCTGTATGCAAGCGAAGGGAAAAATCCTTACACAAAAAATGATGGCTATATTATGTTGATGTCTGAAGAAGAATTGTTGTTTATCAAAGCAGAAGCACAATACTGGAAAGAAATAGATAAAACAGCAGCATATAATACAACAGTTGCTGCAGTGGAAAGAAATATGGCTCGTTTAGAAGTTCCTAATGATACTAAAAAGCAACGTTTTTTTGATGTTCGATTACCGGGAGCTTCAACATTTACCATTGCTGACTTGATGCAGCAAAAATATGTGGCTATGTATCTACAACCCGAACAATGGACCGATGTACGCCGCTATAATTACAGTAGCGAAACCAATGGTATTACATATGATGGAACGTATGTTTATACGGTAACAACTATCCACAATGGGTCAACAAAACATACACCTGACCAGTTTAATGTTAAATTTTCCTTGCGCCGTCCTTATAATTTGTACGAACCTTATTGGTGTACTGCTGACAGTTATGCAGGCGAAGGAAGAAATGAATCACAGTTATCGCCCAATGCATGGATTATGCGACTGAATTATGACCCAGAAACAGAAGATAAATATAATGTAGAAACATTAAAAGAGTTAGGAGCTTATAAAAATCCTGATTGGTTGAAAAAACGAATGATCTGGGCGCAAAAAAATAACGACAAAGTTAATTGTTTAAATGATATTCCGTGGAAATAATTTTATAACTGATAATTATAGCTAATAAATATGAAAAAGATTCTAATTTTTATAACAGTCATCGGTTCTATTATTTTGATGACTACCTCATGCGAAAAAAATGATTCGCTCGACGATAATGCAATTATCGGTCCAATGGCACCTCACGCGTATTGGGAAATAGGAAGTTCAACTGTTAAAGCAGGTGAAAATGTGCCTTTCTTTGTACAGTATTATACTACCGGCGATACTCCCATTGACCATTTGGAAGTATGGTACAATGTGGTGGAAATTGAATCAAAAACAGTTTCATGCCCGTGGACTCAAACTTTTACTTACCAATACTCTTTTAATATTTCCGGCGAAAAACGGATTGCTCAAAAAGCTGCAGAGTACGAGCATCAGGAAAATTTTTGGAATGATTCTTTACGTGCCTATACTTTTAATAATACTTTTCCAACGAGTCCTACACTAAGTTCCATTGATTGGAAAAAGCCAACAACTTTTGATAGTACCTTGATGATTAAATATTTTGGAAAGGACTTTATGCAGGATTTTAAAGATAGTGTGTACGTTCGGATGAAAGCTGTTGATTTTCAGAAAATGTATGAAGGTCTGGGTTTGGTTGATAATTTTAAAGCAACTTATTTAGATTCTGTTTATAATGATCAAACTGGCAAATATGATTTCATTTTCAAAGGAGACACTATTCCTCAAGAAATAAAAGATATTTATCAAGGGATTTCTTTTCAAGATTTAATCCTGAATGCATCCAATAACAATTATGAGGTAGAATTTTCCAGAAACTATGAATTAAATGCCCAATTAAAAGTTATTGATAGAAAAAGAGTAGCAGGTTTAACCGAAAAAATTACAATTACACTTAATTAAATAGCTTTATGAAAACAATACAAAAAATTAAATATTTAATTCCTATCTGCCTCATTGCAGTGTTTATGTGGAATTGTGAAGACGATCTGCCTAAAGTAGAGGAATTACCTTCTCCTGATGTAGCTTTTACTTATGAGGTCGTTGATGAAGCTTTCCAATTAGATTATTATGTGGGATCTAACATCCAATTCATCAATACTTCTAAAGCTAACGGTGAACCTATTTGGGATTTTGGAGATGGGAATACAGCACAGGGCGATACAGTGGTTCATCAATATGCTCAACCCGGTACCTACCAAGTAAAACTAACTATTGAAGGGAAAGGGAGTTTAACACAAAAAATTTTTATTAGTGACATCAAACCCATTTTAACTTTAAATCCAATTGAAGGTGGAATTTGTGAAGTATTAACCGGGAAAGTAAGTTTTAATGTAATCGTACCCAATCCTCAAAATTTACCGGTAGAATATAAGTGGATTTTTCCTGAGGGAACTAAAGATGAAAATGGTCATGATATTTCGATTTTTGAAGACGCAAATCCGGGAGAAATCACATTTAGTAATGTAGGCTCACAAAAAGTACGTTTACAGGTAAAGCTTGGAGGACGTGAGCTTGATGAAACTTCGTTGAACGTTCCTGTTGGCTATAACGAGCCTGTCCCTACTCTTTATTATGCTGCGAAAGATGGCAACATTATGGCTTTAAAGCTGGTAACGAATGCACCTCAAGGCATGAAAATTTATCCTTTCGATATGGGGGTAAAATCAGGGCAGCATCCATTGAATATCTTGTTCAATGATACTTCTCTCTATATATTGGACTGTGGAAAACAATTCACTTATATCAACGATGCAGATGGGGTGCTGGGCGATGGAAGAATCTTGGTTATGTCCAAAGATGGTAGCAAAGTGGAAACCATGCTTACCAATAAAGGAGCTGCTTTTGACGATCCTTTTTATGGTTACATAGAAGGTAATACACTTTATTTTTCGGATCGGAATACCGGCATTCGGACCATTAAATTAAACGAACGTAATAAATCTCTGTCTCCTGCCGAATTTCCTTATTATGTACAAAATGCCACATTGGGATACTATGGCAAAGGGTTAAGTTTTGGAGCCATGAATGCCTGCTTCGGAAAAGTTAACAATGTTTGGTACTGGTGTAAAACATATCATGGAAACGGTATTTTCCGTTTCACGGATGCCGACATTTTAAAAGAACCCATTGCTGGAGGTGCAGGTGAAGCTCCTTCCGCTGGAATAGCACTTGAAGGAATGTCTCCTAAATCATTTGTATGGGATGCTAAAAGAGGTTATTTCTATTTTTCTATTTATGATCCAGGTTATGGTGGGCTTTATCGTTGTACCCTTGATGAATTGAATAATATTAAATTAAGTAATTTAAAAGATTATAAATGCACGCTTCAAAACGACAAAATGGTAGCACCCATTGTAGAAGCTGGAAAAGGTGAAGGTTCGTCAGGAGAATTCATTGGTATCTGTCAATTAGCATTGGACGAAACAGATGGTTGTGTATATTTTGGTTACCGTTCAAGTGATCCAGAAAATATTAAATCAGGCTTGATGCGTTACAATCCTGCTAAAAGATATATCGAACCTGTGGTAGAAGGAGTTGAAATTTATGGAGTAGCCATCAATAAAACACCATCAAAATTATTCTAAAGTACAAATAAATTCGTATGAAGCTTTATAGAAGAGGAATATCTTATTTGTTAGTGATGAAAAAAAGCATTTATATTTTTTTACTGATAGTTGCTCTACTAGACATAGAAAAAGTAGTTGCCCAGGCACCAAAACGTGAAATGCGTTCAGCTTGGCTGACAACAGTATGGAGACTTGATTGGCCAAGCGTTACCGTACCAAAAGCTACAGGCACCAACGAAGCAGCTCGCCAGGCAGCTATCCAACAACAAAAGAACCAGTTAACCTCTATATTTGATAAATTAAAAGGAGCTAATATGAATGCTGTCTTTTTTCAAGTAAGAGGCATGTGCGATGCAATGTATCCATCATCGTATGAACCATGGAGTGCTTATATCTCAAGTGAACGAGGAGCTGATCCGGGCTACGATCCGTTGGCTTTTGCCATTGAAGAAGCGCACAAACACGGACTTGAATTACATGCATGGCTCAATCCTTATAGATATTCCTCTTCTGTTTATACTCATGGCGAAACACCAATGGATTATTATATTACCCATCCCGATTGGTTGTTAGATTATGGGGATTATGTCAAAATTTTAAACCCGGGCTTACCCGAAGTACGCCAAAGAATTAAGTGTATTATTGGAGAAATTGTGAATAATTACAACGTCGATGGAATAGTTTTTGATGATTATTTTTATGCTTATGGAGGCACTCCAAACGACTTGGATGCTGCGGCACAAGCACTTTACAAGCCAGAAAATCAAAGTATTGGCGATTGGCGCCGTGAAAATATTAATAAAATGATTGCTGGTGTTTATGATACTATTCAAAAAGTGAAACCTTACGTTACATTTGGTGTTTCACCTTTTGGCACCTGGACTACCGACCAAAATGTAGCTGCTCAACGAGGTATTCAATTACCAACAGGTGTTGGAGTTACAGGTAATATGTATGCTGAAATTTATTGTGACCCGATAGCTTGGCTTGAAGAGGGAACGGTCGATTACTTGTCGCCACAAATTTATTGGACTACTTACAGTGCTTATCCTTATGGAATCCTGGCAGATTGGTGGTCAAAAATATTAAATCGTTTTGGCAAACATTTTTATTCCAGCCAATCGCTTTCCAGCCTGAGTGGAATGGCTTCATCTATTAAAGGCAATATCCCAATACAAAAAATTCGAATACAAGAGGAAGAAATTCCGGTTTCTGCTCTTTCTACGTTGGAGCAATCAATCGTTCAACAATCAGTTTCAGGCGATATTCAACGAGCACCTTCAGCTGTTGCATTTACTTCGAGTGAAATTGGCTTACAAATTGACTTCAACAGAAACACCGATTTGAACGATGCTCCGGGAAGTGTGTTTTATTCTGTCAACAAATTAATTAATACAAGCGGATTTATTACTTATTTAAAACAAAATAAATTTACACAGCCAGCTCTTTGTCCGGCTATCGGTTGGAAACCTGCAGTAGAACAAACTTTACCGCAAAATTTAACCTTAACAGGACAAATTCTTTCGTGGAATTATCAAAAAACTTCCGATAATATGTCTTTCTCGGTATATGCTGTCCCCAACGATAAAAGAAATATTTCGGGTGTTTTTTCTTCTTCACAATATTTATTGGGTTGTTCTTTTTTAACTCAATTCCAATTACCTGATAGTGTTCATGAAAACACCCATAAGATTGCAGTTGCAGTAATTGACGAGTTTGGAAATGAATTTGCACCACGAGTTTTAAATGAGCCTGCCGAAAATTCTACACCGGCCCAACTCATTTATCCTGAAAATAATCAAGAGACTATCATTCCTTGTATATTCAGATGGAATGCTGTAGCTAATGCGGATAGTTACATATTACAAGTGGCTTTGAATGAAGACTTTTCTAACCTTGTATTTTCCAGGGAAACAAAAGAGCCTCAATTCTTTTCAGGATTACAAACAAATTTAAAAGATAATACCACATATTATTGGCGAGTGAGAACCAGAAAACCCAATGCAGTAGATAGTTGGTCGGAGACAAGACATTTTTTAAGCCATAAGTTTAAGATTCTTTCTCCAGAAAATGGAAGCGGCAATGTTGCGTTGACACCCACTTTTAGGTGGGATTACATTAGCCCTACAGCAACTTATACACTTGAAATATCAACAGCTTCAAACTTTGCTGAAAATAAACGGGTATATATTGAAACGCTTGCTTCAACACAAAAAACTATACCCGACGGTGTGTTGGTAAGTAGTACTACTTATTATGCAAGGGTTACAGTGAATGATGGCACAATCAATGCTATTTCTGAAACCATTCAATTCACTACATTGGATATAGAAATCCCCGTTCCTCAAATTATTCGACCCTCTAACGGAGAAACTATTTCAGGAAATAGCATTGAAGTTTGCTGGCAAGAACAACCTTCAAGAGGGTTTAGAGTAGAACTTTCAACTGACGCTACTTTTATTCCGAGAAACACCAAAGTAAAATCGGTAGAAGCTTATACTTATTGCACTACTTATACCGATTTGACAACCAATACCTATTACATTAGAGTAAAGGCAGCCAACAACGAAGGATTTACCGATCCTTCTGAAACCGTGCAAATAATGCTAAAAAATAATACCGGCATAAACGATGTTTATATAAATTCATTTGACGGTTACATACAAACGGATGCAACTAAAAATTGCACTCTTATTTATTTTTCAAACATTAATTGTAAAGCAACATTAAGCATTTATTCGTTGACAGGAATTTTATTGAATCAACAAACCGTAGATTTGATAAGCGGCGAAGGCAAAATTCCTTTAAATACCAATTTTTTATCACCCGGAATTTATATGGTGGTATTAAAATCTAATAAAAACGAAAAAGTGTTTAAATTCATTTATTAACAAAAATAAAATTATATATTTACATAGAATTATTTTCTTTTTATTATTTTTTAATTAATTAATTTACTAACTTTTAAAATTGTTACGTTATGAAGAAACAAGTACTTTTTGGAATAGCATTGCTATGCAGTGCTTTCCTGAGCAATGTGCGGGCTGCCGAACCAGCAGTAGATCCTGCAACGTATGCACCCCGAGGTGATAATGGTGAATACACGTTTGAAAACAAATGGCTGTATTCAGCTAAACGGGGTAATTATAACACTGCTGCTGATTTAATTGGTACAGCAGGATTTGTTCGCGGGATGGCAGCGAAAGATGGCAAAATGCTTTTCATCGACAGAGAAAAGAAACAAATTACTGTAGTAAACGGGGAAACAGGTTTGAAAGAAGCTCCGATTGTGTTGGCAAGCAACATTTTTACTTATATGGGTAAAAACAAAGCTGGCACCGCTGACAGTATGTATGTAGCTGGAACGCTTCCTTTCAACGACATTAAAATTGACAATGCAGGGAATGTATTGTTGGGTAACTGTATTACTTCAAATTTAGGACGTTTCCAAATTTGGAAAGTGAATTTGAATGATGGAACAGGTACACCTGTCATCGACCAGGCTAATTTGGCAACTTTGTTCCCTGATGCCACCATTCGTTTTGATGCTTTTGGCGTATATGGTGATGTTAACAACGATGCTATCATTATGGCTCAAAATCAATTAGCAATGGAAACCTACAAATGGACCATTACTGATGGTGTTGCCGGTGATCCAGAAGTTATTTATATTGATAATGTTACTGCAGGAACTTATTTAACTGGCATGGGGAATCCAGGAACTGCTCCTCAAGTTTTTCCGGTAGATGAAAATTATTATTATCTGGATGGAAACGCTACATATCCAACTTTGATTGATATGGATGGAAACATAATTGATGGTTTCTTTAATAATCCATCAGCATTGGTTGATAACATTACTTCACCAGGTGAAAGCTGGTCTATGAACCAGGGGCACAATGGTATTGCTGAATTCCAAGTAGGAGATGAATATTTTGTTGTAATGGCTGCTACCAATACAGCAGGTACTCCTCCATCTACTTTCCGTTTGTTTAAATTTGCCGATGCAGGAAAAGCATTTACAGGTATACAATGTTTATGGACATTTCCACAAGAAGGAATGGGTGCAACTTCTAATCCATATAGAACAGCTGTGCCATCAGTAGAAGTGGAAGGCAACACAGCTAAAATTTATGCTTACACCGGTGAAAATGGCTATGGAGTATATGAATTTAAAGTAAATGTAAGTGGGATTAAAGATGTAAAACAAGCCGTAGTTAAAATATCTGTTGATGGAAATAAAATCAACTTCTTAGATGGACCAGTAAGTACAGTAAGTGTATATGGTGTTACAGGACAATTGGTAACAAAAGCAACCAATGTTGAAAGTATAACGGTTCCCAAAGAAGGAGTTTATGTAGTGAAAGCTACTACTATGAATGGTGAAACAGCTATTCAGAAAGTAATAGCAAAATAACACATTTTAAAAAGAAGTGGTGATAACACACCACTTCTTTTCTTAAATATATAAAAACTACAAAAGTTATTTGAAGTACTATAGATTTTTTATTTTTTTCAATTCCTTTTTAAAATCGCAAAAAGTAACAAACAATTAAATTTAGACAATATCAAATTTTTCCGGAAAAGTTTTATGGAAAGGATTTTGATGTTAGATGAAAAGTTTAAGGTATTTATATTTGTTATGTAGAGTTCTTATTGTTGAAAATATTTAGATAATTTCTTGACAATCGGTATTCAAAAAAGTAATTGGATGAATTATCAAAAATTTATTTATTTTCTTTCATTTCGTTTCTCTCCATAAAATATTTTTCTTCAAAAATATTCATTAAAAACAACAAACATATGAAAAAGAATTATTTACTGACTATCTTATTCGGTATTTTTAGTATTGTTGGAATTTCACAAACTATCAATATCGATGGTAAAATTTATACAATAGACACGCTGGCAAACTATAAAATAGGACCCAGTACTCAATATACCAGTTTACGACTGAAAAGTGGTACGCGACTGGATGTGTTTTTTATTAAAGCAGCTCTCACTGACCCTTACGTAACTGTAAAAACTGTTTTGGCACGTGATTCTATTTACGGGACCGAACGCCCTTCTTCTATGGCAACCCGCAAAAGTAAAGAAGGTTCCATATATTTTGCTGGTACCAATGGCGACTTTTTTGCAACTTCTGGTAGCTATGTAGGAATGCCAACAGGAGGTTGTATGGTAGATGCCGAATTGGCAACTATGCCGGTGAATCGTAAAATTTTTACTTTTGATGAAAATAAAATACCTTATGTGGGCACCATGACTTACAATGGTAAATTGAAATTCAATCAAACAGAATATGTTATTAATCATGTCAATCATCTTCGGTCGACAAATGAACTTGTCCTATACAATAGAAATAACGGAAAATATACTCGTACCAATCAATATGGAACAGAAGTTTTAGTCGAATTGGTTCAAGGTGAAAGTTGGAAAACAAATAGCCCTGTGAAAGCAAAAGTTACCAAAATTGAAAAAAACAAAGGGAATATGCCCATACCTCCAGGGCAAGCAATTCTTTCCGGAAATGGAACTTCTCAAACAATATTGAATACTCTCTCTCTAAATGATACAGTAGAAATTACCGTTGGACTGACGCTAAACAATAGCATTGTTGCCCCTTACACACAGATGGTGGGTGGAGATAACCGGAAGGAAATGTTAAAAAATGGAGTGGTAGAAACATCTGAAGTTTGGAACGAATTACATCCCAGAACAGCTATTGGCTTTTCCAAAAATAATGATACGATTATTTCTTGTGTAGTGGACGGACGAGGTGCTTCATCGGGTGTTACTACGAAACAATTGGCTATTCTTATGCAAAGTGCAGGAGCTTATTCAGCTATTAATCTTGATGGGGGTGGATCAAGTTGTATGTATGTAAAAGAATTCGGCATAATGAACACCCCAAGCGATGGTCAAGAACGAGCTGTTGCAAATGGCGTTTTCATGGTAGCTACTTCTCCTACAGACAATACTATCGCTGAAATCGAATCATACACCAAAACTATTTATTTGCCCAGATACGGAGTTTTTAGACCAAAATTTTTAGGATATAACCAGTACGGATTTTTGATTAATACTGATGTTCAAGGTGTTGTGTTAAGCTGTGCACCAGAAGTAGGAGAGATACTGGAAGATGGACGTTTTGTTGCGTCCGGCAGTAATGGAGGGATACTAACCGCAAGCTATAATGGTATTGAAACCAATATTCAGGTTAAGTTGGTTAGTTCAGCCGAAATTGCTTTTCGATTGGATTCAGTTTTGATTGATCATAGAACCCAATATCCCATTCAAGTTCAAGCCCAAATTGGACTTAATACAATGGAAGTTCTACCCGCTGCTTTGAGTTGGACTATTCGTGACACTGAAATTTGTTCCATTGATGAAAACGGACATTTAACCGGATTGGAAAATGGCACTACAACAGTAGTTGGTACTTTGGGCGATTTCAAAGATTCACTCAAAGTAATTGTTGAAATTCCAACTTCGGGAAGAATGATAGGTGATGATTTTGCAGTAGAAAATTGGTCACTGACTGCTTCTACTCCTTTAAATGCAGTACTTAACACGGAAAATTTACCTGCCAACTGGACACATGGAGCTGCAGTTAATTATGTTTATACTACAACTCGAGCACCCTACATTAAAGTCTCCAGAAAAGTTTCTATGTATGGTTTGCCTGATACGTTGAAAGTAGTTGTTAACGTTGGAGATATCGATATTACCAAAACTCTTTTATCACTGAGAGCAAATAATGCACTCACGACAGCCGTGTCAAAAGAATTTACTACAATTCCAAAAAACACAGATACAGAACTATCGGTAGCCATGAGCGAACTTTTCGATGCCACAGATATTGCCATTTATCCGGTGTGGTTCGATAACATTAACTTTTATCTTGGGACACAAACCTCAGGACAAGCTTATACACTGGCTCTAAAAGAAATTGTTCTTTGCTATAAGGGAGTGGAAATTTCAGGAATTCCTTCCGTATTGCTTTCTCAATACGAAGTTTTCCCTAATCCGCTAGATGGAACCATTTTGAACATACGAACAAAAAATAACGACGCCAATCTTCTACAGGCTCAACTGTTTCACTTAAATGGTCAATGTGTGGTTTCTCAACAACTGAACCCTGTGAATGGAATGGCTACTTTTAAGGTTGGTAAATTACCTGCAGGCACTTATTTGTTGAAAATTTATTCAAACAAAGAAAAATATGAAAGTATTAAAGTGATGATAAAATAAAAAATGAATAGAAAAAATTTATTGACAACGTTATAAAAAATTGATATTAGAACTAAAGTTGAATATTTTTTTATTCAACTTTAGTTTATTATTTAAAAAATGTTCACTACCAATGAAAAAAATTATTATAAGTTTTATTTTAGTTTTTGCTGCATTTCTACAGGTCTTACAAGCACAAAGTACCATTACCTTAAAAAATAAGGTTTATCATATTGATACGTTGGTTCAAAAACATAGCATAGGACCAGGTACATACCATACTTATTACGATTTACCTACTTATCCTCTCAAAGTTCATATTGTTGAAATAGATCTAACAAATCCCCATATTCAAATAGAAACATGTTTAGCAAACGATAAAGCTTTGACTATCGAGCGTCCAAGTTCCATGGCACGAAGAAAAGATTATCCGGGTCATGATGTGGTTGCAGCAACCAATGGAGGATTTTACTTTTATCAGGACCCTGTTGATATTGGCATCCCACGAAGTACTCAATTTATAAATGAAGAATGTATGGCAGCCCAACCATATGGACGAGCTTCTTTTATATTGGGTAAAAATAAAAAGCCCTTCGTAGATCGTCTTAATTTTAATGGTCTACTAAAAAAAGGAACCAATTCACATAAACTTAATATGATCAATACAGTTAATCAGGAGGTTTATACTGAAGAAAATGCCAATATAATGATTTTGTATACGGATAAATTTGGAGGAACAACACCTGTTGATAATACTGGTATTGAATTATTAATTAGACCAGCAGACGGAACTTCTTTTAACTATCATTCTAATGAAGAATACCCGGCAATAGTTGAAAAAATTTTACCATCGGGGGGAAGTTCGGTAATCCCTACGGGAAAAGCCATTCTTTTTGGACGTGGTAATTCTCGTGATTTCCTTACCAATATAAATGAAGGAGATGAAATTACTCTTTCATTGGAATTTAAATTAAAAACTACACCTGATCTACTCAGAGAATTTAAAGAATCAATAGGCGGAAGTGATCATAAAATATTAAATGAGGGACAATTAGGAGAAGGTGATTATGGTGCATATTATGGTTCTCACCCCCGGACAGGAATGGGAATTTCACAAGACAGTTCAAAAGTTTATTTAATAGAAGTTGACGGGCGTCAACCAGGGTTTTCGATGGGGGTGTCTTTATATGAATTTGCAGAAATCTTTAAATCGGCAGGTGCATGGAATGCTGTCAATCTTGATGGAGGTGGATCGTCTATCATGATTGTAAATAAGGAAATAGTAAGTAGATTTTCTGAAGGCACTGAACGTGCTGTAGGTAATGGTGTGTTAATAGTATCACAAGCTCCGGTTGATAATGAAATTTCACACATAGAATTTGAGCCAAAAAAACTGGAAATCCCTATGTATAGTGGATTGTGTCCCAAAATTTATGGCTACAACCAATACGGTTTACTAATTAATAAAGATGTAAAAGGTTTTCAGTTGAGCTGCTCACCTGAATTGGGCCAAATTATCAACGATTCTATATTTGTAGCAAGTAACGTAAAACAAACAGGTGTACTCACAGCAACTTATAATAATATAAGTGTTTCTAAAATAGTTACTATTGTAGATGCCGAGATTGACATAAGATTAGATTCAGTTTTGGTTGATCATCGCACTCAATATCCCATCGAGGTATTAAGCCAAAATGATAAAACTGTCATGAAAATCCCTCCCTCAGCTTTGAGTTGGACTATTCGTGACACTGAAATTTGT
>Ga0208825_1001907_pt1 | contig 14733 bp, 13 predicted proteins | sample AD_UKC113_MetaG_FD_184450 | JGI IMG/M metagenome (GOLD analysis project Ga0208825, IMG submission 184450) | Active sludge microbial communities of municipal wastewater-treating anaerobic digesters from Hong Kong - AD_UKC113_MetaG (SPAdes)... | ecosystem: Engineered > Bioreactor > Anaerobic >...
GCTTCACGATACTTTTGCCAATAGAACTGCTGATACTCCGGTTGGTACCGCTGCAAGGTGTAAGCCGCCTGGACCAACCAGAAGCGCAGATAGGGGTTACGCTCGCGAGCGAGGTGCGGCTGGATTCCCTGCGCGTGACCCGAATCTTGCTTGGGCCACCAGAGCCCGGCCAGTTTGGCCACCGCGGCTTGCCCGTCGCGATAGGTACGCGGGCGGTCAGTTTGTGTGCGGCGGTCAAACTTGGTCCCGGTCGTGAAGCGGGTGGTGTCCTGGATTTCGGCCAAACACCCCGCCACTAACACCGGGCCCAAGCCCTTGAAGGCCAGAGCGCGCTGCGCTTCAGGCAGGAGGGCCAATTCGGCTTCCAACAGTTGCCGATACGCATTTTGGTTGTCCGACAAAACGCGCAGCAGTTCCAAAGTGAGGTGTAGCACTTGATGCAAGGCTTGGCCCAAGGGCGCAGGGAGCGGATAGGAGTGTTGCGCGACTTGGTGTAATTTCTGGGCGGTCTCTTGCGGCTGGCGTAAGGTGTGGTGCGAATGCTGCTCCAGCAACGCCGCGAGTTCGGCTTCGGGGATCGCGCTGAGTTGTTGGATATCCGCATATTCGTCCAGAATGAACTGGCTGGTAACGCCCAAGAGATCGCTGAAGGGGCGCACCGCGCACCGTTGATATTCACTGCCCCATAGATAGAGTACCGACACGAAATAGGCTTTTTCGGCGGCCAGGGTATGGAGCACACGGGCGTAGGCGCGACTGAAGGTGCGCAAGCGCAAATAGCGGTCGGCGAACTGGTAGGGATGCTCGATGCCCACGCTGCGGTAGTAGTGCTCAATGAGCCGGGCATCATCGGGATCGGTCTTATCCTGCTCGGCCAACGCCTTGCGATAGCCTTTAACGTGGGCGGGATTGAGTAAGGCCAACTGGGGGTCAAAAGGAGCCAGTTCGGCATCATGGCTGAACTGGTAGAAGGCGTGCCACCAGTAGGGGCCGGTAGATTCGCCGACGGCGGTGAACTGCACGGGATTCACGCGCTGGAGTTCCGCGAGCAGATCCTGCTTCAGTTGTTGGTAGCCGGTCCAGTTGTTCGCATAGGCGCGATGCCCCCAGATCCAGGGCGGCGCTGGCCCGCGCAAGGCGACATCCAGCCGGTCCAAACTGAAGTCAATGGCCAACACCATTTCGGGACGTGCTGTAGTTTCCATAGACCCTCCTTGCAGAAAGATGATAGATCCACCCGTCGGCCGCCGAGGGGTACACCCCAACTTCATCCGCCGGCAACAGCCTCGTGCTAATGAGAGCCTGGCTGCCCCCGACGGAGACAACACCTGGCTTCGGCTGACCCGAACTGCTACAACCAGGTCCGTCCGGGGAGCTGCACACAATCCGCGTTAGAAGCGCACAGCGGGGCGTGGGGTTACACACTCAGAGAGAAGTCACCGGGGAGATCCCGGGCAACCAGGAGCCGAAGAACACCCTCGCCGCCGACAATGGATCGTCATCCATTGTATCCCAAATTGGGGTGTACGCCTCTGCGGCCGACCTGTATTCGATTATCGTACTTACTGTCTGTAGACTATTTTATACGAGGAGGATTCCGTGAAACGGATCGTTTGGGGCCGGGGGCTGCGCGTCGGCGGTGCGTTCGGCTTTGGGGGCTGTGGGTGTGGAGCGATCATCGCGGTGCTGGTGCTGGCCTTCATGGCGGGCATCCTTGCCTTCGTCTTCGGCATGATGCGCTCCTCCGAACCCTTTCAGCAGGCCGTGGCTGAAGTGCAACACAACCCGCAGGCGGTGCGCGCCCTGGGTAAGCCGATCAAGATTGGCTGGTTCATCGGCGGTTCTCTCTCTACCAGCGGCGACAGTGGCGAGGCGAACTTGAACATCCCCGTCTCCGGTTCCGTGGACAAGGGCACGTTGTACGTCGAGGCTTACAAGTCCGAGGGCGTCTGGCATTTCACCCGGATGGAGCTGGTGACGAAAAAGTACCCTAATCGCATCAACCTGCTTGAGGAATAGCGCGCGTTCGAAGTTCGTGGCGCGCCTGTGGGAGGGGAGGGATCCGGCGGATGCGTGTCTTGCCGCTCGAACGCGGTTTCACCTACGGACCGGTGCTTTCGCGGCGTCTGGGACGCTCGTTGGGCATCAACGTCCTGCCCCTCGAGCGCAAAGTCTGCTCCTTCAACTGCGTCTACTGTCATTACGGCGTCACGCCGGGGGCCACCCTCACCCCGGCGGCGGAGGATTTCCCTGGGGTGGGGCCGGTGCTCAAGGCCGTGGAGCTGGCATTGCGCGCCTACCCGGAAGTGGAGTCCCTCACTTTCTCCGGGAATGGCGAGCCGACGCTGCACCCCTATTTCCACGAGCTGGTCTTTGGCGTGCGACAGCTGCGGGACCGCCTCGCCCCTCATGCGCAGGTGACGCTATTTTCCAACGCCACCGCCCTGCATCTGCCGCAGGTCCAGGCGGCGCTGCCGTGGGTGGACGTCCCCATCATGAAACTGGACGCCGGCGACCCGGCGACGTTTGCCCGCGTCAACCGCCCGGCGCGAGGCGTCACCTTTGAGGCGGTGTTCGCACAGCTGCAGGCGCTGCCCAATTGCTTCCTCCAAAGCGTGTTGATTGATGGCCCCGTGACCAACGCTCGCGGCGATCCTCTCGAAGCGTGGATCGCGGCCGTGGCCGAAATCCGCCCGCGGCAGGTGCAGATCTACAGCACCGATTACCCCGTCGCGGAGGAAAGCGTCGAGCGTGTCCCGCCCTTCCAGCTCCGGCGTATCGCTGAAGAAGTGGCCCGCCGGACCGCCCTCGACGTCCGCCCCTTTTGGGTCAACCCCTGATAAATCTGATTGTCGTTCGCGCCTCTCTCGGAAAATAGAGAGCCGTGAGCCGTGAGTAGAGAGTCGTCGTAGCCTCCGCTCACGACTCACATTTTCATTTCCGGTGGCGTGTCGCAGGCTCGTGACAACTCCTCTGATTTTTTTTACCCCTTGACAATCCCTTTTCCCGTGCTAATATATGAGTACTTGTTCATATATCGAGGCGGAATGCACACTTCAGCAGTTTGCGGACATTCGTTGCCGGAGGGCGAGCCGTTGTTGCTCGATCCAGAGACGGCGGCGCAGATGGCGGCGCTCTTCAAAGCGTTGAGCGATCCCACCCGCGTGCGGATCATTGCGGTGCTGAGCGAGGGGGAGCGGTGCGTCTACGATCTGGCGCAAATCTTGGAAATGACGCACTCGGCCATTTCCCACCAGCTGCAGACGCTGCGTGCGCTGCGGGTAGTGCGCTATCGTAAGGAGGGCCGTCACGTCTTCTACGCCCTCGACGATGAGCACATCCGCGATCTCTTCCAGCAAAGCCTGGAACATGCCCGCCATGCCTGAGATGGCCTCAGCCATGCGCCTGGAAATCGCCTCCCTCCGCCTGTGACCGGGCGGAGGGAAACCTGGAGGTTCACTTGTCCGAGACACGCACTTACAAAATCGCCGGATTGGCTTGTTCGGATTGCGCTGCGCGGATTCAGACCCAGGTGCGCGCCCTGGAAGGCGTCCGCGCGTGTGAGGTGGACCCTGGGACAGGGACGCTCACCGTACAGCTCGACCCGTCTGAGTTCGACCTCGACCGTGTGTCGCGCATTGTGGAAGAGACGGGGCACACGCTTCTGGTCGAGCGGACGCGCTCTGCCGCGTCCCAGGACCGGGCATTGGCGACTTTCGCCCGCTTTTTGCTCTCCCGCACGGAGACGGTCCTCACGGCCCTCGCCGGCGGGCTGACCCTGGTGGGCCTGGCGCTGTCGCTCTTTCGCGTCCCGGAGCCGGTGACGACGGCAGTCTTCGCGTTGGCAATCCTCGTGGGCGGCGCTCCCGTCTTCCGCCAGGCCCTCAACGAGGTGTGGCGCGCGCGGATGCTGGGCATTGATACGCTCATGGTGATCGCCGTGTGCGGCGCGATGCTCATCGGTCAGTGGAGTGAGGCGGCCATCGTGGTCGTGCTCTTTTCCCTGGGCGAGGCGTTGGAGAGCTACGCCACCGAGCGTTCGCGGGGCGCGCTGGAAAGCCTGCTCGACCTCGCGCCGCCGACGGCGTTGGTCTTGCGCGCCGATGGGACGACAGACCCCCTGCCGGTCGAGGACGTCGCTGTCGGCGCGCGGGTGCTTGTCCGCCCCGGTGATCGGATTGCGGTAGATGGCGTGGTGCGCGCCGGGCGCAGCGCGGTGGATCAGGCGGCGATCACGGGGGAGAGCGTGCCGGTGGACAAAGCCGCCGGCGACGAGGTCTATGCGGGCACCATCAACACGTCCGGCGCTCTGGAGGTGGAGGTGACGCGCCGCGCTGTGGATTCGACCCTCAGCCGCATGATCACCCTGGTGCAAGAGGCGCAGGCGCGCAAGGCGCCGGTGCAGCGTTTTGTGGATCGCTTCGCGCGGGTCTACACGCCCGCCGTGACCCTCATCGCGGCGTTGATCGCCGGCGTGCCGCCGTTGCTCTGGGGACAGCCCTTCTGGGGTGACAACGGTTGGCTCATGCGGGCATTGCAACTCCTGGTCATCGCCTGTCCCTGCGCCCTGGTCATCAGCACCCCGGTGAGCGTCGTGAGCGCGCTCACCCATGCGGCGCGACGCGGCGTCCTGATCAAAGGGGGGCAGACGCTGGAACGCCTGGGCGAGGTGACGCTCTTCGCCTTCGACAAGACGGGCACGCTGACCGAGGGCAAACCGGTCGCCACGGACATCCTCAAGGTGTGCGAGGACGCTGACTGCGCGCGCAATGGGTTGCAGCTCGCGGCTGCCGTCGAGGCGCAATCGTCCCATCCCCTGGCGCGGGCCTTGGTGGCCGAAGCTCAGGCGCAGGCGCTCACTCCTCTGCCGGCGCAGGACGTCACCGTCCTGGAGGGGCATGGCGTCACGGGACGGGTCAACGGCGAGCGCGTGACCGTCGCCAGCCATCCCTATTTCGACGCCGTGTTCCCGCATTCCGAGGCCGTTTGTCGTGAGGCGGAACGCCTTGCCGCGGAAGGCCGAACGGTCACGCTGGTGGGCCATGAAGAGAGCGTCTGTTCCCTCTTTGCCATCGCCGACACCCTCCGGCCGGCGAGCGCCGAGGCGCTTGCCGCGCTGCGGGAATTGGGAGGTCTGCGCACCGTGATGTTGACCGGCGACGGAATCACCGTCGCGGAGACCATTGCGCGCGCTGCCGGCGTGGATGAGGTCCGCGCCGGGTTGCTACCGGAAGACAAGGTCAACGCCGTGCGTGACTTGCAGCGCGCTGCGGGGGACAGTTCCGGCGAGGTCGTCGCCTTTGTCGGGGACGGCATTAACGACGCCCCGGCGCTGGCGCAGGCCGATGTGGGGATCGCAATGGGCGGGGCCGGCTCGCAGCAGGCGTTGGAGACGGCGGACGTGGTGCTCATGGGCGACGATTTGCGGCAGTTGCCTTTCCTCGTGCGCTTGAGCCGCCGCACGCGGCGCACGGTGCGCGCCAACATCATCTTTGCCATGACGGTGAAGGCGGCCATCTTCGGGCTGGCAGCGGCAGGAGCGGGCTCGCTGTGGCTGGCGATCGTGGCGGACGTGGGCGCGTCGCTGGCGGTGATTCTCAATGGAATGCGGCTGCAGAAATAATCCGCAAGCTGCGTGGGGAAACTGCCGGGCGCTGAGGACCGGCGGAGTTCTTTACAGGACGCCCAGGCCCATCAGCGCCCCCATCCCCACGAAGGCGACGGCGGAGAGCTGGAGCAGGCGCTGCTGCGGAATCCAGCGAGACAGTTGTTGCCCGCCTACCACCCCCAACGCGGTCACGGCGGTCAATGCCAGGCTGCCGCCGATGAACACCAGCCAGGGGGAAGGGCGCTTGCTCGCCAGTCCCAATACGGCGAGCTGCGTCTTATCGCCCAGCTCGGCTAAAAAGAGCAGGCTGAAAGTGGCGCCAAAAGCGCGCCAATCCCAATGCGGACGGGTCTCCTCACAGGTCAGTTCGGCCTCGCAGGTATCCCCGGCGGCCGTTTTGGCCGCTTCACGCCAGATCAGCAGGCCCATCACCCCAAATGCTGCCGCCGCGAGGTAGCGGATCACTTCCATGGGGATGACCGCGCCGAGCAGACTGCCGCCGGCCGCGCCGAGCGCGGTCACGGCGGTGAGCGCCAGGCTTCCCCCCAGGAACACGGCCCAGGGGCTGCGGAATTTGCACGTCTGAGTCATCACCGCCAGCTGGGTTTTATCCCCCAGCTCGGCGATGAAGATCAATCCGAAAGCCGAAAGCAGCGAATCCCATTCCATTTTACCGACTCCCGCAGTTACCGACTTTGCGCTTGCCTGGACTGGGGGCGGCGGTTCGTGCGGCGCTTTTTCGAGGGTCGCGCCTCCGTGCCGATGTAAATGCCGTAGTGGGGGAGGATCACGCGATGCGCCAGCAAAACCAGCCCGGCGACTCCAAAGGCAGCGGCGAAGATCAACAACGACGTGCCCAGATTGTTCATCAAATTCGGGTTGATGAGCATGACGGCCGCCAGGGTGAGCATCAACGTGCCGCCGACCAGCTTCAGAATGCGGCCGTGCTTTTCCTCTAACTTGCTGGATTTGAGCGTGAACACGGCGGCGAGGAAAATCCCCAATTCATCAATCTGGTAGATGACCATGTACAGGAGCAGCAGGAGCCCAAAGGTGAGGGCCGGGACGTTCTGCGCTGCGAGCAGATTGGTCCACAACACGGGGAATCCCGCCGTGCAGGCGAATTCCACCAGCGAAACCCCTGCCGACATTACGACCGTGGCCGTGATCATGCCCCACAGTGAATCGCCGGCATTCAGCACCCGGCGCATGTTTTTGTAGATGCCGGGCTTTTTCTCGTCGGAAATGGTGAACGAGAGGCCCTCTTTGTACCAGAAGTAATCTTTGATATTCACGGCGGCGAAAAAGAGCGCGACGAGCGACACCACGACCTGGATCCACTTCAGGAAGCTCACGAAGGAGAAGAGGGTGAACAGCCCGGCGATGAAGAGCACATAGACCAACGAGGTCACGGTTAGAAATACCAGGCCGATGATGAGCACTTTCTTGCGCGAGCCGGTATGCAGGGCCAGGGCCAGCAGCACGGAGAGTACCCAGAGCGAGCAGGGATTGAAGCCGTCCACGATGGCGATCAGCAAGGTGCTCACCACCAGCGATTGGGTGGCCAGGTCAACTGTGCCGAGGATGGGCAGGGTGAGCGTCGTTTTGCTGCCCGCCGGCGCGGTTTCGGGAGATGTGGAGGGGGTATCCGCTGTTTCTTCAATGCCGGGGATGACGCCGACGCCGGCGTCGCGGCAACCGTCAACGGCGCAGGTGGCCACATAGGCCTCGATGCTGGCGCCAATCTCAGCGGTATAGCCCGTCCAGTATTGCTGTCCAATAAATGTTGTGGGCACCCCTTGCGGCTCAAAGCCGAAAGCCGCCGCCATTTTCTTGAACAACTTTTGATTTTCGGCGTTGTACCAGACTTCGTAGTCGCGGATTTCAACCGCAGGATAGCGCTGCGCCAGCTCTTTCAGAAAGGGCTCCTCCTCAGCGCAGTGCGGGCAGCCTTCGCCCCGGAAAAAATAAATGACAACCGGCCGCGCCTGTTGTGACGCAGTGCGCGCCAGAGCGGTCGGCGCTGACGGAAACCACAAGCTCGTCGCCAGCACCAGCAGCCAGGCGACGGCGCTGAGCAAGACTACACGTTTCTTCCCCATGAAGGTCTTCCTCCACCCCAAGCGATTCGGCAGCCCTTAAGAATAACACATTTTGGCAGTACGTAAAGGATTCGCGGTCTGCCACGTCATGTGGCTTGCCTGGGCCGGGGCGCGGCGTTTGGGGCGGAGCTCAGGGGATCGAGAATACCAGCTCGCGCCAGTAATCCAGATTGACGTCTCCCGGCAGCTCCCAGCCGTTGAGGAGTAGCCAATCCAGGTGCACCAAAAAGTAGCGCATCACCCGCGCGTTATTGTCCTGCAGCAGGATGGTAGTCCAGTCGCCTCCCAGGGCGAAGTACTCATCTACCTCACACGTGCCATTTTGCGCCAGCGAGAGCACCATGTAGCGCTCCGTCAACGAGAGCGGCGCGGCGGGATCTTCGAGCTCGGTGATGCGCCGGTTGCCCAGGTCAATCTTGGCATACATGCCCCGCACGGCGGTCTCCGGGTCGAAGGGGTCGGCCTCCCCCAGGCCCAGCCCCTCTATTTCTGTGGGGCGCAGCTGCGCGATTCCGATGGACATGTTTTCCAGGCCGGGCAGTTCCAGAGCGGCTTTTTCCAACGTGTCCGTTCCAAATATCCGTTCCACGTCGCTGGCCTGTTCGGCAATGGCCGCTGCGACCAAAACCGGGGGGACATCCGGATAGGCGCGGCCCTCGGCCTGGATCAAGGCGGCGTTCGCCTGCACATCGGCTCGCCCGTGTAACAGGCGCAGCGCCGGCTTGTCTGCGTCTACCGGCGCGGTCGCCACTTCCAATAACGGTTCACTGGCGGTGGTGATGAGCAGCTGATACCACTCATAGCGCTTGCGCCAGGCCGGTGTTTCGGCCTCTTGAGTTTGCCGCAGGGAAGTCAGATCTGCTGCGGAAGGCATCGTTTGTGCCAGGGCCTCCGCTTCTATGGCCTCGATGTCGGCGCAGCCTTCCGGCAACCTGCAAGGCCATTCCCGCCGTGGGGGATAGGCGGTGTGGTGCGGTGTCTCGTCCGCAGCCGGCGGCGACTCCCGCGCCGTCGGCTGCGCCGCGGTCGTCAGAGTGGAAAGCAAGCGATCCGGCGCGGCTTGCGCTGCCGTTTTGTCCAGTCGTTTGAATGCGACGGCATCGGAAGCCTCAGGGGATTTTCTTGAGGCTTCCGACAAAGCTCCCATCGTACCGCTAGCGAGAATTACCAGCAGCAGCACGAGCGCTGCTGCGACAGGTCTCCCTGCTCGCCGCACGCCTGTGGTTATGGTCATGAACTTCCACAAACTGGCGTATCGCCAGCCCTCCTGATTTATGAACACAACATTCCACGACCATTATACTACTTTCTGCCGGAGTTCGTTGCACCTGTCAGCGCCGTTTTCTCGGCGTAATAGGTGTAGTCGCCGGGGTATTCCCGCAGGGCGCCTTCGTCCAGCTCGACGATGTGAGTGACCACTCGATTGAGGAAATAGCGGTCATGGGAAATCACCAGCACCGTCCCTTCGAATTCATCCAGCGCCTGCTCCAGGACCTCACAAGAGGGCAGATCTAAATTGTTCGTCGGCTCGTCGAGCAGTAGGAAGTTGGCGTCTGAAAGCATCAGTTTCGCCAGCTGGAGCCGACTGCGTTCGCCGCCGGAGAGCTGCTCCACGCGGTCGCGCACGCGCACGTAGGGGAACAGAAATCGGCGCAGGACGCTCACCGCGGCCTGTTCCGACATGGATTTGGCCTCCCAAAGCTCCTCGATCAGCGTGCGACGGGGATCGAGGGTTTCGTGTTGTTGGGCGTAATAGCCCAGTCGCACGCTGGGGCCGATGTGGATCACGCCCTGCGTCGGTGCTTCCTGCCCCAGGATGCAGCGTAACAGCACGCTCTTGCCGGCGCCATTTTCACCCAACAGACCTACCCGCTCGCCGTGCCAGATCAGCAGATTCAGCCCCCGCAGCACGAGGTTCTCGCCTCCATCGGCAGTGGGGAAGACTTTGTCCAATCCGATAATCTCCAGCACCTTGTTGGAGCCGCGCCAGCCGTTGAGCTCCAGTCCCATCCGCTCGCGTTCGAGCACCGGCTTTTCGATCTTGTCCATGCGCTCGAGCATTTTCTGGCGATGTCGCGCCTGCCGAATGTGACGCTCGTCTATGACGATGCTGGCCCAATACTCGAAACGGGCGATGGCCGCCTCGATGCGCGCGATTTCCTTTTGCTGTGCTGCATATAATTGCTGCTGCCGCAACAACCGCAATTGTTTCTCAATCGCATACGCCGAGTAGTTGCCCACGTAATCTATCAGCCGGTGCTCCTCGATCTCGCTGATGCGGCTCACCGTTTCGTCGAGCAGATAGCGGTCGTGCGACACAATCACGACGGCGCCGGGGAATTCCTGGATGAAGCGCTCCAGCCGGCGTTTGCCCGCCAGGTCGAGATGATTGTCGGGCTCATCCAGGAGCAGGAGGTTGCAGTCGAGCGCCAGCAGCCGGGCCAGTCCCACCATTTTCTGCTGTCCCCCGGAGAGCGCGCTGATCGGCAGAGCATCATCCGCCGCCTCGAAGCCCACAGCCTGCAGCGCCTGTTCGCAGCGACTGGCGTAACGGTAACCGTCCTGCTCCTCGAAGGCGGCTTGCGCGCGGGCATGCGCGGCCAGTACCCGTGCGAGGGCAGTCGCGTCGGCGTAGATTGCGGGATCCGCCATCTGCAGCTCCAGGCGTCGCATCTCCGCCTCGAGGCGTTCCAGCGTTGTATTGGCGCTCAACACGGCTTCCCATGCCGTCTGTTCGGGGTCGAGCGCCGGTTCCTGCGCCAGATAGCCGATGCGCAGCTCGGCGTGCCGGAAAATGGCGCCCCGATCGGGCTGTAACGTCCCCGCGACGATGCGCAGCAACGTGGACTTGCCTGCCCCGTTCGCGCCGACCAGTCCCACTTTCTGCCCGGCTTGAATTTCCCAGCTGACGCCGTCCAAGATGGGCAGGGCGCTATACTGCAAGGCAATGTCATCCAGTTTGACGATAATCGTGCTCATTCTGTGCTCCTCGAATGCCTGACCGGCGCCGTCCACGGCAGACATCCCGAACGCGAGCGACAAAAAGGCCGTGGACTGCGCGCCCACGGCCAGGAAATAGGACCTGTAACTTTACATAAAATCAAGGCTTGGGGCGCGCGGGAACATCGTGCGTGGTCTCAAAAGAGACGACCCCCGGCAAGCTCACGATGCTTTGACCCCACAGAAAGGTGATGTCCATGGATTGCCTCCAAACAAGCCCATTATACCAGCAATTGCGCAAACGGCCACGGGCGTGAAAATCGCCTCGCCCTGGAATGAATTCCGGGTCTGCTATGCCAGGCCTGCTAAAGCGGGCTATCCAAACAACGCGCTTGAGCCTGGCTGCCGGCGTCAGGCCGGGGATTTCGTCCCTGGCCGCTGCGCCGCCTCTTATTTCCCTTTGGCGTGCGTCGGGAGCCGGAATTATGTGACGGCAGTCGTGCGTTTTGCCGCCAGCACCGTGAGCACCTCGCCAATGAACAGGCGATGATAGTCATGGCTGGGGTAGATGTCCGCCGCTACTTCGGGGACGGTGAAGGCGTCGCCCTCCAGGTCTTGCGCGTACAGCTTCCGGCAGACGAGCACCAGCCGCGCCTGTTGGAAGGTCACGGCGTCTGGCTCTACGGCTATCGGCGTCAACCCCGTCGCTGCCATCTTGTCCACGGCGCGCCCGGAGTGCGAGCCGCAGAAAGAGAGCGCCTCGCGATACCGTCGCTCAAAGAAACTCAGGGTGAACGTCTCCGCGCGGTTCATGAATTGGAAAGTATAGCGTTGCGGGCGCACGAAGACGAAGGTCACCGGGCGGTTCCACAATACTCCCATGCCGCCCCAGTTGGCGGTCATCGTGTTGAAAGCGCCCAGCGTCCCGGCGGTCACCAACATCCATTCCTGTCCAATCAGCTGAAACGGGTTTTCGTGCAAGCGCTCTGGTTTGACCGTTTCAAAACCGTGATCCATGTCTGGCCTCCTTACGCTGTGATGATTTTGAAGTGTAACATGACCTCTCGATGCTGGCAAGCCTGCGAGCGCGCGGCGCATAATCTGCGAAATGGGGTAAAATAGTGCTGCGCGTTGTTGTGTCTAGCACTGAAGTAAAGGAGGGGAGATGCACATCGTCAGCGATCGTGGCATGGATTTGCCCCCAGAATTGTTAGAGGGATTGACCATTCATCTGGCGCCGTTGTTGATCGGGCTGGACGGCAAGACCTACGTCAGCGGCGTGGACATCCAACCCGAAGAGTTCTATGCTCTGTTGCCCCAGGCGCAGAATTTGCCGACGACCTCTTTGCCCTCGCCGGGGGAATTTGCTCAGATCTTCCGTGAGCTGGCCAAGACTGACCCGGAGATCCTCTACGTCCACATCTCTTCGGGGTTAAGCTCTACCTACAACTCGGCCCGCGAGGGTGCGAAACTGGTCCCCGAGGCGCGGGTGACTCTCTTTGATACGTTGACGCTTTCGGCGGCGGAAGGCTGGCAGGTAGAAGCGGCCGCGCGCGCGGCCAAAGCGGGATGGCCCATGGAGCAAGTCCTGGCGCTGCTGACCAAGGTACGGGAGGCGACGGACACGATCTTCACGCTGCCTGAACTGGAGTATTTGATTCACGGGGGACGCATCAGCCACATCAAGGGTTTGCTGGCTTCGGTGCTGAACATCAAACCCATCATCGGCGTCAGCAAGGTGGACGGCAAATACTACCAGCGCGGGCAGGCGCGCACTTTCCCCAAGGCGCTGGCGAAACTGGTGGATGTAGTCGCCGAGCAACACGGGGAAGGCACGCCGCTGCGGATACAGATCATGCACACGAACAATCTCGCAGGTGTAAGGGAAGTGAAGGCGCTTTTCGACGCCCGTTTTCCCGTCACCTGGCTATCCCCTGGCGTGGTCGCGCCGGTATTGGGAGCTCATACTGGCCTGGGCCTCGTCGGCCTCGCTTACGCGCCGCTGTCTGCCTATCCCGCGCTGCCCTGAGGCCGCCCCGCTGCCGGCCGCCCGCTCAAGCGCTGAACAGCTGCCAGAGGCCGGCGGCCGTCAGCGCGCCGACGGCGGAGCTGAGGAAATTCACCCCATCATTGTTAAGCCAGCGCCAGCCACGCAGGTACGTGTTGGGGCTACCGTCGAGATCTATGGCTCGCTCGGTCTCCTTGTGCCGCCGGGTGGAGAAGTAGATCACCTGCACTGTCGCGCCCAGCCAGCTATCGGCCAGTGAGCCTGCCAGTCCGCCTCCCATCGCTATGGGCAAGAGCTTCCACGTCATGCTGGCAGCGCTCGCCCCCGGGCCTCCCAGCCGCACATCCAGCGCGAGGAAAGCCAGCGCGGCCAGGCCGATGCAGAGTCCGCCTGCCAGCGTCGCGCCGAGGCCCAACCACGAGACGCCGCCCGAGGTCCCCGGCTCGACTACTTTGCCGTTGGTGATCAGACGCGGTTGACGGCGGCTCAACACGCCCAGTTCGGTGGCCCACGTGTCCGCATTGACCGTCGCCATCGCTCCCAGATAAGCGGCAAAGAGCGCCGGGCTGTGCCACAGCAGCGCCGCGAGGGCGATGAGCGCGCCCAATCCGCCGTTCGCCAGCGTCTGCCCGAGATCGCGCCGCGCCCCTTTCTCGAATTTCTCCGCCAGTGTCTGCTTCACGGCTTTTTTGTACGCCGAAAGGCCGCTGGAAAGCACGAAAAAGGTGATCAACACCATGCCCCAGACCCAACCGCCGAGACCGAAAATGATCGTCCCAATCAGCATCGCGCCGAGGACCCCGCTCGCCGCAAGCGCATGTTTGCGGTAGCCCAGGCCGGCAATCAAACCGCTGAGGATGACGCCGAGGGCCAGCCGTAAGAGATAGCGTGAAAGTTCCATGCGCGGCCCTCACATCAGCGTGTTGGCGAGATAGAGCGTCAATCCTGTGAGCAGGGGAACGCTCAGATTGTCAGTGCCGGCGGGGGAAAGTCCCTCCGCCATGGTCGCAATCAGCGTCGCCGCGCAGGCCAGCACCAGGCTCACGCCGGCGCTCAGCGGCTGACTGTTCGGGCTTAGCGCAGAGCCCGAGAGCAACCACAGCGTGAGAAAGACGGCGATGAAACTGGCCCCCGCCATCGCCAGGGAGCCTTCCCACGAGCGCGTGTGTTCCAAAAAGGTGTACTTATGTCGTCCCCAGCCATAGCCGACTACGCTGGCTAATCCATCACCCCACGTCATGGCCATCACTGCCGCCATCGCAATCGGCGCGTGATCCAGCGCGCCGTCGGTGCGCCACAGCAGCCCAAACAGAAGCGTGATGGAAATGGCAAAATACACCGTCCCCGGTGACGAATCGCTGTTGTCCATGGCTTTGAACGCCTGCTGGCGATAGAAAACATAGTTCAACACAATGAAGGTGGCGAAGGGGATGATGCCATAATACCAGCTGTCGAAGAGGGCGAGAATCCCCCACACCCACATCCCTGCGCCGATGTGGACGATTTTGCGCGTGATCGCCTGGGGCCACTGGTGCTTTTTCCCTAGCGCCTCGACGCCGAAGAGCAATCCAAACGCATAAACGTAAGACAAGATCAAGCCGATAATATCCCCTTTTGACATGGTGCCTCCTTCGAAAATAGAGATCAGCGGTCAGCCGTCAGCGAATCAGCGAAAAAGCGAATCAGCGAAAAAATCACTTGCGTGACAAAGGTATCGTCACTGACTAAAAAGCGCAAGATTTCCTGGCGACCCTTGAAGATTGAGCATCAACTTTTACCCCCTATCCCCTGGCCCCTAGTATAGGGAATAAGGCCTAGTATAGGGAATAAGGCCTGTCTAGTCAAAAACGTGAAACGCGGTATCCTAGTACTGCGCGGCAGAAATCTCTCCCCAGATCATGCGGTGAGCGGCTTGCCGGCATAAGTCCACCGAAAAGGTTTGGCCAGCAGTTGATTGAAGTAGTCAATGAAGTCCAGGATTTGCTGCCGCAGGTCGGCGGTAGACGTAAAGTTGCCGCGTTTGAGCAGCCGCCGATACAAAATACTAAACCAGATTTCTACCTGGTTGAGCCACG
>Ga0208825_1001911_pt1 | contig 14719 bp, 10 predicted proteins | sample AD_UKC113_MetaG_FD_184450 | JGI IMG/M metagenome (GOLD analysis project Ga0208825, IMG submission 184450) | Active sludge microbial communities of municipal wastewater-treating anaerobic digesters from Hong Kong - AD_UKC113_MetaG (SPAdes)... | ecosystem: Engineered > Bioreactor > Anaerobic >...
GAACCAGTCAGTATAGGCGGTAAAATCATCTCCGGTATAGGCGTTATTAGCCCCGCCGCTGAATTCCATCAAGCGGTCAAATTCACCCGGGCCAAACTGGCTGGTGCCGTTAAACATCATGTGTTCAATAAAATGAGAGACACCGGTCAGGCCGGGACGTTCGCAACGGGAGCCAACTTTGAAAAAAGTGTAGTAAGAAATATTTGGCATCTTATGGTCTTCGTAAAGAATAATCTTCAGCCCGTTGTCGAGCTGGAAGACCTTAATATCCTCTTTTTTAAAAGCAGCCTGAAGCATGACAGTTATCCAGCAGAGACTGAGGACAAAAATGACAATTTTTTTGGGCATCTAATACCTCCCCGGCTAAAATTCATCAGCCGGCGTCTGGCCGGCAAAAAGAAAGGCAGGCAGTGGCTGCTGCCCGAAGCGATCTTGCTTTTTAAAGCTGGAACCATCTGACCTATCATAAGCCGTGGTTAAAAAACAGTCAAGGAATCTGAGCGGGAGCTAAAAAATGAGCGACAACAGCAGAAAGCTGATAATCAGCCGGTCAAAATTACTTTTAGTTTGTTGTTCAGGCTTCAGCCTGGATTTCAGGCAGGTATCAAGCTTTGGCCAGAAGAAGAGTCTGAGGATCAAGCTCGATGTTCAATTTTTTCAGGCTGAGCCGGTCGTGGTCTTTAACCAGATTAACCCTGATCCGGTCCCGCTCATTTTCCAGGGTAAAGATAATATCAAACGACCCGAGATAATCTTTTAGAACCAGAGGAATTCCCCGCTCATCAAATAAAGGATCATCTCCTCGGAGGGAGCAGCTGAACCAGAATTCGAGCTGGCGGTCGAGGGCAAACTGTTTGAAGAGCCGGACATCAGCCGCGGCTGGCAGGTAAAAATTAAAGCCATCGATAATAATGGTTCTGGCCGGAAAATTTCCCTGAACGAGCAGGGCTTCCAGGCCTTTCAGAACCTGTTCGGTCTTCATGCCTTCCTGCCGGAAATTCATGATGACCCGGCGGCGGATAATTTCATCATGAATATCCATCGCCTGCTGAAGGCTTTCGCTTGAGGCCAGGTTTTTGAACATTTCTTCGTACCAGGCAATAATATAATCAACCCGGCTGGCATAGGAGACATGGATGACGCCCTGGCCCTCAAACAGGCGGTTAAGAGCGATTTGAACCAGGCAGGCTGTCTTGCCTACCCCCTTCCGCGAGGCAAAGACGCCCAGATTACCAGGTCCCAGACCGCCGGTAATGCTTTTTTCCAGAAGTTTCACCGGGCTTTTTGAGCTGAGATTTTTTTTGACCATCCCCTGACTCCTTACCGTTTTTATTTTATTTTTTCTCTTCCTCAATTTTCTGCCGGTGTTTTTCCATCAGCTCTTCGGCCAGATTTTGAGGTACCCGGGCATATTTTAAAAACTCCATGGTAAATTCGGCTTTGCCCTGGGTCATCGAACGAAGGATAGTCGAATAGCCGAACATTTCGCTTAAGGGAACTTCAGCTTCAATTGTTGAATAAAGACCGGTCTCAATCGAGCTGACGATTATTCCGCGGCGCTGATTGAGGCTGGCAAAGACGCTGCCAGAATATTCAGACGGCGTTTCCACCACGACTTTCATCACTGGTTCAAGAAGCTGGGGCCTGGCTTTTTTGTAAGCCTGTCTGAAAGCCCCCTGAGCGGCTAACTGAAAGGCCAGGTCAGAAGAATCTACCGGATGAAACTGACCGTCAGACAGAACAACCCTGACGCCAATAATCGGGCTGCCCATCAGCTGTCCTTTTTTTAAAGAGGCCTGGAAACCTTTATCGCAGGAGGGAATAAATTCGCGGGGAATATGGCCGCTCTTAACTTCGTTAACAAATTCGTAACTGCCTTCAAAAGGTTCAAGGTAGCCGCTGACCCGGGCAAACTGGCCGGCTCCGCCTGTTTGTTTTTTGTGGATATAATCAAAATCGGCCCGGGAAGTAATCGCTTCGCGGTAAGCTACCTGGGGCTGACCGGTGGTCACCTCCACCTTGTATTCTCTTTTCATCCTCTCTAAATAGACATCAAGATGGAGTTCGCCCATGCCCTGAATGATGGTTTGCCGTGATTCTGGATCAAGATAAGTCCGGAAGGTCGGGTCTTCCTTGGTAAAACGGGACAGGGCGCGGGATAGCCGGTCGGAAGAAATTTTGTCAACCGGTTCAATGGCTAATGAAATAACCGGTTCAGGGACATAGATGGAGGTAAGAGAATAGTTGAGCCCTGGTGAGCAGATGGTATCACCTGAGGCAAAATCCACCCCGAAGAGGGCAATAATATCACCGGCCATAGCTTCGGTGATATCTTCCATGTGATCAGCATGCATTCTGACCAGCCGTCCGACTTTAAATTTTTGCCGGGAGCGAGTGTTAAAAAGTTCGTCGCCTTTTTTCAGGGCACCCTGATAGATTCTGACGTAAGTCAACTGGCCGTAAGGTCCTTCTTCCAGTTTAAAAGCATAAGCGACACAGAGTAGAGCCGGATCAGCCTGGAGAACAACCGGCTGTTGCTGGCGGTCAAGATCAAGAGCGATATTTTCAACTTCAGACGGGTCGGGCAGGTAATCAACCACACCATCGAGCAGGGGCTGAACTCCCTTGTTGCGGTAGGCCGAGCCGATAAAAACCGGGGTAAATTCCCTCCGGATCGTGGCCTGCCTGATGGCCTGGCGGATGAGCTCAGGCGAAGCTTTATTTTCGAGCAGAGCCTCGGCCAGCTCGTCAGAGGTTAAAGAGACTGCATCCAGAAGCTCTTCGCGGTAGTGGCGGGCCTCAGCCCGGAGTTCGTCCGGAATTTCAGCTTCCCTGACCAGCTCTCCGTTTTGGCCATCAAAGTAAATGGCTTTAAGTGAAATGAGATCAACTACTCCCAGAAAATTATCTTCCAGCCCGATTGGAATCTGCATCAGGGCCGCCCGCCTGCCCAGCTTGTCAACAATTTGATCTTTGACCTTGAATGGATTGGCCCCAACCCGGTCGAGTTTGTTGATGAAAGCCAGAATCGGCACCTTATATCTTTTAAGCTGTTTATCAACGGTCAGAGTCTGGGACTGAACCCCGCCGACGGAGCAGAGAACAAGGATAGCTCCGTCCAGAACCCGGAGTGATCTTTCGACCTCGATAGTAAAATCAACGTGACCGGGCGTATCAATGATGTTAATTGAATGATGGTTCCAGCTGACATTAGTCGTAGCTGAGGAGATGGTGATGCCTCGCTCTCTTTCGAGCTCCATATAGTCCATAGTTGCTCCGCCGCCTTCTTTTCCTTTGACTTCATGCATGCGGTGAATTTTTTTACAGTAATAGAGTATCCGCTCGGTGAGAGTGGTTTTGCCGGAATCAATATGGGCACTGATTCCAATGTTTCTCATCTGATGTAACCTGGCATCCATATAAAATAGCACCTCTGTTTACTAAACTATGATTTTATAAGCCCTTACAGGTGAGCAGCGGCGAGGTCAAAATCCAATCCCTGCTCGCCAGGCCATTTTACCATAATTCACAAAAAAAGCTACTCTGAATGGGGTCGGGCCAGCGGATTTCATTTATTATCAATAAGTTGCTGCAGGCTGCCCTAATAAAATGACCCTGCAGCCGGGAGTCAGGCCAGCCTGATAAGTATGACCTTAATTGCGAATGAGTGGTCCTGGGGCGACCCCATTCGTCAGGCTAAGAAGATGGTAAAAATGAGAATGGCGATGATGGCCAGCGGGGCCAGAAACTTGACGCTAAGAAGCCACAGAGGTTTTATCTTAAAAGAATGATTACCATGAGCAATTTCCTTCAGAGCCTGGGGTATTCCCCAGACATAAGCTACGAAGATAGTTATAAGCAGACCGCCCACTGCCAGCATGATATTACCAAAGGCCAGATCCATTTTCATCATCAGGTTAATCCTGGTCAATAAGGGTGAAGCTCCGTTGGAAAGGGCAGAAGGTATACCGAGCAGAAAAGCCGCGGCTCCGATAACTATAGCTGCTTTTTCTCTTGGCCACCTGTGCTCATCAATCAAAAAGGCGGTAGGGACCTCCAGCAGGGAGATGGTCGAAGTCAGGGCTGCGACAAAAAGCAATATAAAAAACAGGACACCGAAGATATATCCACCTGGTAGTTTGGAGATTATTAAGGGGAAAACCTGAAACATCAGACCGGTATTCGCCTGGACCTCTTGAGGGCTGATTCCCGGAGTAGCAAAAAGAGTGGGGAAAATAATAATTCCGGCTAAAAGGGCGACCAGCGTCGTTGAAAAGCAGACCCAGCCGGCTGAGGAAGAGAGATTTTCCTCTTTCGAAATATAACTGCCATAAGTTATCATGGTCCCCATCCCCAGGCTTAGAGAAAAGAAAGCCTGGCCAACTGCATAAAAAAACAACCTGGGATTCAGCTTGCTAAAGTCAGGTTTAAGATAGAAAGAAATTCCAGGTCCAGCTCCTTTCAGGGTCAGAGCTCTGATGGCCATAATGATGATAAGAATAAAAAGCAGCGGCATCAGGACTTTCGACCAGCGTTCAATTCCGCCTTTTACTCCTTTCGAGATAACATAGGTGGTTATGACTATAACTACCAGGAAGCAAATCATGACCTGAACCGGATTAGCTGTAAATGAAGAAAAAATCTGGTCAGATCGGGCCCAGGTCATCTCTCCCCGAAAGGCGCCAATCAAGGTTTTATAAAGATAACCGACACCCCAGCCGGCGATGACCGAATAATAAGAAAGTATACAAACGCCAGTAATCACTCCCATATAACCAACCAGCTTCCAGGGAGTTCCTGGTTTAAGGGCCTTAAACGCGCCTACCGGATTTTTCTGAGTATGGCGGCCAATGGTCAGCTCAGTTAACATAAGCGGATAACCGATCAGGATTACGGCCAGAAGATAGGCAAAAACAAAGACTGCTCCGCCATTTAAGCCAACCATAATGGGGAAACGCCAGATGCTGCCCAGACCTATCGCTGAGCCTGAAGCAGCAAAAATAAAAGCCAGTTTAGATCCCCAGCTTCCTCTGATGTCGGGAGTATCCTTGGCCACTTTTATCTCCTTTAAAATGTTTCTTCAGCAAAGTAGTCCATCATTTTATCAACATTTTCTACCATAAATAAAGCCGGTTGTAAAAGCAAAGAGATACCCTTAAAAAAAGTTGATAAATTTATCTGAACAAGCTGGAAAATTTAGCCAGCTTGAAATTATCTATTTTTTGGGTTAGATTATCACTTCATAAATCTAAGGTTGCCATTATGAAATTTTTCTTACCCAAGGAACCGGCCTTCGCCCAGCATTTTGCCGAACTGTCAGCCTGCCTGTCGGAGATAACCGATATTTTTTATGATTTCTCTCATAACTTTGAGAGCTCCGGCCAATACTGGGAAAAAGCCAAACAGGTCGAACATAAAGCTGATACCATTGCTCACGAGGTCATCAGGTTACTTAATCAGTGCTTTATCACTCCTTTTGACCGGGAAGATATCTACCGGCTGGTTCACCGCCTGGATGACATCATTGACCTCATCGAAAATGCTATTCATAGCGTCTATCTCTATAACCTTGATCAGAAAAAATATTTCTTTGATGAATTTGCCTCCTTTTCTAAAGAAGCAACTGATAAACTCAATCAGCTGATTGCCGAATGCTTTCGCGCCCAGAAATATACTCCGCTGATTGGCGAGCTTATCCGCAGCCTTCATGATCTCGAGGATAAAGGCGATCTGGTCTATGCCGAATCTCTCCAAAAATTGTTCAGCGAGGAAAAAGACCCGGTTAATATTATCAAGTGGAAAGATGTGCTGTTTGTGCTGGAAACCATCATGGATGTCTATCAGGCAGTCAGCAATACAGTTGAAGGTATCGTAGTTAAAAGCGGCTAATAATGGCGGCAGGCAGCTGGAGCTTTGGCTTTATTGTCTTCGTGATTGCCCTGGCCCTCTCTTTTGATTTTACCAACGGCTTGCATGATGCCGCCAATTCGGTAGCCACCGTTGTTTCTACCCGGGTTTTAAGCCCGAAGCAGGCTGTAGTCTGGGCAGCTTTTTTCAATTTCGTGGCCTTTCTGATTTTTGGGACGAGTGTGGCTGAGACCATTGGCGTCGGTTTGATTGATATCAAGGTAGTTGACCCGCTGGTTATTTTTGGCGGCCTGATGGGAGCGGTTATCTGGAATATTCTCACCTGGTACTGGGGCTTGCCCTCGAGTTCATCTCACTCGTTAATTGGCGGCTACCTGGGGGCGGCCGTGGCCAAAGCTGGCTGGAGTGTCATTATCGTTAAAGGCTGGATAAAAGTTATTTCCTTTATTTTTATTGCTCCTATTCTTGGTCTGGTTCTCGGTAACCTGATTATGATCCTGACTACCTGGCTGGTTAGGAACAAGCCCCTGAAATCTATTAACTACTGGTCACGCCGGTTGCAGTTGCTGTCAGCTGCTCTCTATAGCCTGGGTCATGGCGGCAATGATGCTCAGAAAACCATGGGGATTATTGCCGGGCTGGTTTTTACTTCTGGCCACATGAAGACGTTTCACATCCCGCTGTGGATAGTGCTTTCTGCTCATACAGCGATTGCTCTGGGAACGTTAAGTGGCGGCTGGCGAATCGTCAAAACCATGGGCCAGAAAATTGTCCGCTTGCGTCCGATTGACGGTTTCTGTGCTGAAACAGCCAGCGCCATCAGCATCTTTGCGGCTACTCATTTAGGCATTCCTGTTTCTACCACTCATGTTATCACCGGTGCTGTAACGGGGGTCGGTGTAGCCAGAAGTGCCTCCTCGGTTAAATGGCAGGTCACTCTGCGCATTGTCTGGGCCTGGATTTTTACCATTCCAATGGCCGCCGTTATTGCTGCTCTTTTTTATAAAGTTTCCCTGCTGTTTGTGGGCTGACCAGATTGGTGACCGCGGTTAGCTCTCCGTCAAAATTTTTAATAGTCATGAACTAAAGTTTGAAAGCTGGACAGACAGTCAGGGGAGGCGAAGCTGCCCGGCTTGGCCGGTGGGCCGGCCACCGGCTGGATAATTCGGAGCGTAAAGAATAAGATAGAAGAAGCAATAAATGAGCAGCCTAAAGTTAAAAAATAGAATATCAGTAGATAAATATGAGTAAAAGTTTAAAGAAAATAAGAACTTGCAGTAGATATTCTGTTTTAAAGGAGCAAAAATGCCCGGGATCAGCCGCCAGAATAAACTTAAGCTGATTATGACCAAGCCAGGGGTCCTCAAACTTAGAAAAGAAAAGCCTTTATTCTTTATCGTGGTTTTTTCTCTGCTCCTGTTCTTTCTGTTGAGTTTTTCCGTTATCTATGGACAGACGGGTCAGGCCCCAGCCGCTGCTCCTTCTATAGAGAAAGCGGAGACCCAGTGGTATCTGATCACCCTCAGCGGTCAAAAGATTGGCTACCTCAAAGAAAGCGGCCAGAAAATAAAAGAAAATGGTCAATGGTTCTATAAAAGTTATAGCGAATCAAAGATGTCTTTTAACCGCCTGGGAAAAAAGGCTGAAATCATGTCTAAGTCTGAATATTTAGAAACCGAAGACGGACAGCTGAAAAAAGTTGTGGCCGAGATAATCATGTCTTCTGAGCCAATCAGAGTTGAAGCTCAGGTCGAAGAGGGGAAAATTATCCTAAAAACAACGGCCTCGGGCCGGACTTTTAGCCGTGAATTGCCTTATACCGGCCAGCTACTTGGACCGGAAGGTATCAGTCAGCTCAGTCAGGCCCGCCTTAAGCAACCAGGCGATAAAGTTGAATATAAAACACTGGTGGCAGAGCTGTCCCAGGTGGTGACCGGCGAGCGATGGCTGGCCGGCGAAGAAGAGATCGATTTCCGCGGAGAAAAGATTAAAACCAGAAAGATAGAGGAGAAAACGCCAGGGGTGGGTTCAACCCGGCAGGTCTGGATTGATGAGGCTGGACATGAAATTAAATCGGTTGAATCTTCACCTTTTGGCGATTTAATAGTTATAGTTTCAACTGAAAAAGAAGTCCGGAAAGGGGTGGAAGGCCTGTCCATCAGCGAAGATCAATATCAAGTCAGTTTAATTAAATCTAATGTCCGTTTACCTCAAGCCAGAGCTCTTAACCAGCTGGTCATTAAAATTGAGAAGAAAAAGCCTGAAGGAGATTGGCCCGATCTTAACTGTGATTATCAACGGGTCATCAGCCAGACAGCAGAAACCACCTTTCTGGCCATAAGCCAGGTAAATCTAAAAACTCCGGCCGGTAAAAAATTGTCGAAAGAAGAGTTCGAACGTTATCTTCAAGCCAATGCTTACCTTGATGCTGATGATCCTGAGATCAGGAAAGTGGCGGCGGAGGTGGCCGGGCCGATCAAAGATCCTTATGAGAAAGCTTTGCAGCTCAGGAACTGGGTTGCCACCAATATGACTTTTGACCTGGGGATTGTCTTTGCTCCGGCCTCAGAGGTTATAAAAAATAAAAGAGGTACCTGTGCCGGCTATGCCTCGCTGCTGGCTTCTCTACTGAGGGCAGCTGGTATTCCATCGCGCTATCTGATGGGCCTGGTTTATGTCAACGGAGTCTGGGGCGGACATGCCTGGACTGAGGCCTGGCTGTCTGACCGCTGGGTGCCGCTGGATGCGGCTGTCCCCGGTCCTGGAGTGGCTGATGCCGCCCGGCTGGTGGTAGCAGCCGGAAGTCTGGACGAAGGCCTGGGCGAAAGCCTGATGGCTGCTCAGAAAATCTTTGGCCAGGTTGATATTAAGATTCAGGACTATAGCTTCGATGGGCGTCGTTACCGGGTTGAACCGGGCCAGCCTCTTTATGAGCTCAAGGATGGAATTTATACTAACCGGGGACTGCAGATCAGTCTGAAGGCACCGTCTGGCTTTACCTTTTATGATACTGATAAAGTCTGGCCGGATAAAACTGTCGTAGCTTTAAAAGGACCGGCTGGAGAGACAGTGAGATTAACTCAGGAAGGCTGGTTTCCAGCGGCCAATTTTGATCAGTATCTGGTCAGTCAGCTAAAAGCAATGGTCAAAGGAGGTCGGCTGAGCTATCGGTCAGTCTGGGGAAAGAACCGCCCGATGATTATCTCTGAGCAGAAATCGGTGGCCGGCCTGATTAACGGTGTTGATCTTTTTATTCTGACAGCTGAAGGACAGAACTCGGAGCGGCTGTTGAGCGAGGTTTTGAAAAATCTTAGTTGCCGGCTGGTAATAAAATAGACAGTGGCGGTAAATAAATAAAAAGCCGCCGACGGCGGGCCGCTAATTACTGTCCGCCCTGAAGATTGTCCAGATAAAGAGCAGCTGCTCCCAGGATGGCGATATTATCAGTGGTTGAAACTTTAATCTCAATTCTCTTAACGGCCAGGGAATAGGCAAAAGAGGAAATAGCGGCCAGCATCGAGTCTTTAAAAAATTCATAAGACTGACTGACCGACCCGCCGAGGATAATGGCCTCAGGGTCGACGGCATACATGATAGCTTTGATGGCTTCGCCCAGGTGATGACCGTAAGCCTCAAAGACCTTTAGAGCTTCTTTTTGGCCAGCTTTAGCCCGCTGGTAAAATTCTTTCCCCGGACAGCCATGGGATTTAAGGAAAAATTGTCCGGAGGCATAGCGCTCAAAATTAGCCTCGAGGTAAGGCAGCATCCCGAACTCACCGGCGCCGCAATTAGGTCCGGAATAAAGATGGCTATTGAGGATGAGTCCGGCTCCGAGACCGGTGCCGGTAATTAACCCGACAAAATTATTGTAGGTGCGACCGAGGCCAAAATACTTTTCACCGACGGCAAAACAGTTAGCGTCATTATTGATATAAACCGGGACCTGATAGCGAGCTTCAAGTATTCTTTTGAGCGGAACTTCCCGCCAGGCAGGAATGTTCTGGACATCATAGACGACCCCGGTCTCCAAATCAACGAGGCTGGGAATGCCGAGGCCCAGGCCCTCGACCTCAAGGCTGAATACCTCGTCCAGAACAGCTGTCAGATCAGATAAAATTTCTTCTTCTGTCCCTGCACTCCGGATGACTCGGGTGGCGATTTTGACCACCCGGTCGCCTTCGACCAGGCCGGCCCGAACCTGTGTGCCGCCCAGGTCAACACCGATTAACGCCACTTTCTACTCCTTAAGTTTTAAGCCAGCTCAGTTCATCAGCTTCCGGACTGCTGGCTTACTTACTGGCTGACGGCCATTTTATTTTTTCTCCGCATCTTAATTGTTTCATTGTTAATAAGTGGCCTGGCCCAGAAACCTATACTCAAAATATAGCCAAGAGTCAGGTAAAGAACAAGCATGGCGGGACGGAGTCCAAACCGGTCTCCGAGCCAGCCGATAAGTAGCGGCACCAGAGCCCCGCCGGCAATACCGGTACAGAGGAGACCGGAGAAAGCTCCCTGATGAGCCTCAATTGAATTAAGAGCCAAAGAAAAGATAATTGGCCACATAACCGAAGCAAAAAATCCGATAAGAGAAAAACTATACAGATTAATAATTTGAGAATCGGAACCAGGCAGCTTAAGCGAGAAGGAAAGCAGACAGGGCGGCCCCCAGAGAGCCAGCGTCAGACAGACCAGAGCTAAGGATACTGCCCCGATCAGAACCCGCCGGCTGTCCACAAGTTTTAGCAAGAGTAAACCGAAAAGCCCGCCGATGGTCATCAGGCCCCAGAAATAGGAGACAGCCTGGGCTCCGGCTGTTTGCGGGTCAAGCCCGTGGTAAGTTTTAAGAAACTGAGAAGTCCAGTTGGCCACACCCTGCTCGGTGCCGACATAAGCCATGATTCCGAAGAAATACAGAATGACGATTTTTTTCTTTAAGAGAATTTTGTAAATGGACCAGGTGCCGGCCTTTTCCTCTTCTTTTAATTCGACTTTGGGAAAACGTGAGGCAAAAATGATGATGATCATCAGTAAAGCAGTTAGAGCAAAAACCCAGTAAAGAGAAACCCAGGGCAGGTTGGGCGGAACCAGCCGGCGCAGGCTGTTAAGCAGCAGGTTCTGTTTTCCGGCTACGGGGAGATTTCTAACGAGATAGGAATAGAGAAGCGGACTCAGAAAGGAGGCACTGCCGAAAATAAGCTGAGCCAGAACGGAGTTAAAGGCAAAGTGTTCTTCGCCGCCTGACACCCGGAGAAGGGGATTAATTGCTACCTGCAGAATGGCCATGCCCAGTCCAATGAGAAAAAGAGAAATGGTTGAGACCAGATAACCGGGAAAAAGAGCGAAAAGCAGGGCTCCAGCTAAAGCCAGGCAGAAGGCGCTCAGCATGACCTTTTTTTCACGGTATTTTTCAACCAGAAAACCGGCCGGAATGGACATAACGGCATAGGCAATAAAAAAAGAGAAAGGCAGAAGTCCGGCTAAGGCTAAATTCAATTTAAAGCTATCAATGATCTCCGGCACGAGAGGGCCGATGATGTTGGTTAAAAGGGAAATGACAAAAAAGATTAAAAAGATAAGGCAGACTAAAAAATAGTTGCGTTGAGGCTTCCGGGCCATGTTTTTTCTTCAGTCGCTCTATCTTGGCTGTTCCTTAGCTTACAACTAAAAAACAGGGGACACAATCTATATTTCCTATTTTTCGATACCATTTTTTCATCAATATCCCCTCAATTCTTGAATCTATAACCCTGACCAATAAGATCGATCTGGCCGATTGTCGCTAAAAGTTCACTAAAAGTTTATCGTTGGCCGCCGCCGATCCAGAAAGATAGAATAGCCATTGGCAAAACCGACCTTTCGTCCTTATAATAGGCCAGAAGCTTTAGGAAAATTAGGAAATATAGATTGTGTCCCCATTTTATTAAGGTCATAAGGTCAAGGCGGCGGACGGTCAGTCTTGAAATTAACCGGGAGGGGGAGCTGACGGTCAGAGCTCCCTACGGTCTGAGCAGAGGAGCTATCGATGACATCGTCAATCGCCACCAGCCATGGATCAGAAAGAAACGTCAGGAGGTTCAAAGGAGACTGGAGCTTTCCCGGCCGAAAGAATTTAGGGATGGGGAAAGGTTCCTCTGGCTGGGAACAGAATATCCTCTCGAAATCGTCGAGAGAAACAGGCCGCCGCTGACTTTTACCGGCGAAAAGTTTGAGCTGGCGGCTCCCTTCTTGGCCTCTGCCCGGCGGGTGTTTGAAACCTGGTTCAGGCATCAGGCCCAGTCTTATCTGGCTTCAAGGGTAGCCTCCATCTCCCGGCAAACCGGTTTCAAATATGAAAAGCTCCGGCTATCTTCAGCTGCCACCCGCTGGGGTTCATGCTCAGCTAGGGGAACGATTTCACTGGGCTGGCGTTTGATGATGGCTCCGCCGGGAATTATTGATTACCTCATTATTCATGAGCTGGCTCATACGAAGGAAAAAAATCATTCCCGGGCTTTCTGGCGTTTAGTAGAGGAATTCGTCCCTGATTATAGGGAAAGGAGGCGCTGGCTCAGGAAAAATGGCTACCGGCTTAACTTTTGAGAGCCGGGAGCCACCGGTCCGGTACTTAGATTATTTGACCTGATTTTTGCGGCTGATAAAATAGAAGGCGAAAATAAAAAAGGCTGAGGCCAGAGATGGAGAGGATGAACCTTTATAATTTTAAAAACGGGCAAGAACCACAGCCAGGGTATCCAGGAGGAAACTGGCTCTCAACAGTAATTTTCTGGGGCTCCCTCTGGGGATTAACTGAAGCTACTCTCGGGTACTTATTGCATTTAATAAAGATTCCGGGCCTGCCCGGGGCGGTTATGGCGACGATTGCTTTTTATTTCCTTTATCGCCTTTATCAGCCAACTGGCTCGGCCGCGGCAGTCATCGGGGCCAGTCTGGTAGCCGCCGGCCTGAAATCACTGGATATTGTCGTCAGCCCTGTAGGCTTGATGGATGTCATTAATCCGGTTCAGGCCATCATCATCGAAGGTCTAGTGGCCGCCTTAGCTTTGAAGGTTTTAAACCGGCGGCCCGTCCGCTCTCGCCTTCGGATTGTTATTTCCGGTCTGTTATTTTCTTTTGGATCTAATCTGGCCTACAGCCTGGCCTCTTTTATTGAGTCTTCGGTTTTTCATTCAGGTAATATCTTTCAGACAGAGCCGGTCAGTCTGGCCAGGTTTTTCCTGCTGTCGCCTCTGGTCACAGCTTCCATTCTCACTGCCTGGCTGCTGACCGGTAAAGTACAAGGCCAGGTTCAATATAGAAAGCTAAAGCAGGCCGCTTCGGTCAGAACTGATTCTCTGGCTGAGATTGAGGGCCAGCCGCAGACATTTTTAGACCGGCTATCTTCCCGGCCGGCTGTTTCTTTAGCTATTTTGGCAGTAGCGATTTTGAGTCATTTTAATCAACTCTGGTTCTTATAAATTATAGTAGCAGCCGAGTGAGGAAAGAAGGAAAATTTAGAAAGAGCAAGAATGTTCAGCCAGCAAAACGTCAATAAAAAAGCAGCCATAGCTTCCTCCAGGGGTGAGGTGATGATTCGCACCGGCTGCCCTTCTCATAATTGCGGCGGGCGCTGTCTCCTGCGGGTTTATCTTAAAGATGGGGTCATTACCAGAATTGATGGCGATGACCGGCCCGACACGATTGAAGCTCCGCAACTTCGCCCCTGTCCGCGTGGCCGGGCTTACCGCCGTCGTCAGTATCATCCCGATCGCCTGCGCTATCCACTGAAACGCACCGGGCGCCGAGGCGAAGGCAAGTTTGAGAGAATTTCCTGGGATGAAGCTCTTGACCTGGTGGCTTCGGAACTCAGCCGGGTCAAGGGGAAATATGGCACCTCGGCCCTTTTTGTCCCTTATGGCACAGGCAGCTACAATCAAATCAATGGACGCCAGACAGCCACCCGGCTTCTCCATCTTTTTGGCGGCTGCCTCGGTTTTTATAACTCTTATTCCTGGGCCTGCATCACGCCGGCGACCTTAACGGTTTATGGCACCACCACGACCGGTAACCAGCGGCAGGACTGGTTGAACAGCCGCTATATTCTGATGTGGAGCTGGAACCCGGCGGAAATGCGCGATGGCACCAACAGCGAGTATTTTGTCAAACTGGCCAGAGAAAGAGGAGCCAGGGTGGTCTGCCTTGATCCGCGGTTGACGCCGTCGGCTATCGCCCTGGCTGATGAATGGATTCCGATCAGGCCAGGAACAGACGCCGCCATGATGTCAGCTATGGCTTATGTGATGATAACTGAGAATTTATATGATGCTGATTTTATCCGCACTCACAGTGTCGGCTTTGATGAAACTCAGATGCCGCCCGGATTTGAAGCTGAAGAAACTTATAAGGATTATATCATCGGCCGGCGGGACGGCCTACCCAAAACACCAGGCTGGGCAGAGAGCATTTGCGGAGTTCCAGCCGAAACCATTGTCAGGATAGCCCGTGAATATGCCACCACCAAACCGGCCATGCTCTATTTAGGCTATGGCCTTCAGCGACGGGCTTATGGCGAGCAGGCAGTCAGAGCCGCCTGCGTCCTGGCGGCGCTGACCGGCAATATCGGGGTTCATGGCGGCTGGGCGAGTGGTCTCGGCAATCAGGCCCCGGACGGCGGGCCGTTCTGGCTGGTTTTTCCAGTTGGTGAGAACCCGGTAAAAGCTTCTATTCCCAGTTTTCTCTGGACAGAAGCGGTCCTTCGCGGCCGCGAAATGGGGCCGGAGGAGGGCGTGGTGGGCGTGCCGAAGCTCGATAACAATATCAAGCTTCTTTATGTCGTCGCCAGCAATTGCCTTATCAATCAACACGCCAATACCAA
>Ga0208825_1001913_pt1 | contig 14708 bp, 10 predicted proteins | sample AD_UKC113_MetaG_FD_184450 | JGI IMG/M metagenome (GOLD analysis project Ga0208825, IMG submission 184450) | Active sludge microbial communities of municipal wastewater-treating anaerobic digesters from Hong Kong - AD_UKC113_MetaG (SPAdes)... | ecosystem: Engineered > Bioreactor > Anaerobic >...
GGTATCCCAATGGATGGCCTTCATCTTCAGCAGGTCGATCACGCCTTCGAAGCCATCTTCGGCACCGATTGGCACCTGCATCGGCACCGCGACGGCACCCAGACGCGCCTTCAGCTGGTCGCGCACCTTGTAGAAGTTGGCACCGGTGCGATCCATCTTGTTGACAAACGCGATGCGCGGCACGTGGTACTTGTTGGCCTGGCGCCACACGGTTTCCGACTGCGGCTGCACGCCACCGACCGCGCACAGCACGAACACTGCACCATCGAGCACGCGCAAGCTGCGCTCCACTTCGATGGTGAAGTCCACGTGGCCGGGGGTGTCGATGATGTTGAAGCGGTGTTCCGGCAAGGACTTGTCCATGCCTTTCCAGAACGCGGTGGTAGCAGCAGATTGGATCGTGATACCACGCTCCTGCTCCTGCTCCATCCAGTCCATGGTGGCGGCACCGTCGTGCACTTCACCGATCTTGTGACTCTTACCGGTGTAGAACAGGATGCGCTCGGACGTGGTGGTTTTGCCGGCATCAATGTGCGCCATGATGCCGAAGTTGCGGTAACGCTCGATGGGAGTGGAACGGGCCACGGGAGCCTCTCAATAAATTCGGATTTCGGAATGGCCGAATGCCGCCTAGCGGCGGCCTTCGGAGTAGTGCGCCCCGGATGGGGTCGTGTGGCGGCACAACATCATGTGCGCCGCCACTGGCCCCGCAGGGCCATCAAACTCACCAGCGGTAGTGTGCAAACGCCTTGTTGGCGTCAGCCATGCGGTGGGTTTCTTCACGCTTCTTGATGGCGCCACCACGGTTTTCAGAGGCATCCAACAACTCACCTGCCAGCTTGCGCGGCATGCTGTTTTCACCACGCTTACGGGCGGACTCGATCAACCAACGCATCGCCAGCGCCATGCGGCGCGACGAACGCACTTCCACCGGCACCTGATAGGTGGCACCACCCACGCGGCGCGACTTCACTTCGACCGACGGCGACACATTGCCCAGCGCCTTTTCGACCAATTCCAGCGGGTTGGCATTCTTTTCGCCAATCACTTCCATGGCGCCATACACGATTTTTTCAGCAATCGACTTCTTGCCGCTCTGCATGACCATATTGATGAAGCGGGCGATGGTTTCGCTTCCGTGCTTCGGATCCGGCAGCACCGAACGCTGCGGGGTATTACCTTTACGCGACATATGCTTATTCTCGTAGGGCGGACTTAAGCCGCCGTTTTCTGCGATGGCGGGTCAAAACCCGGCCGACATTACTTCTTCGGACGCTTGGCGCCGTACTTGGAGCGCGCCTGCTTGCGCTTGGCAACGCCGGCGGCATCCAGCGAACCGCGCACGGTGTGGTAACGCACACCTGGCAGATCCTTGACGCGACCGCCGCGAATCAGCACGACGCTGTGTTCTTGCAGGTTATGACCTTCACCACCGATGTACGAAATCACTTCGTAACCGTTGGTCAAACGCACCTTGGCCACCTTACGCAGCGCCGAGTTCGGCTTCTTCGGGGTGGTGGTGTAAACACGCGTGCACACACCGCGACGCTGCGGGCAGTTAGCCAGCGCGGGTGAAGTGCTCTTGTAGGTTTCTGGGCTGCGCGGCTTGCGCACCAGTTGGTTGATCGTTGCCATTTCGGGGCTCAGTAGGCGGGCCGAAGCCCATTTGAAAACGAAAGCCGACCGGATCAGACGCAATCCAGTCGGCAAGACGAAAAAGTATAGCCCGCGCCAGACCTTGCGGTCAAACGCAGCGATACCGAAAAACCAAGCCACCCAGCGATGGGCGACCCTGGTTGATCTGCGATCCCGTCCGTCCTGGACCCAAAACGAAGCGCCTCCTGCGACCTCATTTGGTGATCTGGATGGCACGAAGCCATCGAAAACGCGCGTATTCTACACACGCTTTGAAAAACTTACAAGCGGATATCCCCCGTCCAATATCACGACTGGACGGGGGATTCGCAGGATTACTCTGCTGCCGCGTTTTCGGCAGCTTCGGCCGACGTGCCGGCCAAGGTTGCCATTTCCGCCTCGGTGAGGCCAGAAGCGTTTTTACGGCGCTGGTTGTGATAAGCCAGACCGGTACCGGCGGGAATCAGGCGGCCGACGATCACGTTTTCCTTCAAGCCCCGCAGCGTGTCGCGCGTGCCACGCACCGCGGCCTCGGTGAGGACGCGGGTGGTTTCTTGGAACGAGGCCGACGAAATGAAGGACTCGGTGGCCAACGATGCCTTGGTGATACCCAACAGTACGGGATCGACCTTGGCCAGAATTTCGCCCTTGCGCGTCAAACGCTGGTTTTCTTCGATCGCACGCTGACGCTCGACCTGCTCGCCATTGAGGTACTTGGAGTCGCCCTGATCCACCACTTCGACCTTGCGCAACATCTGGCGAATGATCACCTCGATGTGTTTGTCGTTGATCTTCACACCTTGCAGGCGGTAAACGTCCTGGATTTCCTTGACCAGATACGCGGCCAATTCTTCCACACCCTTCAGGCGCAGGATGTCCTGCGGGCTGGGTTCGCCATCGACCACGGTTTCGCCCTTCTCCACGTGCTCACCTTCGAACACGATGATCTGGCGATACTTGGGAATCAGCTCTTCGTGCTCGGTACCGTCGGTGTGCTTGAGGATCAGGCGCTGCTTGCCCTTGGTTTCTTTGCCGAAGCTAACCAAACCCGAGATCTCGGCCAGCACCGCCGGATCCTTGGGCTTGCGCGCTTCGAACAAGTCGGCAACGCGCGGCAGACCACCGGTGATGTCGCGGGTCTTGGAGGCTTCCTGCGGGATCTTGGCAACCACGTCACCCACGCCCACGGCAGCACCGTGTTGTAAGTTGACGACCGAGCGCGGCGGCAGCATGTACTGCGCCGGCAAGTCGGTGCCGGGAATATTCAAATCCTTGCCGTCCTTGTCGACGATGCGTACCACCGGGCGTAGATCCTTGCCCTGCGAACCACGACGCTTGGGATCGGTGATTTCACGCGAAGCCAGACCGGTCAGTTCGTCGGTCTTTTCGATCACGGTGACGCCATCGACGAAATCGATGAAGCGCACGAAACCGGCCACTTCCGACACGATCGGGTGGTTATGCGGGTCCCAACGCGACACTTCCTGGCCGGCCTTGACTGCACCTGCATCTTGCACTTGCAAGGTGGCGCCGTAGGGCAGCTTGTAGCGTTCGCGCTCGCGGCCGTGGTTGTCCAGCACCGACAGTTCACCCGAGCGCGACACCGCCACCAAATGGCCATCGGCGTGCTTGACGAACTTCAAGTTATTGAACTTCACCGAGCCGGTGGTCTTCACCGTCACATTGTCGATCGCAGCCGCACGCGATGCCGCACCACCGATGTGGAAGGTACGCATGGTCAGCTGGGTACCCGGCTCACCAATCGACTGCGCCGCCACCACGCCCACGGCTTCACCGTGGTTGACCAAATGCCCGCGACCCAAGTCACGGCCATAGCAATGCGCGCACACGCCAAAGCTGGATTCGCAGGTAATCGTGCTGCGTACTTTGATCGACTGCACGCCGGCATCTTCCAGCTTGGTGACCCATTGCTCGTCGAGCAGGGTATTGCGAGTGACGAACGGATCTTCGTCATTGCCAGGCAGGTACACGTCTTCGGCCACCACACGACCCAACACGCGATCTTTCAACGGCTCGACCACGTCGCCGCCTTCCACGATCGGGGTCATGGTCAGGCCGGTCAGGGTGCCGCAGTCAGTGCTGGTGATCACCACGTCCTGCGCCACGTCCACCAAGCGGCGGGTCAGGTAACCCGAGTTCGCCGTCTTCAGCGCGGTATCGGCAAGACCCTTACGTGCACCGTGGGTGGAGATGAAGTACTGCTGGACGTTCAGACCTTCGCGGAAGTTCGAGGTGATCGGGGTCTCGATGATCGAGCCGTCGGGCTTGGCCATCAGGCCACGCATACCCGCCAACTGACGAATCTGCGCCTGGCTACCACGCGCGCCGGAGTCGGCCATGATGTAAATGGAGTTCATCGACTTCTGGTCGATGATTTCACCCTTGGCGTTTTCAACCTTTTCGGTACCAATGGTGTCCATCATCGCCTTGGCCACGCGCTCGTTGGTACGTGACCAGATATCCACCACCTTGTTGTAGCGTTCGCCAGCGGTCACCAAACCGCTCTGGTACTGCTGCTGGATTTCCAACACTTCGGCTTCGGCTTCGGCCAAGATGCCTTTCTTCTCGGCCGGGATCAGCATGTCGTCGATACCAATCGACACGCCCGCGCGGGTGGCGTAGGCAAAGCCGGTGTACATCAGCTTATCGGCAAACACCACCGTGTCCTTCAAGCCCAGCATGCGGTAGCAGCTATTGATCAGGCGGCTGATGTTCTTCTTGGTCAGCTCGACATTGGCCAACGCATACGGCAGGCCTTCCGGCAGGATTTCACGCAGCAGGGCGCGGCCCACCGTGGTTTCCACGATCGAAGTTTGCTTGCTGCGGCTGCCGTCTTCGGCGATCACGGTTTCGCTGATACGCACTTTGCACTTGGCGTGCAGTTGCACCACGCGGTTGTCGTAGGCGCGCTTCACTTCACTGATGTTGGCGAACACCATGCCCTCGCCCGCTTTGTTTTCCAGCGCGCGGGTCATGTAGTACAGGCCCAACACCACGTCCTGCGACGGCACGATAATCGGCTCGCCGTTGGCCGGCGACAGGATGTTGTTGGAAGCCATCATCAATGCGCGTGCTTCCAACTGCGCTTCCAGTGACAGCGGCACGTGCACGGCCATCTGGTCACCGTCGAAGTCGGCGTTGAACGCGGTGCAGACCAACGGATGCAACTGGATGGCCTTGCCTTCGATCAGCACCGGCTCGAACGCCTGGATGCCGAGGCGGTGCAGGGTCGGGGCGCGGTTCAGCAGTACCGGATGCTCGCGAATGACTTCTTCCAGGATGTCCCAGACTTCCGCCTCTTCGCGCTCGACCAGCTTCTTGGCCGCCTTGATGGTGGTGGCGAGGCCGCGGCTCTGCAGCTTGGCGAAGATGAAGGGCTTGAACAGCTCCAGCGCCATCTTCTTCGGTAGGCCGCACTGGTGCAACTTCAGGTACGGACCGACCACAATGACCGAACGACCGGAGTAATCCACGCGCTTGCCGAGCAGGTTCTGGCGGAACCGGCCCTGCTTGCCCTTGATCATGTCGGCCAAGGACTTCAGCGGGCGCTTGTTGGTGCCGGTGATGGCGCGGCCACGACGGCCGTTGTCCATCAGCGCATCCACCGACTCTTGCAGCATGCGCTTCTCATTGCGCACGATGATGTCGGGAGCGTTGAGTTCCAGCAAGCGGCGCAAACGGTTGTTGCGGTTAATGACGCGGCGATACAAATCGTTCAAGTCGGAGGTGGCAAAACGACCGCCATCCAGCGGCACCAACGGACGCAGATCCGGCGGCAGCACCGGTAGCACGGTCATCACCATCCACTCCGGACGGTTGCCCGATTCGAGGAAGGCTTCGACCAGCTTGATCCGCTTGGTCAGACGCTTGAGTTTGGTTTCGCTACCAGTGGACGCGATTTCTTCCTTCAGCGTCACCATCTCGCTTTGCAGGTCGATCGTGCGCAGCAGGTCATAGACTGCTTCGGCACCCATCGCGGCATCGAAATCTTCGCCATGCTCGGAACGCGCAGTCATGAACTGTTCTTCGGTCAGCAACTGGCCGCGTTCCAGCGGGGTCAGGCCCGGCTCGGTCACCACGAAGGCTTCAAAGTACAGAATGCGTTCGATATCACGCAGGGTCATGTCCAGCATCAAGCCGATGCGCGACGGCAACGACTTCAAGAACCAGATATGCGCGACCGGGCTGGCCAAATCAATATGGCCCATGCGCTCGCGGCGCACCTTGGCCAAGGTCACTTCGGTGCCACATTTTTCGCAAACCACACCGCGATGCTTCATGCGCTTGTACTTGCCGCACAGGCATTCGTAGTCTTTGATGGGGCCGAAGATGGCGGCGCAGAACAGGCCGTCACGCTCCGGCTTAAAGGTGCGGTAGTTGATGGTTTCCGGCTTCTTCACTTCGCCGTAAGACCAACTGCGGATCAAGTCCGGGCTGGCCAGTGCGATTTTGATGGCGTCGAAATCCAGCGTTTGACGCTGCTGGTTGAACAAATTGAGCAAGTCTTTCATTTGTATTCTCCGGGGCAAGGGCAATGAGGGTTCGAACTGACGCGGCCGTGTGGCCGCGCCGTGACGACACTCAGTGCTCCTCAAGCTCCATATTGATGGCCAGGCTGCGGATTTCCTTCACCAACACATTGAAGGATTCCGGCATGCCGGCGACCATCTCGTATTCACCATCGACGATGTTCTTGTACATCTGGTTACGACCCTGCACGTCGTCGGACTTCACCGTCAACATTTCTTGCAGGGTGTAGGCCGCGCCGTAGGCTTCCAGTGCCCAGACTTCCATTTCACCGAAGCGCTGACCACCGAACTGCGCCTTGCCGCCCAGCGGCTGCTGGGTGACCAACGAGTACGGACCGGTGGAGCGCGCATGCATCTTGTCGTCCACCAAGTGGTTCAACTTCAGCATGTGCATGTAGCCCACGGTGGTCTGGCGATCAAACGCTTCGCCGGTACGCCCATCGTACAGCTGGGTCTGGCCAGATTCCGGCAAGTCCGCCAACTTCAGCATCGCCTTGATTTCGGCTTCGCTGGCACCGTCGAACACCGGGGTAGCCATTGGCACGCCGTCGGTCAGGTTCTTTGCCAATGCCAGCAATTCGGCATCGCTGAATTGGGTCAGATCGACGCGCTCGATATGCGTCTTGGCATCGTGGTTGTAGATCTCGCCCAAGAACTTACGCAGCTCGGCAAGCTTGACCTGTGCATCCAACATGCGCTGGATTTTCTGACCCAGGCCCTTGGCGGCCAAGCCCAGATGCACTTCCAGCACCTGCCCGATGTTCATACGCGAGGGCACGCCCAGCGGGTTCAGCACGATGTCCACGGTTTGGCCGTCGGCCATGTACGGCATGTCCTCGACCGGCACGATCTTGGACACCACACCCTTGTTACCGTGGCGGCCGGCCATCTTGTCGCCCGGCTGGATGCGGCGCTTCACCGCCAAGAACACCTTCACCATCTTCAGCACGCCCGGCGCCAGATCATCCCCTTGGGTGATCTTGCTGCGCTTGTCGTTGAAGCGACGCTCAAATTCTTTCTGGTGCGCATCCAATTGCTTGGCCGCACGCTCGATCGCCTCGGCGGCCGAATCATCCTTCATCCGCAATTGCAGCCAATCGGCCCTGCGGATGCCATCCAGCACCAGCGAGGACACGGTGTCGCCCTTCTTCACACCGGGGCCGCCATTGGCCACCTTGCCCAGCAACTGCTCGCGCAGGCGGGCATAAATCGCCGCTTCAAGAATGCGGAACTGGTCGTCGAAGTCTTTCTTGACGCGACGGATTTCGGATTCTTCGATCTGGCGTGCGCGCTTGTCTTTTTCGATGCCGTCGCGGGTGAACACCTGCACGTCGATGACCACGCCGTCCATGCCCGGGGGCACGCGCAGCGAGCTGTCCTTCACGTCCGAGGCCTTCTCACCAAAGATCGCACGCAACAGTTTTTCTTCCGGCGTCAGCTGGCTTTCGCCCTTCGGCGTCACCTTGCCCACCAGAATGTCGCCAGCGCGCACTTCGGCACCGATGTACACCACGCCGGATTCATCCAATCGGTTCAGGGCGTTCTCACTGACATTGGGAATATCGGCGGAGATTTCTTCCGGCCCCAACTTGGTGTCACGCGCCTGCACGGTGAGTTCTTCGATATGGATCGTGGTGTAGCGATCTTCTTCCACCACACGTTCGGAGAGCAGGATCGAGTCTTCGAAGTTGTAACCGTTCCACGGCATGAACGCGATCAACATGTTCTGACCCAGCGCCAGCTCACCAATATCGGTGGACGGGCCATCGGCCAGCACGTCACCACGCGCCACCACGTCACCCACATTCACCAGCGGACGCTGATTGATGCAGGTGTTCTGGTTGGAACGGGTGTACTTGATCAGCGAGTAGATATCCACGCCGGCATCGGCTTCACCGGAAATTTCGCTTTCATTGCTCTTGACCACGATGCGGCCAGCGTCGATCTGTTCGACCACGCCACCACGACGGGCGTTCACTGTCACGCCCGAGTCGCGCGCCACCGCACGCTCGATGCCGGTGCCGACCAACGGCTTTTGCGCGCGTAGCGTCGGCACGGCTTGGCGCTGCATGTTGGCACCCATCAAGGCGCGGTTGGCGTCATCGTGTTCCAAGAACGGCACCAGCGCCGCCGCCACCGAGACGGTCTGCATCGGCGACACGTCCATGAAATGAATTTCACTTGGTGGCTTCAACAGGTTTTCACCCTGGAAACGACAGGCCACGAACGGTGCAGTGATGATGCCCTTGTCATCGCGCTGGGCATTGGCCTGGGCGATGACGTATTCGTTTTCTTCGATCGCCGACAGGTATTCGATGTCGTCGGTCACTTGACCATCCACCACCTTGCGGTAGGGAGTTTCGAGGAAGCCATACGAGTTAGTGCGTGCAAACACCGCCAACGAGTTAATCAGGCCGATGTTCGGACCTTCCGGCGTCTCGATGGTGCAGACGCGGCCGTAATGGGTCGGGTGCACGTCGCGCACTTCGAAGCCGGCGCGCTCGCGGGTCAGGCCGCCAGGGCCCAGCGCCGAGACGCGACGCTTGTGGGTGACTTCCGACAACGGGTTGTTTTGGTCCATGAACTGTGACAATTGCGAGGAGCCGAAGAACTCCTTGATCGCCGCTGCCACTGGCTTGGCATTGATGAGCTCTTGCGGGGTCAAGCCCTCAGACTCGGCCATCGACAGGCGCTCTTTCACGGCGCGCTCCACGCGCACCAAGCCCACACGGAACACGTTCTCGGCCATTTCACCGACCGACCGCACGCGACGGTTACCCAAATGGTCGATGTCATCCACCACACCACGGCCATTGCGGATTTCGCACAGCACGCGCATCACGTCGAGGATGTCGGAGCCTTGCCCGCATTCCTTGCGCAAACGCACGGACTCTTCATCTTTACGATCAGCAAAGTATTTGGCGTCGTACAAAATGGACGCGCCGGTGACTTCCTTGCGGCCCAAACGGCGGTTGAACTTCATCCGGCCCACGCTGGACAAGTCGTAGCGTTCGAAGGTGAAGAACAGGTTGTGGAACAGGTTCTGCGCAGCGTCCTTGGTCGGCGGCTCACCCGGACGCATCATCCGGTAGATCTCCACCAACGCATCGAGCTGGGTCTTGGTGCTGTCGATACGCAAGGTGTTGGACAGGTAGGCACCACGATCGAGGTCGTTTACCCACAACGTCCCCACACTGGCAATGCCCGCCTTGCGCAATTTTTCCAAGCTGTCCAGCGTGATTTCGTCATTGGCCGTGGCCAGCAACTCACCGGTGGCCGGGTCGATGACATCGTGCGACAAAATGCGTCCGGCGATGTAGTCGTCCGGCACCGCCAGCGCGGCAACGCCAGCGGCTTCCAACTGCTTGACGTGGCGCGCAGTGATGCGCTTGCCGGCCTCGACGATGACCTTGTCGCCATCGGCCAGATCAAAGTCCAGCGTTTCGCCACGCAGGCGCTCGGGCACCAGCTCCAGCTGCACGCCTTCGGCTTCGATATGGAAGGTGTTGATGTCGAAAAACTCGTTCAACATCTCTTCGTTGTTGTAACCCAATGCGCGCAGCAGCACCGACACCGGCAATTTGCGGCGACGGTCGATACGGGTGTACAGCGCGTCCTTCGGGTCGAACTCGAAGTCGAGCCAGGAACCGCGATACGGGATGACGCGTGCGGAGAACAGCAGCTTGCCCGAACTGTGGGTCTTGCCACGGTCGTGGTCGAAAAACACGCCCGGACTGCGGTGCAGCTGCGAGACGATGACGCGCTCGGTGCCATTGACGATGAAGGTGCCGTTGTCAGTCATGAGCGGGATTTCGCCCATGTAGACTTCCTGCTCCTTGACGTACTTGATCGCCTTGGTCGAGGACTCGCGATCGTAAATCACCAAACGCACGGTCACGCGCAGCGGTGCGCCGTAAGACAGGCCACGGGTGCGGCATTCGCGTTCGTCAAATGCGGGGTCGCCCAAGCGATAGCCCACGTACTCCAGCGCCGCATTGCCGCTGTAGCTGGAAATGGGGAACACCGACTTCAGCGCGGCATGCAGGCCGCGGTCTTCGCGCTTGGCGGACTCGGTGTTTTCTTGCAAAAATTCGCGATAGGAATCGACTTGAATAGCAAGCAGAAATGGCACTTCCAAGATCGAACGGCGCTTGCCGAAGTCCTTGCGAATGCGCTTTTTCTCGGTGAACGAATAGTGTTTGGCGGTAGTCATGGAGCGGGCGCCTCGTCATTGGCAGCCGCGGGTTCGCGGCCAACGGGGGAAAGATCGATGAACGACTGGAACTGACAGTTGGAAGTCGCTGGTATTGCCGGCACCAGCACGCCTTCTCCCGCTACTTCCGACTGTCAACTCGTTGGAGTTACAACTGTTCTCTACAACGGCCAAAGGCCGGGAGCTTTCGCCCCCAGCCTTTGGTGGTCGCCAGCGTGTTCTGCAGGCGACGCAAGTGCGGCTTACTTGACTTCGACGGTCGCGCCAGCGGCCTCGAGGTCCTTCTTCATCTTCGCAGCGTCGTCCTTCGACACGCCTTCCTTCACGGTGCCGCCAGCCTCGGTGAGGTCTTTGGCTTCCTTCAGGCCGAGGCCAGTGATCGCGCGAACGGCCTTGATCACTTCCACTTTCTTGTCGCCAGCGGACTTCAGGATGACGTTGAACTCGGTCTGCTCTTCGACAACAGCAGCGGCCGCAGCCGGGCCGGCAGCCATCACCGGAGCCGCAGCGGAAACGCCGAACTTCTCTTCGATGGCCTTCACCAGGTCCATCACTTCCATCAGCGACTTGGCGGCGATCGCGTCGACGATTTGCTCGTTGGTCAGGGACATTTCAATTACCTCTGGATATGTTTCGTTTGAATGGGAACGTTGTCAGATCAGTGTGCGAATCAGGCCGGCTCGGCCTGCACCTCGGCTTGTTCCGCCGGGGCTTCGTCGCCACCACCTTGCTGATCGGCCACAGCCTTGACCGCACGGGCAAACATCGCCGCCGGTTCGGCCAGCACGCGGGCCAGCATGGCCAGTGCCTGATCGCGGGTCGGCAAAGATGCCAACACTTCGACGTGGCTGGCCGGATACTGCTGGCCACCCACGACAACGATCTTCGGTTGCAGCTTGTCGTTGCCCTTGGCAAATTCCTTGATCAGACGGCCGGCAGCACCGGGTTCTTCGGTCGAGAACGCATACAGCAACGGACCCACCATCGAGTCTTTTGCTACTTCGTACTCGGTGCCGGAGACGGCACGCGCAGCCAGGGTGTTCTTGACAACTTTCAAAAACACACCCGTTGCACGAGCTTGCTTACGCATCGCGGTCATTTGCGAGACCGTGGTGCCGGCGTACTCGGCCGCGATCAGGGAGTGTGCCGAAGCAGCGATTTCCGCCACCTCTGCGACAACGTCCTTTTTCTGGGACAGATTGAGAGCCATAGTCACTCCTTCGTTGAACGCCGCCTGCGACTCCAGCCGCGGGCGGTCCTGGGCGATGTCGATCCTTGACATCGGGGATGCGACGCATCCCGGCGGTGACCATCTGAGAGCTGTCTGAATAAACATTCCAGAAGGGCATCACCATCTACGCAGGCCAGCACCCATGCGGGTACCGATTAAGCGAGCCCGCCTTTGGCAACGGCGAATCCATGCCGTGTGAGCATCCCTGCCCGTCGTTGCCACGCGCAGACCGCACCTGCGGTCTTTGACGGCTTCCGCATCGTTTTATGGATGCGGGGCCTTCAAATTCTTGTTCCCCTTCTCCCGAAACGGGAGAAGGAAATGCAATCACTTCAGGCTCAGCGAGCTTTGATCCACGGTCACACCGGGACCCATAGTCGAGCTGACCGAAATCTTTTGCAGGTATTGACCCTTCGACGTCGCCGGCTTGGCCTTGACCAAGTCGATCAACAGCGCCTGCAGGTTGCCCTTCAGCGCATCATTTTCGAAGCTGGCCTTGCCGATGGTGCAGTGGATGATGCCGGCCTTGTCGGTGCGATAGCGCACCTGACCGGCCTTGGCATTACGCACAGCGCCCGCAGCGTCCGGCGACACGGTGCCGACTTTCGGGTTTGGCATCAAGCCACGCGGGCCCAACACTTGACCCAACTTACCGACCACGCGCATGGCATCCGGGGTCGCAATGACCACGTCGTAATTCAGCTCGCCACCCAGCATGCGCTCGGCCAAATCATCCATACCCACCACGTCCGCACCGGCAGCCAAGGCTTCGTCAGCCTTCGCACCCGCCGGGCAGAACACTGCCACGCGCACCGACTTGCCGGTACCTGCCGGCAGCACGGTGGAGCCGCGCACCTGCTGATCGGACTTCTTGGCATCCACGCCAAGACGCACGGCCACATCGATGGCTTCCACGAACTTCGCCTTGGCGTTGTCCTTCAGAATTTTCAGGGCGTCGTCAATTGCATACACCTTGCCCGGCACAGTCGCCGCAAGGATTGCTTTTTGTCGCTTATTCAGTGCCATCGTCTTAACCCTCCACCACCAGACCCATGGAACGGGCCGAGCCCGCAATCGTGCGCACTGCCGCGTCCAGATCGGCCGCAGTCAGATCGGCTTCCTTCGCCTTGGCGATATCTTCCAGTTGCGCGCGTGTCACCTTGCCCACCTTGTCGGTGTTCGGGCGCTTGGAGCCAGACGTAATCCCCACGGCCTTCTTCAACAGCACCGTCGCTGGCGTACTCTTGGTGACGAAGGTGAAGGTACGGTCAGAATACGCAGTGATGATGACCGGGGTCGGCAGACCCGGCTCCAACTTGGAGGTTGCGGCGTTGAACGCTTTGCAGAACTCCATGATGTTCAGGCCGCGCTGACCCAGCGCAGGACCCACCGGCGGCGAGGGATTGGCCTGACCGGCCTTCACCTGCAGCTTGATATAGCCAACTACTTTCTTTGCCATTGTCTTGTCTCCGGGTGCTAGCGCCTGCTGTCAGGCTCCCCATCGGACCGGGAACATCTATTTCGACCGCGGCGGCGTGTCCCGGCATCACGCACCGCAATGAAGCTTCATGGCAACGGCCGCACATGGCGGCCGAAGCTTTCTCGCTCCCGCAAAGGGAGCCGAGCATGATAACAGAATTTATTCGCGCGAGCTGAATCAGGCCTTTTCGACCTGACCAAACTCCAACTCGACTGGCGTAGAACGACCAAAGATCAACACGGCTACCCGCAGGCGGCTCTTTTCGTAATTGATTTCTTCGACCACACCGTTGAAGTCATTGAAGGGCCCATCGATGACTCGCACCATTTGACCCGGCTCGAACAGCACCTTCGGCTTCGGCTTCTCCACCCCGTCCTGCACACGCTGCAAGATGGCGTCGGCTTCTTCATCACGAATCGGCAAAGGCCGATCTGCGGTGCCGCCAATGAAGCCCATTACTTTCGGGGTTTCCTTGACCAGATGCCAAGATTCGCTATCCATGCGTGGAATGCCATCTTCCAAATGGGTGGCAATCTGCACCAGCACATAGCCTGGGAAGAACTTCCGTTCGGAGCGGCGCTTTTGCCCTGCGCGCATCTCGATGATCTCTTCGGTGGGCACCAGCACGTCGCCGAAGCGATCTTGCATCTCCATCCGGGCGATACGATCGCGCAATGCCTGCGCTACCGGTTTTTCAAAACCGGAGTAGGCGTGAACGACGTACCAGCGCTTGATGACTTCGGAATGACTCACTGAACTCTCCATCAGGAACCGAGCAGCGCTTGTACGCTGAGTTGGATGATCCAGTCAAAGGCCGCCAGAATCAGACTAATGAGAATCACCGCAGCAATCACGACCCACATGGTCTTGGTGGCTTCTTGGCGCGTGGGCCACACCACCTTGCGCAACTCAAAACGCGATTCTGACAAGAACTCGCGCGCCTGTACGCCCTTGGCTGTTCCCATGAACACCACTGCGGCCAACACTACCGCGACAACCACGACCAGTGCCCGCACGATACCCGGCCACTGCCCATCAAAAATGTAATAGCCCGCAATCCCCGCTGCTACCAGCAGCAGGGAGAATGCGTACTTCACGATATCCGCAGATTTTGCGGAGGGATTGGGCAACGCATTGCTGGTCAAGGCATGATCTCTCTGCAAAAGCCAAACCGACACCTTGCCGGATGGCACGCCAGGAGGGACTCGAACCCCCAACCTGCGGTTTTGGAGACCGCTGCTCTGCCAATTGAGCTACTGGCGTATCGGTGAAACATTACAACTTCCGAAAACAGCAACGGCGGCTTGCGCCGCCTGCCGAAGTTCCGACGTGCTTGGCGGCTTGTCGGAACTAGTCCCCCAGTACCACAGTGGGGGGATGATGCAGTTTAATTCTAGAACTAACCCCCGACCATAGCACTCGAGGATGGCACAACCGCAGCCGTGCGCGCTAGGCGCGCACGGGCAGATTGCATCACTTGATGATCTTGGCCACCACGCCGGCGCCGACGGTGCGGCCACCCTCACGGATTGCGAAGCGCAGACCATCGTCCATTGCCACCGGGTTGATCAGCGTCACCACCATCTTGATGTTGTCGCC
>Ga0208825_1001914_pt1 | contig 14706 bp, 12 predicted proteins | sample AD_UKC113_MetaG_FD_184450 | JGI IMG/M metagenome (GOLD analysis project Ga0208825, IMG submission 184450) | Active sludge microbial communities of municipal wastewater-treating anaerobic digesters from Hong Kong - AD_UKC113_MetaG (SPAdes)... | ecosystem: Engineered > Bioreactor > Anaerobic >...
CCTCATTACCGCCGAAAAAGATTCCGAAATATCTCTTTTAAAAAACCAGATAGCTAACCTTGAATTAAGATTAGGAGAAAGAGGCGAAACAAAATAAAATCCATAGCTCAAAAAGCACTAGAATGAAAAAACCCGCCACCTTTCGGCAGCGGGCCAACCATAACCACACCAGCTATATGTATCTCAGATATCCAACAATGCTACTTTTTGGGCGTTGTTTTCTGCATACTTCAATTCCCTCTCTGCTTCCGGAATCATTCGTATTCCAGTCTATGGTGTAGACAAATGTTTTATCTACCTTCTCAACTATTCCCGTATGCCCCAATCCTTTTCCAAAATCCATGATAAAAATATCTCCAGGTTGTGGTTCACCTGTTACCCTGTATTTTTTATCAGCCCTTCTCCATGCATCTAATACACCTCCTGTTTTAGTGAGTGGATTTGGAACCGGCTGTGTTTGTTCAAAACACCAGTACACAAACGCCATGCACCATGATGCTGGGAAATTGATTCCAACTGATTTTAGATAATCCTGTACAGGCTTGCCCCAGTTACTCCCTAACGGCTTCTCAGTTTGCCCAAGTTGGCTAATAGCCACTTTTAATGCTCTTTCTTGTAGTGTCATTGTGCAGGATTTACATCAGCGAATGTTGCGTTTTCGTTCCCTTCCCGGTATTCATCGATGTAGGTAATGATTTCTGTTTGATTTGAACTGCCGGGACGGTTAGTGAATGGCCAGAAGTAAATGCCCAGCTTCACATAGTTCCCTTCGGGTAATGTTTCCATTGTAATGCCGTTGTACGTATACACTTTTTTGCCATCCATAAATACTTCAAGTAATCCATCGCTTTTATCGCTCCATATTACGTGGAATACCCAATCCACCCATTTACCTGTAACCACTGCACCGATGTCATTGTATTCAAAATTTCCGTCGGTGTAATTGGTTGTGTTGTGTACCACCTGATAACGGCCTTCCTTTATCCATATAGCAAGAGGCGGTGAGCCTGCACCGTTAGCCTGATGCCACTGGAACGGACTACCCGGTTCTTTATCTGTAAGCGACCATTTAGCTACATAGTTTGATAACCCGTACCAGCGTTCAATTTTACCGGCTGGCCCGTTATATCCTTGTATTTCGGCTCTATGTTTTCCGCTGGCTGTTGGGTCGGTTGATTTCAGCCAGAAGCGTAAAGAGCCTGCCCCTTTGCGTACAATTTCGGTGTTGCGTGTTACTGCTCTGCTGCAACATTCACCTCCCGGTTGAGTTCGGCAACAATCCTGCGTGTGCAAGTACCATCCTTTACCCCAATTAGATTCGCCTTCCTGATCAAAAGAACTGTAAAGAAGTATTTTATTGTTGACGGGCGGCGTACTTAAATCAGACTGTTTTACAGTAATAGTCACGTCATCTGTTTTGCCATCAACTTTTAACCGGTATACATACACGCCTGCTTTGATTGTTACGGATGGATTTTTAACAGCGGCTGGTGTTGTAGCGTCTCCGCCCGATACTTTTTCCCATGAAATATTAGTACCTGCTGTTTTAGTTCCGCCTAATGTTATTGTGATAGTTGGCTCATTAGTACTTGGATCTTTGTAAATAGTATATGTCGTGTCGTTCCCTGCGTCAGCTATACTTGCGCCACCCGGCGGCGGTGTCACTGGTGCCGGATTAACTGTCACTTTAATATCATCGGTTGCTTTCAATCCTCCGTTATCGGTCACTGTCACTGTGTAGGTGTAAGTTCCTGCAGCAAGTGAAAGTGTTTGACTTGCGGTTGTAGCGCCGTTGCTCCATGCGTATTTTAATGTACTTATGCTTTCGTCAGTAGCCGTTGCCGTGAGCGATACATTAGCCAGCGTTTCGCCTGATAAAATAGTAACCACTTTATCCGATCCTAGCGTGACGGTTGGTACGTTGTTTGTTGGCGGGGGTGTGACTACAGGCGGCTTATATTTCAGCACCCGGATATTGGTGTAGGTAATCCCTGTAAAATTCAATGTCGCATATCCAATATATCGATCTCGTAAAGTGTAATTTACTTTTCCATCGAATAGAACAGTATCATTATCTGACGTAATAATTTTTCCTGGGAATGTTTGAGCCATTGCAAATAATGGCAATAAGAAAATGATGGTTAGTAAGTGTTTCATAAATTAATTTGTTTTAAAATAAAGGCTTCCTTCAGCGGTACGTCTTATTACAAGCCCTCTCAATACTTTTCCTCCCGCCTTGTTCCATTTATTGAACTCATCCCGGATAGAAGCATCAATCGGATTTGCGTTTACTTTTTTCAAGAGAGTGGATTTCTTTAAAGCTCCTGTTCCTAAGTTGTAAGCAAACGAAGCAAGAGCGTCAAACTGGTTCTGATTAATCTTCGATGTGACAAGGCTATTAATGAATGATGTTTTCTCGTTGGCTTCATGGAGTAAATATTCCTCTGCCTGTTCGAGAGTTATCTTATCTCCCATCTTGACGGATTTACCATTTGGATATTTGATAGTTCCCCACCCTATAGTAGGAATACCAATTGGGTCCAGATAAGCGTTTAAAAACAATCCTTCGAACTTTTTAATTAAGGCAATGCCTTCTGCACCGATTTTCATAATAACGATTTTAAAATTCCGGAAGGGTATCGGATTTGGTTCGCATAGGAACGAGTTAAGTATTTGCCTGGAAAAATTGATAAATCGCTGGACCGTCATACAGTCCCGCTACATTGATATGCCCTGCTCCGCTCACTGATTCAACCGTTACACTTCCACCTACCGCCTGATTTTGTAAGATCTATTGCCATAGTTTTTTTATCTTGTGGTTAAATAAAGTGTTCCTGCTGTTGCAATAACTCCCGCTATAATCGCAAACGTTGTTTTCCTTCGCTGCTTCTTAACCTCTTTTTTTAATGATGTTGTCATTCCTTTGTACACATTAATCTGAGAAGCTGCGAGAGTTGAATCTTGTTTGTAAGCATCAATCAAAGAAGTGAATTTCTTTTCTCTTACTTTGAAAGCTGCTATCTGTTTATTTTTTGTATCAATTTGATTAGCCATGATAGCAATGTTTTCATCTTTGGCTTTTAGTTCCAACTTCATAAATCGCCATTCTTCTATAATAGCAACGCCAGCTTGCAAGTCTTTATCCGCTACCCTTGTACTATCTTGGCAGTTGGCTGTAATATTTGCGGAGAGAATCAGAGCCGATATTATCAGTCCTGATAACTTGCCTTTGTTTTTGATATACATAAATCAATTTATTATTTGCTTCAAGTAATAATGAATAGATTGAATCTCGCTCCTTCTCCGTCTCGCTTATTACTTCTTTTGTTGAATCGAGAGATATTGCTAATTCCTCTCGTATTAATGAAATGCTATCCCGCTGCAACTGATATTCATTAATCAATTTTTCAGATTCGGAATAATCACTTCTTTTTTGGAAAACAACAAAGAGGAGGACGGCAATAAGTATCCCAGTACAAACCCATCCTCCATACTTTACAAAAAACTCTTTCATCAGAATTGATTTAATACTGTACAAACAAGTACCAGCAATGACAGGAATAATATTATTAGCCCTGCCGGTATAAGTATATTATTCAGGTTTCTTTTCAATTGTTTGTGGTTTTGGCGCAACAAGCAATCCAATAGCTACAAGGGTTTGTAAAATCAATTGCGTACCGCTAATATGGCCGTCGGCTAATTCTGTTTGAAACGTCCATGCCAACGTACCGATAATACCGAGAACTGAAAGCCCCTGTCCTTTCCACTGATTACCGAAATAAGAAAGCACAGCCATTAAAACAGCAAATCCTACCACTTTCAGATCGGCTTCGCCACCACCCGTATACTGTTGCAATACGACTACGATAGCCGATATCAATCCCGAAATAAATACCCAGTTCTTTTCAATGAAATTTTTCATTTGTTTAATTTTTAGTTGAACTATTATCTTCGGCCTCTTGTGCGGCCTGAATTTTCTTGTTTAATTTTTTCTCTGTGATTCCGAGGAAACCGTAAACAATCGAATCAGCGAAATACCCCGCAAGCACACTTGATAACTTAATAAAATTGGCTATCCGGAAATTCATTAACCTCTCTGTTATACTTGCTGATTTATCATTGTCAAGCTTCTTCAAGTCAACAAACTCACTCGCTACGAATAACAATGCCCCGAACGCAACAAATGAGAAAAGCAATGAAAGCCATTCTGTTTTCCAGTACTCATTGAACACGGCTTTAAAATCTACTCCTGCTGTCCGCTTATTAATATTGCGAATAACAATCAATGCGTGAAGGACAATGCCTATTAAGCCACCGAATGCCATTACTAAATATATACTCATAAGTCTGTTTTTTTATTCTTAATCATCATAACCCACTTTGTTATATAATACAATCCACCGGCAAATCCTGAGAATATTGCCATCATTGCTGCCAAGTCACTTACCGTTATCTTTGACAATACATAAAGGATTATACTTCCTATTGACAATAACATGCCCATAGGCGAATCATGATTTTCCATATTGTGATGTGTTCCCATTTTTTTAATCTTTTACTCCATCAGTTGCTACCCTGTACAAAGAATAACCAGCTACAATAGCTGATACTATCCCAATTATCCAGAAGTAAGTATTATACTTTTCATACTATCCATCTATTTGTATAAAACTTACAAACGAAATAAAAGCTGAAATCACAGCTACTAACCACATTGGATTGAATGACTTTTTCATTTTATTGGTTTTGTATTCCACTGAATAGATTTTTGCCTTAAATATTCTTTTTGTAACTCTTGCAGTAAATCGTAGTATCCTGGCTGTACTTTACCGTATAAAGAAAGTTTCATATCATTCATTACCGCAGATATTATTATGCTGTCCTGTTTATTCTGTTGCTGTCTTTTCATTTCTGTACTGTCAACTTTTTGCGCTGAAGCACATACAGAAAAAAGAATTGCAATAGCTATGATTGTTTTTTTCATAATTAATATAAAGCCGTCCATGACGGTATTGTTGATGCTGTTATTGAACTCATTGCTATACTTGCCGGTAAATCGGTTCCGCTTGATGTGCCGTGTAATTTTGCGCTGTTGGTGAATCCAAAAGCTGTTCCGGACATCGCTGCATTATTCAGTGCTGTTCCGCTTGCAAGAGATGGCGCAGTTGTTTGTGCAGATTGATTATAAATAAATGCGACAAAATATAAACCTGCGTTCGCTGCATACGTTGAACTAAATGGTATTGTCTGCACTGAATTGGCTGCTGATGTCCACAACGTACTGTTATTTGCGCTCGATGCGACTAATGTTAAAGTACCTCCTGAGTAAGAATAAAGACCTACCCGGTTATTATTATCGCCGGTGTAGCTACCTTGCGCACGTACATAAACTTTTATTCCTGTTAGTGTTGTTGCTTTGGGAAGATAAACCGCAGTATATTTAATTTGCCCGTCAACCATAGCAGTTGACGTATTTGAAAATGCAAGTTTTTGCTGAACTGTTTCTGCCAGTATTGCGGAGCCTAACGCAGCGTAAGCGAGTAAATCAACATCTGTGTAAATATCTGCGGAGCCATTGAAGTCAACTCCGTTTATTTTTCTTGCTGTTGTTATAGTTGCGACGCTTGATATTGTTATGTCTCCGCTAAGTGCCTGACCATTTACGGTTCTGGTATTAGGCACTGCGGTAAATCCTAAAGCGTTTTGTTTTGCGTCAATAGCGGTTTGCAAAGCAGTTATATCCGCAATAGAATGAGTATGTGATGCCGATGCGAAATTTGCCAATGCTGTTACAATAGAGTCAATTCGAGTTCTTGTATACCAGCGTGTAGAATAGGCCGTTACTGAATCACTCTTTTGCAGAAAGTTTAATAAGCTGGTGAGTTCGGCCTGCTGACCAGCATCAACCTTGACAGTAACTTTTTCTTCCTGGCAAATTGCAAGCAAAGGAAATATCAGTATAAAAATTAATAACCTCATTTTTTCACCCTCCCTTTATATATTAATTTTTTACCTGTTAGCTTTTCCACCTGTCTTGCCAGTTCAGCCATATCTACAGTGATGTACTTTCCGTTTTTTTCAGAGTGAAATGTCCAGTCTAAATCTTGTGGCGCATACGGCAATCCCATCCTGTTGTGAGGCGAAAGAGTTGTTATATTACCGGCTTCGTCTCTTACTTTTAGTTCTGATGAACTCGATACATCTTCTGCATAGAGTATTACGCCATCTGTTACACTTGCTGAAGGAATTGTACCGTTGATTAATGAAAGTGATTTTGTTGCACTTGTTGGTACTGCGGTGCCGCCTATTGTAAGATTTGCAGATGTATTTACATTACCCCCTGTAGTAATATTCAAATAACCCGTTGTTCCGTTAGAGCCTAATTTTAAACCAACGCCGGAGCTTGGAATTATTTCTAAATCACTTTGAAGCAGCATAGAAGCGGTATTGCCTCCGTACGTTAATTTAAATTGTGTTTTAAATCCGCTTCCCTCTGATAGTTCCATCGCGTAAGAACCAGACCTGAACTTTACATAACCACCGTAAGCGCCAGCTCCGTTATCCGTGACGAAAGTTATGCCTGAAGTATTACCGGTTACTGACGTATTGTTATAAAACTGAGTCTCAGTTCCATTATCTCCGGCTACAAAGAACGGTGTTGTTATATCTCCTCCGTCTGATATCGTAACGCTTGATGCTTGCAATGTACTTCCACCTGTACCATCTGCACGTAATACACGATTGTCGGTTGAACCGGTAGTACCGCCGATGCTACCGCCTCCACCTAATCCAGCTATGCTATCACTTATTAATTGCTTGATTGCGCCCCATTGCGCAAAACTGTTATTTGTATAACCCGATGAATAATTTGCTGCTCCTTCAAAAGTTTTTCCTGTTGCAAGAGTAACAAGTCCACCGTTTTGATCTAACTTAAATACATTAACTATGCTACCTGCGGTATTACTGCTGGTAAGCTCAATTTTAGATGCATCATTATAGATTGTTGTTGACGTTGACCCATCCCAATAGTTTGAAGTAAACAGTGTTCCGTTGATTCTTACAAAATTGTCTCCATCTTCCTGTATGTATAAGTTATTGCCGTTTAAACCCCATGTTCTATCTGCTGTAAATGTATCATCAACATCTACGCCATCAGCACCACCACCACCGCCGCCGCCTGCTACTATCCATTGCCATGTAGCCGTGCCACCGCGACCCCCTGCGGTACATCTTGCTCCGATAGTGTCTTTATTGTTCCCGTTGTAAAACATTATAGCGCCCGTTGGATAATTCATATACGGGCTTACTGGTAATTTGTCGCCTACGATAAATAAAGTCTTCTTGCTTGCTGTGTAATTTGTATTCTCATTATCGCTCATCCAAAATCCTCTGTGCCCGAATATCGGCATGCCCTGATAGACTGTATCCACGCCAAAATCAGCATGTGATTTTAAGTCTTTAAGAGGAAAAGCAAGTGTAGGCTGAAGCCCTGCGTTGCCGTAAAATCTTGCTGTCGTATCCCCAAAGGATGAAAACGCTTTAAAGGAAACAAACCCTTGTCCGGTAACTCCGGCCTGAAATCCATTAGCGCTGCCTAATGTTGTATAGGAGGTAAGATCATTTATATCATATACTATGAAACCGGCACCTCTTACTCTTAACACGTCACCATCGTTTTGAATCGCTACCGAACCAGTTCTTGATAACCCTGCTCCATTCTGATTATTATTCATAATCATAGAGTATGTATCAAGAAAAACAGGCGCTTGTCCTCCTTCGGTATACGGTGCGTCGAAAACAGAACCGTTAGCTGCACCCCCTGAAAAAATTGCACATGCATCGAAATATGTACTGTCTGCGCTCCATGTCGTTGTCCAGCCTAACGGCAAATTATTTTGTTGTACCCAGTAATCCTGCCAGCCAGAAGTCACACCGGGCTGTATATTGGTATTTGGTTTAATGCATCCGTAAATAACGCTAGCTACATTTACGTAGCTTAGGTTATTTGGCTGGCGAATACCCGCATAAGAGCTATGCACCCATTTATATTTATTTCCCAAAAAACCCTGTTCGTGTATATTCGATCCACCATTAGTATTAGCGTCAATATACATTTCACAATTATTTGCTTCGTTACCCCAGGTACTTATTCCATAACGTCGGTTATAATCAACCGATGCTCTCACATAAGAGTTGTTAGCGTTACCGCTATCCCTTGTGTCTATTGTAATACCATCGCCCATGAAATTATATACTGACACATTTTCAATGTGAATGTTTGTATTTGTAAAAATTCCATGCAGGTTTTGAACATGACTTGCCCCTTGCCCCTCTAATCTTACCCCCTCAATCCATGGCATGCGACAACCTGTTCCGTCTGAGTTTTGTAAAAAGTATAATCCTGCTTTTACAGGAGCGAATTTTATTATCGTCTCCTGATAAGGATACTTCCCAGCGCCTTCGCTGATAATTTTTACGCCATTTCTTATTCGCACACTGTCACTGAAATACATTGTACCTCTTGGTAAAATGATGGTACCGCGAAAAGAAACACTACCGAATGAAATAGATGATAAACCAGCCAAAGCCTTTTTAAAAGCCGCTCTGTCGTCTGTAACTCCATCTGCTTTTGCTCCTGCAACTCTTAAATTAACAGTACTGCCTAGTTGCAATAACCATCTTCCTCCTCCCGTTGCTGTATGAACCAAAAATCCATCATCGGTTGCTGTACTTGCTGCATCGTACCTGTATGAAGCTCCGCCGCCGTCATTCGCTGTATAATAACCTTGTGTGGTTGCCCCTATGTCTTTACTTCCTGAATATGCCTTCATATCGGCGACTGTAGCAAATAAAACCTGCTTTACCGGGGTAGATGATTGACTCAAGCCACTCTGCAACTGCACATAATCAACTTGTATATCTACTGCACCACTTGTACCAGTAAACGCCAGGTCAATTTGATTAAATGCATCACTACCGGCAAACGATGAAACAGGAAAAGCAATAGCCTGATAACTTCCTGTTACGTTTCTGCCATAACCCCATGTAGTAGCCGTAACCTGTCCGCCAACTGCTACGCCATTCAATCGCTTGATGAATACTATATTTCTTGCCGCAGCTAAAGCAACATTATTTCGTATATAGAATACGATTGTTTTGCCTATGCCAGTTTCTGTTGCATTTGGAGAAGTCCAGCGTATGTAAGCGCCATTGTTTGCATTCGTTATTCGTTGGGATATTGTTCCATTGTAAGGATTAGTACTGTAATTGTCAGTCGATGTTACCGTCTTTGTAATTGACCATTCTCCGCCGCTTCCTTCATTGCGTATAATGGTTACACCAATACTTGGCGTAGTTGCACTAGCCGCAACCAATACGTCAGTCAATGCTAATTGCGTAACAGGATCAACTGTAGGCGCCTCTGGATTGGCCGTAGGAGTACCCGTTACTGCCCCAGCTGTTGAAGATGTATTTACATAAATAGCATCTCTTCTCGGATTGGTTCCATCTGCCGTAGATAATGTAACAGTTACCGGAGCAGATAAAGAGTATTGTAAGTTATTTATATTGTAAGTACACGGAGTTGTTACCGTAACTTCCAGTCCTGTACCGCTGCGGATAACCTGGCAACCGGTTAAAACAAAATTACCGGAAGACGTACCGGGTATTTGCTTCCAAGTGCCATCACCAGCCCAGTAACTATTCGCTGACGCGTTAGTTCCTCCGGCCAGATTCGTTACCGGCAAATTACCGGTAACGTCCGTAGATAAATTAACAGCGCTCCACGACGGATTTCCGGAAGCGTTTCCCTTTAAGAATGTGGTAGCTGAGCCTTGGTTCTGAAACATCGGCCCGGCCAGTGTTGGAGTAAAATAACCGGGTATTCCAGTCGACCCCGTATTGTTGCCGAAAATAGTATATGCACCTGAAGGTAGCAGACTGAATGACTGTGAAGGCGTAGTCGAGCCGTTACTTACAGAACTATTAAACAGTGGGGAAGCGTTACCGCTGCTGAAGGAAGTTACTGTACCTGGCGCTCCGCTGCCGCTGCCTACCCTGAAGTAACGCGAAAAGCCGGGGGGCTTAAAATACAGATTGCTGTCCCCGTATTTAGAACCGAAGTTACCCAAATTAAATTTAGCCTTAAAAGTATCAGCAGGCGGCACCATTGCACTGTCTGCCTTCAACCGCTTGTACTGGAACCCGTCCCCGTTTACCGGCTGGTATACGCGATTAGTGTCCTGGGCCAAAGACGCCTGAAACAAAATACATCCGATTAGTACGCTTATTATTGCTTTCACTTCTCAAAAGGTTTTTTAAAATTAAATATTTTCCTGCCGTCGATCTTAAATAATTATCATGCAGTACTGGCTGACATTTCTAACCCTATTCTCTGTTCCCGCTGCAACGTTTAAATCTGTGCTATCCGTACCAGCGCTATCAGTATTACCGGTGTTCCAGTTACGAGCCAAGTGCGAAGCGGCCCGCTGAAACGCAGCTACATCATCGGTCTCCGTGCCTGAAGCATGAAAGTGACTGCCTACCTGCCATTTTTCGTAGTCGCCCACTGTACGAAGGTTATTAGTTGATTTATACATGCCCAGGTCAGTCATGTTGGGAACTTTAAAATTGGTTCCATTAACCGCATAAAATCCGTTGTTGAATTGTATGTTATCCGCGTCCAGATCGTCCCATTCTGCGTAGGTCTTCTTCTGCCCCGAAGGCAGGTTCTGTACAAAATCAAACCAGCGTTTATAAACGGTTCCGTCATATTCTGTACCGTTTTGCCTGGCCCGGTTAGCGCGGTTAGCTATGTCGTCGTATACGCGCATTCCTACGTTGGCGTAATCTCCGTCATAGTGTGTGCAATATGCAACGCCTCCTTTTACCTGTATTTTTATTTCTTCATTTTTACCCAAGTATATTTTATTCCGCAGGCTGCCCATGAAGTAGCAACCCTGCCCGGATTGAAACGATATCTCTCCGTTGATTTGATTGCCCCGGTGAGTATTGAATCCCCATACCGTTTTATCCGGGACTCCGCTGAGCGACTCCATTGTAATTACTGCTACGTTACCGCTGAAGTTAAATACGTGTAACTTATTGCGGTCGCCAGAGTTTAATGTTATGTTCGTCGTTTGAACTACTATATCGTTATACTCTGCGACGCTTGAAGATGGCGATGATGGAATCGTAGATGCGTTGCTTACGATAATGGTATAACTCTCACCTCCTGAAAAAACAGCCCCGTTAATATATTTAAATCCGCCGCCGCTTATCTGGTCGATATCCCTGCCCCACTGCAGTATTCCGAAGCCCTCTTTGTTTACTATGTAGTTTGCGTTATTAAGACCGGCATCAACATACTGGGCGGCTCCGTCCGTGGGGCACACACCCGTAGTACTGCCGGTAACAATACCACTACCTGTTACGAATTGTATGTAACTGAACGAACCGCTTGCGCCGGATGAAGATTGCGCCGCGTCAACGTCGCACTGGCCCTTAAGTGCGTTGAGCGTTGTTCCGTCGTTAGTATCCCATATTTCAACTTGGTGCATTACCGGGTTAAGGTCTAGCACAGTGTAATTATGCTGACTATTCGCGGTAAATGCATGCTGAAATACAATTGTACCTAAGTCGGCCTTTTCGCGTAGCACCAGTATTACCTGTGCCGTCGTGATGCCGTTGCTGTTGAATGAAATGTTTACATTGCTCATTATTCAATGTCTTCAAATGTTACTAAATTACTGCTCGCCGCTTCTGACGTATCAGCAAACCCCTTCAAATCCACCAGCCCCATTATCGTTACTTCTTCGTTTGTATTCGTAGCCGGCTCAACTATCTTCGAAGCCCGATTAATATTCTCTCTCAACTCGCCGCGATACCCTTTAAATAATGCGTTCATCTCGTCGTCTGGATCTTCCCATTTAAACCCTTCATTCTTGGCATAGTACCTACCGTCTATTCTTACTGACGAACAGCCTAAAATCCTGTTCAATATGTCTATCATGTAGTCGGGAATGTTGCTGCCTGTGCCTACTACGAAATCAACCACTCTATAAGGTATTGATTTTATCATCGTCATATCCAGTACCTGGTCTTCATACACAGTATCTTTTGCAGCAGGAGGTTTGTAGCGTATAATAGCAGGTACGCGCAAATTCATTTCTACGCCCGTCTCCCATATAACGTCTTCGTAAAAACGGCGATGCTTATATTGCACAAGTAGAGATTCAGTTAACTCTTCAAACACCTGTATCGGTTCGCTGATTAAAGTAATACTACCGGTTGTTATTTTAAACCAGTACACTCCTCCATCCTGGCAAGCGTTCAGCGCCGTAGCGCTTTCATAAATAAAAGTTCCTGGGTCGTAAGGATTTTGTTGCCGCTGAATCATTAACTGCGGGCCTATTACTACCGTTCCGTCGCATTGTATAACGGTTATGGTTGGCTGCCCTGTATTGGTTTGTAATTGCAGCGGAATGCTGTCCGACCGTAACCACTTGTTGTGGTAGTATCCGTACTGCCAGCGAGTCCAGCGGTTATGAAGCAGGTAGTCGTCCATGTGACGGCTTACATATTGAACCACTTGTTGCGGCGCAACTTCAACAAACTTTAATGGCAATATGAATGGTAGATGTAGGCTCATGATACAATTAAATCATTTAAGTTAGTATCGCCGGTGGCGAGTAATAAAAATCCTTGTTCTTCTTCAGTGTTAGGTGCAACGGCCACTTTCAAGCTATGCCCGGTAAATGTTTTCCCGTTAGGGTGGATAAACCGGAAGCATCGATTCGGATTCTGCTCCATTATATCAACCAGGTTATCTTGCGGGGTAACGGTCATTTGTATCATATCAACATACATTGCAGGCTTACCGAACCCGGCGAAAGATATACGAACATTATCAAAATAATCGCTCGCGACGGATTCAATAAATTCGCTTTCATTAACACTTATTTTTTGATAAGAACCTATGAGCGATATATTGAATTGCGAAGCGTTCAGGTGACGCGTTTTTATCAGCGTATTGCCAGTGTATAACGCGACGGATATATTACCCGATATTGGCATGTACCCTTCCAACCGCAGGTAAAAACTCAACCCTGTGAAGGAAGTTGTTAGTATAGGTTCTGGAGCAGATAACTTGATAAACGTAGCCAGCGTAGTAGCAGCAGGAATAAATATCGACTTGGTTCCTGTGTACGGAGCAGAAGTATTATTGAAATCAACACCCGCACTTCCTGTTGCCAACCATTCAACGTTTTCGTTGTACGCAGTCAGTAGGCTCATTGAAGCGTTGGCGCGACTGGAAAAGGTTGTTAAAAATTCAAAGTTAACGGGCTTAAATAAAGGTGCGCCGAGCGATGATATTGCTACCTTTGCATCCTGGTCTACGCCATCAACAACTATATCATGATTGTACTGAGTGGTTTGAAATTCAAGATATCCGGATTCAAATCCGTTAAACACGCCAGCTAACCAATTCTTATGAACCTTCACCAGTGAGGCAGGAGTTATCCCTGCGTTAAAGGTTGTTGCCGGGTCGGGTACTCCCGTTATAGTTGAATTGCGCAGTAACGGGTAAGCATTACCTCCATCGAAAGTTTCTGTAGTCGTTGCAACCTGTACAAAATAATTATCGTTATCCTTATCGCTATCGGTGGTATCCTTGCCATCGTAATTTATACGTACCAGTTCAATTTCGAACGGGTCGGCCTTGTAATCACTTGTCAACTCAAGCCGCTTCGCCACCCGCTTGACCGGAGAAGTGTAAGTGTACGATGTATTAAACGCATATCTACCGTTAACATTTTCCAGCGCTACGTCGGGGTAGCCTATTTTCAATTCATTGTAAATATAATCAGTCGCCCACCTGTCTTTATACTGCTTTACTTCTCCAAGGTCTATCGGATTATTGGTCTGGAAAAAGTGCTCTTTCTTCTCTATGACTACCTTATTACCCTCTATCCCCATACCTAAATTCAGCAACACGTTTACGCTGTTGAATAATTTATTCATTGTAGTCTTTATAGTAGGATTGGCCACGCGGCGCAATGCGTTACCGGAAGTAACTTTTATATCCCCGCGTGCAGCCAGCACTTCGCTAGTCCAATCATCCTCGCTTCCGGATATTTTTGCGCCCAGCCGCTTGTATAAATTCAAAAGACTGATACATTTCGGATACGTAGTCGCCTGACGTGTTGAATATTCTACGTATATTTCACTTCCTTCCAGCGACGTTACTTCAATTTCAATAGATCCTGTTACGGTAGTAAATAATTGACCCAGCAGAAATGATTTTTCTCCCGGATTTAAAGTACCTGTTGCATCAAACGACCATGTGTAAATAGTATCTTGCGTGAAATTACCGGAAGGCGTAACGTCCAGGCGCGATGCAAAGAATCCGGGCGAAGGCGGCGTGACGCCCGTGCCCGTTAAAAATCCATTACCGTTACCGTCCGTCAAATAAGTGCTGCGCATTATATCCAGTTGCAGCGACGCACCGGTAGGAAGTTCCTTAGTGCACTTGAATTTTATAGTTCCGTGATAACGAAATTCAACTGGTGAAGTGAAAAAGTCATTTACCGATAAATGCCAGTTTTCGCTTTGTGCAAGATAATCCTGCTGGTCGGCGTACGATTCAATAATCTGGTCTTGTACACTTACGCCAGCAGCAAATCCATCCTCCCCTACTTTGGTTAG
>Ga0208825_1001917_pt1 | contig 14699 bp, 15 predicted proteins | sample AD_UKC113_MetaG_FD_184450 | JGI IMG/M metagenome (GOLD analysis project Ga0208825, IMG submission 184450) | Active sludge microbial communities of municipal wastewater-treating anaerobic digesters from Hong Kong - AD_UKC113_MetaG (SPAdes)... | ecosystem: Engineered > Bioreactor > Anaerobic >...
AAAATTTATGATTGTCAAAGGTTTTAACCTCAGCTGGGTCTATAAGCTGTCCAGAATCCATGATTATGAAAGCGAACCAAGCTGGCCTTTCCCCTATGACGTTAAAATGACCAGCTCAGAACTTTCGTTGCTCGTTGATCGCGATACCAGAGATGACCGTTTTGATCCACGACGCGGGTCTCTACTCTCAGTCAGTTTGAGCTATTCGCCCCAATTTCTCGGTTCGACTCTAAGCTATGTTAGATCCTTTTCGCAGTACTCAATGTACAGGGAAATCGGGGGCAGTCTGACCTGGGCTTCCTGTTACCGACTTGGTCTGGCCAGTGCCTTTGGCGAGACTTTGATCCCCGGTAAGAGATTCTTTGCTGGCGGTGGTACCAGCATTAGAGGTTTTAAACTGGATGCGGTTGGGCCGCTGGATCTGTGGACAGGCTTACCGGAGGGCGGGGAAGCAACAGTGGTTATGAACCAGGAACTTCGTTTCCCAATTTATAAGATGTTCAGAGGAGTGGTTTTCTTTGATGCCGGTAATGTCTATTCAAGACTTAAGGATCTTAACCCTCTTCGCCTGAGAACAGGAGCTGGATTCGGGTTGAGAATAGCCACACCTGTGGGTCTTATTCGAGTTGATTACGGCTTCAATTTAAAACCGAGAACTGGAGAACCGCGCAGTACAATTTTCTTCAGTTTAGGCCAGGCGTTTTAAAACCAATCACCCCACCCGGCTTAACAAACTTTTCACCTGAGGTGCTTCCGGAGCGTTGGGAGCCAGATAGACAAATTTATTAAAGTGGACAATCATCAGATCTTTCCGGCCTTTTTGATTATAGGCCAGCCCCAGCTGATAGTGGCCGTAAGCATGGTTGCCCTTGAGCTGCAGACACTTTTCGAGATCAGCTATGGCCTGGTCAAGTTTTTTCTGATAGCCCCGCAGCAGCCCACGGTGAAAGTAGGCTTCAGCACAATTGGGGTCTTTTTGGAGAGCCAGGTTAAGCTGGGTTTCGGCACTGCTATAGTTGCCCTTTTTAATATAATACTGTCCAAGGCCAATATAACCATAAGGAGAGTTGGGAGCATTCTGCACAATCTTGTTAAAATAGGTCAGGGCTGCTTCTGGATTGTTTTGTTTGATTAAAACTGAGCCCAGATAATAATAGAGGTCGTTGTTGACGAAATTTTCAGCGATGAGTTTATCAAAGATAGCTTTAGCTTCTGCTATCTGCCCGCCTTCAAAATAAGCGATGCCGGCTTTTAGCCTGTCCAGCTGACTGCTCTGAGCAGCGGCCAGCTGAACCAGAAAAGACATAGCCAGGACTAAAACCATCAGTCTAAAACTGGCGGCTTTGTTTGTTTTCATCATTATTCCTCCTCGTCGGTTAATGATGGACAAAATTATTTTCAGTCTAATTATCTTATTTATATCATATTTAAATTGGGGGAAGCAAATTTAACGGGCGGGCCAGGCCAGGCCAGGATTTTTATCGACGGAATATTAAGTCATTGACAAGATATCTTTTGAAAAGGTAGACTATTTTAAGTCAATAAAGACGGGTTTAAATCAGGAGGGAAAAATGGCTGAAAAAAAGAAAAAAGCACCAGCCAAAAAAGCGGTGGTGGCTAAAAAGCCAGCGGCCAAAAAGGCGGCCAGCTATAAAAAAGGCTATGAATGTAAACTGTGCGGTTATCGGCTGGTCATTGATCGTGAATGCGGCTGTGGCGAGGAGCATGTCATTCTTTGCTGCGGCCAGCCAATGAAACAGGTGAAAATCGCGGGCTAAGCATCCAGTTTAATTTTATCTGAAAGTTTGCCTGGTTCCTCAGGGGTATCTCCAATCATTTATCTGCGAGGAAAAGATGAGTATAGATTTTTCTCAAAAAAAGAAGCTTGGTTATCTGGAAGGCTATATATCAATTTTCCTTAATACCGGCCTGTTTTTTCTTAAATTCATAGTTGGTCAGAAAGTTGGTTCGGTGGCCATGGTGGCTGATGCCTGGCATACCCTGTCTGATACCCTGACTTCGATGGTAGTCATTGTTGGTTTCTGGCTGGCTTCCAGGCCTCCTGACAGAGAACATGTTTTTGGCCACGGCAAAGCTGAGTCTGTTGCTTCCATCATTATTGCCACTTTGTTAGGGGTGGTAGGCGGCTATTTTCTTTATGAGTCAATTCTCAAGTTAATTCATCATCAGGCGATGAGTTTTAGCCTGTTGGCCATTATCGTTTTTGCTATTTCGGCTGTGCTTAAAGAGGCTCTGGCTCAATTTGCTTTCTGGGCAGGGAAAAAGGTGGATTCCTCCTCTCTCCGGGCTGACGGCTGGCATCACCGGAGTGATGCTGTTGCCTCGCTTCTCATCGTGGTCGGAGCTCTTTTCAGTCAGAGATTCTGGTGGCTGGATGGTGTTCTGGGGATCGGGGTCTCCCTTCTCATCTTAAATGCTGGTTTGACCATCATCCGTAGTTCAGCCAGTTATCTTATCGGCGAAAGTCCAGCCGATGAAGTTGTTGAACGTGTCAAAGCTTCAGTCAAGGCCCAGTTTCCTCAACTGGAAGGTATCCATCATCTTCATGTTCACAATTATGGCGAGCACAGTGAGGTCACGGCTCATCTCAAAGTGCCAGGTAATATGCGAGTAGATGAGGCCCACGAGCTGGCCACCAGGGTGGAGGAATTGATGAAAAAGGAATTTGAAGGAGATGTAACCATACATGTCGAACCGGAAAAACACGGTCAGGATGGAACAGACTGATTCCGTCTCCCGGCCAGTTGATTATTTTAAATTTTTAGGAACAGGCGGGGCCCGTTTTGTAGTGACCAAACAGCTCCGGGCGTCGGGTGGTATTTATCTTCATTTCCTGGGGAAAAAAATGGTTCTTGATCCCGGACCGGGCGCCCTGGTCAGACTGGTTCACAGCCGGCCGCCGCTTGATCCGACCGCTCTGGATGCTATCTTTTTGAGCCACAAACATATTGACCATTCTAACGATGTTAACATTCTGGTCGAGGCCATGACCTCGGGTGGTTTTAAAAAAAGGGGAGTGCTCTTGGCTCCAGAAGAATGTCTGGAAGGTGAGGAAGCGGTCGTTTTTAATTACCTCCAGGGCTATCCGGACCGGATAGAAGTTCTCAGGGCTGAGAAGGACTACCGGCTGGGAGAACTTAAAATTAAAACTTCAGTCCGTCATCTTCACGGGGCTGAAACCTATGGCCTGAAATTTTATCTGCCTGGTGGAACAGTTGGATTTCTGACTGATACCAAATTTTTCTCCGGTCTGATCAAAGCCTATCAGGATGTCTCCATTCTCGTTCTTAATGTAGTCAGAGCTGAGGGCAGAGAAGAGGATAATATCCTGCACCTGTCGGCCGGTGAGGCAGGCGAAATTATCAGTGGAGTAAAGCCGAAAAAGGCCTATCTAACTCACTTCGGGATGACCATGCTCAGGGCCGATCCGAGGAAAGTAGCTGAGAAATTAACCGAAGCTACGGGAGTGGAGGTCATAGCTGCTTATGACGGGTTGCAGGTTGAGATTCCAGCCGAGCCAGCAGCAGTTGCCTAATTCCTACTAAAATGATAGGATATGGATTGAAACTTAAGGTGAGTTAGTTTAAACTAAGAAGTTAAGAATATTTTGTTTATCAGTTTCTTGTTCTTGGCAATTTAAGGAGAAAAAGCCATGAAAGAAAAAGTCGAAGAAGTTTTGAACAAGATCAGGCCAGCTCTTCAGGCCGACGGCGGCGATGTCGAACTGGTCGATGTGGTGGATGGAGTGGTTTCTGTCCGGCTGGTTGGAGTCTGCGGCGGCTGCCCTATGTCTCAGATGACTCTTAAAATGGGTATTGAGCGGCTGCTCAAAAAGGAAATACCTGAGATTAAAAGCGTGGTAGCAGTTTGATAGACTGGCCTGGTTCTGGCTGTTTGGAGCCGGAAATAGCCCTTTGTTAGCTACCGGCAGCCATGATTGGGGTAGGGGAAAGTCATCGGAGCCAGGGTTTAGATGGTCTGAAGAAAGTGGAAGTCAAGCTGATTATGAATCAAGATCAATTGAGAGAAGAAATAGTTCGTCTCAAACAGAAAAAGGGAGCAATTATTTTTGCCCATAATTATCAGTCGGATGAAATTCAGGACATAGCTGATATTGTTGGGGATTCTTTAGAGCTAAGCAGGCTGGCGGCTCAGGTTGAGGCCAGCCTGATTGTTTTCGCTGGTGTCTATTTTATGGCGGAAACAGCTAAAATTCTGGCCCCCGATAAAAAAGTCATTGTGCCCGAACCTCAAGCTGGCTGTCCTCTGGCCGAGATGGCCACCCGGGCTGAGCTCCAGGCGCTGAAAAAAAAGTTTCCTGGACGGAAAGTTGTTTCTTATGTTAATACTACGGCCGAGGTTAAGGCAGAAACAGATATCTGCTGCACATCAGCTAACGCTGTTCAGCTGGTCAGCAGCCTGCCGGACGAGGAAATAATCTTTGTGCCGGATCGCAATCTGGCCAGCTATGTCAGACAAAAAACGGGCAAACGAGTTATAGCCTGGGATGGCTACTGTCCGGTTCATGAAGAGATCAGGGCAGAACATCTGCTGGAGGCCAGAGCGGTTCATCCTGAGGCAGAAATCTGGGCTCATCCTGAATGCCGGGCAGAAGTTCTGGAAAAAGCTGATCGTGTCCTGTCCACGGGCCAGATGATAAAGGAAGCCAGGATAACCACGGCAGCTGAGATAATTATTGCGACTGAAACTGGACTTCTCCACCGCCTGAGCCGGGAAAATCCTGATAAAAAGTTTTATCCAGCCAGGGCTGAGGCTATCTGTCTGGAGATGAAAAAAAATAGTCTCGAGAAAATTTATCGAGCCCTGCTCGAGGAAAAACCAGAAGTGGTGGTGGACGAAGAGACGGCAACCAGAGCCCGGGCAGCGATTGAGCGGATGGTTCAGTTTGTCTCCTGAGTCAGAGCTACCTTTAACTTTAAGTCTTATGAACCTGTCTTAAGTTTCATTACTCGAAGACGGAGTAAAAAAGGAAAAAAAGAAAAGAGGAGGATAAAAAATGAAAAAAATAACGGAAAACGCTTTGAAAGATGCCCTGTCGGGTGAGAGCCAGGCTCATCTCAAGTACAAACTTTATGCCGAGCAGGCCGGGAAAGAAAACCTGCCCAATATAGCCAGGCTGTTTCAAGCTGCTTCTTTTTCCGAGCAAATTCATGCCGGCAATTATTTAAAGGTTCTCAACCTGGAAGGTAAGACAGTCGATAATCTGGATATTGCTCTTCAGGGTGAAACCTTCGAAGCCGAAGACATGTATCCTGCTTATTTAGCTGTGGCGAAGGAGCAGGGCGAAAATAAAGTTGCCACTTTCTTGCAGTTTGCCCTGGCTACAGAGAAAGTTCATCAGAAACTTTATGCCCGGGCGAAAGAAGCTGCCCAGCAGGGAAAAGATGTCGAGCTGCCTGATGTCTATGTCTGCCCTATCTGTGGTTTTACCATGGAGGGAGAGGCTCCGGATAAATGCCCGGTCTGTGCCGCTCCCAAGAATAAATTCGTCAAATTTTAAACATTTGAAGGCAGCTCCGGTCAGAAGTCAATAAAACAGACAATTCGAATAATGCCTCTACAAGCGGCAGCAAAAGATCAGTAAGACAGATGGCGCGGACAGAGACTCTAAATGGGGAGGCAGAAGTTTTCTCATCAGTTACGGGTTGAAAATGACCACCGGGGTGGGGTACTAATTCATAAAACCGGTGGCAGGTCAATTATAATTCTATCCAGGCAAAGATTGGGTTACAGCGCTACGTCTCTTCTTTTTTAGCTGTTATTGCTTTTGAGAAGGGAGAAAAGCTGATAAAATAAAAACGGAGTTCAGATGAAAAATGCCTGGAGTGTAGGCCGAATTGCCGGCATCGAAATTAAGATTGATTCGAGCTGGCTGGTCATCTTTTTGCTTTTTACTTTTTCACTGGCCGCTTTTTATTTCCCCCATGCTTTCCCTCTCTCTAACCATAGCTATTACTGGCTTCTGGGAGTGGTGACCAGCCTGCTGGTTTTTGCCTCGGTTCTGTTTCATGAGCTGGCCCACTCGCTGGTGGCCAGGAAGCAGGGGGAAAAGGTCGAAGATATCACCCTGTTTATTCTGGGCGGCGTGGCCCGGATCAATGAGGAACTCAAAGAGCCAAAAAAGGAATTCTACTTAGCCCTGGCCGGGCCGGTATCGAGCTTTTTGCTGGGTGGATTATTTATTTTATTATCATTTGGTTTAAGAAATTATTCTCATCCATTGCGGGTAGCTTCGTCTTATTTAGCTTATATCAATCTGGTTCTGGGTGCTTTTAATCTCCTGCCTGGCTTTCCAATGGATGGCGGCCGGGTCTTGAGAGCTATTCTCTGGAGGATAAGTGGCGACCTGAAAAAGGCCACCAGGACAGCTTCGGCTGTGGGCCAGGGAATCGCCTTTTTGCTGATCCTTTTTGGCCTGGTTCAGTTTTTTCGAGGAAATCTGGGTGGCTTATGGATGGTACTCATCGGCTGGTTCCTGCATACGGCCTCAGTCCAGGGTTATTCCCAGGTTCTGCTTAAGTCGGCCCTGCAGGACTTTAAGGCTGCTGATTTAATGGATAAAAACTTTATCACGGTTAGCCCTGACCTGACAGTTGAATCCCTGGTCCAGGATTATATTCTGAAGAAGAGAGAAAGAGTATTTCTGGTAACAGATGATGATATTTTCCTCGGACTGGTCTGTCTCGAAGACGTCAAAAAGTTTCCACGTTCGCGCTGGTCTGAACTCAAAGTTAAAGAAATTATGACACCGGTTGAAAAAATTGTTTCGACCAGGCCGGAAGCAACCGGAGACGAAGTGTTAAACAGTCTGGTCAATAATGAAGTCAATCAGGTGCCGGTGCTGGACAATGGGAAAGTGGTTGGCATTATTACCAGGACTGATTTATTGCGGCTGCTGCAGCTGCGGACTGACCTGGGAATCTAACTGGAAATAGGGGGAAGCCATGGGTGAAACTGAAGGAAGCGTAAAAAGGATGAAAAAGAGCGACCATCGGGCGCAATCAGTCAGAATAAATGATGGGGGACAGAAGCAGTCAGCCAAAGGAAAAGACAGAGAATTAGAAGAGCGAGTCATAAAGATAATTAAAATTCTCAGAAAGCAATATCCATCGCCACGAACAGCTCTTCATTACCGCACGCCGTTTGAACTCCTGATTGCCACTATTCTGGCGGCTCAGTGTACGGATGAAAGAGTCAATAAGGTGACGCCTGGACTCTTTAAAAAATATCCGACGGTGGAGGCATTTGCCCGGGCCAGGCAGGAGGAGCTCGAGAACGATATCCGCTCAACCGGCTTTTTCCGCAATAAAGCCAGAAATATCATTGCCCTGTCGAAGAAACTCATTGAAGAATACGGCGGCCAGGTGCCAGATTCGATGGAGGAACTCATTAAATTGCCGGGGGTAGCCAGAAAGACAGCGAATATTGTGCTGGCTTCGGCTTTCAGAAAGGCCGAAGGCATTGCTGTTGATACTCATGTGAAGAGGCTGGCCGGGAGACTGGGGCTGAGTCGGGAAACGCAGCCTGAGAAAATAGAGAAGGATCTGATGGCCATTGTGCCGAAGGAAGACTGGCTTGATTTTAATTTTCTACTGGTTGAACACGGAAGGAAGATCTGTCAGGCCCGAAAACCGCGCTGTGAAGAGTGCGTTCTGTGCGAACTCTGCCCTTCTGCTTCAGAGCTCGGTAGTGCTCAGGTGAAAAAATCGGGAGGGAAGAAATAAATGCCACAGCGTGAAGCCATGCTCTATGATCAGCTGGAAGGCCAGCGGGTCGAATGCCGGCTGTGTGCTCATCGTTGTGTGCTTAATGCTGGCCAGTTCGGAATCTGTGGAGTCAGGCAGAATCTTGAGGGCACTCTTTATACCTATGTCTATGAAGAAGTGATTGCTGCCCATGTTGATCCAATTGAGAAGAAGCCCTTATTCCATTTTTTGCCGGGAAGTCTGGCTTTATCCATTGCTACCGTTGGCTGCAATTTTCAATGTCCTTTCTGCCAGAACTGGGAAATCTCGCAGGCCAGGCTTTCTGTCGGGGGGCCAGAGCTTAGCAGTAGCTATCTGCCAGTCGAGGAAGTGATCAGGCAAGCTAAGCTCAATCACTGCGCCAGCATTTCTTATACTTATACCGAGCCGACCATTTTCTTTGAATATGCTTATGATGTGGCCAAGCTGGCTAAAGAGGAAGGAATCAGAAACAATTTTGTGACCAACGGTTTTATGACGGCTGAAGCCCTGGAAACAATTAAACCATATCTTGATGCGGCCAATGTTGATCTGAAATTTTTCCAGGAAGAAAAATATAAGAAAATCTGCAAGGCTAAGCTGCAGCCGGTGCTTGACTCCATCCGAAAGATGAAAGAATTGAATATCTGGGTAGAGGTGACTACATTGATTATTCCCGGAGAAAATGATTCGCGCCAGGAACTTGAGGATATGGCGCGCTTTCTGGCCGGTGTCGATCCTGATATTCCCTGGCATCTCAGCCGTTTTCATCCTGATTATAAATATCTGAACAGTCAGCCGACGCCGATTTCGACGCTGCGGCTGGCCCGGGATATTGGCCGCGAAGCAGGATTAAATTACATCTACCTGGGGAATGTCTGGGGCGAAGGTGAGGATACCAGCTGTCCGGGCTGCGGGGCGCTGCTCATCGAACGAGAAGGTTTTACCGTCAGGAAGGATAGAATTCAGGCTGGCCATTGTCCCGATTGCGGCCGGCGCATCGCCGGTGTTTTCTGAAAACAGGAGTAAAGAGGCCCAATCTATATCTTTATTTTCTCTTTGCCTTTAATTCTTATATCCATTCCCCGTGCCGCCGACTGGTGGCTGACTTTGCAGATCGGTTATCCTGATTATCTTGATCAGGCTCATTTCTGATAGAATAATGAAGCGGGTAGATTGGTACAGAAGCTCGGGGCTGCTCTGAGATGAGAGTGCAAAACATCAGAGATAAGGGCAATTGATTGATTATTGTTTTTGACAGAAACGAGGCGAAGGATGGCTGATTATCAGGATGGCGATGTCTGGCGTCTCCGGTCATATCTGCCAGGCGTGGAAACAGTCAGAGGTTGGTGTGTTGTCGGTCAGGCCGGCACAGTTTCCAATTTTAAAAATTTGAAAGCGCAATCAACAAAAAAACGTGCATGAATAAAAAGATGAATAAAAAAGGAAGAAAAAAGGAAATATAGATTGTGTTGTCTTTAAAGTATGAATTTCTACCCCATCAAGCGGATGCCAGGTTCCGGGCCTATGGGCAAACTCTGGAGGAAGCGCTGGCTAATGCCGCTCTGGCCATGGTCTCTTTAATGTGGGAAGTGGAAAAGGTAAAGCCGGTAAAGAAAGAAGTTATAAAAGTTGAAGCTTCGAGCCTCGAGCAACTGACGGTTAAATTTTTGACTGAATTTCTTTACCTGCTGGACGTGAAATCATTTCTTCTGGCTGAGGTTGAGTCCATCCAGGTGGAGGAAGCCCAAAAGGATGGCCGGAAGCTCTATCGGCTGGAAGCAGAAGTAGCCGGCGATAGTGCGTCGCCTGAGTATGAAATATACGGGCTGGTTAAAGCCGTAACTTACAATGAAATGAAAATAGAAAAAACCGACGGCCTCTGGCTGCTGGAGGTCGTGGTTGATATGTGAGGGAAAAATGGATTTAGTCAGGGTGAGTGAATTTATCTGGGAAATTCCAAAGTCCGGTGCGATGCGAGTTCCGGCCAGGATCTATGCTTCCAGCCGGCTGATTGAAATGGCCGGGCGTGACCAGACTCTGCAGCAGGCTAAAAATGTGGCTTGTCTGCCGGGAATTCAGAGGATGTCCTATGTCATGCCAGATGCGCACCAGGGCTATGGTTTCCCCATTGGCGGTGTGGCGGCCTTTGACCTCGATGAAGGAATTATTTCCCCTGGCGGTGTTGGTTATGATATCAACTGCGGGGTGAGGCTTCTGCGCACGGATTTTATGGAAAGTGACATCGTTTCCAGAAAGAAGGAATTGCTCGACGAGATTTTTAAGGAAGTCCCGGCCGGTGTTGGCAAGGGAGGAGTAACCAAACTCAGCAACCGTGTTCTTAAAGAAATACTGGTTAAGGGTGCCGGGTGGGCGGTTGAGGAAGGCTATGGTTCGGCTGAAGATCTTGACCGGACAGAAGAAGGCGGGCAGATGAAGGAGGCCTCCTGCGAATTTATTTCAGACAGGGCGATGGAACGGGGCATCCCCCAGCTCGGGACACTCGGAGCAGGTAATCATTTTCTGGAGATTCAAAAGGTTGAGGAAATTTATGATGAAAAAGTTGCCCGGGTATTTGGCATCGAAGAAAAAGATCAGATTCTGGTCATGATTCACTGCGGCAGCCGTGGACTCGGCCATCAAATTGCTACCGATTACATTGAGCTCATGGAAAACGAATTTGGTTTTAAAGACCTGCCGGATCGCGAGCTGATCAATGCGCCGTTTAAGTCGAAACTCGGCCAGCAGTATTATCGGTCAATGTGTGCCGCCGTCAATTATGCCTTCGCCAACCGTCAGATGATTGCTCACTGGGTGAGAAGCGTGTTCGAAAAGGTGATGGGTGAAGCCAGAGGGATGCGGCAAATATATGATGTTTGCCACAACGTGGCCAAAGTGGAAAAACACACCGTCAATGGTCAGGAAAAGATGCTCTGTGTCCACCGCAAAGGTGCCACGCGGAGTTTTGGTCCGGGGCGGCGGGAGATTCCATCCGTCTATCGCCAGGTCGGGCAGCCGGTGCTAATCCCGGGCAGCATGGGTACCGCCTCTTATGTTCTGGTCGGGACACACGAAGCGGAGGAGAAAAGTTTTAGCTCAACGGCCCACGGAGCAGGCCGGGTGATGAGCCGCAACGAGGCTTTGCGTCGTTTTCGTGGCGAGCAGATCAGGGATGAACTGGCTAGAAAAGGCATCGAGCTAAAAGCGGCGAGCTGGAAAGGTGTGGCTGAGGAGGCAGCGGCAGCTTACAAGGATGTGGACGAAGTGGTCAAAGTGTCGCATGAGACTGGGCTGGGGAAATTAGTCGCGCGTCTCGTCCCGGTCGGCGTGATGAAAGGCTGAAAACACAAAATGAATTTTTAATGCACGCTTATTATTCGAGAATAAAACTTATTAACCGGGCGCGGCAATAAACAAGCAATAAGGCATAAAAATTGCGTCCATAACTGCTTGTGAGCTATAAAAGGCCAAAATGCACTTTATTAACCGATCAATTATAGGCGATCAACACGGTAGTTTTAAACGTGCTGTTAAGATATATTCTCATTCTTGTGGAAATAATAGAAATAATATAAGAAAGTAAACATTAGGGCATGAGTAGTAAATCTAAAAAATAAATTACAAAAGGGGGTTCTTGCTCTAAAGATAGGAGATCATCAAAATCTGCGGGGCGCAGTATATTGTTGACTCCGGCAAAGAGCTATTTTAGAATCTTACACAGAAAGGGATAAAAAATATAAACAGACCTTAAGAAAATGCTTCTTATCTTGAATTCTACTGCATAAACTAAAAGCAAGGGGTGAAGAGACATGGAACTGCTTATATTTATATTGGTTGTATCTGGTTTATTAATATGGTTAACAACTAAGAATAAATCCAAGAAAAACAAGAAGAAATCTCAACCAAAGGTTACCATCCAGGTTGGCTTTCAGAGTGGTGATGCGTTTCATAATCCTGATACAGGAGATGTAACATCAAATGAGGAAGGAGGCTGGCTTATCAATCCTAAGAGCACCTTCCCTCTTACAATTTATGGCATAAATAGGCAATCTGCAGTTGAATTAAAGACCTTATTAGAACAGGCTTATACCTCATCGGTCTATGATATATCACGTAAAATTAGCCAGATTATTGCCAGGACAAACCTAAGATGCAAGGAGATTGACGATTATATAAAAAAGTTTAAACCTTTATATTTCCGAAAAATAGAACAATTAAAACAAGAATCGGCAGAATGGCCAGTGCTTTCAGATAAGGATAGAGAAGATATGCTAGTGAGTTTTAGGAAAATCGCTATCGATTCTCTAGATGTTAGGCCCTATTGTAATCTAGAATATTTATTTGAGTTTGAACCTCAAGATTTTACGATAGATGACTCATTGATAGAAAGATATGGATATGATCTTATGCAATTCTACGTATCTTATGCAGATAGGCTGGATAAAGTCTTCATAGTTCCTGCGGATAACTACCGCCGTCAATATTTCGAAAAATTGGCCGAAAAAAAACTAGCTGTTCAGGGCACTGACATTCCGTTAAGCTATGTTTTAAATACGCTAACTATTAAAGAAATGAATGAAATAGCTTCAGACTTAAGCATTAAGCCATTCACAAGGAAGAGCAAAGCTATAGAATACTTACTTAATCTGCCGGACTTATCTGAGCGTCTCAGAAAGAAAATAGCATTTCGGGAGCTATTTATGTTAGTCCCTTTACCCGAAGAGTTCTCTAATATAAATCTTATCGATATTTCGAAGTCTTGGAAATATGTCAATGAAATTGTATTTCTTTTGGCAATGACTTATGTGAACGGAGGGTATGCCCTGAATGATTTAATAAATAAAAAACAATACACTGAATATATCAAAGGATGGGAAATACAAACAGTTGGGGAAGATGCCTGTCCATATTGTAAGAGACTCGCTATGAAAGAATATGTGGGAAAAAATTACCCAAAGGTTCCTTTACATGTAGGATGCAGATGTACAGTATCATCAAAATAATGATGTCTGGTTATTGAACATACTTTGGATAGGTGGGGGCTGACAATCAATCTTATCAGAAGTATTAGAGAATATCGTGATTTTGGCTATAGGATCCAATGATAGCTATCCATCCGTTAAAATGTAGCAACAATGAGCTTGATCCCCTTTTATATTTATAAGAGATGAAAAATGGTAGAGTCAAAAGAAAAGAGTATAATCCGGTACATTAGAGATTATTCAGGAATAATCTCTGGCTTAGTCGGTGTCATTCTGGCAGTTTATTTTTATAATGCAAGCAGAGCAACAAGAGCACTTTCTTCTGTTGTTATCCTGTAAAAACCTCATTAATAAGGACAGAATTGTTACCTTCGATCGAAATATATATCGATAAGGAAAAAATTCAAGATGATATTTCTATTGTCCAAGTTGCGCTATATAATATGGGGAAAAAACCAATTGAAACAACTGATATTTTGGATGCAATAAAAATTTATACAGATCCGAGGGCGAAAATAATTGATGCAATTGTGACAAAAGTTTCAAGAGAAATTATCGGATTCAATTTAGATAAGACGAATCTTGACGAGGGTTACTTAGGAGTTTTATGGAGGACATTAGAACAAAATGATGGCGCTATAATTCAAATAGCATATTTGGGCGGGCCAAATATATCACTGTTGATCGAAGGAATTATAAAAGAACAAAAGAAAATTAAAACATTTGGATATCCAGGACAAATAAAATCTCAAGAAGAACAAATCAAAGATTATTTGTGGAGTAGAAAATTCGAATCATTGCTGTTGATCATTTCGGGCCTTCTATGCTTACTTATGGCCATGACTATGAGAATATATATTAAACAGAGGTGGAGGGCATTAGAAGAATTATTTATTAAGATTGATGCAGATCCAGCGCTTGAAAAACCAAGCTATTTAGGGGATTTAAACCACATTTTTAGGAAAATACATAATTCTAATATTTCATTTGATATCATAATCGTAACTTTAGGCTTATTGTTATTGATCTTCGGGGTATTAAATTTTCTTGTTAAGAAACCCATCCTCCCTCCCATTTGAATAATGTATATAAAGGTCTTTGTCTTTCTATATCCTAAGAGAAGGAAAAGACACGGTTTATATTTCCTAATTTCCTGTTTTTTATTGACGGCAGTTACTCTGTTCGTTTAATATTTCTGTGGCGACATAAATCAAAGGGATAGCATTAAAATGTCCCATCAAAAGAAAATCAAGAAATTCAATATAACCAATATAAAAGCGGCTGCTGCGATTTCTCTGGTTTCGGCCCTCGGGCTATTGCTAGTTTCGAGTCTGTTCTGCCTTAAGCCAGCCTATGGTCAGCCAGGTAATCTTTCTCCACAATTAGCCCAGCTCGATTCTCAGCTTCCGGAAGAAATAAGAGTTGCTCTTAAAGCGGCCGAAGACAATCTGAAACTTCCTGAAGGGAAAAAATATGATGAAGCCCTTGGACCAGCTCTGGCCAGCGATTTAAACAGGATTATGAATGAGTGCCTTCAGACTGATAAAGCCTCTTCCCTTCAACCCTTTACGGTTCTGGCCAGGGTTAGTCTGGAGGGAAAAGTGGAAAAGGTTTATGTCTGGCCGGAGATATCTATCGCCACCTGTCTGAAATCAGCTCTACCTGGAATTCAGTTTCCTGAGCCGCCCGGCCCTTCCTGGTGGACAAAAATTGACATAAGCTTCCAGGTACAGTCTCCCAACCCTGAGGATTTTCAGTCAAATGGTGCGATCATTTATGGAGATGAAGCTGCTGTTCTTGTTTCCTCTCCTCCTGGCTGGGTAGTAGATAATGTCAGCGGGGTGAGCCAGGGACTTCACTGTGTAATGTACCCCGAAGGTTCTTCCTGGGAAAAAGGCAATGAAGTTATGTATATTAATATAAGTTTGTGCCAGCCAGGAGAAACTATTGA
>Ga0208825_1001921_pt1 | contig 14665 bp, 8 predicted proteins | sample AD_UKC113_MetaG_FD_184450 | JGI IMG/M metagenome (GOLD analysis project Ga0208825, IMG submission 184450) | Active sludge microbial communities of municipal wastewater-treating anaerobic digesters from Hong Kong - AD_UKC113_MetaG (SPAdes)... | ecosystem: Engineered > Bioreactor > Anaerobic >...
GAGTGTCCCGAACGTGGTGGGCCAGGCGCAGAGTACGGCCTCTTCCACCCTCGTCAACGCGGGCCTGGCCGTCGGTACCGTCACCCAGCAGTGCAGTAACACCGTGGCCGCCGGGCGCGTCATCAGCCAGAATCCCGCCGCAGGCGCATCCGTCGCTCCCGGAACCGCCGTCAGCCTCGTGGTCTCCTCCGGACCCTGTTCGGTGAGTGTCCCGAACGTGGTGGGCCAGGCGCAGAGTACGGCCTCTTCCACCCTCGTCAACGCGGGCCTGGCCGTCGGTACCGTCACCCAGCAGTGCAGTAACACCGTGGCCGCCGGGCGGGTCATCAGCCAGAATCCCGCCGCAGGCGCTTCCGTCGCCCCCGGAACCGCCGTCAGCCTCGTGGTCTCCACGGGGGTACCCTGCGGCGTCACGGTGCCGAATATCGTCGGCGTTTCCCGAACAGACGCCCTGAACACGCTGGGATCTCTGGGCCTGACCGCGGGCACCATCACGTACGCCTGCAGTAATGTCACGGCCCAGGATTACGTGATCAGCCAGATGCCTGCCCAGGGCGCGCTGGTTCAGCCGGGTACTGCTGTCAGCATGCTCGTGTCCACGGGGGCCTGTCCGCCGGGAACCGCCACTGTCCCCCAGGTGGTCGGCCTGCAGGAAACGACGGCCCGGGACGCGCTGCTCGCGGCGGGCCTGGTCGTGGGCATCATCACCCGATCCTGCAGCAATACCACGGAACGGGGCGTCGTGATGAGCCAGGGTACCCCGGCCGGAACGGGCGTGCCCCAGGGAACCGCCGTCAACCTGGCAATCTCCGCGGGGCCTTGCAGCATTACGGTTCCGGACGTGCGGGGACTTACCCGTGACGCGGCCGTGGCGACCCTCACGGGTGCCGCGCTCGCCACGGGCCGGGAAGACACCCGGTGCGATGACACCGTGCCCGCCGGGCGCGTCATCAGCCAGAATCCCTCGTCCAGCGCGATCGTTGGGCCCGACACGCCCGTGGATCTCGTGATCTCCCTGGGCCCATGCCGGGTCACCGTCCCCAGTGTCACCGGCATGACGGAACAGGGCGCGTGGAATACCCTCACCGCCGCGGGCCTCGCGCGGGGGAACACCACGCGCGCCTGCAACGATAACGTCCCGCGTGACCAGGTCTTCAGCCAGAGCCTGCAGCCCGGCACGGTGGTGGACCGGGGAACCTCCATCAGCCTGACCGTTTCAAATGGACCTTGCTCGGTCAGCATGCCCAGCCTGGTCGGCCTCACCGAAATCGCGGCCCGGACTGCCATAACGGAGGCCAACCTCGCCGTGGGCATGGTCACCCTTCGCTGTGATGATACCGTGCCCACGAACGTGGTGCTCTCCCAGAACGTGGCCCCCGGCACCGTGGTGCAGGCGGGAACCTTTGTCAATATCGTGGTCTCCTCGGGTCCATGCCAGGTGCCGGACGTGAGGAACACCGCCGAAGCGGTCGCCCGCGCCACCCTCACCAACGCGCGATTCACGGTGGGCAACGTTGCCTACCAGTGCAGTAATACCGTGGCCCAGGGGCGGGTCATCAGCCAGAACCCCGTGGCGGGAACGGTGCTGCCCGCTGGAACCCCGGTCAGCCTGGTCGTTTCCAGCGGGCCCTGCCCCGTGATCGCTCCCGCCCTCGCGGGCAAAACCCGGACGGAGGCAGAAACGGCTATCCGGGCCGCGGGCCTGGCCGTCGGTAACGTCACGTCCTCCTGCAGCAATGCCGTCCCGGTTACCCGGGTGATCTCGCAATCCCCGGCGGCCGGTACCGAGGTGAGCCCTGGCACCGCCATCGACCTGGTCATCTCCACCGGGCCGTGCCCGGTCACCATCCCCGCGGTGACCGGCCTGGTCCAGACGGACGCTGAGGCCCAGATCACCACGGCGGGCCTCACCGTCGGCAGCGTCACCCGGCAGTGCAGTGACACCGTGCCCGCCGGGCGCGTCATCAGCCAGGATCCCGCCGCCGGCGCGACCATCGCCCCCGGAACCGCCGTCAGCCTGGTGATTGCGTCGGGCCCCTGTTCCGTGAGCGTCCCCGGCGTGGTGGGCCTGGCCCAGGATGCCGCCGCGACCACCCTCACCGGCGCGGACCTCACCGTCGGCAGCGTCACCCGGCAGTGCAGTGACACCGTCGCCGCCGGGCGCGTCATCAGCCAGGATCCCGCCGCCGGCGCGCCCGTGACCTCGGGAAGTGCCGTGAACCTCGTGGTATCCAGCGGCCCCTGCGGTAACACCGGCGGTTCCGGAACAGGCGACACCCCACCCGGGCCCGACACGATCAACTGGGGTACCCAGCCTCCTCCCGACCGCGTGATCATGAACACGCTCTACGACGGTTTCGCCAGCGTGGACCGGAATGGCGACGGCGCCCTGTCCCCGGATGAAGTCCTCGCCACCCTCTCCGGTGTCACCCGGGATACCTTCGCCAGCATGGACCTGAACAACGACGGCCAGGTCACCCGCGCCGAACTCGAGTCCTACCTGGGCATCGGCGGCCCCTTCGGGTGCCTGCGGCGGCTGTTCGTGAAGCGGGTGGTCGCGCCTGCCCTGGGCGATCTCCTGCTGGCCGGACTGGGCCTGGGTATCCTGGCAGGCGTTGCGGGCAGGCGAAAGACCTGATCCGCGCGACGCGCGTTCCCATTCACCGGACTTCAAACGCGCCCGCCCGACCCTGTCGGGCGGGTGAACGTTTTACGCGGGCCGGCACCGGCTGCCCGTCATCGAAGGTCCGGCAGGGTAAAGGCCTGTTCCTCTCCGGCCTCGATCATCACGGGCGCGTCCGTGCCCGGCAGGCCATGGATCCAGCAGCGTTCCCCGGGACGCAGCCGGTACGTGATGCCCCCTCCCTTTCGCTCCCAGGCCACCTCCACGCGCCCCGCGGCGTCCAGCCCGGGCACCTTCCCCCGCGCCCACCGCAGGGATCCCGGGCGCAGCGAAAACGCGTAATGCTGCCGCCCCAGGTCGAACCGGTGCCACAGCCCCAGCCCGTACGCCGACAACTGCCACGTGGGACACCCCGCCCAGTTGTGGCAATGGCTCCACCGCGGGTCAAACACCTCGATCCACGTGGTCCGGCCCTCGGCCAGCATGTACGATCCCCAGCACTGGCGGTACTGGTCCAGCACGAAATCCATTTCTCCCCGCTCGATCAGCACCGGCATGGCAAAGTGCCCGAAAAAGGGCGTGATCAGCCGCGGCTCCGACAGCATCGGGTCGCTGTTGCGCGGCCCGTCGGGATTGTTCGGAAAGCTGTCCAGCATGTGACGCTTCACGAACGCCACGGCCTGGGCTTCCCGATCGGCCGGGATGAGCCCCATCCCCAGGCACAGCACCACGGCGTGATACCCCATCGCCCCCCACGGATCCTCCCGCGCCATCATGTCGCTGACCCACCGGGCCAGGGCCTGTTCCACCATGCCGCCCGCCGATTCCGCCCGTTCTTCCAGTTCCCGGTCCTCGATCACCCGGCCCCACTCCGCCAGGGCGTGCGCCCCAGCCAGGAAAAACAGGTTCGGCGCGGCGTCCAGGAAACCCTCGTTACGCTGGTACCCCCAGTCCACGAACGCCCACGCCACCCCGTCCCGCAGGCCGTTTTCGTCGATGAACGGCTCAAAGGCCGCCAGGTTCCGCGCCGCGGCCCCCCGCAGCGTCTCCAGCAGGGACCGGTCGCCGGTAAACCGGTAATAGTCCAGGCACCCCGAAAACCACTGTGCCGAAAAGGTGCTCACGAACACGTCGCCCCCGGGCGACATCCCCGATACCAGCCCGTCTTTCCGGGCGCACAGCGCGCTCTGGACCAGGCATCGCCGCGCCAGCCCCAGATCCGAAAAGGCCGCCCGGGTGATGTTCAACCCCGCCGTGGCCGAGTCCCCCAGCCATTGTCCCCGTTCCCGGGTGGGATTGTCGATCATCGCGTCCTCGGAACAGGCCATGCAGGTCTCGGCCCCAACCATCCAGACCCGGTTGAGCACGGGGTCTTCGCACTCGAACGCGCCGTCGGGACCTTCGAAGTAGGACCGCTCGATGTACCGTTCCTCGACAAACCGGATGGCCCCGGGCGACGCGCCATGGGGCACCAGCACGTGGACCTCCAGGAACCGGCCTCCCTTCGGCGTGATCGGCTCGAACCGCTGCGGACCGCCCCGCGCCACGTAGTGATCCAGGTTGCACGAGTCCCCCGCCGACAAGTTGATGTACGGCGACACCCGCCCGTGCGACAGGTACTCGCTGTACCCGAACTCGATCTCGCTGCCCGCCGGCGCGTCGATCACGAAAGAGGGCCGCCCCAGCCGCACCCGTCCAAGGTCATACCGCCGCCACGCCCCCTGGGGCGGCACTTCGCGGCAGGCCAGGTCCCGCAGGAAAAACCGCGCCGGGATGTCATCCCGTTCGTAGCCAAACCACGCCGCGAGCGGCCCTTGCTCCATGGCGGCCAGGACGTGTTCGATCCGTTTCATGGGGGCCAGCCCGGTCAGGGGCATGGTCGCGGCGTCCGGGCCATCCATCACGGGCGCCTCCCATGCCGCGTCGTCAAAGTCCGGGGCTTCCCATCCCGCCGGAATCGCCCGCGTGTCGCACCACTCGATCCACCCCAGTTGCGGATTGATCCGCCGCGCCTTGCCCACGTACCCCTTCAACTCGAGGCATCGCCACCGGACGGGCACCACGGCGCCGCCCGCCCGGACCGCCACCGACACGAACGGCTGGTCCGCCTTGATCATCCGCGTGGTCACCCCCAGGTGATGGGCATGAACCGCCAGCACGTGTCGTCCCGCCTCCAGCGCCAGCGACAGGCGGTCCGCTTCCGGATGCCCGATGACGTAGCGGGCCGGTCCTTCCGTGCAGGGACGGCCGTCCAGGTACACCTGGAACCACCCCGACCCCGCCGTCAGCAACTCGATTTCCCCGCCCGTGGACAGCGTGAATGCCCCGCGAAAGGCCCCATAGTTGTCTTCATTCCGCTCCGGACGTGACAGCCACATGCGCGGACCTCCTCTGTATCGCGTTTTTATCCTGTACCATACATCTCATTTCGAGCGCGGCGAAAATCTGTCCCCCCCCACCTGCATTTCACCCCTGTGTCATTTCGAGCGCAGCAATATTGTCATTTCGAGCGAAGCGAGAAATCTTTCCCCCCCTCCTACACCTCACCCCTGGTGTCATTTCGAGCGAAGCGAGAAATCTTTAGTCCTCTCTGTAAATCCCATAAGATTTCTCCTCACTTCGTTCGTCGAAATGACAGGGTATGGTGCGTAGCCGCTATTCTAGCGTCATTCCTGCCGCAGTTTTACCGTGTACCCAACGAAATATTGTCATTTCGAGCGCAGCGAGAAATCTTTCCACCGCAGCATCCCCTCCACTCGTCACACCCCTCACACGTCACACCCTTACACCCTGTCATTTCGAGCAGCCCACTGTCATTTCGAGCGCAGCGAGAAATCTTTTCTCCCCACCTACACCTCACCCCTGGTGTCATTTCGAGCGAAGCGAGAAATCTTTCCCATTCTATGCCCCCCATAAGATTTCTCCTCACTTCGTTCGTCGAAATGACAGGGTATGGTGCGTAGCCGCTATTCTAGCGTCATTCCTGCCGCAGTTTTACCGTGTACCCAACGAAATATTGTCATTTCGAGCGCAGCGAGAAATCTTTTCTCCCCTCCTACACCTCACCCCTGGTGTCATTTCGAGCGAAGCGAGAAATCTTTATCTTATCACGTGCCCGGAACGTTTTTTTCAGAACGCGGCACCGCCAGAACTGTGATATAATACGTTCCGGGCGCTACCGCGCCGTGACACAGTTGAAAAGTCCCGTTTCCCCGCGGAAACGGGCTGGTTTTCCCCGCCACGCGAGGCCCCTGAACGGCGGAGCCCTTTCCAAGTCAACAGGGAGTCCAATATTTGCGCGGTCTACGACAAGCCGCCCCGGCTCAGCCGGGGAAAAACAACGCGGATCTCGGATGGCCGCCGTGAGGACACCCACTTGTCGGAGCCGAGGCTTCCGGCACGACACGGGCCCCGTGGCGGGCTTTTTTTGGTTTCATGCGGTTGCTTTTTTTCCTTCTGACCCCAGGTTAAGAGGGCAGTGACAGCCAGGGTCAATACGTGAAGCCGCGTCTTTTCGGGGCAGGAGCAATGCCCCGGCAGGTGTGGGGGGCACGTCAGGGTCGCCGCCCCCGACCAGCCCCCCCCCGCAATTCCCCGGCAGGCGTGGAGGGCACGCTCCCGGGTGGGAACAAGTGTAATAATCCTTCTCAATGCCCCGTCGGGTGGGGGTACTTCTCTCTCCGCTGTTTGTTGCATCTGGAGCAACCAATTCCCCGGCGGGGCTGGGGGGCACCCCGGGGCATTACACTTACAGGCTTCCGAAAACCAATTCCCTGGCGGGTTTGAGGGGGTACTCGAGGTCAAGGGCATCCGCGTCACCTTGAACCCAATTCCCTGGCGGGTGTAGGGGGCACGCTGTGTCAGCCAGGGCACACCGCGCGAACGGCGGTTCCCCATCCCTTGGCAATCGTGGCTCTCGCGGGCTTTCTCCCTCACCCCGCGTGAACACCACCTACGCCTAGGCCATCCCCCGGCACGCCCTCCTGAACTCCCACCCCGAGTGAACACCACCCGCTCCTGAAACACCGCCCCTCCCTGTCATTTCGAGCGCAGCGAGAAATCTTTTCTCCCCACCTACACCTCACCCCTGGTGTCATTTCGAGCGCAGCGAGAAATCTTTTCCCCCATGAATCAGCACTTACACGCGCACTTGAATACCCGGTCGCCCATAAGATTTCTCCTCACTGCGTTCGTCGAAATAACAGGGTAAGGGGTCGTGGTTGCTTTTTCGGCGTCAGTCCTGACGCAGTTATATCCTGTACCCTACAATATTGTCATTTCGAGCGAAGCGAGAAATCCTTTCTCCCCACCTACACCTCACCCTTGGTGTCATTTCGAGCGCAGCGAGAAATCTTTCCCATTCTATACCCCCCATAAGATTTCTCCTCACTGCGTTCGTCGAAATGACATGATTTTTGGTGTTGTTGATTCGACAACACGTATTCCCATGCCTGTGCGTCTCAACCCATGATAGCCTTATTTCTGTCATTTCGAGCGCAGCGAGAAATCTTTTCTCCCCACCTACACCTCACCCCTGGTGTCATTTCGAGCGCAGCGAGAAATCTTTAGTCCTTTCTGTAAACCCCAGCAAGATTTCTCCTCACTGCGTTCGTCGAAATGACAGGGTAACGTCACAACGCGGGGTTGCGCTTTGCCCCGTCCTTGTGGCATAATCTCCCCCGTGATGCCCCCGTGGGGTAACAGACTGCCCCGCGGGCGGGGGGCGTTGCCGGATCTTTCAGCAGTAACGACAGCGGCACGCGCCAGGCATGCACGGTCGGTCAACTTTTCCTGTTTCGCGACTCCGCAAAGGCCAAGTAACACGAAAGGATCAACACCATGGCAACAAAAATCGGGATCAACGGGTTTGGCCGCATCGGCCGCAACGTCTTCAAGCTCCTCCTCAAGCACCCGGAATTCGAAGTGGTCGCCATCAACGACCTGACCGACGCCAAGACGCTCGCCCACCTGCTCAAGTATGACAGCGTCTTCGGGGTCTACGATGCCGACGTCAAGGCTACCGACTCCGCCATCATCGTGAATGGCGTCGAAGTCCAGGTTACCGCCGAAAAGGATCCTTCCAAGTTGAACTGGGGCGCGAAAGGCGTCGAGATGGTCCTCGAATCCACCGGCAAGTTCGCCACCCGCGAACAGTGCATGCTCCACGTCCAGGCCGGGGCCAAGAAGGTCCTGCTCAGCGTCCCCCCCAAGGATGAAGTCGACGCCATCATCGTGATGGGCGTGAACGACGAAACCCTCAAGCCCACCGACGTGGTGGTCTCCAACGCTTCCTGCACCACCAACTGCCTGGCCCCCCTGGCCAAGGTCCTCCACAAGGCTTTCGGCATCCGCCGCGGTCTCATGACCACCGTCCACGCCTACACCAACGACCAGCAGGTGCTGGACATGCCCCACAAGGACCTGCGCCGCGCCCGCGCTGCCGCCAACGCCATTATCCCCACCACCACCGGCGCGGCCCGCGCCGTCGGCAAGGTCCTGCCCGAACTCAAGGGCAAACTGGACGGCTTCGCCATGCGCGTCCCGGTCATCGACGGCTCGGTGGTCGATCTCGCGGTGGAACTTGAAAAGAACGTCACCAAGGAAGAAATCAACGCCGCCGTCAAGGCTGCCGCCGAAGGCGAACTCAAGGGCATCCTCCAGTACTGCCCCGATCCCATCGTCTCCTGCGACGTCATCGGCAATCCGCACTCCAGCGTTTTCGACGCCCTGTCCACCATGGTCATGGACGGCAATTTCGCCAAGGTTGTGTCCTGGTACGACAACGAGTTCGGTTACTCCAACCGCTGCGTCGACCTGTTCCTGAAGATGCGCGGATAATTGCCCTGAACACCTGGCGCCGGGCCGTCCGCGGACGGTCCGGCGTTTTTTCCACAACACGCGGCACTTTCACGCGGGAAAGGATCACGTTATGGCGCTGAACAAGATGACCCTCGCTGATGTCAATGTCGCCGGTAAGCGCGTGCTGATGCGGGTGGACTTCAACGTCCCCCAGAATCCCGACGGCACCGTCCGCGACGATACCCGTATCCGGGCCGCCCTTCAGAGCATCAATTACGTGCGCGAACAGGGCGGAAAACTCATCCTCATGTCCCATCTCGGCCGGCCCAAGAAGGTCAAGGACGATCCGGCGAAACTGGCCCTGCTCAAGATGGACCACGTCGCCGCCCACCTCTCCTCCCTCCTGGGCGTCCCCGTCCGCAAGTTGGATGAGGTCGTCGGCCCCACCGTCACCGAGGCCGTCGCCGCCATGCAACCCGGCGATGTCATCCTCCTCGAAAACACCCGCTTCCACCCCGGCGAAGAGAAAAACGACGAGGAACTGTCCCGGCAACTCGCCGCCCTCGCCGACGTCTACGTCAGCGACGCCTTCGGGACCGTGCACCGGGCCCACGCGTCCACCGAGGGCGTGACCCGGTTTGTCCCCGTCAGCGTTGCCGGCTTCCTGGTCAGCAAGGAAATGGCCTTCTTCGACCGCGTCCTCAACAACCCGGACCGCCCCCTGCTCGCCATCCTCGGCGGTGCCAAGGTCTCCGACAAGGTCCAGGTCGTTGAAAACCTCCTGAACCTCGTCGACGTCCTCATCATCGGCGGCGGCATGGCCTACACCTTCATGAAGGCCAAGGGCATGGAAATCGGTCGTTCCCTCCTGGACGAACCCGGAATCGAGGCCGCCGCCCGCGCCATGGACAAGGCCAAGCAGCGGGGCGTGCGCCTGCTGCTCCCGGTGGATATCGTCGTCGCCGACGCCTTCGCCAACGACGCCAACACGAAGATCGTGCCCGCCGACGCCATCCCCGCCGACATGGAAGGCCTGGACATTGGTCCCCAGACCATTCAGCTTTTCACCGATGAAATCCGCAAGGCGGCCATGATCGTCTGGAACGGGCCGGTCGGCGTGTTTGAAATGCCCAGCTTCGCCAGGGGCACCCGCGCCCTCGCCGAGGCCATGGCCGAAAGCAACGCCGTCACCATCATCGGTGGCGGGGACACCGCGGCCGCCGTTACCCAGTTTGGCCTGGCCGACAAGATGTCCCACGTCTCCACCGGCGGCGGCGCTTCCCTCGAAATGCTCGAGGGCAAGGTCCTGCCCGGCCTGGCCGCCTTGACCGACAAGCCTTCCGGCGGCTGTGGTTGCTGCTGCTGCGGCTGATCCGGTACACTATTCGTTCAACCTTGACCCCCGCCCGGCCGTGCGCCCGCTCCGGCGGCGCGCTGAGCGGGGGCCGCATACCATGAAAGGAGCATCGATCATGCTGGACAAGGAACGCAAAAAAGCCCTCATCGCCGAGCACGGCAAGTCGGAAACCGACACCGGTTCGCCCGAAGCCCAGATCGCTCTCTTCACCGAGCGCATCAACTACCTTACCGAGCACCTGAAAACGCACAGGAAGGATTTCGCCAGCCGCCGCGGTCTCCTCAAACTCGTCAGCCGCCGCCGCAGCCTGCTCGATTACCTCCACCGGAAAGATCTCGAGCGCTACCGCGCGATCATCCAGAAACTCAACCTGCGCAAGTAATCTCGTTGCGATCTCGGCATCCCCCCGCGTGGAATTACCATCCGGGGGGATGCCTGTTATATAATGCCGACGATAAGAAGCGAAAAAAGAAAAGGCGCCGCCCGGACGCGAAGCATGTACACATCGAGGACATGGCGGCGCGAATAACCCCAAACAGGTGAGGCCGAACACAGGCGGTGCCTCCATTGTCCCGTCACGGTTCCCTCACGTCCGGAGCGGTAACGCATGGTAGAACGTGTATCTGTCGAAATTGGATCCGTCGTGCTGTCTTTCGAGACAGGCAAAATCGCCAAGCAGGCCCATGGATCCGTCATCTGTCAATCCGGCGACACCATGGTGCTCTCCACCGTGGTCGTCGCCCCGGAACCCAGGCCCGGCCAGGACTTCTTTCCCCTCACGGTGGACTACCGGGAGAAGTTCTACTCCGTCGGCCAGATCCCCGGAAACTTCTTCCGGCGCGAGTCCAGGCCTTCCGAACGGGAAATCCTCGTCTCCCGCCTGACCGACCGGCCTATCCGTCCCCTGTTCCCCAAGGGGTTCATGAACGAAATCCTCGTGTGCCAGAACGTCCTGTCCGCCGATAACATCCACGACCCGGACGTCCTGTCCATCAACGCGGCTTCCGCGGCCCTGCACATTTCCAAGGTTCCCCTGCTCGAGCCCGTGGGGGCCGTCCGCGTGGGGTGCGTCGACGGTGTCCTCGTCGTCAACCCCACCATGGACAAGATGGACCAGAGCACCCTTGACCTCGTGGTCGCCGGCACCCGGGACGCCATCTGCATGGTGGAAGGCCAGGCCCGGGAGGTGCCCGAATCCCTCATGGTCGAAGCCCTCGAGTTCGCCCACGGCTACATCCGCCTCATCGTCGACGCCATCGACGCCCTGCGCCAGCGCGTCGGCGTGCCCAAGATGCCCTACACGCCCCCGGAGATGGACCCCGAAGTCCCCGCCGACGTCGCCGAATACGCCTCCGCCCGCCTTACCGAGGCCCTCGGTATCCGGGAAAAACAACTCCGACTCGAAACCATCGAGGCCATCGCGAAGGAAACCGCCGAGACCCTCCTCGCCCGCTATGGCGAAGAACTCGCCGAACGCCGCGCCCCCATGATCGCCGCGGCCTTCGACGATCTCAAAAAACAGCTCATGCGCCGGTCCGTCATCGAAACCAGTATCCGCATGGACGGGCGGCGCCTCGACGAAATCCGGCCCATTTCCATCGAGGTCGGCGTGCTCCCGCGCGCCCACGGTTCCGCCCTCTTCACCCGCGGCGAAACCCAGGCGCTGGTCGCCACCACCCTCGGCACTAGCCGCGACGAAATGCGCCTCGACGAACTCACCGGCGACGAATTCCGCCGCTTCTTCCTCCACTACAACTTCCCGCCCTGGTCCGTCGGGGAAGTCCGGCGCATCACCGGACCCGGACGCCGCGAAGTCGGGCACGGCAAGCTCGCCGAGCGCGCCCTCGAACCCCTGTTGCCTTTCCTTGAGACCTATCGGCCCGAGGAGGGCGAAACCATCCCCGACTTCCCCTACACCGTCCGCGTCGTCTCCGAAATCTGCGAAAGCAACGGATCCAGTTCCATGGCCACCGTCTGCGGCGGCTCCCTCAGCCTCATGGACGCAGGGGTCCCCATCCGGCGGCCCGTCGCCGGTATCGCCATGGGCCTCATCAAGGAAGGTGACGAAGTCCGCGTCCTCTCCGATATCCTCGGCGACGAGGATCACCTCGGCGACATGGACTTCAAGGTCTGCGGCACCACCCGCGGCATCACCGCCTTCCAGCTCGACACCAAGATCAAGGGCCTGTCCCGCGAAATCATGGAGCGTGCCCTCGAACAGGCCCGCGCCGGACGCCTCTTCATCCTCGAAAAGATGAACGCCGTCCTCGCCGCGCCAAGGCCCGACATCTCGCCCTATGCGCCCCGCATCTACACCATCCACATCGACCCCGACAAGATCCGCGAAGTCATCGGGCCCGGCGGAAAAGTCATCCGCGGCATCCAGGACGCCACCGGCGCCGAGATCGAAATCGAGGACGACGGCTCGGTCCACGTTGCCGCCGTCAACAAGGAAGATGCCGACGCGGCCATCGCCATGATCCGCGAAATCGTCGCCGACGTCGAGGTCGGCCAGTTGTACCACGGCACCATCACCCGTCTCATGAACTTCGGCGCCTTCTGCTCCCTCCCCGGCGGCAAGGAAGGCCTCATCCACATCTCCGAACTCGCCCCGCGCCGCGTCCGCGAGGTCACCGACGTCGTCAACATCGGCGACGAGGTCGACGTCAAGGTCATCGAAATCGACAAGATGGGCCGCGTCAACCTCTCCAAGGTGCAGGCCGACGTCGAACTCGGACGCGTCGACCCGGACCAGCTCCGCCAGGACGCACCACGTTCCGGCGGCGGACACAACGACCGCGGCGGTGGCTTCCGACCGGGTGGGGACGCCCCCAGAAACCGCAGGCCCGACCGCGATCGGGGCGGACGACGCCGCTGACCCGCTCTTCATGGGCTGCATCCCGCGTGCGGTCCGCGCCCCCGGTGCGGACCGCGCCGTCACGGAAATCCCGTTCCATGGTCAACGGTCCGATGCTAACCGTCCCCGCCCGGGTCGGCAGTTCGCCGACGCCCCGGAGGTCTCCCGGCTGCCCAACGGCATGACCGTCGTCCTGGAACACCTCCCCTGGGCGCGAACCGCCGCCCTGTGCGTCGCCATCGGTGCCGGCTCCGGTCACGAGGCCCCGGGCGAATGGGGCGTCGCCCATTGTCTTGAACACCTGCTCTTCAAGGGTACCCGTTCCCGGTCCGCCCGGCAACTCATGGAAGCCATCGAGTCCCGCGGCGGGTACGTCAACGCCTCCACGGGACGTGAAAACACCACCGTCTACGCCCGCGTCCCCGCCCCCCACGCCCCGGACGCCCTTGAGATCCTCGCCGACATCACCCTCAACGCTACCCTGCGCGACCTCGACCGCGAGCGCGCCGTCATCATCGAGGAAATCCTCGCCGCCGAAGACACCCCCGAGGAATTCGCCCAGGACCTCCTCACCGAACGCCACTGGCCCGGTCATCCACTCGGACGGTCCATCCTCGGCAGCGTCGACTCTATCTCCGCCCTCGACCGGCGACGCGTCGCCGCCTTCATGCGGCGCTGGTACACCCCCTCCAACATGGTCCTCAGCGTCGCCGGCCATTTCGACCGACTCGCCATCGCCCGCGCCGCCCGTCACCTCTTCGGGGAACGGCCTCCCCGAAACGTGCCCCCGGCGCCCCCGCCCCCGCGATTCGTGCCTGGCGCCCATTTCCTGCGGCGACCCCTCAACCAGGGACATCTCTGTCTCGCCTTCCCCGCGGCTTCCCTCCACGATCCCCGGCGATACGACTTCGCCGTCCTCGCGCAACTCCTCGGCGGTGGATCCACCTCGCGCCTGTTCGACCGGATCCGCGAACGCGAGGGCCTCGCCTATTCCGTGTACGCCTGGACCCAGCATTTCTCCCGGGCCGGTGTCCTCGGCGTCTACCTCGCCGCCGCCCCGGACGCCTGGCGCGACGCGCGGCGCCTCCTGTTCGAGGAAATCGCCCGCCTCTCGAAGGAACGCCCGGATCCCGCCGAGATCGACATAGCCCGGGAACAACTCAAGGCTTCTCTCCTCATGGCCCATGAGTCCTGCGGCGGACGTGCCGGCCGCAATGCCGCCGCCATCCTCGACTACGGGCGACCCATCCCCATCGAGGAGCACCTGCGCCACTATGACCGCGTCACCCCCGAATCCCTCGCCGACACCGCCGCCCAGTGCCTCCGAGCCGAGGCCTGCGCTCTGCTCGTCCTGGGACCCGCCCGGCTGCGCCCCACCGCCCGCGTCGACCTCCCCTGACCCCGCATTCCCGCTTTCCGCCCCTCCTGTCATTCCGACTGATCTTCATTCCGACTGCCCCTGTCATTCCGATCGACCTGTCATTCCGACTGACCTTGTCATTCCTACTGCCCTGTCATTTCGCCTGACCTTGTCATTTCGAGCGCAGCGAGAAATCTTTTCCCCCACTGCCCCTGCTGCCCGCTGTCATTTAGAGCGCAGCGAGCAATCTTTCCCCCGCTACCCCTTAACCCTGCCATTTCCGCCCCTCATGCATTCCGACTGACCCTGTCATTTCCCCCACTCATGTCATTTCGAGCGAAGTGAGAAATCTTTCCCTCCGTCCAGGCGGAACGCAAGATTTCTCCTCACTACGTTCGTCGAAATGACAAGCTGTGCGTTCAAGTGGAATTCGCTCAGGTCTTACATTGCATCGCGGCGAGAAAACTTTCCCCTCTACCCCTTAACCCTGTCATTTCCGCCCCTCATGTCATTCCGACGGATCATGTCATTTCGAGCGAAGCGAGAAATCTTTCCCTCCGTCCAGGCGGAACGCAAGATTTCTCCTCACTACGTTCGTCGAAATGACAAGCTGTGCGTTCAAGTGGAATTCGCTCAGGTCTTACATTGCATCGCGGCGAGAAAACTTTC
>Ga0208825_1001923_pt1 | contig 14655 bp, 12 predicted proteins | sample AD_UKC113_MetaG_FD_184450 | JGI IMG/M metagenome (GOLD analysis project Ga0208825, IMG submission 184450) | Active sludge microbial communities of municipal wastewater-treating anaerobic digesters from Hong Kong - AD_UKC113_MetaG (SPAdes)... | ecosystem: Engineered > Bioreactor > Anaerobic >...
TGTTATCTATACTTGTGACGAAGAGCCTTGTTAAAATAAGGCTCTCTCATTCTTTATATATTCACAACGTATCCTCATGTTGGGAGACAACAACTCAATCTTTACTTCAGCGATTCATAAAGCCTACCACGCAACATTTTTAGTTCCTCTTTCAACCGCTTGTTTTCGGCCTCTAGTTCTTTGATACGTTTATTCTTCGCAGCAATGATAATGTCCTTGCTGGCATCGGTTATTTCCCGTTTAATATGCTTTGGTGAAGGCGCAGCCGCCTGCTGCTTGCGGAGGTTCTCGATGCGATCCTTAATCTTCTGGTGGGTGTGGAGATAAGACTTACTCACCCCGGCCTCCAGAGACACACTGTTGAAGTTGACTTTCTCCCCGGCTTTAATCAACCTCTGGATGGCCTCGTCAACCTTTTTAGCAGTTTCTTCGCTTCTATTTAGCCCCCCAAAAAGGTTGGACAGGTAGCCTTGGTATAGTTAAACCGAGCCCGGCTTTCGCATTTAAAAGGGTTGGAAAGGAGCGTTTTTCAAAATTCTTAATACCCAGCCATTCGCATAAACACTTTCACTTGTTGCAGCAAGCCGGTGGCTCTTGAAGGTGGGCGTCCGGGGTTTTCAATGCATTCACAGGCTGCCGGAGGATACCGGGGCGCTGTAACAGTCAGCCGCACATAATTGCTCGATTTTTTTAATGGAATCTTCAAGCCTGTTGGCTTCGTTGATTATTTCCGACAGGTAACGGTCGACCCATTTCGGGCGCTCGGATTTGAACGCGAGTTTGGCGTTGCCTTTTATGACGGTGACCGATCCCGTTATTGTATCGATCTCTTCTCTGAGGCCGGCTCTGTTCACGGTCGTCCTCCATAATTTGCAAATTATAATAACACGCCAACAATCAGCCGCCAGCCGCAAAAGGCCGGAGAAAAATTAATGGCAAGGTACCCGGTACCGGACGCGCTTGCCGCTGTATTATTCCTGTCAGGTTGGAGAACAGAATGCAATGTATTTGTTGAGTCTAACAGCCCAATTGTTTGGCAATGGTGATTCGGAGAATTTCCGATGTTCCCTCTGCAAGTTCTACGAGTTTTGCATCACGCAGGTAGCGTTCCTGCGGATAATCTGTTGTATAGGCGGCCCCGCCGTGAATCTGGATGGCGTGGTTGGCTGCCAGCGAAGCGATTTCCGAGGCATACAACTTCGCCATGGCGGATTCTTTACGGTGCGGTCGTTTGTTGTCAACAAGCCAGGCCGCTTTGTATGTCATCAGCCGGGCGAGTTCAAGCTGGGTCGCCATGTCTGCAAGCTTGAACCTGATTGCCTGGAACTTTGAAATGGGCTGTCCGAACTGTCTGCGGTACTTTGCGTAGGACAGGGACGACTCCAGGCAGGCGCGCGCGATACCGACCGACAGCGCGGCAATGGCTATTCTGCTCCTGTTTATTACGTCAAGTATTTGAAAGTAACCGTTGCCTCTTGTTCCCAGGAGATTTTCCAGGGGGATTTTGCAGTCGTCGAAGAATATCTCATGGTTGCTCACGCCGCGCATGCCCATCTTGAGATAACTGCTGCCGACGGTGAAGCCCGGTATCCCTGATGGTACGAGCAGCAGGCTCATGCGCTCTTTCGGCCTGCCGGTATCTTCTGTGACGGCGGCGATTACCACCAGTTTCGCCCGGTCCGCGTTCGTAACAAAAATTTTTCTCCCGTTAATTGTCCAGTTGTCGCCTGTTTGAGCGGCACGGGTCGTGACGGCGGTCATATCGGAACCGGCCCCGGTTTCGGTCACTGCGAAAGCCGCGATGCATTTGCCCTGTACTAGCGGCACGAGGTAATCCTCTTTTTGCCGTGCAGAACCGAAGAGGGAAATTGCCTCCGCGGGGCCGATGTGGCTGGCAATGGCAAAGGCCGTGGACGCGCAGACCCGCGCAATCTCTTCGACGGCGATGACGAGGCCGGTGTAGCCGGCTTCGCCTCCTCCCAGAGTTTTGGGGAAAGTGATGCCGAAAAGGTTTAATTCGCGGGCTCCATCGATGATTTCCGACGGTATCATTCCGGTCTTGTCGACTATGGGCGCGAGCGGAGCCACTATCTGATTTGCGAATCCAGCAACTTTTTTCCGTAATCTTTCCTGCTCTTCGGTTAAGTAGAAATTCATAACGTCACTTCCTTTTCTGTCTGCCCTGTCGCGGTTTAATATATTGCTTTTCGACACTGCTTTGCTTGTTCCTCCATGAATTATGAAGATAATTTCTGCCTCTTGGGCCGCCCGAAAATCCCCCGCAGTCTAATGCTCCCGCTGGCCGAATTCTTTCCAAATTTTAAAAACTTATTTCTGGGACGCTGGCAGGAAGAATATCGAATTATGTTGAAAATTAGAAGTAGTTCCTCGTAGTGTGTACTGTCTTCCCGATATTCAATAAGGCAAGTAGTCGGCGCAGAGCCGGGCGGAAAGTATGCCCGCGCCTGTTTCCCTTGTTTCCGCGTCGTGAAAAAGGGGGCGTTACAATCATGATCGGGGAAGAGAAAAACAATAAGCGCACAAATCCCGGCACTTTGGATGCTTTGCTGGAAGCTTCGTATGACGGTATTGTGATATTTGACGCACGTGGAGAAATTCTCCGGAGCGGCGGCGCTCTGCTGAAAAAAGTGGACCAGCAGGGCTGGGCGGATATACAAAAAATTTGCCTGGACGTGATTCATTCCGGCAGGAGAATTTCCCGTTGGGTACAGAGCGCCGACGCGGTTCAATCTTTTCTGCTGACGGCCAGTCCGGTTTTTGGGGAAAAGCGGCGGGTGACCCGTGTAGTTTGCAATTTGAGGGACCCCGAAGAGTTGAAGTACCTGGGGCGCGAAGCCGACTGCGAAGCCCCCCGGGAAAGCAACAGTTCTCCCCTGACCGAGGGGCTCGGGTATAAAGAAGAGCTGGAAAAATTCACTACCCGCAGCGTCGCCATGCAAAGTGTTCTGGCTACTGCTATCAGGGTGGCGCAGGTGGATTCCACGATCCTGATAATGGGTGAGTCTGGTGTCGGCAAGGGCATGCTGGCGCGTTTTATTCAGGAAATCAGCAGGCGGAAAGATTATCCCTTCGTAAAAATATCCTGTGGTGCGATTCCCGAACATCTCCTGGAGTCGGAACTGTTCGGATACGAGGCCGGCGCTTTTACGGGAGCGCGCAAGCAGGGGAAGCCGGGGCTTTTTGAGGTTGCCGGTAACGGGACGGTGTTTTTGGACGAAGTTGCCGAACTCCCGCTGAGTTTACAGGTAAAACTCCTCAATGTTCTCCAGGACAAAACCTTTATGCGGCTGGGAGGGGTCAAGGAAATTACAACAAATGCAAGGGTGATTGCAGCAACGAATAAAGATCTGAAACAACAAGTGAAAAAAGGTGCATTTAGGGCTGACCTGTTTTACCGGCTTCATGTCATTCCCATCGTTATTCCGCCTCTGCGCGAAAGGAGGGGTGATATTTTGCCCCTTGTTTCCCGCTTTCTGGAGGTTTTTAACAAGAGCTACGGCTTCAAGCGTACGGTAAGTCCTGACGTGCTAGATTGTTTGGTGAGGTACGATTGGCCCGGAAATGTGCGGGAACTTCAGAACGTGATCGAATACCTTGTGGTGATTGCCCGGGATGATGTTATTGAAGTGCATGATCTACCCGAAAATATTTTGGAGTCGGTGCAGAAGACGGGGGCCGTAAAAAGCACTTCCGGCAGGGTGACGCTTAAAGATGCGCTTGAGGAATATGAACGCAACCTGATTGCCAGTGTTTTGGTAGAGCACGAGACTCTGAAAGATGCGGCGGACAGTCTTGGGATCGACATTTCCACCCTGACCAGGAAGAAGCAGAAATACGGACTGATTAAAAAATTGTAAATGGGGCTGACTCAAAAGTCCGCCCCGCTTTGATAAAGTGGTTACATATATAATTATAATCTCATCTCCCCTTGAATACCGGCTTTCGTTTTTCGAGAAAAGCCTGCATCCCCTCCTTCTTATCCTCTGTGTCGTTCAATAAGGCGGCCGCATGCGCTTCGTAATCCATGGCATCATAAACACTCATTCTCTCAGACTTTTCAAGAACTTTTTTGGCGAACCTTACACATACCTGTGGTTTTTCGGCCAGGGCTTGCGCCAGTTTCTTTGCTTCGTCCATTATCTCTTCATTTTTTACAACCCTGTAAATCAGACCGAGGCTGCGGGCCTCTTCTGCTTTCAGGTTTTCGCCCAGTATAACCAGCCGCTTGGCAAGGGGAATGCCGGCTTTCTTGGGAAGCCTGCTCATTCCGCCGCCGCCCGGCAAGACACCCACTTTAATTTCGGGAACGCCGAAGATCGCATTTTCCGAGGCGACCAGGAAATCTAAGGCCAGCGACAGTTCAAAACCCCCGCCGAGCGCCAGGCCGTTGACAGCGCCTATCGTAGGCAATTCAAGATTTGCGACCGCATTGCACATCCTTTGCAATCTGGATAGAAACCTGTAGGAGTCAATCGGTTTTTCTATCGAGCTTGCATCTCTGAGATCCACTCCGGCACAAAAAGCTTTTCCTTTTCCTGTGAATATAACGGCTCTTATCTCCGGGTCATCTGGCATGCAGGTGACGGCTTCTTCGATTTCGTCGATCATCCGGGAACTGAAAGCATTTAGTTGCTCGGGCCTGTTTAAATAAATGGTTGCAATGGGACCGTCTTTTTCAACAAGTATTGAATTATACTGTTTCATCTCTTCACCTTCATAGTTTTAATTTGTGCGGGCGGCGACGCCGTGACCTTGATGGAAACCGGCTTTGGTAACAAAAATCACCTCTTTTCCAGCCTTGATCCCCGTTTGAAAGTTTACTCGAAACCCGGATAGCAGCAAAAAATATGCCAGCGGAAAGGCTAAATTTTTGCATGATTTGCAGTATTTTGCCCCGGCAATCCAAACACTGTGCGAAAAGTATACGCGCTTGAGAAAAGCTTTTCTTTATTGGTGTGCAAAATATCAATTTTCGCGAGCCTTGTTGTGCACTCCTGCATAGACGGCCGCCTGCGGGTATTCCCGCCGGGATATGAAGACGGACGGTCTTTACGACGGCGCACAATTTGCTTTTGCCCTGCTTTTGTGAGCTTGTCTCCCCGTCAGGCATTTTTTAACGTGGTTGTCCGGCGCTTCTTGCAGACGCCGCCGGGTTTTGTACGGTGCGGCTTTTCAGCTGCTTCCGCACTGGCACGCTTCTTGCTCTTTTGTTAGTTGTGGGGTGGCAGAACGAACGTGACCGCAACATTGAAATTGAAATGAGGTGGGAGTGTATTGATGTGAGAGTGGAAAAAAAACAATACAAAAAAAGGAGGATAGTTGTCAGGTTATGACGGATTCAAAAAGTGTTAAAATCGACAGGGAAGCAATGATCAGCAAGCTGAAAAGATATCAGTGGCCTTTGTATGCAATAGTTCTACTGGCGTATATGCTTATTTCGTTTTCACGCGGCGCGCCGGCAATCATGGGGCCGGAACTGATCAAGGATTTGTCGCTGAACGCTGCGCAATGGGGTCTGGTAGGACTGACGTTTTTCTGGGCTTACGCACTGGCCAACGCTCCCTCGGGAGGAGTTATAGACGCGATTGGACCGCGGAAGAGTTTGCTTCTCTGCCTGCTGTTGATCGTTCTCGGCTGCTTCGTTTTCAGTGCGGGTCAAACGCTGGGCATGGTAATTCTGGGCCGTGTGCTTGTAGCCGTCGGTTCGGCGGGTCTGATGCTTGCCGGAATTAAGTTGATTTCCTCATGGTTTACAGTCAGGCAGTTTCCCCTTTATTACGGCTGTTACGTAGGAATTGGCGGTTTTGGTAGCGTTTTGGCTACCGCACCGCTTCAGTTTTTAATGAACAGTTACGGTTGGCGGAATTCCTTCGTGATTATTGCAGTGGGCACCCTGGTGATGACGGTTATAGCCTTTCTGATCGTCAGGGACCGTCCGGCTGATATCGGTTTGCCGACACCTGACGAACTGGCCGGGGAGGAAGTCCCTCAGGCGGAGCAGTCGGAAAGCAAAGTCGGTTACTGGGTTGCGGCCAGGGGGCTTGTCGTTCTGCCTGCATTTTGGCTTATTGCCTTCTTCAATTTCGGGACCAATTCCACCGGGCAGGTAATCGGCTCCCTGTGGGGCGGCGTCCTGCTGGCCAATGTCTACGGTTTCGACAAGGCGGTCGTTTCGAGCATACTGACAATATCAGCCTTCGGCCGCGTAGCCGGCAGCGTTGTGGCCGGCGCGATCGCCAGGAGAATCGGCACTGCCGGGGTTATGCTGTCTTCCGCGGTAATTTACATCATCACCTGGCTGTACATGCTGTTCAACCTGCGCAGTCTCAGTGTGGCGGAACTGCAAGCCGTCTATACCGTTTTGGGTTTTTGTGAGATGTATGCCATCGTGGGCATAATTTCCACGGTCAGGAGCCTGGTTCCCTCAGCCCTGGTCGGAACCGGGGTCGGCCTGATCAACACGCTGGGCTGGGTTTTTGGCGCCGGGGTTTTCAACCAGGTCTGGGGTTTGATCATCAATTCAATTTCAAAAGGACAAACCCCTTACCCGGTACGCGCGTTTGAAATGGCGATGTGGGTTCAGGCGTGCGCTTTGATAGTTACGCTGGTATGCGGCATCATTTTGTTCAGGATGCTGCGCAAGCCGAAGGCTGATTCGCCAGCCGCAAGCTAACCGTTTGTCCGGCCCGGGTCCATGGCGTACGGAACCGGTATGTAAACGCACCTTAATTTTGTTCCCGGTGCCGGTTACGGCGGATTACGTTGAAAAAGGAGCGTGGTAAAATGCCCATTCACACGGCTTTTGTGATGGAGCGTCCCTATGAAGAAATCGAGATAGGCGATAGCGCGTCTATCACGAAAACTATTACTGAAGCCGATGTCGTCAATTATGCAGGAATTATCGGGGATTTCAACCCGGTCCACGTGGACGCGGAATTTGCCAGGACGACCATGTTCGGCGAGCGCCTCGCCCACGGGATGCTGACGGCTTCCTTTATTTCCACCCTCGTCGGCCGCTGTATGCCCGGAATTAACGGTATCTATCTTTCTCAGGAATTAAAGTTTCTAAAGCCGGTGAAAATCGGGGATACGATTACCGCCCGCGCTGAAGTGATCGGGAAAATAGATGAAAAAAGAAGGCTCATCGTAAAAACCACCGTAGCCAATCAGCGGGGGGAACTGGTGATAGACGGCAAGGCGGTTACCAAGGTCTTCTGAAAAAACCGGCCGGTTAATAATCGGAATTACGGCTTGTTTCATGTTTTGACCGGGGGGTTGAAGCGATTCCCTCCCCGGTCAAAAAATCTGAGCTGAAAACACGGTCCAGTCTCTTTAAGCCGCATTGACTGTCGGATGAGCGGATCCGGTGAAAACCACGCGAGATGGGAGGAGTGGAAAGAGTTGCTTTTGTCGATTGTTTTGGCGTTGATTCCGATAATAACTGTTTTCGTTCTGTTGACTGTCAAGAAGATGGTGGTGGACCACAGCGGGCTTATAGGGTGGCTGCTGACTTTACTGGTGGCGGTGTTTTTCTTCAACACAACTCTGGAAACCGCTTTCCGGGCGAGTCTGGCCGGTGTCATCGCCTCCCTGGGAGTATCGTTGATGATCGTTCTTTCCCTGCTGCAAATAACTTTTATGGAGGCTACCGGCGCTCTGAAGAGAATTTGCGTGTGCATAAAAACTCTTGCCCCTGCAGACAAGGCCGTGCAGATCCTGTTGATCAGCATGGGGGCGGGCACGCTGCTGGTTTCTGTGGGAGCCACGCCGGTGTCGGTGCTGCCGCCGATCATAATCGCCCTGGGCTATACACCGTTTGTAGCGGTTGCCCTGGCGGCGGTCGGTTTTGACTCCTTGTGTACATATTCACTGCTGGGTATAACCCTGGTGGTTTTTTCGGATATGACGGGCACCACCATCGTCGAAACAGCTCAGGCGTTTGCTTCTTTCATGCCGGTGATTTCCACCGCGATTGGTTTCGCCATGCTGTGGATCGTAGGCAGGGGGAAATTGATAAGAGAGGGGTTTATCCCCTGTATCCTGGCCGGTGTTACCAGCGGCGGGGTGGCCGTAGCCGTCGCCCACATTCCCACCCTGAATGCGGGGGTGTTGCTGACCGGCGCCATCGCCGGCTTTTGTACTATCATAATGTTGTTGCTGTATCTGAAGCTGTTGGGCAAACCGATCATAGACAGGTCCATCTTGACTCAAGAGGACTTGATAACTGAAAAGGAAATGTCCTTGCCGGTTGCGCTCTCCCCCTGGATCATCCTCGTCGCCTCCCTCCTGCTGATCAATTTTTGCCCGCCTCTGTATGACTTGCTGTTTAACAAATGGGACATGCCTGTTTCCGTACTGCCCGGCCAGGTCATAAAAACCAGGCTGCTGTGGAGTGGCAGCACGTGGGTGTTGATCAGCACCGTTGCCGCGACGGTTTTTCTCAGGCCGAAAAGCCCGGTCTGGAAAGACACCCTCGTTAAATGGATGCACCGGGCTCCCAAACCGTTTGTTTCCTCAGTCGTTTTTTTCGCCATCAGCTACGTGATGATGAACTCCGGGCCTCACATTTTCGGCGGGGTTGCCGAGGCCGGCAAACCGGTTTCCAACATGATCGGGGTGCTGGCGGAGGGGTCCACGCTGGCTTTCGGCAATCTCTACCCGTTTATCAGTGCATTTCTGGGTTTATTCGGCGGTTTTGTTACCAGCAGCGAGACTTCCACGGTGGGCATGCTCACCAAGTATCATATATTGACAGCCAGGGCGCTGCACGTTGATCAGATGATCGTAAATGCCGCCTCGGCTGTCGGAGCTGGCCTGGCAAGCCTGATCGCCCCGACGAAGCTGCAGAACGCCGCTGCCACCATTGATGCCATGGGAATTGAAAGTCAGGTCATCAAAACCGGCATGAAGGTCTCAATTGCGATGACTGCAATAACGGGGCTGATTGCCATGATAGTCTGTTTTGGTTTCAGATAACCCTGGCTTTAACGCAAATTCTTTTGGAAATGGCGTTTGCGCTCATATTTATGTATCAATGTGCTTTATGTTATGCTATATTTTAAATTGAGCGGTTGTTTGGATTACAGACTCAAGTTTGCAGCAGAGGTGTGTTTTTTTATGCCGATTACCGAAATGCTTTCCCGCAATGCCCGGATGTACCCTGATGAAACGGCGCTGATCGAGTGCGAGCCGTCTGAAAACAGGCGAAGAGAGATAACCTGGCTGGAATTCGAAACCCTTTCCAACAAGTTGGCGAATGTTTTGCTGGCGCGGGGCGTGGAAAAGGGGGACAGGGTCGTACTCCTGATGATGAACTGCCTGGAATGGCTTCCCGTCTATTTCGGGATTCTTAAAACCGGAGCGCTGGCGGTGCCCCTGAACTTCAGGTATAACGCTGAAGAAATCAGGAAATGCATAGAAGTTGTAAGGGCCAGGGTGCTTGTATACGGGCAGGAATTCCAGGAAAAAATAGACGCAATCAGAAACGAGATCGGATATGTTGAGAGCTTTATTTTTATTGGAGAAGCCTGTTCCGGCCGGGCCGATAATTTTTTTGACTTAACGGCGCAAGCCCCTGCCGGAGATCCCGGCGTGCCGGTTTGCGACTGTGAAGAGGCCGCCCTTTATTTCACCTCCGGCACCACCGGTACGCCCAAACCCATCATACTTACGCACGCCAACCTTGTATCGGCGTGCATTACGGAAAACAGGCACCACCTTCAGACGCATGAGGACGTTTTTCTCTGCATTCCCCCGTTGTACCATACGGGAGCCAAAATGCACTGGTTCGGAAGCCTCATTGTCGGCTCCAGGGCCGTCATCCTGCGCGGCGTGAAACCCAAATGGATTCTCAAGACGGTGTCCGAAGAAAAAGCGACGATTGTCTGGCTTCTCGTCCCGTGGGCGCAGGATATCCTGGAAGCTATTGAAAGCGGGGAAGTGGACTTGCGGGACTATCACCTTGAACAATGGCGGCTCATGCATATAGGGGCCCAACCCGTGCCCGCGAGTTTGATCCGGCGGTGGAAGAAGTATTTCCGGGATCAGCTTTATGACACCAATTACGGTTTGAGCGAATCTACCGGTCCCGGCTGCGTTCACCTTGGCGTGGAAAACATCCATAAGGTCGGGGCCATCGGCAAGCCCGGATTCAATTGGGAAGCTGAAATCGTGGATGAAGAGGGCAGGCCGGTTCCGGACGGGGAAGTTGGGGAGTTGATCGTAAGAGGGCCGGGAGTGATGAAGGGTTATTATAAAAACCCGGAGGCCACCGGGAGCGTGATAAAGAACGGCTGGCTTTATACGGGAGACATGGCGCGGCGGGACGAGGACGGGTTTATTTACCTTGTGGACCGCAAGAAGGATATCATCGTATCCGGCGGGGAAAATATCTTTCCGGTTGAAATCGAAGATTTCCTTCGGGCTCATGAGGATGTAAAGGATGTCGCCGTGATCGGCATGCCCGACAAACGCCTGGGCGAAGTCGTGGTGGCGGTTGTGGAGCCCAAGCCCGGCAGGGAGCTTACCGAGTCCATGATTTTTGAATTCTGCCAGGTTTTGCCCAGGTGCAAAAGGCCGCGCAGGGTGTTTTTCGACAGGGTTCCGCGAAACCCGACCGGAAAGATTGAAAAGCCGCTGCTGCGCAAAAAATACTTCGGCAAGGCGGAAGCATTTTATACCGAGGAGCCGTTCTAAACGCTCCCTATTTGAAGTGAGTCGTCCGGTATTTTACGCTGAGTCCCGGTTTCGACGACGGCGACAATGCGTTCATTGCCGCGATACCGTTTAAAATTGAATTGACAGCCGAACTGTCTTCCCGCTGCGCGGGAGTTTTTATTTCTCCGGGCTTTTGCCATGCCGGTTGTGCAGGAGTGCATAACGGCGCACCGGGAAATTGATGTTTTGCACACGGCTGCCGGGCGGTCCCGGCTTGAGCCGCCCCGGGGTTTTGTCTTACCGCATTTTGTTGAAGCGCGGGTAAAGAAAAGGTTTTCCGGGCTTGTAAGGAGCATTTTACTGCCGGCTTTCCCACTGGCATATTTCTTGCTTCAAAGGTCTAAAGAAGTTTGCATGATTGATGTCAGAATCCGGAAATCGGGAAAGAGGTGGTATCGCGCTGTCAGGAAGCAGAGTCCGGCCTTGGCGGTTTTATGGATTGCGGTAAAAAAGCCGGCGGTTTTCCATATCCGCCAGGATCGCTGAAAGCTCAAAAAAGAGAAGTGAAATCAAAAAAACCGGGAGGAATAACCAGTTATGAAGAAATGGCAGGATGTTCAAAGAGTACCGGCACCCGCGATAATACCGACATTCGGCCCACTGTCGGGGATGAGGGTGCTGACAACAGGCGGTCATCTCGCCATGCCTTACGCGGCCAGCATGCTTGCCGAGTTCGGAGCCGAAGTCTTGTATATCGAGCGGCCCGGCATGGGCGACCCCTACCGTTTGTTCAGCCCCTTCCTCAAGGGCGAGAATGGGCAGCAGGTGGGAGCGTCCTGGGTACAGGAGGCCAGGAACAGGTTGAGCATAACGCTTGAGACCAATTTGAACATGCAGGAGGCAAGGGAAGTCTTCTTTGCTTTGATTAAGAACTCCGATATCTGGATGGAGAACGTCGTCTGGACGGACAAACTCGGGATATACGACGAAGAACTGCTGGAGGTCAACCCGTCCCTGGTCATCTGCCATGTGAGCGGTTACGGGAAGGCCAAGTTCGGCGGTGATCCGGAAAAATGCGACCGGGGATCGTTCGACATCATCGGGCAGGCCGCCAGCGGATGGCTGATCCTCAACGGGGATCCCGACAGGCCGCCGATGAGGGGCAACCCCGGGGTAAATGACTACGTTTCTTCGTTGTACTGTCTGTTCGGGGCGCTTGCAGCTTATGTGCACGCCCAGAAAACGGGTCAGGGGCAGGTGGTCGACATAGCCCAGTTTGAGGCGCAGGCGAAAGTCATAGCGGATTATGTCGTTTTGTGGGCCAATGAGAAGATCATGAGGGAAAGAACCGGGAACCAGCAGTTTAATGTGCAGCCGTACAACGTGTTCATGGCCAAGGACAAGTACGTTGTACTGGGAGCGATAGGGCCCGCGGTTTTCTCACGCTTCATCAAAGCAATCGGTTTGGACCCAAATGTCTATACCAGGGAAGCCGTCAGTTCCGGCCCGGAAGCGCTGGCGTCCCCGATCGGCCGTGAATTCGACCGCATTGTCAAGGAATGGATTTCCCAGCGCACGGCAAAAGAAGTCGAGGATCACATGGCCAAGTTCAAGGTGCCGTGCCAGGTTGTAGTGGACGCTGATGACATCATTAACGATCCGCACTGGATCGACAGAGGAGATATCATTGAGTATAAGGACCAGACCACCAAAAGGAAAGTCAAGGCGGTAGGCGTCGTTCCCAAGATGGACAAGACTCCGGGCAAAATATGGCGCGGGGCGCCGGCGATGGGCCAGGACACCGAAGCGATTCTTACCAGAATCTGCGGTTACGGGCCGGAAGACATCGCCGTTCTGAGGGAGAAAGGCGTCATTTGACGGATGCGGCTGGTTGTGAGCCCAAAAGACCGTTAACTGTTAAATATGTGCAAATGGTGGTGCAAATATTGAGTTTTATCTTGAAAGAAGATCATGAATTGATGAGAAAGACGATAAGGGAGTTCGCAGAGAAAGAACTGGCCCCCCGCGCCAGGGAAATGGACAGGACGGGCGAATTTCCGTGGGATCTCGTAAAAAAATGCGCAGAACTGAACCTCATGGGGATTACGGTGGCGGAGAAATACGGCGGGGTAGGTGGTGATCTGCTCACCCGGGCGATTGCCGTTGAAGAGGTTTCCAGGGCTAACGCCACGGTTGGTTTCACCATCGGCTTGTCCGGCCAGACCGAGTGCCTGGAGATGCTGGGGACAGAGGAACAAAAGGTGAAATACCTGGTCCCGCTGGCCAAAGGCGAAAGAATAGGCGGCTTCTGCCTGACGGAACCGAATGCCGGCTCCGATGCGAGCGCTGTACAGACTACGGCGGTACGGGACGGCGACTCCTGGGTCATCAACGGTTCAAAATGTTTTATCTCCAATACCGGAGTGTCGGCCACCTACTTGGTATTTGCGAAGACTCCCAATGAGCCGGGCGTAAAAGGGCTCAGTGCTTTTATCATCGAGAAGGATACTCCCGGCTTCACTATCGGAAAGCTGGAAGAAAAAATGGGGTTTCATGCCTCCCCGACAGGCGAGTTGATCTTTACCGACTGCCGGATTCCTTTGGAAAACATCCTGGGCGGTATGGAAAAAGGGCTGGGAAAGGGCATGCACGTAGCGCTGAAATCCCTGGATCTCGGACGTGTCTGTGTCGCCTCCATAGCCAACGGCATTGCCCAGGCCAGCCTTGATGCCGCCGTGGAATATGCCAAACAGCGCAAGACGTTCGGCAGGCCTATCGCACAGCACCAGCAGATAGCTTTTTACCTTGCCGAAATGGCCACCAGGCTGGAAGCGGCCCGTTGCCTGACCTACCGCGCCGCGTCCCTCTACGACGCAGGGTTGCGGAACGGCAAAGAAGCCGCCATGGCCAAATATTTTGCCGCCGAGACTGCCGTTTGGTGCGCCGACAGGTGCATCCAGATCCACGGCGGGTACGGTTACACCAAAAACTTCCCGGCGGAGCGGTTCCTGAGGGATGCGAGGCTGCTCACCATCGCTGAGGGAACTACGGAAATTCAGAAGATGGTGATCAGCAGGTACGTAATAGAGTAGGGGTGCTTCAGGTAAGCAGAAAGGCCGGAAAACGCCTCAGAGGGGCGGCCTTTCCGGTCTTTTATTTTGAGCAGACGGCTGGAGGAAGGAGATGATTACTTTGCGTGTTGTGGCATGCTACAAGTATGTATTGGACGAACAGGACCTGAGGGTGAACCCGGGAGACAGGTCGCTTTCAACTGACCGGGCCGCCTGGAAAATAAGTGATTTTGACCGGAATGCGATTGAGGAGGCCGTCAGGATTAAGGAAAAACACGGAGCCGTTGTTTTTGCTTTAACCGCCGGCCCCGCCGGGGCAAAGGCTTCCCTCAAAGATGCCCTCGCCCGCGGATCAGACGAAGGATTTTTCATCCAGGAGGAAAGCCTGGCCGGCGCCGACCCGGCGGTTACGGCAAAAATTCTGGCCCGGGCGATTAAAAAAATAGGCAGTTGCGACCTTGTTCTCTGCGGCGAGGGAGCGAGCGATGACTACGCCCAGCAGGTGGGGCCGCGTGTCGCAGTTCATTTGGGCTGGCCGGCTGTCACTTATGCCGGTAAGATCCTGCTGGAGGGCGGCGTGCTGAAAGCAGAGAGGAAGCTGGACGACGGGACGGAACTCGTTGAGCTCGAATTGCCCGCGGTTGTAACCGTGACGGGGGACATCAACGTGCCGAGAATTCCAAGTATAAAGCAACTGATAGGAGCAGGGAAAAAACCCGTGCAGACATTGACTCTTGCCGATTTGGGTATTGAGCCGGGCCGGGTGGCGTCCAGCCTGCGCAGCGAGTCTGTGAAGGGTGCCGTGGTGGAGAGGAAGCGTCATATCTTCAAGGGAGACACGGTCGAGGCCGTATCACAGCTGGTGACGGCCCTGGTTAAAGAAGGAGCTATCTAATCAGTCCGGGAG
>Ga0208825_1001929_pt1 | contig 14583 bp, 12 predicted proteins | sample AD_UKC113_MetaG_FD_184450 | JGI IMG/M metagenome (GOLD analysis project Ga0208825, IMG submission 184450) | Active sludge microbial communities of municipal wastewater-treating anaerobic digesters from Hong Kong - AD_UKC113_MetaG (SPAdes)... | ecosystem: Engineered > Bioreactor > Anaerobic >...
AAAGGTTCAGCTCAAATCAGGCCTGGAGGAAGTAACCGGGGAAGTCTCGGAATTCTTCAAGCAGCGGCTCAGAGGAATATTTGGAGATTACGGGTTCAGCTACGATGTGGTGGACGCTGTTTTGGCGGCGGGGTATGACGACTTCAGCGACGCGCTCTCGCGGGCGAAGGCCCTTGCCGGTTTCCGGAAGGAGCCAGCCTTCGCCGATCTGATGACTGCCTTTGTGCGGGCCAACAACCTTTCCAAAAACATTACTTCAGGCGATGTAAATCCCGGCCTGGCGACGGACGAAAGTGAAAAAACGCTTTACAGCAGGATATTGCAGGCCGAGCAGGAATCCCGGGCCGCCTTGGAGAGGCGGGACTACCGCTCTTTGCTGTTTTCCGTCGCCGCTTTGCAGGAGCCTCTGGACAGGTTTTTCAATTCCGTGATGGTTATGGTGGAAGACAGGGACGTGAGGGAAAACCGGCTGGCTCTCCTGTACAGGGTCGCGGTCATGGTAAAGAAGGTGGCCGATCTGAGCAAGCTGGTTGTGGAGGCGAAGTAGGCGCAATTTAAATCTTTAAATAAAATAAAGTCAAATTTTTTTCCCAAAAAAGGAGGGAAATTATCATAGATATAATATATATTATATAAGGCCTGACCTTATATTAGTATGACATATATTCTCTCTAAGGGGAGATGAATTTGCAATTAACCAAGCGGCAGGAAACCATACTTGAGATTGTAAAGAGTTCCGGCCCGATTACCGGCGAGCAGATAGCGGATAAATTGTCGCTGACCAGGGCTACATTGAGGCCCGACCTGGCCATTCTGACGATGGCGGGCCTGCTTGAAGCCCGCCCCCGGGTGGGCTACTTTTACAGCGGCAAGTCGCCGAACAGGGTGATTGCCGACAAGCTGCACCGGGTTTTGGTAGCCGACATCAAGTCCGTTCCCATCGTGGTGAACGAAAAGTGTTCGGTTTACGATGCGGTCGTCACCATGTTCATTGAGGATGTGGGGACTCTTTTTGTAGTCAAGGAGGGCGGGATTCTCGAAGGGGTCATCTCCCGCAAGGACCTTCTGAAAACCACCCTGGGCGGTCACGACATCCACAAGCTGCCCGTGGGGGTGGTCATGACGAGAATGCCGAACGTGTTGTGCACGGCGCCGGAGGAGTCCGTGTGGGACGCCGCCAAGAAAATTATTACCCACGAGGTGGACGCCCTCCCTGTGGTTCGCAAGGTTGTCCTCCCGGACGGGAGCGAAGGCTTGGAAGTGGTGGGCCGCTTGAGCAAGACAAATATAACCAGGCTGTTTGTTGAACTTGGAGAAGGAAGCTAAGGGGGAATTCGCCATATCCACTGAACAGGATGTAAAACCCGTAATATACATCGTGTCCGATTCGATTGGGGAAACTGCGGAACTGGTGGCCCGGGCGGCTGCCAGCCAGTTTAATCACGGCGGCGTTGAAATCCGGCGGATACCTTATGTCAGCGATCCCGAAGAGATACCGGAGATTGTAGAGGAAGCCAGCGCTTTCAACAGCATTATCGCTTATACCGTGGTGGTTGCGGAGTTGAAGGAGAGGATCGTCAGGGAGGCCGCGAAGTACGGCATACCCACCGTGGACATTATGACGCCGATGATCGACGCCCTGTCGACTGTTATCGACCGCCCGCCCAGGATGGAGCCGGGGCTGGTCCGGAGGATGGACGAGGAATACTTCCGGAAGGTCGAAGCAATCGAGTTTGCCGTAAAATACGACGACGGCAAGGACTCCAGAGGCATTTTGAGAGCGGATATAGTGGTGATAGGTGTTTCCAGGACCTCGAAAACGCCTCTGTGCATGTACCTTGCGCACAAGGGGATAAAAACGGCAAACGTGCCGCTGGTGCCGGAGGTGTCTCCTCCGGAGGAGATTTTCGCCCTGCCGCCGCACAGGCTGATCGGCCTGATCATCCAGCCGAGGCAGCTGAATGAGATCAGGAGAGAGCGTTTGAAGACCCTGGGTCTTGCTTCCAATGCGGACTATGCTACCATGGAACGCATTTTAAAAGAGCTGGAATATGCGGAAAAAATAATGAAAAAAGCCGGATGTTCAATTATCGACGTGACCAACAAGGCGGTAGAAGAGACAGCCAGCAGGGTGCTGGAAATCTATTGCAGGGGGGAGAGGCTTGGCCGTTAAAAAGTACGTATACCTTTTTGAAGAAGGAAGCGCCGGAATGAGAAACCTGCTCGGAGGAAAAGGCGCCAACCTGGCTGAGATGACGAAAATCGGTTTGCCGGTGCCGCCAGGCATAATTGTTACCACTGAAGCCTGCAAGGATTTCAGCGCGCTCGGCCGGAAATTTCCTCCCGGCCTGGAAGAGCAGATAAGCGAAAAGATCAAAGTTCTGGAAGAGAAGCTGGAAAAAAGATTCGGGGACGGCAAAAATCCCCTGCTCGTATCGGTGCGCTCGGGTGCGCCCGTTTCCATGCCCGGCATGATGGACACCGTTTTGAATCTCGGCCTCAACGACCGCACCGTTGAGGTTTTCGCGGCCGTCTCCGGAAACGAGAGGTTCGCGCTGGACTGTTACCGCCGTCTCATCAGCATGTTCGGCGATGTGGTGATGGGAATCGGCCACGACAAATTTGAAAGGATTCTGGACCGGCAGAAAGAGAAAAAAGGCGTCGGTTTCGACTACCAACTGTCGGCTTCGGACTGGCGCGAAGTGATTGCCGAATACAAGAAGCTGATCCGGAGGGAAACCGGCGGCTCCTTCCCGCAGGAGCCGATGGAGCAGTTGTTCATGTCGGTGCGTTCGGTCTTCAACTCCTGGAATAACGACCGGGCGGCCGTATACCGGAAGATCAACAAGATCCCCGACGATCTCGGGACTGCCGTAAACATCCAGGCCATGGTCTTCGGAAATATGGGAAACGACAGCGGAACAGGGGTTGCGTTTACCCGCAACCCCTCCACCGGCGAGAAGCAGCTTTACGGTGAATACCTCGTTAATGCCCAGGGCGAGGACGTGGTCGCGGGTATTCGCACTCCCCGTCATATTTCGGCGCTTGAGCAGGAAATGCCGGAAATATACAAACAGTTTTCGGATATTTGCGACCGGCTGGATAAGTACTACCGGAACATGCAGGACATAGAGTTCACCATCGAACGGGGCAGGCTCTGGATACTGCAGACTCGCAACGGAAAAAGAACTGCCCATGCCGCCGTAAAAATAGCGGTCGACATGGTTGAGGAGGGGCTGATTACAAGGGAAGAAGCCGTCATGATGGTGGAACCCGGCCAGCTTGACCAGCTCCTGCACCGCCGGATCGATCCTGCCGCGAAGCTCAACGTTATCGCGAGGGGGCTTCCGGCATCGCCGGGCGCCGCGTCGGGCGGGGTGGTGTTCAGCGCCGATCTGGCCGAAAAGCTCGGGCGTGAAGGGGAAAAGGTAATACTGGCGCGCACCGAAACCACGCCCGACGACATTCATGGAATCGTAGCCGCGCAGGGCGTTCTTACCTCGCGGGGAGGGATGACCAGCCATGCCGCGGTGGTTGCCAGGGGGATGGGCAAACCCTGTGTTTGCGGCTGTGAAGCGCTGCGCATTGATTACGATCGCGGGGAACTCTATATTGGCGAACTGGTTGTAAAACAGGGCGATATCATTTCTATAGACGGTTCTACGGGCAGCGTCATCACGGGCGTGGTCCCCATGATTGACCCCGAGCTGTCTCCGGAGTTCCGCAAGCTCCTGGACTGGGCCGACGGCATACGCACGTTGGGCGTGAGGGCCAACGCCGACACCCCCGGCGACGCGGCCAAAGCGCGTGAATTCGGGGCGGCCGGAATAGGGCTTGCCAGAACGGAGCATATGTTTATGGCCCAGGACCGCATACCGATCGTGCACGAGATGATCATGGCCGAGAGCGAGAAAGAGCGGCAGGAGGCCCTGAACAAGCTGCTGCCCGTGCAGGAAGGCGATTTTTACGGCATCTTGAAAGCGATGGACGGCCTTCCGGTCACCATCAGGCTGCTGGACCCGCCGCTGCACGAGTTTCTGCCGGACGCCGGGGAACTGATGGCGGAGATAACCCGGAAACGCCTGACGGGAGATACTCAGGGTCTCGAGCAAGAAGAAGACCTTTTGCGCAAGGTGCGCTCGCTGTCCGAATTCAACCCGATGCTGGGGCACAGGGGCTGCCGCCTGGGCATCACCTATCCGGAAATATACGAGATGCAGGTCAGGGCCGTTTTCCGGGCCACCGCGCGGCTGGTGAGGGAAGGGTACAACCCCGTACCCGAGGTGGAGATTCCTCTGGTGATAGATGTCGAGGAACTCGCTTATTTGCGGAAGGTGGTCGTTAAAGTCGCTGATGAAGTCAGAAAGGAAACCGGTGTTGATTTCCACTATACGGTGGGCACTATGATCGAGGTTCCCAGGGCGGCCCTGCTCGCAGACGAAGTGGCCGCCGAGGCCGACTTCTTTTCTTTCGGCACCAACGACCTGACCCAGACCACGCTGGGCTTTTCCAGGGACGACGCCGAGGGCAAATTCATCCCGGTCTACATGGAAAAGAAAATCATGCGCGAGAACCCCTTTATGGTGCTTGACCGCAAGGGTGTCGGCAAATTGATGAAAATGACGGTGGAACTGGGCCGCCGGGCAAAACCGGGCCTGCTGATAGGCATCTGCGGGGAGCACGGCGGCGAACCCGCTTCCATCGAGTTCTGTCAGTTGATCGGCCTGGACTACGTAAGCTGTTCCCCCTTCCGGGTGCCGGTAGCGAGGCTTGCCGCAGCGCAGGCCAGGATCAGGCAAAGCAGGAGCGAGCGGTGACAAGGCGCTGCCCAAAAAAGCACAACAACGAAGGCGAAGTGAGGATGCGATATCGGATGAGCGGACAGGACGTCCGCGAAAGCCTGAGCCGAGCCGGGAACGGCGAGTTGAAGGCGGTCCGATATCGCGTGATGCGAGCCCCTGGTTCACCCGGCGCGAAGCGTTTGAGCGAGCGTTTCAACCTCGAGGCACCTGTCAACAGCCCCGAAGGGCGGCGCCCCTGCCGGCGTCAATAATAATGAATAATAAAAAGAGGGGCTGTCCCCTCTTCGCTATTTTTCTTCGCCCTTGGGCTTGGGCCCCGCCAGGATGATTTTGTCCGACGGTTTGTAGTAATCGGTAGAAATGAGCGTCTTTGACTCCGTCTTGCCGTTTGAGATCACTTCCCGGTAGGACCTGACTTCGTATCCGGCCGCGCCGGGGTCCTTGATCCTGGTTTCGCCTTCCGGGAGCGTGTTGTCCGTGATGATCACAACGTTGGGCTCTATTACGGTTTTTTCAGTCGTTATCCTCACCGTGTGACCGTCTTTTTTTCCAGCGCCGAAAATCTGCACCGTTATCGTGCCGTCTCCGGTAAAGCTCGATATGTAGACCGGGGTGTCCGTGTTGTTGACAAATTTCAAGTCGAGGTAGTCCCCGGCGATAGTAGCGTCCCGGCCCGGAGAAACGTAGTTGACCGGGCGCGGGTGGGGAAAACGCTCCACTATTGCCAGATTTGAAAGGAGCACCGCGTTGTAAAGGGTTGTGGCGACCTGGCAGATGCCTCCGCCGATGTCGAGCATGAGCCGGTCTTCGATAAAAACGGGGGCTTTCAAATAGCCTGTCTCTGCCAGACGTGGACCCAGTTCTTTATTTAGCGAAAACATTTCGCCGGGTTTCAGCAGTGTGCCGTTTATGGCGCCGGTTGCCACTGTTATATTGTGAGCCCTGTTCCCGGCGCCGGCGTCGAAGGTCGTGGTGTACTCGGAAAGCAACGTGTCGATTCCCTGCAGGTCGCCGGTGTCGATGTCCGGTTTCAGGTCGTGCCCAACGGCTTCTGCGTATAGTATGCCGCCGGAAAGGGCCCGGCTTGCCTGTTTGAGGGTCTCCTCAAAATCGAGGCGGTAGCCGTTTTTCTCCGGAACGATTTCAACCCTGTCGTTTATGACTTTGACTGAGGCGTTTTGCGGAGGCTCTTTCCATTCCTGCTCGATGCCCCTGATTTTTTCGGCCAGTTTTTCTTCGGAAAAACCTATTTTCAACGGCAGGTCCGCCGGCGCTGCGCGAAGCCGGAGAATGCACATCAACTGATTGATGAGTTTCCCCTTGTCGCTCACGTATCTTGAAGCTTCTTCGGCGGTCGGCAGGTAGGAGTAACGTCCGTCAATCTCCGAAAGGCCGATAAATCCCCTTTTCCCGGAGCCTTCCAGCTTGAAGAAGGCAAGTGCCGGAAAAGGACAGGAGCTTTCCAGTTTTTGTGCCGCCTCGACCGTACTCATACCCCCGACCGGGATCCCGTTGACGGCAATTCCCTGCTGGATTGTTCCCGAATACCTGGCGTCAAGGATCGCGGCCACCCCGAAGACCCCGATGCCGGACTGCAGGAGGAGGAAAAGTGACAAGAAGACAGTCTTTTTTAGCTGCGGCATCTCTTTCTCCGGTCTTTTCAGTCACGGACGTTAAGAGTAAGCTGGATGTACCTGTCAGCTTTCTTGGCCCGCTCTATAGTCTCGCTGGTGATTATTTCTCCTTCTTCGGCGACCAGTTCGCCGGAATCGGATACTATCCGCACGGCTACCTTTTTACCGAGCAGGTATTGACGCTGCTGGTCCTCAAAATGCTTTAAAGTGTCGAACTGCCGGTTGTCGTCCGCGGAGTCCGCGGGAGCGGCGAATGCGGCGGATACCGCTCCGGCCCCGGTTTTCTCCAGCGGCAGGCTTTCTTCCGGTATTTCAGCAATCAGTCTGTTTTCCACATCCTCCTCGACCACCAGGAAATCGCTCCCGTAGGTGAGGATCAACTCCCTGGGGATAATACCGGCGGGTTTTTCGTCATTTACCGGTATGAGCTGGCAGCCGACGACGGCCCCGGTGTTGTCGTCGACGAAATATTCACTTATGGAACCTACCAGGCGGCCTTTTCTGGTCAGAACTCTGGTGCCGGGCAGGTACAGGTTTTTCTTGATTAGATCGATTGCGCCGTTGATTTCGGCAACCGGTGAAAGAGAACTGCAGCTGGCCACCGTCAGGGCAAACTCTCCTATGCCCTGAACAGCTTCAAAAGGTATGCCCTTCAGCCCGAGGTAAGGCGCGTCGTCTTCGACGAGGAGGAAATCCACGGTGCCTTGTTTCGGGTTGAGTATCAACTCCTTTACCACACCCACCTTTTTGCCCTCCTCGATACTGAGAACCGGTAACCTCAAAATTTGCTTGCTGCTTTTCACTTGCTTGCCCCCTTTATTGATATGGATTATTGATTATTTGAACCTTTCGGCCGTCAACATGTTTGCTTTGATCTTGATCAGGTTGGGAATTTTTGAGTTGGGCGCGTTGGGCATTTTTGCGTACCTCAGGAGATCGGCAAGGGTTTCCAGATAGAAAGTCCGGTATCTGATTTGCTGCAGCAAGGACGGATCTCTTTGCACATATTCCTGCCGCGCGAAAGAAGACAGAAACATGGCGGCCTGCACGTGCTGGCCCAGTTCCTGGAAAGCGGAGCTTATTTCCAGGGCAAGAGCCGATGAGATCTTGCCGTCCCGGCACGCGCCGAGAGCTTTGAAGAAAAAGTTCAGCACGTCGGCGTGGCGGCCTTCGGTCTTCGCTTTAAATCCCTCCGAAATGAGTTGATTTATATCGGCGGGACGTTCCCGCCCGTCCGCCGCGGAAGCCGGCTCCCCGGCCGCCGCGTCTTGAACGGCTGCTTCTTTTCCCGTTGCTTCTGTTGCTTCTTCTATTGCTGCTTCTTCTTCCGCTGCTTCTGTTGTCGCTTCCTCTGTCGCTTTTTCTGTCATATCTTCTACTGCCGCTGCAGAAAGAATTTCACTTTCAGCAAAATATTCTTCCGGTCCGGCGTCTTCCTCCCCGGCGGCGGCTTCTTCCGGGAAGTCTTCCGGCAGGCGCTCCGGGGCAAAATCAGTCAGTTCCCGGGCCGAATCACTTTCGCAGTCCGGGAAGGGAGAAGAATCAGTGATTCCGGCATTCCCGCCGGCCGGGCGCCCTTCTTCCGGCTGTGCTTCCGCGGCGGGCGGGCTTTCTTCTGCAGGTGGAATTGCCAGTCTTGGTCCGCTGTCCGGCAGCCCGGATTCTTCCGGCGCGGCTTCCCCGGAGGCGGGGATTCCGGCTGATGTGTCTCCGGCGGGGGAGGCGGCCGGCTGATCCTGTTCCGGCGGTTCGTTTTCCCGGCCGGATTCCCGGCAGGGGTCTTCCGGGGATGTTTCCGGCGGGCCGTCCGCCGCGGCGCACACCTGCGCTGCGGCAGTTTCCTCCGGAAATGCGGAGGCGGGCGGCTGCTCAAAATACCCGGCATGTCCCGCCTGCAGTACGGCGACTTCGGCCGGACGCTCCGCTGCTTTTAAGGATGCCCTGCTTTCGAGGCGGCTGAGCGCGGCTGCAAAAAATACGATCAGGACGAAGTAGACAGCCAGCGCTCCAGCCGGCGAAACGTTTGATATAATAAAGGGGAAAACCGCTCCGAGCACGAAAGAAATCCCCACGGCGGCATAAGCCACCTTCGGATTGAGAGGAACACGGTGTTTAACAAGGCAGAAAACAGATGTTATAATAACGCTTATAGCCAGTAAGGCGATCAGATACTCCTGCATGTTTCACCTCGACCTTTTTAAAACATTATCGCCATATTTCGCCAATAAATCAAGTCAAATTACAAATTTTTAAACGACAAAGCTCATTGCGACGGGAAGGCATATTTTAGAAAAGTTTTTCCTAATTTTGGCGACTATTTCTTTTCGGGAGGCGATGCAGTTGCAGCAGATGAGACTTTTTGTAGCCGTTAATTTTCCGGAAAAAACGAAACAGTTTCTCGGCTCGGTGATCAGGGAACTACGGACGGCTCCCTCGGACGCCAGGTGGGTCCGGGAGGAGAACCTGCATATTACGCTTCAGTTTCTCGGCAATGTGCCCGTTGATCAGGTGAATTCCGTTGTCAGCGCCCTGAACCGTTCTGTTGCCGGCACGGAGTCTTTTACCCTGGAACTGAAAGGGGCCGGAGTTTTCCCATCGGCGCAGCGGCCGAAGGTGCTCTGGGTGGGGGTGTCCGGAGCTGCCGACGCTCTGTCCCGCCTGCAGCAGCGGGTGCAGCGGGAACTGGCGGCCCTGAATTTTGAGCCGGAGAAGCGCAGGTTCTCACCCCACCTGACCCTGGCGAGGGTAAAGTCCCCCTACGGCTTTTCCCATGTGCTGGAGAGAGCTGAAAAGCTAGCAGGGGATTTGGGCGGATGCGGCCGGATGAAAGTGGACTCGATTGAGCTGATGCAGAGTATTCTGAAGCCCGGGGGGCCGCAGTATTTTGTTCTGGCCCGGGTTCCTTTTCCCGTTTCCCGGCAAGTCTAAAGAAGGGGCAATGGACATAAGATTTACTGATTAATTATGAAAAGAGGAATTTCCATGTTGATTCTGGCTTTAAACGGAAGCCCGCACAAGGAAGGCAATACCGCCCTGCTGCTCAACGCTGCTCTGGAAGCTGCCGAGTCGGCCGGGGCGCGCACGGGATTGCTCCATGTTTGCGAGGAGATATCGGACGCGGTGATCCCCTTTTGCTTCTACTGCAGCACCCCATGCGATATGAAATGCTACAGGGGCACCAGGCTGGAGCACGCCTTTGAACTGATGCGCAGGGCAGACGGCATTCTGCTCGGCAGCCCCGTTTATTTCGGAACCGTTTCCGCTCCGCTCAAATCCTTTTGGGATAAAACCAGGCTCTTGAGAAGCGAAAAGTCTCTTTTAAATGTGGTGGGAGGCGCATTGGCGGTCGGCGCTTCCCGGTTCGGTGGCCAGGAAACGACCGTCCGGGCGCTTCAGGACATGATGCTGTGCCAGGGTATGATTGTGGTGGGTGACGGAAGTTATGAGGACGATGCCGGGCACCAGGGCGCCTGCGCGCAGCAGCCGTCAGGCGCGGATTTGGCGGGTCTCAGGCGTTCGAGGATTTTGGCGAGGCGGGTTGTGGAGGTGGCGGCGGCCACCTCGAGCCTGCGGAAAAGAACGGCGGAGTAATGAAGAAAGGCCCCGGCGAGATTTTAACCGCGCCGGGGTTCGCTTATTCGTGTAAAACTTGGATCGATCCGGGCGGAAGGAATACCGTCCTGCACGTAGAATTATTTTTAAACTGTCGGCTTAATAAGGTGGTAACGCCATGGAAATCAGACTGCGGGCGGAAGAACTGGAGCGCCGGGTCCTGTCTCCCCGCGCCTGCCTCAGCAGCGCAAGCAGGGGAAGGGCGAGGGAGGAGGAGGAATGTATTGTCCGTACGTCCTTTCAGCGCGACAGGGACCGGATCATTCATTCAAAAAGCTTTCGCAGGCTGAAGCACAAGACACAGGTCTTCACCATTCCGGAAGGCGATCACTACCGGACCAGGCTCACCCATACCCTCGAGGTCGCCCAGATTGCCCGGACTGTGGCGCGGGCGCTGAGGCTGAACGAAGATCTTGCCGAGGCTGTCGCCCTGGGCCATGACCTCGGCCACACTCCCTTCGGTCACGCCGGGGAGGAAGCCCTCAACGAGGTGTTTGGGCCGGGGTTCAAACATAACGAGCAAAGCCTCCGGGTGATCGATGTGCTGGAGGGAAACGGGGGCTTGAACCTGACCTGGGAAGTGCGGGACGGCATCCTGAACCATACCGGGCCGGTTCTGCCGGCCACCCTGGAGGGGCAGATAGTAAAAATCGCAGACCGGGTCGCCTACATAAACCACGACATAGATGACGCGATCAGGGGCGGAGTGCTGACGGCAGGCCAGCTCCCGGAGGAGTGCCTGGAAGTTCTGGGCCGCGAGCACCGCCAGAGAATAAACACCATGGTTCTCGATCTGATCCGGACCAACTGGGATGAACCGGAAGTCATTAGAATGAGCCCGGCCGTTCAGTCGGCGACCGACCGCCTGAGGAGTTTCTTGTTCCAGCATGTATATATAGGCTCGGAGGCCAAAAGGGAAGAAGCAAAAGCGCGTCACGTGGTTCAGAGGCTGTTCAGGCATTTTCAGGAAAACCCCGGGGTTCTCCCCGGCGAATACCGGCAGCGGTCCCGCACGGAGGAACTGGACAGGGTGGTGTGCGACTATATAGCCGGAATGACCGACAGATTTGCCATAAGAGTATACCAGAAATATTTTTTGCCGCTTCCCTGGGTGGATTGACAGCAAACATTAAGCTATGTGATAATTGGCAATACTATTCAAGAAATTGTCAACAGATCGGAAGGGAAATTTTTAAGCTTTAACGAATATTTTTTAATAAGGAATTTTTGTGTTTAATTTTTAATCGTTGTTGCAGGATAACACGGACATATGTTGAATTGTCCTAACTATTGTTAGTTTTTAGAGGGTGATCAAAGGTGAGCTTTATTCCCGACGAAATAATTGAAACAGTTCGCCTGCGATCAGATATTGCCGGTGTAGTTTCCCGCTACGTTCAACTTAAGAAAAAAGGGAAATATCTTACCGGCTCCTGTCCTTTTCACAATGATCGGGCGCCTTCGTTTACGGTTACGCCGGATAAGCAGATTTTTCATTGTTTTGGCTGTAACGCCGGCGGTGACGTATTTAAATTTTTAATGCTGAAGGAGAACCTTACTTTTAATGAAGCTTTAAGCATGCTGGCCCGGGAGGCGGGCATCACCCTGCCTTCGGCGGCGGATCCCGTTCAGCTTGAGAGGGAGCGCAGGCAGGAAGCCCTGCGAAAGATCAACAGCCTGGCGGTAGATTTTTTCCGCAGCGCATTGCTGCAGAGTCCCGCAGCCGCTGCTGCGCGGCGGTACCTGGCGGGGCGGGGCCTTTCCCCGGAAATAACGGAACGTTTTCAAATCGGTTACGCCCTGCCGGAATGGGATGCCCTGCTGGAGTTTCTCGTAAAGAAGGGCTGCAAACCGCGGGCGGTGGCTGAAGCCGGGCTGGTGGTGGAGAGGGAGGGCGGCACGGGATATTACGACCGCTTTCGCAACCGGATCATGTTTCCGATATGGGACGCGACCGGGCGGGTAGTCGGTTTTGGAGGCCGGGTGACGGACGAATCCCTTCCGAAGTACGTGAATACCCCGGAAACTCCTTTCTTCGTCAAAGGGCGCAATCTCTACGGGCTGCACCTCGCCAGGCCGGCTATCAGGGAAAAGGGCCACGTCGTCGTTATGGAAGGGTACATGGACGTTGTCACCGCTCACCAGCACGGAGTGACCAACGCCGTCGCTTCCCTCGGCACCGCTCTTACCGCGGAGCAGGGCAGGCTGCTGATGAACTACAGCCGGAATATCGTGATAGCGTATGATGCCGACGCGGCCGGTGAGGCTGCGGCCGTGAGGGGACTTGATATTTTGCAGGATTTGGGGTGCCGGGTCAGAGTCGTAAACATACCGGACGGCAAGGACCCCGATGATTTTTTAAGAAAGTACGGCTACGGATCGTGGGAGAAACTGGTCGACAAGGCGCTTTCGGTTGTCGAATTCAAGCTGAAGCGGGCCACGGCCGGGCGGCCGGCGAGAACCGTGGCGGAGAAGCTGGAAGTGCTGGAAAAGGTGTTTCCCAGTATTGCCGCTTTGCAGAGCGAGGTTGGGAGAGAAGAAGGCTTGAAGGATACTGCCCGGGTGTTGAATCTGAGCTGGGATACGGTTGCCGGAGAATTTAGAAGATTTAAGGCAAAATCGGGAAAAAAATGGTTAAATTCGGATAAAATTGCTAAAACAAGGCATAATATATTAAGCAGGGGAGAAAAGCCCGACGCCAGGAAGAAAGCCGAGGCCGGCATTTTGCGGCTTGTCCTGGAAGACCCCTCGCTAGCAAGGTTCGTCAGGGAAGAAACTGGTGAAGAGCCTTTCAAATACGCGGTTCACCGCAAGATCTTCACATATTGCATGCAATTCGCCGGCCGGCCGGACTACCGGCCCGCTGAAATATTCAGGCACTTGAGCGGCGACGAGCAAACCGTTTTGAGCATGATCCTGACGCAGGATGTCCCCGGGGAGGACCCGGCGCAAATTTTGAAGGATCTGTTGGAGTCAATCGGGCGGTTCGACAGGCAGGAGCGAAGGGAAGCGCTCATATCCAAAATCAATGAGGCTGAAAGAGCAGGCGACCAAAAACTGTACGGCGAACTTCTCAGAGAGTACGTCATTTTGCGGGGCATCGCCGAGGCCGAAAAGCTGAACGACCGTGAACGTTGTCTGAGTTTGCTGAACGAATACCGGCAGTTGCAGGGATCGGATGATCGCAGATACCCTAAAGAAGGGAGTGATATCATTTGATAGACGATATTAAGAATGAAGGCGTGAAGGAGCTTATAGAAAAAGGAAAAAAACGCGGTGTTCTCACCTATAACGAGATTATGGACAGTTTACAGGGAACCGATCTTACTCCCGAACAGATAGACGACATTTACGAAAAACTTGCCGGTCTCGGAATAGAAGTCGTTCCGGAAGTCCCGGATCTTGAACCCATTGATTCTTCAAATCTGGAATCTCCGTCCGAAGAGGTGGAAGTGGATCTTTCCATTCCCGAAGGCGTTGGCATAGACGACCCGGTAAGGATGTACCTGAAGGAAATCGGGCGCGTTCCGCTTTTGACACCTGAAGATGAAGTGGAACTGGCAAAGCGGATGGAAAATGGTGACGAGGAAGCCAAAAGGAGACTGGCGGAAGCCAACTTGCGGCTCGTGGTGAGCATTGCCAAACGCTACGTGGGCAGGGGGATGCTCTTTCTCGACCTTATTCAGGAAGGCAATCTCGGCTTGATTAAGGCAGTCGAAAAGTTCGACTACCGCAAGGGCTACAAATTCAGCACCTACGCGACCTGGTGGATCCGGCAGGCGATAACCAGGGCCATAGCGGACCAGGCCAGGACTATAAGAATACCCGTTCATATGGTGGAAACCATTAACAAGCTGATCCGGGTCTCGCGGCAGCTTTTGCAGGAACTCGGGCGCGATCCGAGCCCCGAGGAAATTGCCAGGGAGATGAACATTTCCGAGGAAAAAGTAAGGGAAATTATGAAAATCGCGCAGGAGCCGGTATCTCTGGAGACTCCCATCGGAGAGGAGGAGGATTCCCACCTCGGTGACTTTATCGAGGATCACGACGCCAGGGCCCCCGCGGAAGAAGCGTCGTTCACCCTTTTGCGCGAGCAGCTCGACGACGTGCTGAAAACGCTGACCGAGCGTGAACAAAGAGTGTTGCGCCTGCGTTTCGGGCTGGATGACGGCCGCGCCCGCACCCTGGAGGAGGTGGGCCAGAAGTTCGGCGTCACCCGCGAACGGATCCGCCAGATCGAGGCCAAAACTCTGCGCAAGCTGCGCCACCCCAGCAGGAGCAAAAAGCTGAAGGATTATCTGGATTAAATTCCTGGGTCAGATACGTTGACGGTAAATATAAATTGTCGTATAATATTTTTTGCCGACGTTCCTCGATAGCTCAACGGTAGAGCAACCGGCTGTTAACCGGTAGGTTGTAGGTTCGAATCCTACTCGGGGAGCCATTTTTTGAGGGCCTATAGCTCAACGGTAGAGCATCCGGCTCATAACCGGCTGGTTCCAGGTTCGAATCCTGGTGGGCCCACCAGTTTGTAATCG
>Ga0208825_1001931_pt1 | contig 14574 bp, 21 predicted proteins | sample AD_UKC113_MetaG_FD_184450 | JGI IMG/M metagenome (GOLD analysis project Ga0208825, IMG submission 184450) | Active sludge microbial communities of municipal wastewater-treating anaerobic digesters from Hong Kong - AD_UKC113_MetaG (SPAdes)... | ecosystem: Engineered > Bioreactor > Anaerobic >...
ACTATAAACATCCTCTTCATACAGCTCACCTCCACTTTATAAAATAGAATACTTGTTAATACTTATTGATGACACACAATATCATATGATATAATTTTATCACAAAATCATTCAATAAGCTAATGTTAAAAGGAAGCAAATAGAAGAGAGCAAGTGACTGGAGGTGGAAATGATGGATATAGTTTTTATTGAAGAAATCATAGGTGTTGGAGAAATAGCTATTTCAGATCATCGAGGTTCTCAACCTACGATAGAAGAGTTGACAAGATTAACTTCGGATGCAAGAGTTGACAGTATTAAATCTTCATCAGACACATTATTGACAAGTGAAAACTTTTGTTGTATAATATATATACGATTTGCATATATATGAAAGGAGGTATTATATGCCTTATTCAGACAGGACTGGACCCTGGGGTTTAGGCCCAATGACAGGTAGAGGTTTAGGTAGATGTGGAAGAGGATTGGGTTATGGTGCAAGAGGATATGGAAGAGGCTATGGTTCTCGTGGTTATGGCTTAGGAGCATATGGCGGATGGAAAGGAGCATATCATCCTTCATTTTCTTCGCTAAGAGATGATAAAGCTTTTTTAGAAGAACAGAGAGAGTATTTAAGAGACGAACTAAACTATATAGAAAAGATGCTAAAAGAGACCGATGATACTGAGAAAAAAGAAGAGTAAGTTTATCATTGTGGCACAACTCATTTTTTGAATAAAAGTGAGTTGTGCGAGTTTTTTACAATTCAACGTTTGAAGGAGAGATCAATTTGCCACTAAAGATTGCAGTTTTAAGCGGGAAAGGTGGAACTGGAAAAACAACTGTTTCTACAAATTTAGCTAAAGTACTTTCAAAAAATAGAAAAGTTTTGCTCTTAGACGCGGATGTTGAGGAACCGAACGATCACTTATTTTATAACTTTACATTCGAAAAAGAAAAATCTGTGGATGTACTTATTCCCAAAGTAAACAAAGAGACTTGTATTTTGTGCGGTTTATGTGCAAAAGAGTGTCAATTTGGTGCTATAAATGTTTTTGAAAAGGGTGTTTTTATTTTTCAACACTTATGCCATGGTTGTGGAGTCTGTTCAGAAATTTGTCCAGTAAACGCAATTGATGAAGTAGCGAAAAGCATTGGAAAAATAAAATTTGGAAAATCCGATCTTTTTGATTTTGGTATGGGACTTATGAATATAGGAGAACCTTCAGGCGTAAAAATAATCAGAGAATTAAAAAAACACGTTTCTAGTGAGTATGATGTAACGATAATTGATGCTCCTCCTGGAACCTCATGCCCAGTTGTGGAAGTTTTACAAAACGTAGATTTTGCAATACTGGTAACTGAGTCTTCGCCTTTTGGTTTACATGATTTAAAATTAGCTGTATCTTTGGTAAGAGAAATCAAAATCCCGTTTGGAGTTGTAATTAATCGTTATGATTCTTCCTTTACTGAGTTAGAAGAATATATTAAATCAGAAGATATCACTTTACTTATGAAAATTGAGTTCGATAAAATTATAGCTAAATGGTACTCTGAAGGGGACTTAATTGTAGATAAATCCAAAGAACTTTACAAGGATTTCGAAGTTATGTTTGAAAATATAACAGAGGTGTTAGAATGAAACAAATAGCCATGGTTAGTGGAAAAGGTGGAACTGGAAAAACAACTTTATCGGCTTCTTTAAGTTATCTTTTCGAAAATCCTGTTATGAGTGATTGCGATGTTGATGCTTCCAATTTACATTTGTTGTTATCTCCTTTAGAAATAATAGAAAGCTACGAATATTACGGAGGTAAGAAAGCAAACATAAACTATGAGAAGTGTACTAATTGCGGCATATGTAAAAATAAATGTAGGTTTGATGCAATTGATTTCAAAGAGGGCAGATACGTCATCAACGAATACGCGTGCGAAGGCTGTAAGCTATGTGTACTTACTTGCCCTGAAAAAGCAATAAATCTCAAAGAAAATCTTGCAGGTAATTATTATAAATCAAAATGTTCAAATGGAATTTTAGTTCACGGCGATTTAAAACCAGGGGAAGAAACTTCAGGGGGATTAGTAGCAGAAGTTAGAAACAAATCTTATTCAGAAGCAAAAAAATCTAAGAAAGATGTTATCATAATAGATGGAGCTCCTGGTGTAGGGTGTCCAGCAACTTCATCCGTTGCTGGAGTAAGTTTATCAATTGTAGTTACAGAACCTACTCTTTCAGGATTTCATGACCTTCGAAGGATGATTGATACATTGAAAAAAATGAGAGTAAAATTTGCTGTAGTTATAAATAAATTTGATTTAAATGAATCAGTGAGTTCTTTGTTGGAAGAGTGGTGTTTTTCTGAAAATATAGACCTTTTAGGTAAAATTCCATTTGATGAAATGGTAAATGTAGCAACAAGAGAAGCTAAACCTATAATTTTGTATGAAAATTCTCTTTCTAAAAGGTATATAAAATCTATATATTCTAAGATTGTAGAAAAAATTTTTTAAAAAATTGTTGAGGAGGTAAGAAATGAAAATAGCTATTCCAGTTAAGGAAAAAAGTTTAGAATCCGAATTAGATGAAAGATTTGCCAGACCAGTTTACTTTTTAGTTTATGATACACAAGAGGAAAGTTATGAATTTTTCTCTCCTGATAAAAGCCAAGAACATGGAGCTGGGACAAAGATTGTAAATGAACTCTCAAATAAAGGAGTAGATAATGTTATTTCAAAGAATATTGGAGAAAATGCTTTAATAGCTTTAAAAGCTGGAAATATAAAAGCTTATATGGCTTCAGATGGAAACGCAAAAGAAAATATTGATTTTTTAAAATCAAATAAACTTAAGGAATATTAAAAAAATTGTAGGAGGAGGAGAAAAATGAAAATAGCTATTCCAGTAATAGAAAACAACGGTGAAAAATCAAGGATCAGTGAACATTTTGGACATTCTCCATATTTCGCTTTTGTGGAATTAAAAGAAAATAAAGAATTCACTTTCGAAATATTGGAAAACCCTTTAGAAAATCATTCTCCAGGTGAAATTCCAGATTACATGTTAAGCAAAAACGTTAATTTAATGGTGGTACGAGGTATAGGTGACAGGGCTATCAACGCTTTTGATTCATTGGGTATCCAAGTTATAAGAGGAGCTGATGGAACTTTAAAAGAAATAATAGAAAAAATAATAATGAATATGTTAGAAGACCAGAATTATCAAGTAAAGCAAAAATATCATGAAAAGGATGAATAATGATGCGAGGTAGACCAGGAGGAAGAGGTTGGAAAGGAAGATGCGGAATTTTAACAAATGCCATTCTATTGATTATTGCTGAAAACCCTAATTATGGCTATGATATTGCTAACAAATTGGATGAGTTAGGCATTGAAAGAATCGAAGGAATAGGACAAATGGGAAAAATTTATAGAATCTTGTCAGATTTGGAAAATAACGGATATATAATATCCGAGTGGGACGTTTCTTCCAGTCCTCCTAAAAAAGTTTATAAGATTACGCCAGTAGGATTAGATTATTTAAGATATTCGCTTGAAGTCATGAAAAAAGAAGAACAATTCCTAAATAACTTTATAGAAAAATGTGAAAGAGTGTTGAAGGAAAAGGACTGATCAATCTTGTTAGAGGTGGAAAAGAAAAATAATTCCAGTAGTGTCATGTTATATTTCATTTTTACTTGGCACAGTGTTTTTTTAGCTCTAACTATGTCCATGATTGACTTAAACACGATTTTACCTACTTTGATAAATATTTTGACAGATTCAAAAATTGTTTTAGGCGCTTTATATTCTATTTTGCTAGCTGCTCCGTTGCTTTTTAACATTATTTTTTCTTATTATATGAGTTCCTTTAAATATAGAAGAAGATTTTTAATAACAGGAATTTATCTAAGAGCTATTTCCTTCCTTCTAATTGCGATCGTAGTGTATTTTTTTGCAGCTAAGTCCCCATCCATTACTCTTGGTTCATTATTCTTTTTAATATTTCTCTTTTCAACAAGCGGTGGTATGGCAGGAATTGCGTACGGTGATTTAATATCTAAGATTGTGCCAAAAAACATGAGAGCTAGATTATATTCGATAAAACAATTCGCTGGAAGTGTTGCATCATTTTTAGGAGCTGTTTTGGTTTCAAAGATATTTTCTACAGAAGGGTTCACTTTCCCAGCGAATTATTCTTTAAGTTTTTTTATAGGATTTTTAGGTTTGATGATAGCTTCAATTACATTTTGGCTCATAAAAGAACCAGCCTCAAAAGTAAATAATAATGAAAAGAGTTCGTTTGGATCCCTTATAAAAAGTATACCTAAAATTTTGAAAGATGATCCAAATTTCTTTAAATTTATTTTAGTAGAAAATTTTTCGAGTTTTAGTTTAATGGTTTTGCCATTTTACATAATTTTTGCTCAAGAATTTCTATATACAGACAGCAGTTATATAGGTAAGTTTTTGTTTTTTCAAATAATTGGAACAATATCTTCTAACGTGATGTGGGGAGTATTAGGAAATCATTTTGGTGTAAAAAATGTTGTGAGTATATGCATTCTCATCGGAGGTATTATACCTTTGATTGCGATTCTATTATCAAATTTTCCGCCAATGTATTTCTCTATTGTTTTTATTCTTATTGGATTCGTTATTAGCGGAAGAAGGATAGGTTTTGAACCATATTTGCTGGAAATTGCTCCTCCCGAACAAACTATTGTGTATTTGGGAATTAGAGGAACTTTAAATTTATTTACGGTATTGCTTCCTTTGTTAGGAGGCTTTTTTATTCAATTTTTTGGATATATCTTTACTTTTGTTTTAGTTTCAATCATGATGTTTATTTCATTTTTCTTACTCAAAAGAAAAGGAAATAAAAAACCAGCGTAAATAAGGAGGGATTAAGATATGAGTCATGAAATTGGTGGTATGGGAAGCGAAGGTTTTTGTGTTTGTATAAAGTGTGGATATAGAAAGCCTCATATTCCTGGAGTTCCTTGTAAAGATGAAAGATGCCCAAATTGTGGTGCCGTTCTATTAAGAGAAGGATCAGAACATCACAAACAAGCTCTAGAAGCTCTAAAAAAAAGAAAGGATTCGAAAGGAGGAGAAGAATAACGTTATGAACACTGAAAAAAATATAAAAATGACAATAGTGTTTGATAATAACAAATATAATAGTAGTTTGGAAACAGGATGGGGATTTTCCTGCTTTGTAAAAGGATTAGAGAAAACTATACTTTTTGATACGGGAAGTGATGGAAGGATATTACTTTCAAATATGGAGAAGTTAAACATCGATCCTAAAGAGATAGATGTTATATTTATTTCTCATGATCATTGGGATCATACTGGAGGCCTAGAAAAATTGTTACAAATAAATCCTAACGTCCAAATATTTATCCTCGATGCTTTTTCAAAAGAAACAAAAACAAAAATTGAGAATTTTCAAGTATCATTAATTAACCTAAAGCTTAGCAAAGAAATTTTTGAAGGAGTTTATTCGACTGGAGAACTCGGAACAGGTATTAAAGAACAATCTCTTGTCATCAAGTCAAACAATGGCTTAATAGTTATAACAGGTTGCGCACACCCTGGGATCGTAAATATTTTGGAAGAAGTGAAAAATATATTCAAAGAAAAGATACATCTCGTCGTAGGTGGATTTCATCTAAAAGATTTTTCTAAATCTGATATTGAAGAAATTATAATGAAAGTAAAAAAGTTTGGAGCCATAAAAGTAGCTCCAACTCATTGTAGTGGTGATTTAGCGAGAGATTTATTCAAAGCAAATTTCAAAAACAATTTTATAGAGATAGGAGCGGGATCAGAAATAGAAATTTAGTTGTGTACTGTTCTTAAAAGTTTAATTCTACCATGTTTAAGTTATTGAATGTTTTAATTAGTAAATGATTTTCTATTTGTTTTTGATTTTCAGTCAGAGAATCACTATCAAATGCCTCCAATTTCCCTTGCCCCACTTAAAAAGAGTCAAGGATATAATATCATTTCAAAGACATCTAATTATGATCTAACCAATTATTCTCACGGACAAAAAATATGATCGAACGCGTATTATTGACTTGAATAAACGAAAAGTAGTATAATAAGAAAACTTTATCGTACTGTTTATGTCTTTCATGGGGGAAAAGCAATATTGTTGTGTATACTTCTTGTTTTCAATCCACCCTTGTACCTTACTACAATACCAAATTATTCTTCATTATTCTTCTTTCGAAATATCGTACGATATATTATCGTACCATAATGTCACCACTCAAAAGGGGGGATTTCAGTGAAAACTTCAAGTGGTAGGAAGGGTACACTTGCAGTATTAACACTCGTTTTGCTCTCGTTTTTCGTATTCACGGGTTATGCGAATCTTTTCAACAAACCGCCTGTCTGGAGTAATATTCCTGATAAGACGATTGGAAAAGGTGCAACGGTCACTCTCAATCTCAAAAGTTATGTTAGCGATCCAGAGAACGCACTGAAGTCTATCACACTAAAATCCGGTAGCGGCAGTATTTCTAACGGCGTTTACACGTGGACACCAACTGCGGAAGGTACTTACACGATAACAGCAGTTGCAGAAGACAACGCTGGTGCAAAGGCCGAAAAATCGTTTAAAGTCATTGTGAATCCTTCAGCAACATTTGTGCTATATACATTCGAATTCGATTCCGGTCCTGTTGAAGGTGCAACTGTCGTTGTGAAAGATGCTGAAGGTACAGTGCGAGGAAGTGCTACAACAGATTCAACAGGTAAAGCAACTGTCTTTGCATGGGTAAAGAGTGATATTGAAGAGCTAAATGCGTTTATTAGCAAGCCAGGTTACGCAAAAGATGTGATATTTGGCGTTAGACTTGTTAAAGACCAGACGTACCAACTAACAACAACACTCAGAAAAGCCATGGTTGGAAAAATGACGGCGGACATACCAATCGATGTAGACGTAAATATCTACACAGATCACACAAAGACAACTCCAGTCGACGTGAACAATGTGACATCTGACAGTATATACGTTGTTGTAACAGCGACATCAACTGAGTTCACCGAAGGAATCAACATAATCTATTCAAAGGCAGGAGGTATCCCTGGCAAAGACTTTTTTGCTGGTCAGATATTGCGTGGTCCAGGCGTTTCTCATGATGAGGGGTTAGTTTCAGTCAAGGAGTTCAGCGGCATAATACCCCTTGTAACTGACGTATACGACCATAACGGCAACAAAGTTGAGAAGTTAATATGGCTCAATATTGTAAGAACTCCTGCTGAAGATGTTGTCGGATATCAAGTTGAGAAGTACTCATCGGTAGAAGATACAACAGATTCAACCAACTACGATTTGCTTGCATACACTTGCCGTAGTACTGACGAAGTAAACGGTGCCACAAAACTTTGGGTCGAAGTAAGATGGCTACCTTGGGAGGATGCTTCTCAAAAAGATACGACCCCATCACCAAAATCATATAATATCTACAGGTCATTCAATGGTACCGACTACGATTTGATTGCTACGGAGCCTCCCAGAAAGTCATTGTGGATGTTTTACAAAGATTCATCACCATTCTTGGAAGTTGGAAAAGAGACTTGGTATGCTGTCTCTGCGGTATATGATGGATATGAGGCTACAAAAACAGTCATTGGTTCTGTCACACCACTTCCTCTGGTTCAGATTGAATACACTAGTCCATTAAATGGTGCGACAAATGTTTCAGCAGACCCAACGTTCAGCTGGAAATATAAAGGGCTAGAAGCCTATCAACCATCTGACGGCGATACAGCGAGGACACTGCGATATATTTGGGACATACGGCTGTACGAAGTAAATGACAATAGATACTACGGCTTGGGCCACGTAGACATATTCCAGTGGCAAACATATTCTTATTATTTCCTGACACCTGGCACTTCTGTAGAGCTGAAATTCAGTGACTTTTATTGGGAGAACTCTATTACTCAAGCATACTGGGTTGATTTTTTAGCCGGATCACCTTATGAGTACGATAGATTAGCGGAATATGAGGAATATTTCTGGTGGAATGACCTACTCGCTGCTCAGGTTGAATACGATGGACTTTCTCAAGAAGAGCCATCAAAGAAATTCAAATCAATTGCCTACTCGGTGCACACGGATATAGGTAGGATTATTCTGGGAGAGTATGTAGGGTCACGGGTACTCAGAAGGTTCACCACGGGTGGTAATTGAGGAAGGGGTGATATATACTTTTATCTTCTTAGCGATATTAGTTTCCCTTTTTGTATTTGTATCCTGCACGCAGACAGTAGAACCTTTAGCAAATAGAAATAATTCGATAGGATGGAAGAAGAAAGACAAATCACGGAAACAGTTAACCTTACAACTGACGCAACAAAGACCTATGCGTTCAGTTCCCAGTTCAAAGTTGAATTTGACACAGAGTTGCAAAATGAAGCAGAGATAGAGCTTACTCCTTTTCTAGAGTCTGACCCAGCAACCTGCGTTTATACAACAAATGAATTGGACTTGTCGAGAATTTCTGGATTATTCGATCTCTCCGTTCAGCTAGAAGAGCCTGCAGCGACCGATACGACAATTGAGGGTACAGTAGCACTAAATGGTTACGAAATCCCAATTAGTGGTACAATGTCAGCAGGCAATCAAGCGGCATTTATTTCTGATGATATAGGCGGTTGGTGGACGATATTTGGAAGTATAGAATGATTATTTAGAGAACGGAAACTCGTTTCATCAAAGAAAGCCCCCATTTCGGGGGCTTTTTTGAATTAGCAAATTAGCCATGAATCAAACATGAAGAAATTCAGGCCCCTTTGGATGGGTTTCTAACGTAATATGTATTCTTATTGACCAACTATCAATTATCAAACATTTATCCTTGTTCATTACAGGAGTCCTATTGCAAAAATCGCTCATTATATCTGCAAATCGCTCACCTCAAAACATGTGCATATTATGTATTGTCTCCTAATATGATATTATACCTTTTGCAGATTTTGTCAAGAAAGCTAGCTTAATAAACATCTATTGATGATGAATTTACAGATATGGGCGAGAAATTGAACACTTGACATGGTCTAACACGTCATCCGTATTAGATCACAATAGATTGTCATTGAAAGAGTGAACTGGTTGGATCATATTAATGTCATTGAACTTAGAATTGTTTTTTCCTTCTTTAAACAAATACTTCTTCTTACCTCTTTCAAACCTCTTAACAGCAGTAGCTCTTTTTACATGAGTTAATTCACAATACTGAGTTATCATCTGACTCTTTTGTTTCTTACTTGATTTTAAATACTTTTCAATCATCTTATTGGTTAGCTCCATATCAAATGCCTCCAATTTCCCTTGCCCCCTTTAAAAAGAGTCAAGGATATAATATCATTTCAAAGACATCTAATTATGATCTAACCAATTATTCTCACGGACATTTAATATGATCGAACGCGAGTATTTGCAATAAATATTTATGTAATGTATAATATAAAAGATGGCGATGGAGCTCGCCGAAAATGCGATGATGCTAATGGCTCCTATTGGGAATAACACCCGATAAGGATCTTTTTATTGCTTATAATGATAAATGAGGAGGATTTTAATGGAGTATGTCTATATTGGAATAGGCGGGTTTCTTGGAGCTGTAATAAGGTATCTTATATACTACTATTTCTTGAGAGACTATCATACAACTTTTCCTTATGTAACTTTTTTTATAAACATTGTAGGTTCATTTTTGTTAAGTTTTATATCGAATTTGACGTTGGAGGAGTTTAAGATAGACATAAAAATAAGATTGGCAATAACAACAGGATTTATTGGCGCATTTACTACATTTTCGACATTTATCAAAGAGACGATTGACTTAATGAATACAGGGGAGTTTGAAGTTGCACTTCTGTATGTCTTATCATCAATAATAGTAGGATTTATTATGTCATTTACTGGATTTGAATTAGCAGATAAGATTGAAGTATATTTAAAAGGAAGGGAAGAAAATTGATATTAAATATACTTATGGTTGGTCTTGGCGGGATAATTGGAGCATTATTACGATATGAATTATCAAAACATATTAAAGAAAAGAGAGATGTAATAGTTCCGATAGAGACATTTATTATAAATACATTTGGTGCTTTTCTATTAAATTTATTATCAAATCCGAATATATATCGATTAATAAGTAATGACATGAAATTATTTGTGATAACAGGATTTATAGGTGCTTTTACCACATATTCGACTTTTTCCCACGAATCAATAAGTTTAATAAGGGATAAACATTATTTGCATGCTTTTATATATATAGCTTTGACAGTAATTATGGGGCTTTTAGGAGCGGCATTAGGATATTTTTTGGGTAGTATTTTTAGATAAGTGTAGAAAATATTAAAAAGCATTGCCGGTATCGATCATATATAGCTGAGTGGGCAGCAAACCACCATGAAAAACTTGATGGAACAGGTTACCCGGTAAAATTAAATAAAATTGATGGAAAAGCATTAGAAATAATAAAAGAAGCCATAAGATGATGTATACTCACTCAATTATTGATTATAATATGGATTCAAACTCATCGGGAGCCAAAAAACATAATTTTCTTTAATTTTAACTATTCCTTTTGTTTTTTCTGCTAAAGCCTTAAACTTTTCGAGAGAAATTTCAGATTCTCCAATTGTTATTTTGTAATCGAAATCTAGTAGTTGACCTAAAGAAAGGAAGGAAAGATTGTTAGTAGAAGAGCTAGCTTTTACAGCCAATTTCGGTCTTGAGATTTTTTGGAGGCCTTTTGGGGCTAGTATCTCAACGTTTAGAAACCTGAGTATTGGCATCGCGTGTATCATTATTTTGCTTAGTTGCTGTGGAATAACTGTTATTTTTGAACTTTTTTCTTTAAAAACTGCCCAAAGAATTCAGCATATTTGGCAATAGTAGCGATTTCTTTCAATACATCTGATTTTCCTTCTTCGTTACTTTCAAAAAAAGTTTTAATGTCTGTATATGTATCAAAGGGTTCGTCTTTTCTATATATATCAAGAGAGAGGTTGAAAAACATCTTATTGGTTAGCTCCATATCAAATGCCTCCAATTTCCCTTGCCCTCTTTAAAAAGAATCAAGGATATAATATCATTTCAAAGACATCTAATTATGATCTAACCAATTATTTTCACTGACAAAAAATATGATCGAACGCGCGTTATTGATGACATACAATATCGTATGATATAATTTTACTACAAAATCATTCAATATTATTCGCTAATGTTAAGAGGAAGCAAATAGATGAGAGCAAGTGGATGGAGGTGGAAACGATGGAAAATATGGAAGAAAGAGTCATAATAATGCACAACTTCGAAAAGGCAGAGATATCCAAACTTCTAAAGGTTATCAGAGAGGCCTTTCCGGATAAGGAATTCATATTTGCAAGTACAACACCAACGAACCTAGAATGGAGAGTGCAAGATCTCATAGGAGAACTCAAGAAAGAACATGAAGAATTCAGAAAGATGAAAGGGCAAAGTCAGGAGAACAAATGAGTATTTGCTCATAATAAACTCATAATAAAAGCGGGTGATTGCCACCCGCTTTTTAGCATAGAAGTTGGCAATGTTATAAAACACTACTTAAGAGAATTAGCAGAAATTACTGCTGCAAAGGCAAACTGCTTGTTCTTTACTACTTCTATTATTATATCTTTGTTTGGGTTGCCATTCGAATCAATCGTAATGATACCCGTGGCACCCTGGAAATTCTGTATACTTCTAACTGCCGCTGCAATCTTCTCTGGATCTTTTGATTTTGCTCTATCTATAGCTTCGACAAGGAGCATGTATGCATCGTAACCTAACGCTGCAAATGTGGATGGCTTAGCACCAAATTTCTTCGTGTAAGCATCGACAAATTTCTTTGAAACTGATGTTATCTGCGCGTCCGGATGGTAGTGAGCTGTAAAGTATAGGCCTTCTACCGCTTGTCCACCTATTTGGATGAGTTCTGGAGCATCCGCACCGTCACCGGTGAGTATGTAACCTTTGTAACCAAGTGATTTAGCTTGTTGAGCAACGAGTGCTATTTCGTTGTAATATCCCGTAACAACTATAGCCTCACTACCGTACGAAAGTGCCTGTGATAATTGTGCACTGAACTCTTGATCTCCCGATTTATACTGGACTTGAAGTACTTGACCACCGTACTTCTTGAATCTTTCCATGAAATAATTTGAAAGCCCTACACTGTAATCTTGTTCAACATCCGTGAAGACCGTTACTTTCTTTACCTTAAGCGTCTTGGAAGCAAATTCAGCAAGAGCTATCCCTTGGACTGGATCTATGAAACAGACCCTCGAAACGAACTTCTTGCCTTGTGTAACCAATGGATTTGTGGAAGATGGACTAATCATCGGTACTTTCTTCTTCTCAACGATCTCACCTGCTGCAAGTGAATTTCCACTGATGACCTCACCAACAATTGCGATGACTCCTTCTTTGTCTACGAGTCTTGCAGCACCGTTTGCCGCTTCCGTTTTCTCACTTCTCGTATCGAGATAGACAACCTCAATCTTCTCACCAAGTACCGTTCCCCTTTCATCATGGGCAAGCTCGATGCCTTTCTTAACGAGATCGCCAAATGCTGAAACACCACCTGTGAGTGGCAAGAGCGCACCTATCTTTACAGTTGCAAAAAGGCTAAGATAAACACAAAACAATGCTAACGTAGTAAAGGCTTTTTTCATACTTTGTTCCTCCCCTCTCAGAAGATGTAAAAACATCTTATTGATTTATAAAGTTGTTCCAACAAACGATTTGTAAAAACTTCAAATTCCAAATTCCTGCTTTTTTTAAATATATTTAGTGTTTTCAAATGTATTTCTAACTAATTAGCCAATATAGTATCTTTTCTTTGAATTCCTCTGTTTTAATGTACAATACATAAAATTAATAGTAATTCTACCATTTGAATGTTTCTAAACAAATAATGTAAGTAACTATATAATATATTTTCTGTTATGATATTATTAATATGTGTACTGTGTGGTGAGAAGGAGTTTGATACTGTTCATCCTCGATAATAAAGCGGCTACAATGTGATTTGGCAAAAAATAAAAGCAAGTACCTCTGATTTTCGTGAGGCACTTGCTTGATACAAACGGGTACAATTAGAAATGTTTTTCATTTACCGAGTTTTTCTATCTCTTCCTCTACTTCCTGCACACCTGCTTTGTAGAATTCCTCTTCATCGGGTGCAAGTTCTTTCAAAAGTCTCAAAAATTCACCTGCATGGACCTTTTCTTCGTTTGCTATGTCGATTAAGACTTCTTTTGCAAGTTTGTTATCCGTTGACTCTGCGAGTTGAGTGTAGAGTTGTATAGCCTCGTACTCTGCTGCAATCATGAAGCGAATAGATCTAACAAGTTCCTCGTGCGTTAATAGCTTTTTCTCAGAAAGTCCTGAGAATGCTGTTGAAAATTCTGGCATATCCGTCACCTCCTATACATGAATTATATTTATTGTATCACAAACTCATGCTTGAACAAAGTTTTCTGGATCTATGAGTTACTTTACAAAGAAAGTTACAACATGCATATGCTTAAGTATGACTATGTAAATACGTTTATACTTTGTGAAAATTTGTACTTGACATTGTCTATTGTTGTAGTACAATATTATTGTAATTAGATTATATATCGTAGAATATAAAGGAGGATAAACATGTCAACAGTATTATACATTAAAGCAAACCCGAAAAGCGATGAAGAATCAAGGACATTCCAGATTTCAGAACACTTTATAGAAACGTACAAAAAGAATCACCCAGAAGATCAAATTATCACATTGGATCTCTACAAAGAGGGCATTCGTTTTTTAACGAATGAAGATATCTATGCGATTTTTGGTCCAAAGACCGAGGAGTCAAAAAATCATCCGGTGTTGAAGTACACTTACCAATTTGCGCAAGCTGACAAGTATGTCTTTGCAATACCAATGTGGAATCTTAGCGTTCCTGCAATATTGAAGGCATATTTTGACTATGTCATGGTCTCTGGAATAACCTTCAAGTACACAGAACATGGAGCAGTTGGTCTTTTGAAAAACAAGAAAGCTGTGTGTATATTGACGACCGGTGGAGAATATATGACACCTCCGATGTCAGATTTCGAAATGGCAAATCGATATGTCAATACAATATTGGCATTCATGGGTGTCGAAGATATAAAGACAATAGCCGCACAAAGGCTTGACATCCAAGGTGAAGATGTTCAAAAGATACTAAATGAGGCACTCAAAGAAGCGGAAGAGATAGCAAAATCGTTCTGAACTTTGAGATATATGCGCATTATTCTATAAGTAATGGGGCCAAGTGGCCCCATTTTTTATCAATTTTGTCATCGCGTTCCTTATTGCTACCGCTGTTTGTATAATCTCACAGTTTGAGTTTACTTATTCTGTAGTACAGTGGTTTCATTGTTTGCCACAATTCTTTGTATATATCGTTGTATATCTTTCTGTAGATGGAATGTTCATTTAAATCTGGGATGAATTGTTTTGAGATGTGTACCATACTCTTAACGGCTGTTTCTATATCTGGATAT
>Ga0208825_1001933_pt1 | contig 14571 bp, 11 predicted proteins | sample AD_UKC113_MetaG_FD_184450 | JGI IMG/M metagenome (GOLD analysis project Ga0208825, IMG submission 184450) | Active sludge microbial communities of municipal wastewater-treating anaerobic digesters from Hong Kong - AD_UKC113_MetaG (SPAdes)... | ecosystem: Engineered > Bioreactor > Anaerobic >...
CCCTTCCGTCACCATGAGGATGGCCCCCACAGGCATGAAATAACGGGCAACTCCGCCTTCTCCCACCCGGGCCGTCCTCCCCTTTTCGTCCTTGATGGAGATCCTGGGCCGGACGTCGGCGTCCCGGTATTCCACCACTACCTTGCTGGACTTGCCCGTCACGGGATCCAGCTTCTCCTGCATGGTCTGTCCTTCGGCGATGTCTCCGAATTTGACCGTCCCCGGGACTTCCGTCAGGATGGGGGTCGTAAAGGGGTCCCATTCCGCCAGGAGGGTATCCGCCTCGACCGGTTGCCCGTCTTGGACTTTGAGCTTGGCCCCGTAAATGATCACATACCTTTCCCGCTCACGCCCGGACTCGGTAATGATGGAGATCTCTCCGTTGCGGTTCATGGCAACCAAGTCCCCCTCCCGGTTCCGGACGGTATTGAGGTTGAGGAAACGAACCACCCCCGGGAATCGATTGGTGACCGAAGTGCGTTCGATGCTCTTGCTGGCGGTGCCTCCGATATGGAAGGTGCGCATGGTGAGCTGGGTCCCCGGTTCTCCAATGGACTGGGCCGCAATGATGCCGATGGCCTCCCCGATCTGCACCAGCTTGCCCTGGGCCAGATCTCGACCATAACACATGGCGCAAACCCCTCGATGGCTTCGACAGGTCAAGACCGATCGGATGGGCACCCGTTCGATCCCCGCTTCCTCCACCAGTTCGACGCCCTTCTCGTCGATTTCCTCCCCCATGGGAATCAGGACGTCCCCCGTCACCGGGTCCACGATGTCCTCCTGGGTGATTCTCCCCAGGATGCGCTCGCTCAGGCGTTGGATGATTTCCCCCGCTTCCAGGAGCGCCTCCACCTCGATTCCGTCAATGGTGTTGCAGTCCCGCTCGGAGATGATGACGTCCTGGGACACGTCCACCAGTCGCCGGGTGAGGTATCCCGAATTGGCCGTCTTCAATGCGGTATCGGCCAAACCCTTCCGGGCGCCGTGAGTGGAAATGAAGTACTGGAGAACGGTGAGTCCCTCGCGGAAGTTGGCCGTGATGGGGGTTTCGATGATTTCCCCCGAGGGCTTGGCCATGAGGCCGCGCATTCCCGCCAACTGCCGCATCTGGTCTTTGCTCCCCCGGGCTCCCGAGTCCGCCATCATATAGATGGGATTGAAGGATTCGATCTTTTGCCTTTCCCCACTGCCTGCAGTCAGCTCCAGGTTGGCGATCTCCCTCATCATTTCCGCGGCGACATCCTCCGTAGCCTTGGCCCAGATGTCCACCGCCTTGTTGTACTTTTCCCCCTCGGTGATGAGTCCTTCATTGTACTGTCGCTCGATTTCCTTGACCGACTCGAAGGCCACATCCAGGATCTCGGATTTTCTCGAGGGGATGACCATGTCGCCGATGGATATGGAGATCCCGGACCGGGTGGCAAACTCGTAGCCCAGGTCCTTGAGCCGGTCGGCCAGGATCACCGTGGCTTTGACCCCCGCTTTGCGGTAGCACTGGTCGATGAGCTGAGCCAGGCTTTTCTTGTTCATGATTCGGTTGACAAGCCGGAAAGGGATCTCGGGGGGCAAAATCTCCGACAGCAGGATCCGTCCCACCGTGGTCCGGACCCTTTCGTTTCCCATGCGGACCTCGATTCGCGCATGAAGCTCCGCTTCCCCGGCATCATAGGCACACCGCACCTCTTCCCGCCCGGAGAAGATGCGGCCCTCTCCCCGGGCGAAGGGTTTTTCCCGGGTCATGTAATAGATGCCCAGAACGATGTCCTGGGAGGGCACGATGATGGGGTCTCCATGGGCGGGGCTCAGGATGTTGTTGGTGGACATCATCAGCACCCGGGCCTCGGCCTGGGCTTCGATGGACAAGGGTACATGGACGGCCATCTGGTCCCCGTCGAAGTCGGCGTTGAAGGCCGTACAAACCAGGGGGTGAAGCTGAATGGCCTTCCCCTCGATGAGGATGGGCTCGAAAGCCTGAATGCCCAGGCGATGGAGGGTCGGCGCCCGATTGAGCATGACCGGGAATTCCCTCACCACCTCGTCCAGGGTATCCCATACCTCCGGGGTTTCCCGTTCCACCATCTTCTTGGCGGCCTTGATGGTGGTGACGTAGCCCTTTTCCTCGAGTTTGTTGTAGATGAAGGGCTTGAACAGCTCCAAAGCCATCTTCTTGGGAAGGCCGCACTGGTGCAGTCGAAGGTTGGGACCGATGACGATCACCGTACGGCCCGAGTAGTCCACCCGTTTGCCCAGCAGGTTCTGCCGGAAACGGCCCTGTTTGCCTTTGAGCATGTCGCTCAACGACTTGAGGGGGCGTTTGCTGGCCCCGGTGATGGTCTTGCCCCGCCGGCCGTTGTCGAAAAGGACGTCCACGGCTTCCTGGAGCATTCGCTTTTCATTCCGAATGATGATGTCCGGGGCATTGAGCTCCTGAAGCCTCTTGAGCCGGTTGTTGCGGTTGATGACCCTTCGATAGAGGTCGTTGAGATCGCTGGTGGCGAAGCGCCCGCCGTCCAGGGGCACCAAGGGCCGCAAGTCGGGGGGCAGAACGGGAATCACATCCATGATCATCCATTCGGGTCGATTCTCCGACTCCCGAAAGGCATCGATGATCTTCAACCGCTTGGCCAGCTTCTTGCGCTTGGCCATGGAATTGGTCTTCATCATTTCTTCGCGAAGTTCCGCAGCCAGCTTCTCGAGATCCAGGTCCATGAGAAGCTGTTTGATGGCCTCGGCACCGATTCCCGCCACAAAACCCGTTCCGTATTCCTGGAGGGCCTGACGGTATTTTTCCTCGGTGAGCAGCTCTCCCTTGGTGAGAGGGGTTTCCCCCGGGTCCAGGACGATGTAGGAGTCGAAGTACAGGACCTTCTCCAGCTCCCGAAGGGTCAGGTCCAGAAGGTTGCCGATCTTGCTGGGAAGACTCCGGAGAAACCAGATGTGGGCCACCGAAGCCGCCAGCTCGATGTGTCCCATGCGCTCCCGCCGGACCTTGGACTGGATGACTTCCACCCCGCACTTCTCACACACCACGCCCCGATGCTTCATGCGTTTGTACTTGCCGCAGTTGCATTCATAATCCTTGATGGGGCCGAAGATTCTCGCACAGAACAGCCCGTCCCGCTCGGGTTTGAACGTGCGGTAGTTGATCGTCTCGGGCTTTTTCACTTCCCCGTAAGACCATTCCCGGATTCTCTCGGGGGAGGAAATCATGATCTTTACGGCATTGAAGTTCAGAGGATCTTTGGGCTTGGTGAAAAGACTGTAGAGCTCTTTCAAAGGGACCTCCTTTTCCTTACTCTTCTTCCAGCAATCGTACGTCCAGAGCAAGGGCCTGTAGCTCTTTTACCAAAACATTGAACGATTCGGGCAGACCGGCCTCGAGGGTGTTGTCCCCTTTGACGATCTTCTCGTACATCCGGGTCCTGCCTGCCACGTCGTCGGATTTGACGGTGAGAAACTCCTGCAGGGCGTACGCGGCCCCGTAGGCTTCCATGGTCCAGACTTCCATTTCTCCCAGTCGCTGGCCTCCAAACTGGGCCTTGCCTCCCAGCGGTTGCTGGGTCACCAGGGAGTAGGGGCCGATGGATCGGGCGTGAATCTTGTCGTCCACCAAGTGGTGAAGCTTCAGGATATACATGACGCCGACGGTTACGGTCTGGTCGAAGGGAAGACCGGTGCGCCCATCGTACAGGGTGGCCTGCCCGGATGCGGGAAGGCCCGCTTCCTGCAAGAAGGTCTTGATTTCCTCCTCGTCGGCTCCGTCAAAGACCGGAGACGCCACGTGAACCCCCTCGCGAAAGTCCGCCGCAAGGGCCTGGAGGTCTTCGTCCGAGGCTCCTTCAAAGTAACGGGTGTATTCCAGATCGTTGTAGATCCGACGCAGTTTCTCGTTGAGGGTCTCCCGTTCCTTGTGTTCCTCCAGCATTCGGGCCAGCTGCTGACCCAGCCCCTTGGCGGCCCAGCCCAGGTGAATTTCGAGCACCTGCCCGACGTTCATTCTCGAAGGGACTCCCAGGGGATTGAGCACGATATCGATGGGGGTCCCGTCGGCGAAGTACGGCATGTCTTCCACGGGCAGAATCCTGGATACGACGCCCTTGTTGCCGTGACGACCCGCCATCTTGTCCCCCACTTGGAGCTTGCGCTTCACCGCCACATAAACCTTCACCATCTTGATGACGCCGGGCGGCAGTTCGTCGCCGCGCTTGAGCTTGTTGATCTTCTCCTCGAAGACCGCCTTGACCATGGAGACCTGCTTGCGGTAGTTGTCCGCCATGGTCTCAATCTCCATGGACAGGGCCGGTTCCTTGGCAACGCTCAGGCTTTCCCAGAGCCCGCTGGGAATCTCCAGCAAGACCTGCTCCGTGAAGACGTCCCCTTTCTTGAGGTAGATCTTTTTGCCGTCCTTGAGGGCTCCTTCGCTCGTCTTGCCCTCCAACAGCCGGGCCAGGCGCTTCACCGTACTTTTTCGGATGATGTCCAGCTCGTCCCGCTGGTCCTTCATGAGCCGGGCGATTTCCATGTCCTCGATCATTCGGGTGCGGTCGTCCCTCTCCACCCCCTTTCGGGAGAAGACCTTGGCGTCGATGACGATCCCCTCCACTCCCGGCGGCACCCGCAGGGACGTGTCCTTGACGTCGCTGGCCTTTTCCCCGAAGATGGCCCGCAGCAGCTTCTCTTCGGGAGTCAGCTGGGATTCCCCCTTGGGGGTGACCTTTCCCACCAGAATGTCGTTGGGCTTGATGTAAGCGCCGATTCGGATGATTCCGCTGTCGTCCAGGTTCTTGAGGGCTTCATCCCCCACGTTGGGGATATCCCGGGTGATGTCTTCCTTGCCCAGCTTCGTATCCCGGGCCACCACCTCAAACTCTTCAATGTGAATGGAGGTGAAAACGTCCTCCTTGGCAATCCTTTCACTGACGAGAATCGAGTCCTCGAAGTTGTAGCCCCCCCAGCTCATGAAGGCGACCATGACGTTTCTGCCCAGGGCCAGCTCGCCGTGGTCCGTGGACGGGCCGTCGGCAATGATCTGTCCCTTGCGCACCACGTCCCCGTGATGCACCAGGGGCTTCTGGTTGATGCAGGTGTTCTGGTTGGACCTCTGAAACTTGATGAGCTTGTAGATGTCCACTCCGCTACCCGTCTCCGGTTCCTCGTCGGTAGCCCGAATGACGATCCGGGTGGCGTCCACGTACTCCACCACCCCGTCCCGCCGGGCCACGATGGTCACCCCGCTGTCCTTGGCCACGATGCGCTCGATCCCCGTTCCCACGAGAGGGGATCGAGTCTGAATGAGGGGGACGGCCTGCCGTTGCATGTTGGAGCCCATCAGGGCCCGGTTGGCGTCGTCGTGTTCGAGGAAGGGAATGAGGGAGGCCGAGACGCTCACCAGCTGGTTGGGGGACACGTCCATGTAGCGGATTTCCTCGGGGGGAACCATGACGAATTCCCCCGCCTTCCGGGCGGACACCTGCTCGTTGACGAAACGCCCCTTCTCTCCCACGGGAGCATTGGCCTGGGCGATGGGGTAATCCTTTTCGTCCATGGCGGTGAGGTAGCTCACATCCTTTTTGACCCGCCCGGACTCCACCCGCATGTAGGGGGTTTCGATGAAGCCGTAAGGGTTCACCCGGGCGTACGTGGACAAGGAGACGATGAGACCGATGTTGGGACCTTCCGGGGTTTCAATGGGGCAGATGCGACCGTAATGGGTGGGGTGGACGTCCCGAACTTCGAACCCGGCCCGCTCGCGGGTGAGACCGCCGGGTCCCAGAGCGCTCAACCTGCGCTTATGGGTGATTTCCGAAAGAGGATTGGTTTGGTCCATGAACTGGGAGAGCTGGCTGGTACCGAAGAACTCCTTGACCACCGCGGAAACGGGTTTGGCATTGATCAGATCGTGGGGCATCAAGGCTTCCACTTCCTGGAGGGTCATTCTCTCCTTAATGGCCCGCTCCATCCTCACCAGCCCGATGCGGTACTGGTTTTCGAGGAGTTCCCCCACGGCCCGGACTCGACGGTTTCCCAGGTTGTCGATGTCGTCCACGGGACCCTGGGAGTCTTTCAGACGGATGAGGTGCCGGACGGCAACCAGGATGTCTTCCTTGCGCAGGGTCCGGCAGTCCAGGGGGACATCGAGCTCCAGTTGCAGGTTGAGCTTCAGTCTTCCCACTTCCGAAAGATCGTAGTGGTCCGGATTAAAAAACAGGTTGTTGAAGAATTCCGTGGCCACCTCGAGGGTGGGAGGGTTGCTGGGGCGCAATCGTCGATAGATTTCAATGAGTGCGTCTTCCCGGGCGTTCACCTTGTCCATGAGGAGGGTGTTTCGGAAGGAAGGACTGACGTCCTGGCCTTCCAGGTGGAGCAGCTCGATCTTCCGGATGCCCCGCTCCAGGAACTCTCCCAGGACGGATTCGGTAACGCTGTCGTTGCATTCGGCGACGATTTCGCCCGTCTCGAAATCGATGACGTCCTGGGCAAGAACTTGGCCCACCAGCTCGGCGGTCTTCATGGGCAGGCGCCGAATCCCCACCTCCTGCAGCCGTCGGAGGCTTTGCTTCCCGAGCTTCCGGTTCTTCTTGATGAGAACCTCGCCGGTCTCCGGGTGGAGAATGTCCTCGGAAGCCCGACTTCCCACCAGGATCTCCGGGCTGAGTTCTTTTTCGGATTGCTTCTCGTTGCCCAGGTAGACCTTCTCACTGGGGTAAAAGTAGTTGAGAAGCTCCTCGGTGGTGTAACCCAGGGCCTTTAGGAGCACCGTCACGGGAAACTTGCGCCGACGGTCGATGCGAACGTACAAGATGTCCTTGGGGTCAAATTCCAGATCCAGCCAGGAACCCCTCAGAGGAATGATGCGGGCCGAATACAGGATCTTTCCGCTGGAATGGGTTTTGCCCCGATCATGGTCGAAGAAGATGCCCGGAGACCTGTGGAGCTGGCTCACCACCACTCGCTCCGTCCCGTTGACGATGAACGTTCCGTTGTCGGTCATCAGGGGCAGGGTCCCAAAGTAGATCTCCTGTTCCTTGATGTCGCGGATGGATCGGGTCCCCGCCTCTTTGTCCACGTCATAGACCACCAGGCGCACCACAATCTTGACGGGGGCCTCGTAGGTCATGCCCCGGGCCAGGCATTCCTCGACGTCGTACTTGACCTCTCCAAAACTGTACTGAACAAACTCCAGGGAAGCCGTACCGCTGAAGTCCTCGATGGGAAACACACTCTTGAAGACTTCCTGAAGCCCCCTGTCCCCTCTGGCTTCCGGTGGGACATCCCGTTGCAGAAATTGATTGTAGCTCTCCTTCTGCATTTCGATGAGATTGGGGATGTCGATGATTTTGTGGATTTTTGCAAAATTCTTTCGTACCCGGTATTCATGGGTTAAGGCCGTTGCCATGACGTCTCCTGCAACTCAAAGATGGGTGGAGGGCCGTAGGTCGCTCCTCAAACAGGGAAATCTCAGAGGGTTTACAAAATCAAAATCGGAAACCGAGCTGAAGGCTGTCCCACAGTCGGTTTCCGATGCACAGAGGATCGGGGAGTAGCTATTTGATCTCGACCGTGGCACCCGCTTCGGTCAACTGTTTGGCAATCGCTTCCGCCTCTTCCTTGGGAATCCCTTCCTTCACCGTCCCCGGCACCTTCTCCACCAGGTCCTTGGCCTCCTTGAGGCCCAAGTTGGTGATGGCCCGCACTTCCTTGATCACCTGGATCTTCTTGTCGCCCACTGCGGTGATCACCACGGAGAATTCCGTCTGTTCTTCCTCGGGGGCCGCTTCCGCCGCCGCCGCCCCCGGCATGACCGCCATGGCCATGGGAGCCGCGGCCGACACGCCGAACCGCTCTTCGAGTTCCTTGATCAGCTCGCTCAGTTCCAATACCGTCATGTTTTCAATGAATTGTATCAGGTCCGCCTTGGTGAAATTACACATCGTTTGCTTCCTCCATAAGTCCTTAAGCTTGTTCTTCTTTTTTCTGCTTGACGGCCGCCAGCACACCGATGAAAGACCGGATCACGCCGCTCAGGACGGTCACGAAACCGGTCGGCACCGCGTTCAAGGTGCCCAGAAGCTTTGCCAGGAGTTCCTCCCGGGGAGGCAACTCCGCCAGGGTCGACACCTGCTCCGGGCTAAGAAGCCGAGTTCCCAGGACCCCTGCCTTGATCTTGAGCTTTTCATTGGTCTTGTTGAATTTCTTGAGGATCTTGGCGGGAACGCTGGGGTCGCGGTAGCCGACGGCAATGGCGTTGGTCCCTTTCAAATGGGGTTCCAGCACGGCCATGCCGGTATCCCGACTTGCGAGCCGCATCAGGGTGTTCTTGACCACCTGGTAGTCCACCTCCTGCGCTGCAAGAGCTTCCCGCAGCTCGCTCATTTCGGCCACACTCATCCCTTTGAAATCGGTGAGGATCGCCGCACTGGCTCGCTGCAGCTTGTCGCGCAGTTCCGAAACCACTTGCTCCTTCTGGATTCGTTCCAAAGTCTGTCTTCCCTCCCTTCGTCTGCCGGCGTGCTTTCGTCTTACGGAGGTCTCACCCGGGGGAGCGGCCCGAAGCCTTGCGGCTTCCGAGGACCCCTCGAGCGAATTCACGATACATTCCGACTTCCGGATCTGCTCATGAGCCCGTGAGCCTGATTGGTTCCTTCAACCATCTCGGTAGGTCCCCCGGCTTTCGGAGGATTAAACATCTCTCGGATGTACCTAAGGTCTCAGATGTCTGAAAGCACCAAGCGGCAGCTAGTCTGTGCTCGCCGCGGGAATTCCGAGAAATCCCCGCGTATCTCTCCCCTAGGACAGGATCCCCTTCACCATCAGGGGATCGATCTGAATCCCGGGCCCCATGGTGGTGGATATGGCAATACCGCGCAGGTAGGTCCCTTTGGCCGCCGTAGGCTTCAATCGCAGAATGGTGTCCATGAAGGCCGAGATATTTTGGAGGAGCTTCTCCCCTCCAAAAGAGATCTTGCCCATCGGGGCATGAACGATCCCGGTCTTCTCCACGCGGAAATCCACCTTGCCCGCCTTGATTTCCTGGACCACCTTGGCAAGATCGAAGGTCACGGTGCCCAGTTTGGCGTTGGGCATGAGGCCCCGGGGTCCCAGGATCTTCCCGATCTTGCCCACGGTGCCCATCATGTCCGGAGTGGCCACGGTCTTGTCGAAATCCAGCCATCCTTCCTTGATCTTTTCCACCAATTCGTCCCCGCCGGCGTGATCCGCCCCTGCGTCCATGGCTTCCTTGACCTTCTCGCCCTTGGCGAAAGCCAGCACGCGGACCGTCTTGCCCAACCCGTTGGGGAGGACCACCGTTCCCCTCACCATCTGGTCTGCATGGCGGGGATCCACCCCCAGCCTCACAGCGATGTCCAAGGTCTCGTCAAAGCGGCAGAAGGCAATCTCCGCAGCCAGCTGAAGGGCTTCCTGAAAGCTGTATCGCCTGGCCGGATCCACCTTGCTGCGTGCCGCAGTATATTTTTTCCCGCTCTTTGCCATCTTCTAGTCTCCAAAAGTCACCCTCCCGTTTTCCTGGGAGGGGGGCTAGCCTTCGATCTCGATTCCCATGCTGCGTGCGGTTCCCTCGATGGTCCGGATCGCAGCGTCCAGGTCCCGGGCGTTGAGGTCCGGCAGCTTCAACTTGGCGATTTCCGTCACCTGGGCCTTGGTCACCTTGGCAACCTTGTTCCGGTTGGGTTCGCTGGAACCCTTGGCGACCTGGGCCGTCTTCTTCAGTAGGATGGAGGCCGGCGGAGTCTTGGTGATGAAGGTGAAAGATCGGTCCGCATAGACGGTGATGACCACCGGAATGATCATCCCTTCCTGACCCTGGGTCTTGGCGTTGAAGGACTTGCAGAACTCCATGATGTTGACGCCGTGCTGTCCCAAGGCCGGGCCGATGGGAGGGGAGGGATTCGCCGCTCCGGCCGACACCTGCAATTTGATGTTCGCTACAACCTTTTTAGCCATTCCTGCTTGAACTCCTTCAGAGAGTCTGCCCCGAGCCGGGGGATCAGATGCGGTTCACTTGCACAAAATCCAGTTCCACCGGTGTGGACCGGCCAAAGATGCTCACAAGGACCCGCACCTTCCCTTTTTCAGGCATCACTTCATCCACGATACCATTGAAGCTGGCGAACGGACCGTCCACAACCCGGACTTCGTCGCCCTTCTCGAACCGGTACTTGGGTCGAGGTTTCTGAGCGCCTTCCTCCATTTGCTGTATGATGGCCTGAGCCTCTTCGTCCGAAAGGGAAATGGGACGTTCCTGACTTCCGATGAACCCGGTCACCTTGGGAGTGTGGCGCACCAGGTGCCAGGTCTCGTCGTTGAGTTCCATCTGAACCAGGATGTAGCCGGGATAAAACTTTCGGGAGGAGGCCTTCCGCTGTCCCTTCACCAGTTCGATGACCTTCTCGGTCGGCACGAGAATTTGTCCGAAAAGAGCCTGTTTCCCTTCGGCCTTGATGCGTTCCTCCAGGGTCGTCTTGACCTTGTGCTCAAATCCCGAGTAGGTATGTACTATGTACCACTTTATGGCCACCGAAATCCCCATTCGTCAGAATTCGATTCGAAATCCTCAAGTTTCCCTCGGGCACTCCCCTCGGGCGACAACCTCATTTCCCCCCGGCCTTCCCGCCGCCGGTCTAGCCGGTGAGAAACCGAACCAGCCGGCTCAGGATCACGTCCACAGCCCCCAGAAACAGCCCTGCCAGGATCACGATCACCAAGACCACGGACGTTGAGCCGATGGTTTCCTTGCGGGTGGGCCAGATGACCTTGCGCAGTTCATAGACCACCTCGCGCAGGTATTCCCTCAGGTCCTTCCACCACTTGAAACGCGGCTCGTCGCTCTTCCTGGAAGCCTTCCTGGCGGGTTCGATCTTCTTGGGCTTCGAAGGCAGTGAAGCCGATTTCTTGGGACTCTTGGCCTTCTGGCCCTTCCCGGCCGGGTCCCCGTCTTCTCCCATCTTCTTCTGGAACAGCTTCACCCGATTCCTCACTCCCGTTGTCTGCCTGGTTTCACAAACCCTTCAAACCCGGTGCGGCGCTTCTGCGGCCCAAACCCGCCGTCAAGGGCCCCGTCCCGGAAGGTCCCGCCCTCTTGCGGAATTCCCTCCACCGGCGGTCTCCCCGTGGGGACCCCGCCGTCGGCGGCCGAGGCCGACGGGAAAGCCCTACTTGGTTTCCTTGTGTTCCGTGTGGGCTCCGCAGAACCTGCAATATTTCCTGAAGCTCAGCTTTTCAGGGGTCGTGCGCTTGTTCTTGGTCGTGTTGTAGTTGCGCCGCTTGCACTGGGTGCACGCCAAAGTAATCAAAACTCGCATGGGGAAGCCCCTTATCTCGATTCTTTACTGAATGATCTCGGTAATGACCCCGGCGCCGACGGTGCGTCCGCCTTCCCGGATGGCGAAACGAAGCTCCTTTTCCAACGCTACGGGCGTGATCAGGTGCACCTCCATGCTGATGTTGTCCCCCGGCATCACCATCTCCACCCCCTCGGGCAGCGTCACCACCCCCGTCACGTCCGTGGTCCGAAAATAAAACTGGGGCCGATACCCCGGAAAAAACGGCGTATGACGCCCCCCTTCCTCCTTCTTCAATACGTACACCTCGGCCTTGAACTTCGTGTGCGGCGTGATGGATCCCGGCTTGGCCACTACCTGGCCCCGCTCCACGTCGTCCCGCTTCGTCCCCCGAAGAAGGACCCCAATATTGTCCCCCGCCTGACCCTGGTCCAGGGTCTTGCGAAACATCTCCACCCCCGTGCACACCGTCTTGAACGTCGGCCGAAATCCAACGATCTCCACTTCCTCGCCCGTCTTGATCACCCCACGGTCCACCCGGCCCGTCACCACCGTCCCTCGACCGCTGATCGAAAACACGTCCTCGATGGGCATCAAAAACGGCTTGTCCACATCCCGTACCGGGTCCGGAATATACGCGTCGATCGCCTCCATCAGCTCAAAGACGCACTTGGCCTCCTCACTCTCCGGCACGTCCGTCTCCAACGCCTTCAGGGCCGACCCCTTCACGATGGGAATGTCGTCCCCCGGAAACCCGTACTTGCTCAACAACTCCCGAAGCTCCAACTCCACCAACTCGATGAGCTCCGGATCGTCCACCATGTCCACCTTGTTCAAAAACACCACGATGTAGGGAACCCCCACCTGGCGCGCCAACAAAATGTGCTCCCGCGTCTGCGGCATCGGTCCGTCGTCGGCCGCCACCACCAGAATCGCCCCGTCCATCTGGGCCGCACCCGTGATCATGTTCTTGATGTAGTCCGCGTGCCCCGGACAATCCACGTGCGCATAATGCCGCTTCTCCGTCTCGTATTCCACGTGCGCCGTCGCGATGGTAATCCCACGCTCCCGCTCCTCCGGCGCCTTGTCTATCTGATCAAACGGCACGAATTCCGCCTTCCCCCGCTTGGACAACTGCTTCGTGATCGCTGCCGTCAGGGTCGTCTTCCCATGGTCAATGTGACCAATGGTCCCTACATTCACGTGCGGCTTCGTCCGCTCAAATTTCTTCTTCCCCATGGTAGTTCCTCCTTATCAAGGACTTCCCGAACCAGCGCCGGGCTGTTCCCGGGTTCCTCGTCCGGTTGCGGGCGTCGCACCCGCCGGACGGCACGACTGAGAGCCAATACGGCCGGGGGGGACGATCTCTCTTTTGGGGTACGCCCGGCCCGGGATCATGGAGATTCCCACGATCCGTTCGCCGGGTCCCTGGAAGGCCGTCTTACCAGCGGTAATGGGCGAAGGCTTTATTGGCCTCGGCCATTCGGTGAGTGTCTTCTCTTTTCTTCACGGAACCGCCGCGGCTCTGAGCTGCATCGAGCAATTCCCCCGCCAGTCGCTGGACCATGGTCTTCTCGGAACGCTGCTTGGCATAGGAAATCACCCATCGCATGGCCAGGGCATCCCTGCGTTCGTGGCGGACTTCCACGGGCACCTGGTATGTGGCTCCACCCACCCGCCTCGATTTGACCTCGATGATGGGTCTTACGTTGTCAAGGGCCTTGTGGAAGACTTCGAGGGGGTCCTGCTTGGACCGCTGCTCGATGAGCTCCAATGCCCCGTAAAAAACTCGTTCCGCCAGACTTTTCTTGCCGCGACGCATGATGTTGTTGATGAATTTCGCCGCCAGTCGGCTATTGTACTTGGGATCGGGCAAGACGTAACGTTTTGGAACTTCTCTTCTCCTAGGCATCCCTTTTCTCGACCTTCTTTTCGTGTCATTGAGGCAAAAAGGAGGCCATGACTAACAACGCCCGAGCCATGGCCCCATTGGTGACGATGTTCCGCGTTACTTGGGCTTCTTGGTGCCGTACTTGGAGCGGCCTTGCTTCCGGTTGGCAACTCCCAGGGCGTCCAGGGTGCCGCGGATAATATGATAACGCACTCCGGGCAGGTCCTTCACACGACCTCCGCGGATCAGCACCACCGAGTGCTCCTGAAGGTTGTGCCCGATTCCGGGGATATAGGAGGTGACCTCGATCCCGTTGGTCAGCCGGACACGCGCAATTTTTCGCAGCGCGGAGTTGGGCTTCTTAGGGGTTGTGGTATAGACCCGCACACAGACCCCTCGCTTCTGCGGACACTTCTGAAGGGCGGGGGTGCTGGACTTTTTCCGAATTTCCTCCCTGCCTTTTCTCACTAACTGATTGATGGTCGGCATTTCCCGTTTTTCTCCGTCCTATCGAAAATCCTGGCATTTTCTCAACATAGTCAAACCATCCGCGCTCGAAAATCCATTCTATTTACCGATCCGGATCTTCTTTGTCAAGGTCTTTTCTCCATGGGGCCCCTTCCCCGCGTCCCTTGGAGCTCGAGGCCCTCTGGGGAGGAAGCCTCGAGCTCCCGGGTTCATTTCCGGATCTCACGGTAGGTCTTCAGCCCCGAACCCGCAGGGATCAGGCGTCCCATGATGACGTTTTCCTTGAGTCCCAAAAGGTTGTCCACCTTCCCGGCGGTGGCGGCGTCCGTCAACACTTTGGTGGTCTCCTGGAAGGAAGCCGCCGAAATGAAGCTTTGGGTGCTCAGCGAAGCCTTGGTGATTCCCAGGAGCAAGGGTTCGGCCGCGGCGGGCCGCTTGTCTTCCTCTCGAAGCCTCTGGTTGGTGTCCTCGAAGATCGGCTTTTCCACGTGTTCCCCCACCAGGAACTCCGAATCCCCGGGATCCGTGATCCGAACCCGCTTCAACATCTGGCGCACGATCACTTCGATGTGCTTATCGTTGATTTTGACCCCCTGCAGACGGTACACCTGCTGGACTTCGTCCACCAGGTACTTGGCCACTTCCTTTTCCCCCAGAACGGTGAGGATGTCGTGGGGATTGGGAGATCCGTCCATGAGGGGCTCTCCGGCCCGCACATAGTCGCTTTCGTGCACGCTGATGTGCTTGCCTTTGGGAATGAGGTATTCTCGAGCGTCTCCCACGTCGGGGGTGACGATGACCTTTCGTTTTCCCTTGGTGTCCTTGCCGAAGCTGACGACCCCGTCAATCTCGGTGATGACCGCGTTTTCCTTGGGCTTTCGGACTTCAAAGAGCTCCGCCACCCGGGGA
>Ga0208825_1001935_pt1 | contig 14563 bp, 16 predicted proteins | sample AD_UKC113_MetaG_FD_184450 | JGI IMG/M metagenome (GOLD analysis project Ga0208825, IMG submission 184450) | Active sludge microbial communities of municipal wastewater-treating anaerobic digesters from Hong Kong - AD_UKC113_MetaG (SPAdes)... | ecosystem: Engineered > Bioreactor > Anaerobic >...
ACACAGGCAGTTTAAAATATAGCATACGAACCAGCCCTACGCAGAAGTGCTAAGTTGGGCTTACGGGGTTTAATAAAATCCATCCCGACCTTCCCTTTATAAGGGAAGGAGAAAAACTTCCCCCTTTAGTAAACCGACTAAAGTAGCGGGGGTTAGCAAAGCAGAGTTGGTGCCGTAATGTATTTCAATAGGTACAACGGGGATTGAGGAGGATTTCATCCTTCTCCCCGCTGGGGAGAAGGTAGGGATGAGGGGGGATTTAATGTTCCCCTCTTTTATAAACCGACTGAAGTTGCTTACCTTGTTTCTCAGAGTTGGTGCGTTATCGTCTTCCAGATAGCACAACGGGAGTGAATTTAATTAGCCAATTTTGGCAGTATCAGTAAGTGATAGAGGAGGAGAAAAATGGAAGAATATATGTATACTGTTATAATAGAAAGAGAGCAAGAAGGTGGGTACCATGCTTTTTGCCCTATTTTACAGGGATGTCACACGCAAGGGGAGACATATGAGGAAACACTTGAAAATATAAAGGATGCAATAAAACTTTATATCGAATCTCTTAAAAGTCATAATGAGACAATACCAGTAGAAGATGATATTTCTATTAAATTAGCAAAGGTAACCTTGTGAGTATTTTACCAATTGTGAAACCAAAAGATGTAATTAGAGTTGCTATAAAATTAGGTTTTGTCTTTGATAGACAATCTGGAAGTCATGCTGTTTATTATAGAAAAAAAGACAAAAGGAGAGTTGTAATTCCTATACATTCAAAGGATATGAAGAAAAAAACATTATCTGGAATTATAAGAGATATGGGAATAAAAATAGAGGAATTTAAAAAATTGCTTTGAATGAAGTTGACATATATTTTTGCTATGCACTTGGAAAATAGAATGATAGAGGAGGAGAAAAATGGAAGAAATTATAAAAATTTTGAAGGAAAGAAGAAGTATAAGGAAATATCAAAAAAAGGAAGTCCCAGAAGATATTATTAAAGAAATAATTGATTGTGCGAGATTTGCACCAACTGCTGTAAATGTTCAGCCATGGGAATTTATTGTTGTGAAAGAAGAAAAGAGAAGAAACGAAATTGCAAATATAACTGATTATGGGAAATTTATTGCAGATGCCCCTGTTTGTGTTGCTGTTTTTTGTAAAGATACAAAATATTATTTAGAAGATGGGTCAGCAGCCACAACATATATTTTACTTGCTGCAAAAGGTTTTGGACTTGGAAGTTGTTGGATAGCAGGTGATAAAAAACATTACGCTGAAAAAATAAGAGAATATTTAGAAGTACCAACTGGATATAAACTTGTATCACTGATTTCAATTGGTTATCCAGCAGAAAGTCCTAAAAAAGAGAAAAGACCATTGAATGAAGTTCTCCATAAAGAAAAATGGTCATAAAAAAAATATTTCTATTTATTTTTCTTGTTTCATCTTTTGTTTTTTCTACTTCATATAATTGGCAAAATGCTCCTTCTTATGAAGAAAAACCAATTTTGAAATTTGCTCTTATAACAGATACTCATTGCACTTGTCAAGGAGAATTTAAAAAAGAACCAAAACATATTATTCAAATAGGACCTTATAGAGTTCACTGGAAAAACTCCTATTATTCTTTTTCAATTGTTGAAAAAACCATAAAATACATTGGAAATAATGTAAAACCAGATTTTATAATTCACTGTGGAGATATAACAGAGTATGGAAAAAAAGAAGATATGGAGGAAGTAAAAAAAATTCTTGATAATTCAACAATTCCTTATTATGTTGTAATGGGAGACCATGATGTTGTTGGGAAGAATAATTTCAAAGATGTATTTGGGGAAAAATATTATTCATTTGATTTTAATAATTGGCATTTTATAATAATTGGTATTTTCCCATCTGATGAAGAAATATCTTATCTTAAAAATGATTTAAAAGAGAATTCTCAAAAACCAACAATAATTGCAACTCATAGATTACTTATATGTGATAGATTTACAAAATTTCTTGTAAAGAATTTTACTCATAATACACCTTTATTGATGCCAAAAGCAAATGAAATTCTATCTATTATAAAAGAGTTTCCACAGGTAAAAATTGTGTTATCAGGACATATACATTCAAATCTTCATTATAAAGAAAACAATATCCATTTTATTTCAACTTCTTCCTTAATTGAACCACCTTACCAATTCAGAAATTTTGTTGTTTATAAAGATAAAATTTTTGTCCAGACATATATATCAAAAAACATCAACTCCTTATTAAATGGAGAATGGGCTGTCTTTAATGAAGAAATTATTTACTTAAAATGAGAAAAAAAATTATAAATTTGGTTCTTTTTGGGATAGCAATGGGATATTTAGAGGCAGCAGTTGTTTATTATTTAAGAGAAATTTATTGCCCTTCTGGGTTCTTCTTCCCATTCCCAATGCCCCCAGTAAAACTATATTTAGTTGAACTTGGAAGAGAACTTTCTACAATAGTTATGTTAACTACAATGAGTTATCTTATTGGAAAAGGCGTTGAAATTTTAGGGTGTTTTTGTATTTTATTTGGTTTATGGGATATTTTTTATTATGTATTCCTTTATGTCCTTTTAAAATGGCCTTCATCATTATTTACCTGGGATATCCTTTTTTCAATTCCTGTTTCATGGGCATCTCCTGTAATATGCCCTGTTTTAGTTTCTATTCTTATGATTGTTTTCGGAGTAATGATATTGATAATTAAAGATAAAAAAGAAAAAATTATTATTTTGAATAGAGAGAAAATTTTGTTTATATTAAGTTTATTTTTTATTTTTATTTCTTTTACAATTGATGCTTTCATAAATCCCAAAATATATCTCTCTGTGAAACCAGAAAATTTTCATTGGGGATTTTTTTCTACTGGGGTTATTTTTTTTATTATTGTTCTTTATAATATATATAAAGAAAATAGAACCAAGAATAAGAGATTCTCACCCTGACCCTCACCTTCCCTTCCCCTCTACAAAGATAGACGGGCATGCCTTATTAAGGGAAGGAGATAAATTTCCCCCTCACCCCAGCCCCTCGGGCGTAGCCCTACGGGCGAGCCTCTCCCCAGCGGGGAGAGGGGAGAAGGAGAGAGGGGGATTTCATCCTTCTCCCCGTTGGGGAGAAGGCGGGGATGAGGGGAGATTGTTCTACACAGGCAGTTTAAAATATAGCATACGAACCAGCCCTACGCAGAAGTGCTAAGTTGGGCTTACGGGGTTTAATAAATCCAGCCCCTCGGGCGTAGCCCTACGGGCGAGCCCCCCTTCCCTCGGCCGTAGCCTGTAGGCTACAGCCTACGGGCGAGGCCTTTATAAAAGGAAGGGATTTATTGTAATTTCCCCTTTTGTAAAACGACTAAGGAAGGTAGGCATGGCAAAGCAGAGTTGGTGCTTGTTCCCCAAAATTCTCCCTTTATAAAAGGGAGATTAAGAGGGATTTAATAACTACAACGGGGATAAAGGGAGATTTTGAGGGGGAGATTTTATCCTTCTCCCCAGCGGGGAGAAGGTGGGGATGAGGGGGGATTTTGAGAGAATAAAAAATTTACCTCCAAGTAGAAAAAAACATTGAAAAAAGTAAATAAGAAGTAAAAAAATGGTGAAAAAGAAAAATAAATATGGTAAAATAAATATGGGCGAAAAGCAAAATGAAAAATTATAAAAATGGATTTACTCTTCTTGAAATGGTCATTTCTATATTTTTAATTGCTATTGTTATAGGAATAGTTTTACTTTTAATGTCATCAAATATGAATGTTGTAAATAAAGCAAATGAAATAATGATAGCAAATGCTCTTTCTCAATATAGTATTGAAGAAGTTAAAAATTTTGAATTTCCTCCTGTTTATAGTGATAGATGGGGTGAACAGAAACCGGAGGAGTACGGGAAAATAGTTGATGAAATTGAGGATGAAAATTCAATTAATATTGGAACAGGAACTGATTTTACTCCTCCTGAATTTCAGGATAGATTTAAAATTGAAAGATATGTAATTGGATATGGTAATGACACTTCTACACCCCTATCTAACTGGGCGACTTCTCCTGATTATGACAAAGCGATGGGTTTAAGAGTTATTGTTTATGTTTTAAGAAGAAAAGGGAATGCGGTTTTATCAAGAAGAGAAATTTATATTTCAAGAAATGGGTTGTTTTAAAGGGAGAAATCCATCCCCTCGCGCATAGCCCAGAGAAATTCTGTGGACCCTACGGGCGAGCCTACCTTCCTTTTGGAAAGGAAGGAGTTGATTTTTTTGAAAGGAAAGCAATAGTTTAAGAGAGGCAAAATATGAAAAAAAGTAAGGTTGGAAATGGATTTACTCTTATTGAAATTTTGATTTCTATGTTTATTCTTGTCATTATTTTTGGTCTTATAACTGTTCTTTTTGCTAGAGCGTCAACAGTAAGAAAAATTGTTGTTGCACATAGTGAAATTCAACAAACACTTTCTCAAATGATGGATACAATTGTTCATGGTAAAAGAGGTGGTTGGGGACTTGCTGATGCATCTTGTATAAGGTCAATTACTCTTAATGAGGGAACTTATGATGATACATGTGTTTCTTATAATACCCTTGTTGCTTATAATGAAACACAAAATGAAACAATGATTGTTAGAATTGCAAGTGAAAGAGAACTTACTGATGAAGGAGATAATACAAAAACTTTATGGGTTGGTTGGTATTCTGACCCATTACCACCAGATGCCTCCAATTTTTATAATGAAGAAGCACTAATTGATATAAATAATAAAGTAGAACTTGTTGTTAATAATGATGAGCCAGAAAATACAAGATATTCAAATTTTACTTATTATGATAGCAGAGGCAGAGATATTATTACAGGGGAATTGGACACTGAGACAACGCTTGTAAAAATAGTTCTTTCTGCTAAATCAAAAGACCCTGGATTAAAAAACAAGGCACCAGTTGTTTTACAAACAGCAATAAAATTAAAAAATGCTCTTCCTTTTTAACCTTCCTGTTAACTTACGAAGTTAACAAGTTTTTGAAAATCAATAACTTACATTACTTCTCTAAATATATTCTCCCTTCTGTTAGAACCTAAAATCCCGTTTTTTTATAACTATGAAAAAATTTAAAGAATTCACATTTTGAAAGGGGTTTATACTATTTTCCTAAACTCCCATATTTTTGGACACTAAGATATTCATACTGTTTTTACATCAAATATATAATAGAAATTAATACCCCCCTCACCCTTCCCCTCGTCCGTAGGGTCCTCGCTTTTGGCTTACGGAGCCTGTGGACTACGCCCGAGTGATTTAAGGTGAGGGGAAAATATTTTTACTGTATGTATATTGTCAAATTGGTATTAACTGCATAATTATTAAAATTTGCGGGACTTTCTGTTAATTAAAATTGTAAATTGAATATATCCCATTATTTATATTTTGAGGGTAAAATAATAAATTATGGAACCAAAATTTATAAGTATTAGAGGAGCAAGAGAACATAATCTAAAAAATATAAATATAGACATCCCAAGGAATAATTTAGTAGTAATAACCGGTGTTTCTGGTTCTGGTAAGTCATCCCTTGCTTATGATACCTTATATGCAGAAGGACAGAGAAGGTATATTGAAAGTTTATCTACTTATGCAAGACAATTTTTAGAGCAGATGAAGAAACCAGATGTTGACCATATTTTTGGACTTCCACCTGCAATTGCAATTGAACAGAGAAAAGCCGCCTCAAATCCAAGGTCCATTGTTGCAACAACAACTGAAATTTATGATTATATGAGATTACTTTTTGCGAGAATTGGGATACCTCATTGTCCAGCATGTGGAAAAATTATTTCAAGACAGTCATCTTCCGAAATTATTGATAATATTCTATCTTTTCCACCTACAAAAGAAGTGAAAATTTTAGCGCCTGTTGTAAGAGGAAGAAAAGGAGAGTATGTCAAAGTTTTTGACGAAATTAAGAAAAGTGGTTTTCTTATGGTAAGAGTTGATGGAAAATATTATGAAGTTGATGAAAAAATAAAACTTGAAAAATACAAAATCCATAATATAGAAGTTCTTATTGACCAGTTTATTATAGGAGAAGAAGAAAGAAGTAGGGTAGCAGAAAGTGTTGAAATGGGATTGAAAGTTGGGAAAGGTGTAATTATAGTTGATGATGGGCAGAAGGAAGTTTTTTTCAATGAGAATTTTGGATGCGTTAAATGTGGAATAAGTTTTGAAGAACTTTCACCAAGGATGTTTTCTTTTAATAGTCCTTATGGAACATGTCCTGAATGTAAAGGATTGGGGTTTTTAATGAGAATTGACCCTGACCTTGTAATACCTGATAAAAATAAGACATTTAGAAAAGGAGCAATAAGACCATGGCATGAAACAGGTGGTAGAGGTATTTTTTTGTATTACAGAAGTTTGTTAAGGGAATTACTTTATCAATTTAATAAGGGTCTTGATGATAGTCCTTCTGACTTAACAGAAGAACAACTTAATATTTTGCTTTATGGTTCTGATGAATATAATTTTGAAGGAGTTATTCCAAATTTAGAGCGACTTTTTAAGCAAACAGAAAGTGAAAGAAGAAAAGAAGAAATAATGAAATATATAAGAGAAATAAAATGCCCTGTTTGTAATGGGGGAAGGTTGAGAAAAGAGGCGTTGTCTGTAACTGTTGGGGGAAAATCAATAATGGATATAACTTCTATGAGTGTAAAGGGAGTAAAGGAATTTTTTAATACCTTAAAATTAAATGAAAGAGAAAAAATGATAGCAAAACAGATATTAAAAGAAATAATAAGCAGATTAAATTTTATGGAAGAAGTTGGACTTGATTATTTGACACTTGACAGGATGACTCATACTTTATCTGGTGGAGAAGTTGAAAGAATTCGTCTTGCAACTCAAATTGGTTCAGGACTTGTAGGAGTTGCTTATATTCTTGATGAGCCAACAATAGGACTTCATCAAAGAGATAATTTAAGATTGATAAATACATTGAAATCATTAAGAGACCTTGGCAATACAGTTGTAGTTATAGAGCATGATGAAGAAATGATGAAAAATGCTGATTGGGTTGTTGACCTTGGACCAGGAGCAGGTATTCATGGCGGATATGTTGTTGCAGAAGGAAAAGTAGATGATATTATAAAGGTTAAAAATTCAATTACTGGAAAATTCCTTTCAGGAGAAAGGGAAATTACTTTACCTTCCAAAAGAAGAAAACCAACAGGAAAAAGGATAAAAATCATTGGAGCAAAACATAATAATCTTAAAAATATAAATGTTGAAATTCCATTGGGGCTATTTGTTTGTGTTACAGGTGTTTCTGGCTCAGGGAAAAGTAGTTTAATAGAAGATGTTTTGTATAATGCATTAAGAAAAATTTTATATAAATCAAAAGAAGAGCCAGGTGAACATGATGCAATTTTAGGTATTGAATATATAAATAAAGTTGTTGAAATTGACCAATCACCAATAGGAAGAACTCCAAGGTCAAATCCAGCAACATATACAGGCGCGTTTACCTATATAAGAGAAATTTTTGCAAATACAGAAGAAGCAAGAATCAGAGGGTATAAACCAGGAAGATTCAGTTTCAATGTTAAAGGTGGAAGATGTGAGGCATGCATAGGTGAAGGTATAACAAAAATAGAGATGCATTTTTTACCTGATATTTATATTCCATGTGAAGTATGTAAAGGGACAAGGTATAACAAAGAAACGCTTGAAATAAAATATAAAGGGAAAAATATAGCAGAAATTCTTGATATGAAAGTAGAAGAAAGTGTTGAGTTTTTTAAAAATTTTCCTCATCTGAAAAATAAATTACAAACACTTTATGATGTTGGACTTGGTTATATTTCATTAGGACAACCAGCAACGACTTTATCAGGTGGAGAAGCACAAAGAATTAAACTTGCAGCAGAACTTTCAAGAAAAGGGAATGAAAGGACTATTTATATTCTTGATGAACCAACCGTTGGACTTCATTTAGCAGATATAGAAAAACTTCTTGGTGTTTTGAATAGATTGGTTGAAAAAGGGTCAAGTGTTATTGTAATTGAACATAATTTAGAGGTTATAAAGTATGCTGATTGGCTCATAGACCTTGGACCTGAAGGAGGAGATAAAGGTGGATATGTAATTGCACAAGGACCGCCAGAAAAAATTGCCAAAAACCCAAAATCATATACAGGAAAGTTTTTGAAAGAAAAACTTTAAGTTTTTAGTCAACTGCTTTGACTGAAAAGGCACCTCTCACCTATTCTCTCCCAAAGGGGAACTATCCCTTACCCATAAGTTCTCTCTTTTAGTTCTCCCCTTTAACAAACCGACTGAAGAAGCAAAGGGTAGCAAAGCAGAGTTGGTGCCGTTATGTATTTCAATAGGCACAACGGGGATTGAGGGGGATTTATTTCCTTCTCCCCGTTGGGGAGAAGGCGGGGATGAGGGGGGATTTTAAGAAAGAATAAGATAAAAGGGCCTGGTTCTCTCCGAAGGCTCGCCCGTTGGGCTACGCCCAGAGGGGTCCTTTGGATGTGAGAACCGGGTCCTTGAAAAAATAAGGTAAGGGCATTTTTATAAATCCATCCCGACCTTCCCTTTATAAGGGAAGGAGAGATGCTTCCCCCTTTGAAAAACCGACTAAGGAAGCAAAGGGTAGCAAAGCAGAGTTGGTGCGTCATCCAAAAATACTCCCCTCTTTTATAAAGAGGGGCAGAGGGAGATTTTAAGAAGTGGATTTGTATAGATAGCACAACGGAGATTAAGAGGGATTTAAAGGAGAGGGATTTGATAGGGATAAGAGGAAAATATGATAGAGGGAAAAATTGTAAAAATAAGATTTAAAAAATACTTTGAAGAACAAAAATTATGGGTTTTTGTTGGAAAAGTTTTAAAATTTACAGAAAATTGGATTATGCTTGAAGGAAAAGGGATAATATATTTAAAAGGACAAATAAATCCAGTTGATATTGATAAAAACAAAAGAATTATTTTAGTCCCACGAGAAAATATCTTTCATATAAGAATTTTACCAGATGATTTTGATATTGAGAATATAGAAGTAATAACAAAAGGAGTGAGGATTTTTTTAAAGGTAAAAAGTGGTCCTGACACAAGTATAAGCGAAATTTAATATCTGAAATTTCAAATAAAAAATTAAAAAGGTATAATACTTTAAAGTATCTTTTTATTTCCGGAACCAGGTTCCAGAATAATTATAAGGACCCGTAGCTCAACGGCAGAGCAGCGGACTCATAATCCGTTGGTTGCTGGTTCGAATCCGGCCGGGTCCACTTCCTTGAGAGAAACAGCAACCAACAAAGGGTGCAGGGAAAAGATTTTCCCTGCGTATTTTGTATTGGGGGGAGAAAATTAGGAAGGGGGAAACACCCCCTCCTAAAAAGCGAAGCGCCGGTTGCGGTTCGAATCCGGCCGGGTCCACTTCCTTGAGAGAAACAGCAACCAACAAAGGGGTTCTCCCCTTTAAAAAAGGGGAGTTAGAGGGGATTTTAAGGGGGAAACACCCCCTCCTAAAAAGCGAAGCGCCGGTTGCGGTTCGAATCCGGCCGGGTCCACTTCCTTGAGAGAAACAGCAACCAACAAAGGGGTTCTCCCCTTTATACTTCCCCCTTTGACAAACTGATTAAAGTAGCGGGGGTTAGCAAAGTAGAGTTGGTGCGTCATCGTCTCCCAGATAGCACAACGGGGATTATGGGGGATTTAGAGCAGTTACCATAAATCCATCCCTACCTTCCCTTAGAAAGGGAAGGAGTAACTTCTCCCTTTATAAAAGGGAGATTAAGAGGGATTTTCATCCTTCTCCCCTTTGCCTATCCGCCGTGTATTGTGGCGGACCTGTCCGCCGCGCATTTTGGCGGAAGGTCCTCGGAAATATGTAGGAATTTTAATTTCATCAGGAAATTTTTCAAATATTTTGTAATTTGCAAAGAGTAAGTATAAGATAAAAGAAGTAATAAACGGGGCGTAGCGTAGTCTGGCTTAGCGCGCATGGTTTGGGACCATGAGGTCCTCGGTTCAAATCCGAGCGCCCCGATTAGCATACTTCTTTGAGAGGATTTGAACATAGGTTCAAACCGACTAAAGTTGCTTACCTTGTTTCTTAGAGTTGGTGCGTCATCGTCTCCCAGATAGCACAATCCGAGCGCCCCGACTCTTTTTATTGGGACGTGCGCTACGTTTTTTAGAGGACGCCCCGATTTTTTTTCATGAACTCCTTACCCATAAGTTCTCCCTTTTTTAAAATGTTAAGATAGAAGAACCTGGTTCTCTGCGAGAACCGGGTTCTTGAAACAATAAGATAAGGGATATTACTCCCCTCTTTAGTAAACCGACTAAAGTAGCGGGGGTTAGCAAAGCAGAGTTGGTGCGTCATTTCCCCTCTTGGGGTTCTCCCCTTTAAGTAAAGGGGAGTTAGAGGGGATTTTGAGGGGGATTTAATAAAATCCACCCCCACCCTCCTTTTTTAAAGGAGGGAGAGTATTTTCCCCCTTTAACAAAGGCATGTCCGACGCGCTTTTTGGAGGAGGGATAAAGGGGGATTTCATCCTTCTCCCCGCTGGGGAGAAGGCTCGCCCGTAGGGCTACGCCCGAGGGTGCAGGATGAGGAGGGATTTATAATAAAAATCCATCCCGGCCTTCCCTTATTAAGGGAAGGAGCAAAAACTTTCCCCTCTTTACAAAAGAGGGGCAAGGGGAGATTTTAATAAATCCATCCCCACCCTTCCTTTTACAAAGGAAGGGATTTATCGTAGTTTCCCCCTTTGAAAAATTCTGTGGAGGACGGTCCTCCACATTAAAGTTGTTGATTTTTATTATATTACAATGTAAAACCCCGCTAATATATTTCTTGTTGTTTTTCTTTTTCAAATGTAGTATAATAAAAGCGGGAAATAGATATGAGAAAAAAAGGAATTGCTTTAATAGTAGTGTTAGTGATTGTTGTTCTCTTTTCTGCTTTCATATTGATAGTTGTCCTTTCTGCCACAAGTGCTATAAGAAGAGCACATTATTTTGATGATAAAACAACCGCTCTCACAATTGCTGAGGCAGGGCTCCAACAGGTTATTTACAACATGAATTACACAAATTATGATAGCGGTTATTATCCTTTCGGAGTAAATTCTGATAACCCTTTAACACCTTCTTGGGATGAAACATCTGAAACACATATAGATACTTCTAATTTTGGTCCTCAGTCATCCTGTTCTGTAAGAATTTGTGATGGAACTGGTGAAGATACTCGTATTGTTTCAACAGGTAAATATAGAGGAAAACAGGCAAGAATATCTGTTGAAATAAGAAGTGCCAATCCAATAATAAGAGGAGATAAATTAAATGATGGAGTTGGAACTGAAACACAGGGAATCCCTGAGGCATTTAACAAACACACTATTTATGCAAATACTATAGGCCCATTATCAGTTCCAAATAGTGTTACCATAAGAGGAAATATTTGTGCAGCTTTTTGGCCCTCTTCCTGCGATGCTATCGGAGAATATACACTTACTGATACAAATGTTTCTATTGATACAATACCTCGCCTTGCTTCTGACCCCTCAGTAACTTTTCCCCCTAGCCCTGCTGATGATAATTATGCAGATAAGTATGATGCTTCTGGAAATAGAGTTGAAGGTGTGCCAACAGGGGATGTTAGTACTATAATAAATGATGGTGTTTGGTGGGATGGTGTAGATACATATTATTTTGGGACGGATGATGGTACTGGGACTGATACTAATCACTATGTCTTTACTCCTCATTCTGTTAAAATTGAGGGAGCAAATGCAGTATTAACAAATGGAGTTAAAATAGGTAATTATTTTAAGTGCGATGGAGAAGTAAGAGTTGAAACTGCTGTATTTTCGGGAGATAATGCAGTAGTTGATGCAGAAACAATTACTATACCTACTGGTGCAGAAATTGGTGAAATAGGGCCAACTTATTGTTTAATAGTTAAACCATCTACTTCATCTTCTTTAAGTATAGGTAATAATGTTACAATAAATGGGGATTTTGGAATTTCACCTATTACTACACCAATAAATTTATCAGCAGGTTCAAATTTTAGAATAAATGGGTGTCTATTTACAAATGAAAGTTTAAATATAAATAGTCCTATTACAATCAATGCAAGTCCATCTACTAAAAAAGCAGGAATTTTGTTATATAGTAATGTTGATAAAACATTTGACTTGACAATTGCCAATTCAATAGGTATTACAACAGGAGAAAATCAGGTTGCAGGAATTATGGTTTATTTTGAGAAACCGTTGGGAGATGATTATAGTGGGAAAATTTCAAATATCACAATTTCAGGTAATATAACTTTAAATGATACTGAAAATGATAAGTTTTTGCTTATAAATCAATCAGACAGTGGATATATTAATATTTCTTCAGATATAAATGGGAGTATTTATTCTGCATATTATGGAGGTTCCACTTCATCAATTACTCTAACGAATGGAAAAATATATGGTTCAATAATAACAAATGGGACTGTGAACTTAAATGGGGGAAGTATAATTTATAATTCAGAAGCATATAAAAAGGGCAAAGGAGATGTTTATAAAGGGTTTGTTGGGGGTAGGCGTGTTTATGTTCCAGTTCCAGGTAGTTGGAGAGTAGAGTGGTGATTAAATAGAGGTGAGATATGGAAACACAAAAGAATATTGTAAATGATGTAGAAAATTTGAAAGAAGTTATAAGAAAAACGATTAAAGAAACAATAAAAGAAGAATTTTTCAAAATAAGGTTGGATTTAACTCCGGAAGTATCAGATAAGGAAATGGCAGAAATTGAGAAGAAATACAAAGAGCCCGATAAAAAAATGGTTTATTCTGAATGGTTAGATATTTGAAATGAAGGTATTTTATTCTAATAGAGCATATAAATTTATAAAAGAACAAAAAATAGAGGAGAAAGTTAGGCAACTAATAAGAAAATTTATTCTTAAATATACTGGTGAAGACATAAATATAAATGTCAAGAAACTGAAAGGTAAATGGATAAATTATCATCGGATAAAAAGTGGGACGATAAGAATTATATTAAGAGTTGATAAAGATAATAATTGTATTTTTGTTGATACTGTTGATTTTAGGGGAAATATATATTAAATGGGAAAGGAGATGTTTATAAAGGGTTTGTTGGAGGTAGGCGTGTTTATGTTCCAGTTCCAGGTAGTTGGAAAGTAGAGTGGTGAAAAAATTAGAATTATACTTGGAAACATCTATTTTTGGATTTTACACTGATTTAAAAAGAGAAAATATTACTAAAAGAGAAAGTATAAGAGGACTTTTTGAACAGATAAAAAAGGATTATTTTATTGCATATACTTCTCCTTTGACAATTGCAGAACTTACAAAAATTCCAGATAAAGAGAAAAATATACTTTTAAATTTGGTAAAACAATGTAAAATTGAAGTTGTGGATACTGAATATGAAGAACTTGTTAATTTAGTAAATAAATATAAAAATGAACGAATAATACCTGAAAAGTTTGAAGCGGACCTTTACCATGTTGGGTATGCTACAATTTTAAAAGTTGATATTCTGGTAAGTTTTAATATAAAACATATTGTGAAAGAAATAAATGCAAGAAAATTTAATGGAGTGAATTTAAGGGAAGGATATCCAATTATACAATTTAGGACACCAGAGGAGGTGCTTTATGAAGAGTAGAATTGAAAAAGATTTTTTGTTTATTCTCCATGACATAAGGGAAAGAGAGAATTTAATGAGGAAGAAGAAGAAAATATCCTCTGTTGAATGGTTGAGAGAAAATAAAAAATTGGCAGAAGAAACCTTAGGATATCCAATAAAAATGCTGGTAAAAAGTGAAAAATAAAATTATGAGGGTTCACTTTCCACAAGTTAACAGTTGGAGAGTAGAGTGGTGATTAAAGAAGGAAGAATAATATGAGAAAAGAATTTACACTTGAATTCTGGATTGATGATGGATGGTATGTTGGAAAGTTAAAAGAAGTTCCAGGAATATTCAGTCAGGGAGAATCACTAAAAGAATTGAAAGAGAATATAAAAGAGGTATATTCTTTAATGAAAGAGGAATGGATGCCATTACCTTCCGGTGTACAGACAAAAGAAACAAAGGTTGAAGTGTGAAATGACAGGATTTTATCAAAGAGTTAGTGGAAGATGGGTGTTATTTGAAAAGGCATGGAAAAAAACATGATATATATGAAAACATTAAAAATGGCAAAAAGGCACCTGTTCCACGCCATTCAGAAATTAAAAATACTTTATGTGAATTGATAAGAAAGCAATTAGGAGTTGAAAAATAATATTTTATAGGGGGGCAGGGAAAGGAATCTCCTCTCTTTGACAAAGGATAAGATAAAACATGGTTGTCTCCGAAGGCTCGCCCGTTGGGCTACGCCCAGAGGGGTCCTTTGGATGTGAGAACCGGGTTCTTGAAAAAATAAGGTAAGGGCATTTTTATAAATCCATCCCAACCTTCCCTTGGAAAGGGAAGGAGTATATTTTCCCCCCTTTGAAAAACCGACTAAGGAAGC
>Ga0208825_1001937_pt1 | contig 14559 bp, 16 predicted proteins | sample AD_UKC113_MetaG_FD_184450 | JGI IMG/M metagenome (GOLD analysis project Ga0208825, IMG submission 184450) | Active sludge microbial communities of municipal wastewater-treating anaerobic digesters from Hong Kong - AD_UKC113_MetaG (SPAdes)... | ecosystem: Engineered > Bioreactor > Anaerobic >...
GAATTTGTTCAGTTGTAGAACTCATCTGGTCATTTATAACTACATCTGCTTGTATTCCTTTTGTTAGATGATGATCAATTATTGCCACTTTAGCTTTAGTGACTTGTATTGTATCTCCTTTCTGTACACACATTCCCCATCCTCCTGCATCCATGATGATTACAAGCTCTTCATTTTCTATATTAAACTCCTGTACTATTGTTATCTCATCCATTAGGGGTATTTTCTGAGAGGGGTTTTGCTTTGTTTTAAATACAACATTCTTTTTAGGGTAGAAGGTGTTAATATAGCTTTTGAGTATAAGGGAGCTTGCAAATGCATCAAAGTCTGGTCCTCTATGTGTAATTATTAATATATTATCTGCTCTTTCTATCAGTTTTTTAAGTTTTTTGTACTCTTCTTTCATATCTGTATACAGTATATCAGATTTTTTGTTGATTACAGTATGTGTAGAGAATATAATAAAGAAATTAAGATATAAATATTGTTTGTATGATAGATATTAAAAGGATAGTTGAAAGTAAAGATGAGGTTGAGAAAGCGCTTTCTAAAAGAATGAGTGTAGAGGATATGCATTTAGATGAGATTATTGATTTATATAATAAAAGAAAGAAGATTTTAACAGAGTATGAGAATAAAAGGGCACAGCAGAACAGCTTTAATACTAAAATGGCAGGGATTGAGAAAGGGTCGGAAGAGTTTAAAAAGCTTGTTTCTGATTTAAAAGTGTTGTCAGAAAATGTAAAAGAGCTAGAGAGAAATGTTGATGAATTAACAGATAAACTTACCTCTTTAGTAGAAGTTCTGCCTAATATCCCTGATGATGATGTTGTAGCAGGGCAGAAAGAGGCTAATCAAGTTATTAAGGTTGTTGGTGAGAAACCTGTATTTGATTTCCCTATTAAAGACCATGTTGAGCTTGGAGAGAGTCTTGGACTATTTGATTTAGAAAGAGCTGTTAAGATATCTGGAAACAATTTTGTAATGTATAGAGGGTGGGGAGCAAGGCTTGAATGGGCACTTCTTAACTATTTTATAAATGCTCATCTTTCTGATGGATATGAAATGATTCTTCCTCCTCATATTGTTGGTGAGAGGTCTGGATATACTGCTGGTCAGCTTCCTAAATTTAAAGATGATGTATATTGGCTTAAAGAGTTAGATCAGTTCTTAATTCCTACTGCAGAGACTCCATTAGATAACCTTTTTAGAGATGAGATTCTAAATGAGAGAGAGCTTCCTAAGAAGTATTTTTCATATACTCCCTGCTATAGAAAAGAGGCAGGAAGCTACAGGGCAAATGAAAAAGGGTTAATAAGGGTTCATCAATTTAATAAGGTGGAAATGTATCAATATACAACACAGGAAGGAAGTAATCTAGCATTTGAAGAGCTTCTTGGAAAAGCTGAAAAACTTGTAGCAGATTTAGGTCTTCATTACAGAGTAAGTAAGTTGGCTGCAGGAGATTGTTCTGCTCCAGCTGCAAGGACATATGATGTAGAGGTATGGCTTCCTGCAATTTCTCAGTACTATGAGGTAAGCTCTGTTTCAAATGTAAGGGATTATCAAGCAAGGAGAGGTAATATGAGATACAGAAAGGAAGATGGCAGTATTGAGTATATGCATACACTTAATGCTTCAGGTCTTGCTACTAGTCGTCTTATGGTTGCTTTGGTTGAGACATATCAGCAGAGAGATGGTAGTATAGTTGTTCCTGATGTTTTAAGGAAGTATATTGGTGTAGATAAAATTGAAAAGAAGTAGTATGAGTTACTTTTTAGGTTTTGTTCCTGACAAAGAGAGTGTAAACAAGATTCAGAATGTTGTTAAAGAAGCAGATTCTCTTTTTTCTGATTTTGGTATTCCTGTAAGATGGGTTAAAGCCAATACATATCATATTACTCTTTACTATCTTGGTGAGAGTCTTTCATTTCTTAATCAAATGCTTTTAAAAAAGAAATTATCAAAGATTAGTTTTAAGGAATTTAAAATATCTTTTAAAAATATTAAGGTCGGAATCTCAAGGAGTTATAAAGAGCTGGTATATTTAGATTTAAGTGAAGGAGGGGAAGAATTAAGGGAACTTCTTTCTCAGGTAAGAAAAGAGATAGGGGAGAAAGATACCTCTTTATTTATTCCTCATCTTACGCTTGGGAGAATAAGCGAGGACTTGTCTAAGGAGGAGTATAGGAATGTGTCTATTGATATTGCAAAGCTTTCTAAAAAACTTAATTTAGAGGATATTGAGTTTACTGTAGATACTTTGTATTTAATACAAAACAAAAATGGAGTTTATTCCTTTAAGATGAAGTTTGAGGCAAGGTAGAGAATTTCCTTAGGTTCATTTATCCATATTGCATTCTTGTTTCTTTTAAACCATGTTCTTTGTCTTTTAACATATCCCATTGTATTTTTAAATATTCTCTCTTTTACATCTTCTAGAGATATTTTGTTCTCAAAATACTCTTTAAATTCAATATATCCAATTGTTTTCATTCCCTTATCATTATATGTATAACCTTGTTTTAGTAGAGAGATATTTTCTTCAAGTAGACCTTCTTTAAACATATTATCTATTCTTTTCTTTATTCTTTCTTGAAGTATTTCTTTCTGAACATCCATTACAAAATATATATTATTTAATTCTTTGCCTTTTTCTTTATTTACACCCTCTCTTTGTACGGCCCTTATTAATCTATGTTTGTTCTTTCTATCGCTTTCACTCATATATGGTAAATACTCTTTAGCTAGTTCTTGTAATTCTTCTATGCTTTTATCTTTTAAATATATATTTTTATTATTTTTATTTAATTTATAGTTATATATAACACTATCTATGTACAATCCGCTTCCTCCTGTAAGTATTGGTACTTCCTGTATGTTCTTAAGGATATTGTTTACACAATTCTGATAATCAAAAATAGTAAAGTTCTCTTTAGGGTCTACAAAATCATAAAGGTAGTGAGTAATACCATTGAGAGTATGAATACCTTTAGATATCTCTTTGTCAAATTTAGGTTTTGCACTCCCAATATTAATTTCTTTGTATATCTGTCTTGAATCTGCATTAATAATAGCTCCGTTAATTTCTTTAGCAAGATTAAGAGATATTTCAGATTTACCTGTTGCAGTTGCTCCTGCTATTACGATAATTTTCCCTTTGTATTCAATCATTTGAGGATATATTTAGACAGCCAGTATGTAATCCATATTGCTGTTATACTTATTAGTATTGACATTGATACAACTATTTCAGTCTGAGGAGAGAGGAAGAATATTGTAGATATTCCGAGTAGTATTAGGAATACTGTCTCTTTTATACTGTCTGACATATATTCTTTTCTGATATTAGCAAATTTAATTTCTTTCATTTTCTTTTTTGATGAGTAAAATCCTATAAGTAAACCAAGATTAGAAATTAAAAATACCATTGAAATTACTGGTGTCATTCTAAATACCTCTGTAATTTGTATTTTAAGAAGTGAGCTAATAATGATAAAGCCCAAGAAATTTAAAAGCATTAAAGCACAAAGAGATATCAAAGATAGAAGAGAGATTTTTTTGTTTTTAGAGAAAAGGTACGTGGTTATAACCACTATTGCAATAATTGAGAGATACAGAAATATCTCTGTTCTTAATTCATATTTGCTCCAGTTTTGCATTACATTTTGTATTAAGTTCATATCTTTAATGATTTTCTTACTTTAGATATATAGTAGGTGGAAATTAGTAATGAGAGATTGCTTAGTATTATGAGAATTAGCAGGTCATTTGCAAATATCTTTACATACCCGAAGCCAAGCAGTATACAAAGTAGTGATGTAAATGTAAGAAGCAGTGTAATGTGAACTCTTGAGTCTATATTTTCAGCTATCATTCGTATTATTGCTGCCACAACTATTACTTCTAGTGCAAGTATAAATATATCAACCGGTGTTGCTGATAATTTAAGGTATGTTATCCATGATGATACTGTAAGTACTGTTGCTACACCTGATTTAAGGATTATGCTTTTTCTTGTTTTCTCTACTACAAGAAGATATACATAGATAAAGAGAATTGCAATTAGAATCCCTTCTGTCAGTTTTATATAATCCACTTCTGCAATATTAAGAGGTTTTTCTTCTTCTTTTATTGTTGAGTAGGACATTGGAGAAACTCCACTGTTATACAATATACTTGTTACTTTTGCATATTGTTCATCTATTGCAGAAACTGATGGTGCAAATATTTTATCTTCATTTATTTGTACAGGTGTTACAAATCCATCAATACTAACACCTACAGTCTGTCCTATGTATTTATTTAAGAATTCATTCCATTTACTGCTTAGTGGCCATGCTTTAAATATTCCGAAGTATGAATATTCTCCGCTTGTATTTTTGAGTTTTGTAATATATATAGTTCTAAAATCTTTTCTTGTAAATTCTGTTTTATTATAGTTTTCTTCAAGGTAAGGAATAAGGGGGTTCTCAGTATCTTCGTAGTTTACATCATCTTTTTTTGTCACAATATTAATAATAAAGGGGTTTTTAATAAGCTGTTCAACAAGTTCCTGCTCTTTAGATGTTTGTATTTCTACTTTAAGATAGTATTTGTCATCTTCCTGGTATGATGTAATAGATGACTGCTCTACATCAAAATTTCTTAATCTTTTCTGCAGTACTGATTTTAAATTTGCAGTATCCTTCTGTATGTTACTGCTTTGTGAGGTATTAAGTTCTAGTATATATTCTTTTGACCAGTACATACTATTTTTATTTACAAGGTCATATGATGCAGAGGAGGAGACTTTTTCTGTAAGAGGAAGAGAAATTAATACAAGAGCAAGTATAGAGGCACTAATTACAACAGAAACAAAATAGTTAAATATTTCTTTCCAATTAATTTTATTAAATTTGAATCTTATCTTTTTCATTACAGTAAATCAGAGTCTTTACCAATTAGTATTATTTTATCTTTAGAGAGTGCATTCATTAATATTGGGTCTCTCTTTTTCTTTCCAAATTCAAAGTCTTCAACTTTCATTATTGTATACCTTATAGACCTGTTAAGCTCTTTCTCAACACTGCTTACTGCAGAGGATACTTCTCTGATTTTCATATCACCAATAAAGAGAAGGTCTATATCTGTTTTATCTAGATATTTATTTTTTATAAATGTTTCAGTTACTATTACAATATTAACTCCAGTTAATTGTATAAAGGTATCATAAAGTAATTTTCCTGTATCAGACTCTTTGAAAAATATAGATCGTAATTCCCAAAGAATAGGGCACTGTTTATTTATTGAGTACATGATTTTATTTCCTTCTTTATGAGAGTCAAGAAGTCCAGCTTTCTTAAGACTAAGAAGTTCTCTTCTTACTGCATTTATTTCCTCTCCAAGCTCTCTTACAAGCCCTCTTACATGATATGATTTATTTACATCTTCCATGTATTTAGAAAGTACTTTAATTCTTACTTTTGATACAAACAAACTCTTAAGCATATCCCCTCCTCATTAAATATTAAATAGGCTAAGAGGGGCAGCTCTTAGACCTTGGGGCATTTTATTGTTCAATTATATCAAATTTTCCTTCAGAAAGAGGAATAACTGAAATCCATGTTCTTCCTCTGTTAAATTGTATCTCATTTCCGCTATTATCGTAATATGTTGTTCTATCTGTTCTTGATGTTTTCTTCCACTTTCCTGTTGTAATTTTCCCATCGATGAAATATGTTGCCTTTCCTTCTCCAATTGTTGTTAATATGATTCTTCCTTTATCATCATATGCAGGAGAGTATTCTACTTCCTGAATTATTAGATTTTTTGCATATACTTGTGTATTTGTTTCTTGATCTATTAGTTTCTTTCCTCCTATTTCTTCGTAATATGAGTTTGTCTTTATATCATATGTCCATATACTGTCATATGCTCCATTATTTCTAATTCTTTCATGAAAAAGTATTTTTACTTTAGTTTTTTGTCCTCTGTCATCAAGAGGAGCATCTTTCTTAAATTTCCAGCTCTCAATAGTAGGCATACCATCCCATCCTTTATCTTCTGCATACTCCCATGCTGTAAAAAGAGAAGAGTACTCATTGTGTGGAGCATATCTTACACCATCATTCCATCTCCATGCTCCTGCTGTTGCGATATTCTTAATTTTATATGAATGTATATTCCCGCATGCATCGGTTTTTGGGTTATCTGTATCTGCACAGCCGTCATATATAAATAGAGGATCAAATGGAGAGAGCCATTCTAAGTAATACTGTCTTGCACTCCTTATAGGTCCAACTTTTTTAGGCGCTTCGCTCCAGAATATTGTCAGAAATCGAGTTATTCCTGATTCTGCTAATGTTTCAAATACAATATCTGCACTATTTAGTCCTGATTGAGGTCTTGCTTCTGCATGGTTATTTATCATTACAGCAACAGGTCTTCTTTTTAAGAGCTCTTTCATTTCAGTTTTAGTAAACAGTTTCCCATTTATTGGACTTTCTTCTGTTTTAGGTTCTAAGGGAGCTGGTATTGGTACTTGTGCAAATACATTCTCTACAGGATTGGGGAGTATATATCCGTTATTTAGATTTATAACCTCAGCAGGATTTTTGTATGGTTTTGCTTTGTATATCCCAAAATAGTAAAAGAGGAATATTCCTGTAAGTATAACTAGAGCAGATATTCCAATTATCAAGCCTGTTTTCTTCTTTTTGGGTTTTTGTTCTTGAGGCTTTAATGTGTCTGATGTGCTTGGAATTTCTTTCTGATTAATTTGCTTAATCTCAGGTAGCGGTGTCTGTTGTTTTGTATTATCTATCTTCTTTCCTAACGACTCTTTATTAGACATATTTATTTCTTTCTGCATATATATAATTTAGCATGTAAGGGGGAAAATGTTAATCATTAAATAAATGTGATAGTATAAATATATATTAGTTAAGTAAATATTAATATGAAAAGACATTTGTATGTATATATTTTAGTTTTAATTTTAAGCAGTGTACTGCTTAGCGGATGTACAAAGAAAGAGAGTGAGAAGGTAGATACTCAAACAGATACATCTGTAACCCAGCAAGAGGAAAAAGAAGAAGAAAAGCCTGTAGAAGAAAAGCCAGTAGAAGAGAAAGAAGAGAGTACTCAGGATAGTAGTGGTAATTTAGAAGGATTTGGAAAGGAGAAGGTTGTTTTAGGGCAGGCAAGTGAATTTGAATATATACTTGATAGTATAGAGGCAAAAGAGGGTGAGAAGTATTATGAGTTTACATTTAAGATATCTTCTTCACAGGAGGGTGCTGTAACTCCGCTATTTACAGTTACACCTTTACCTTCAAAGGGAGTATTTAGAGTCTCTCTTACTAATATATTTGATGATAATAGTACAATTACACATAGTAAGGGGGTTGCTATTAACAAGGGTGCTATTACAGCTTTAACAAGGATTGTTACAGATTCTGATACTACAAGAGGATACGATATTGGTGTACAAGGGAACAACCAATTTAAGGTTGATATGCGACAAGAAGGAAATAGTTCTGTATGGATATTTTCAGTAAAGGTATCATATGATACTAACTATAGTGCACCAACAATAGATTTTGGAAGTACAGAGTTTTCTTCTGAACCTCAAAAGATAGAGGGTGTAACTTCACAGCAGGGTGCGAAGATTGTTGACTATTCATATATCTATTCATCTGGTATTTTGAAGTTTTCCTTAGAGGTAGCAAGCGGTGCTTCTAACCCTATACCTTCTTTAACTGCTCAGTACAATGATGAAGGGGTTTTGGTTGTAACCTTTCCTTCTCTAGAACAGGATAAGGTATCTCAGTGGGGAAGTGTAATTAATCTTCCTGCTGGAGTAAAGGTAGAGATTTCAAGAACAGGGCAGGAGTCTGTATATATGTTTAATGGGATTAATAACAGGAAGCCGTTTCGTATAGGTGCATCTCAGAGTCCTAATTTAGTAAATATTGAGATTGATTTGTAAATATGATAGATAGAGATTGTGCTTTAAAACTTCTTGATAAGTATGTTTCTACTCCATGGCTTAAGCTTCATATGATTGAGAGTGAGGCAATTATGGTTTCTCTTGCTAAATATTTTGGAGAGAATGAACAGGAGTGGGGTTTAGCAGGATTGCTTCATGATTTAGATTTTGATTATGTTCATAAAGATCCTCTTAGGCATGGTGTTGAGATTGATAATATATTTAAAGTAGAGGGTATTGAGATTGGGAGAGATATCCCTGAGAGTGGATATCATGCAATTAAGGCTCATTGTGAAGGTAGTCCTAATATTTCACAAAAGAGAGAATCAAAACTTGATTATGCTTTAAGTAGTGCAGAGACTATTAGCGGTTTTTTAGTTGCTTGTGCACTTGTTCAGCCTGATAAAAGGATTAAGAGTGTTAATGTAGATAGTGTAATGAAGAAATTTAAGAAGAAGGATTTTGCAAAGGGGGTTGATAGGCAGTTAATATATGATATTGAAAAGACAGGTATGTCTTTGGATGAGTTTGTTAAAATATCTCTTGATGCACTGTGCAGTATTTCAGAGGATATTGGGTTGTAGTATAATTATAAGCTGCTACGGGGTGTAGTTCAGGTGGCTAGAACGCTTGCATGGGGTGCAAGAGGTCGCTCGTTCAAGTCGAGTCACCCCGATATCCATAAGGAATATTATCTGCTTGTCGTTATTTTCTTCTTTTCTTGGTATAAATTTTCATTCCACATAACCCAAGTATGCTTGACAACCCTAATGCAATACCATTTAAAATATTATCATATGTAGGTGGATTAACGGGATCATTATATGCTAATACATATGTTGAGTATGCGTCAGTATTGAATGTGAGTGTTCCAGTTGAGGGATTATATATAGCTTCAATCTCTTCTACAGTACCTTCATGATCTCTAAGAATCTTGTACTGGGCATGACCTTCTAATTCGTCAGAAAGAGTAAGCGTAATCGTACTGTCTTCTTCCAGTTCTGTGATATTTGTTCTCCAAACATCTTGTGTACCACCTTTCTTAATTACTTCATTCAATGAGAGATCAAGATATGAACCGACCTCAAACCCGTCCAAAGCGGTAGTAAATTTACTTTGTTGTACATCCTCTACCTCATCAATAATTAATTCTGCGTTACCATTTATCTGGTTTGCAGGCATTGTGAGACTTGCGGAAGTAATTTTATTAGTTTCAATGTTAACTATGTCTGTAGTCTTCTCAAAAATGGCACTTATATGTACATTGTTAGATGGCATAGTGAAAGTGTATGAAGCTTTTCCTTCCTCTGGTGAGGTAGGATTTCCGTTTATACCCCCAGAAACATATTGATACCCATAGTCTGGAAGTAGCTCTATGGTAACCTCTGTTCCCTCTTCAATGCTAAAATCATAAAAATCTCCTGAAACAAATTTGTAACCTTTTGCTGCTATTACATTTACGGTACCATTTACAACTCTAGCATCATCACTTGCATCATAGTTAAAACCTAATTGGAAAAGGGCTTTTGAAGTAGATTCAAGCAAGAAGTTGTTTGCAGAAAGAGTTAGAGAGTAGAAGTTATTTGAATCTATACCTTCTACGCAATCAACAACTGTAGGCTCTGTATTTTCTTCTGCTGTACCAGTAAACTCAGTCCATTCCCAATACCCTGATTGAGGAGTGAAAGTTCCCAATTCATTTGTATATGAAAAATCAATTATTGCTCCACCTATTACTATTGCTGAGTTAACATTTTCGGTCGCCGTGTTGCTTGTATTAATTGTAAGTTTAGCTCCCTGTCTTGCTTGTACTAGCATACCTTCACCTTCCAAGGGAGTCGGATTATAGTAGTAAAGTCCTGTTCCTAGTGTATATATTGAAATATTTCCAAAATTCAAAGAAACATAGGATGCTCCTATTCCAGAAGTCGAGGGTGTTTCCAAACTACCTATGAATACATCTCCATCTCCTCCAAGGACTCCAGCATGAGTTAATATCCCTCCGTTAAGATATACATTTCCAACCTCACCCATACCAAATAGAATATCTACATTACCGTCGAAATTTACAGACATGTTATCCGCAATATTTCTTGCTATAGTTACATCTCCTCCAATAGCGTTTATACTGATTGCACCATCTCCACTACCAGAAATATATGGAAAAGTTGGAGATATTGTTGCATCAATATTAAATTGATATCCTCCATAAAAACTGCTCTCTATCTCCCAACCATTTCCTGAAGCGGAAGTAATTTGAGGGTCTGAAGTTTCATCTATAACTAGAGTATCTCCTACAAATATTTGAATAGGGTCCCCTTGAGGTGGTCGTAATGGTTCTTCTGTGGCTGGAGGGTTAAAAGTATTTCCTTCTACAACATATGTATCTTCACAATTAATTAAGAGACCTCTAGGTACGGAAACAGTTATTGAGGTACCTGTTGCACCGATTGTTAATCTACCTCCTACACCAATAGTAATGGCTGGTTGATTGTCACTAAAACCGCTAATGTTTAGACTAGCCGAATCTCCAGTAATTGTTAAGTCACCATTCATAGCAAGAATTGCAGAACTATCAGTAGTAACCATTATTGAATTTGATCCAACTAGATTAATATCTAAATCTCCACTAGCACTAATTCTATCTAGATTGGCATTATTCAAAGTTAATGTGTGTGTCCCCACATCAAAAGAGACCCCAGTTATACCATGAGATTCATTATATCCTCCACCTACGTTATATATATTCACGCCATTAACATCTAAACTCTGTATCGGAGCATCTAGTGCAATAAGTGGTGAAAGAGGGACAAAGAGAAATGAAATGAGGAGAAAAAAAGAGAAAAGATCTCTTAATCTGAATGCTCTATGGGTATTTTTTTTCATAATGTAAGGGCTAGATATTAATTATGATAGTATTAATATATGAATTAAATTTACTTATGTCAAATTGGAGATGAAAAAGGTTAAATTAACGAAGCAATTAATATTCTCAATAGTATTTACAATTGGTATTCTTCTCTCTATTAGATATCTTTACTTCTGGTATTCTGATTCTAATCAGATAAACGACGAGATAGAGAAGATTAATTCAATTACAAAAACAACCGAAGATAAAACAGATAATACTAATCAAATAGTAAACCCTCCTTTAAACGAAGATAGTCCATATTGGAAATATATAAAAGTAGGTTTAATCGATGTAGATTTTGAAGAGTTGAGAAAGATAAACTCAGAAACAAAGGGCTGGATTAAAGTAGAAGGTACAAATATTAATTATCCTTTTGTTCAGACCAAGGATAACACTTTTTACTTAAATCATACATTTAATAAAAAAGAGAATAATGCAGGGTGGGTATTTTTAGATTCTAGGAATAATATTGAAGAACTAGATAGAAACAACATTATCTATGCACATGGTCGTGTTAACTCTGTACTATTTGGTACTTTAAAAAATATAATGAAGAGTAATTGGTATGAGAATTCAAATAATCATATTATTAAGTTGTCTACCCAATCACATAATTCTCTTTGGCAGGTATTTTCGGTATATCGTATTCCTACAACAAGTGATTACTTGGTAACTGATTTCCGCAATGATGAGACTTTTGATAACTTTCTTAAATTTATTAAACAAAGGAGTATATATGATTTTAATATTGAGTTGTCTTCCAAAGATAAAATAATAACTCTTTCAACATGCTATTCTTCCAAGGAGAAAGTAGTTATGCATGCGAAATTAATTAAAATTGAACAAAAGTAATACAAGAGTATCTATTTTTTAGGCTTAAATATCTCTTCTACCTTATAGTCTTTCTCTCTTTGTTGCTATTTCACCTTGTACTCACAATATAGTATGTATTACTAAGTATATATATTTTAGTTATAACTAATATTTTCTGTACATTTAAGATACATATGTCTTAGCATATATACATACTTAAATTGTCATTTATATTAATATGACAAACAAGAAGATGATAGCATTTGTAACTATATTTGTTTCAGTGTTGGGTTTTGCATTTATAGAAGCACTTAAACCTGTAATCAATAATTATTCTGCTAAACAATACACAGTTACTTCACAATATGAATATGCTGATGAGGATATACAATCAAGAAAGGTGTACTTTGAAGCAGAGGAGAGCTCTTCAAAAATGATTAATATGCTAAGTAAGGTACTTGGTATTGATAGGAATGATATTGCAGATGCTCTGCAAGGAGGTACTAAGCCAAGTGAGTTGTTAATATCAAATGGTATATTTTTATCTGATCTCTCAGAGGAGTATTCATTTGATATAGTGGGAGATGGATTGGTTAGATTTAGAGCGTAAATATTATATATTGGCTAAAATATGACTTATTACAATTACAAACTGTAAATACAGTTGAAATATTCATGTATTTCTGAAACAATGTAAATGTATAATTTTAGTAATACATATAATGAAAGTATCTATAGATAAAAGCAAGTGTATAGACTGTGCAACATGTGTAGGAATATGTCCTGATGTATTTGAAATTAAAGATGATGGTACTGTTGAAGTAAAAGATGAGTTTAAAGACAAAGATGTACCATCTGAATTAGAGCAGAAAGTATTAGAAGCACAAAGTATGTGTCCTGCAACTGCTATTGTAACAGAGAAATAATCATGGATGAAAAAATATTATGTATAAAAGAGGAAACACTCTTTAAATATGGGAAATGGAATGGTCTTATGACTTCTACTCCTCAAAAATATCTCAATCTCTTAAGAGAGAATGGTGAATTTAGAGCAAGACAAGAGCTTGAGAATGATCCAGAGTATAAACAGATAATTGCACAAGTAATACTTAGATACAAAGATAAATATTTTCTTCACAGACAGGTAAAAAGAAATGAGGAAAGACTTAATTCGTTATGTCCTCTGCCCATTGGTGGTCATATTGAAGAGATTGATTCTAATAGTGATGATATTTTAGAAACAGCATTAGAAAGAGAGTTACATGAAGAAGTTGATTTAAAGAGTAATATTATTAGTAAAAATTATTTAGGTTTAATATATCTTGAAGATGATAATCCTGTTAATTTAGTTCATGTAGGATTTGTATATATTTTTGATTTAGATGGAGTAGATGTTCATGTAAAAGAAGAAGGTTTGGAGGATATTGGATTTGTAAGTTTAGATTATTTAAAAACTAATTCTGAAAAGCTTACCTACTGGAGCAGAATAATAATTTATCATTTATAAAGGTATGGATGATTGTATTTTTTGTAAGATTATAAAAGGGGAAATACCTTCATACAAAGTGTACGAAGATGATAAGGTTATAGCATTTTTAGATGTAAATCCGTTAAGTAAAGGTCATACATTAGTACTTCCTAAGCAACATTTTGAAACAGTGTTGGATATCCCTTCTGATTTGTATTCATATTTAGCACAGGTAGTACAAAAAGTAGCAAAGAATTTAAATGAGAAGTACAAACCAGAGGGTATTCTTATAAACCAGAATAATGGAGAAAGAGCAGGTCAGGTTATTCCTCATGTACATATTCATGTTAAGCCAATATATAAAGATACTCAGATGGTAAGCGAGGCTTCTTTAAGAAAATCTTTTACTAAAGAGGAGATGGAAAGTTTTGCTAAAGAGCTTGCCTTTAAGTAGAGAAGAACTCTAATATATCTTGCATATACTCTGTATCTATATCAAAATGCCCTTTGTTTTCTATTGTAACAAAGTCAATTGTTATATCATATCCTTGTAGTTTTTTAACAAATGATACTGAACTTGAATATGGTACATTTACATCTTTATTACCATGCCAAAGTTTAATTTGTATATCTTTTAGCTTCTGTGCTCTTGTATTATCCCATTGTGCTGATTTTATACTTGGAGCAAGCAGAGCTATTTTCCCCACTATATCAGAGTATTGTGTTGCGAAGTTTAGGGTAGGGAGTCCTCCCATACTAAATCCTATTAAGTTTATCTTGGGCTGTATACTGTATCTTTCTTCAATCCATTCTTTAAGGTTTATCATATCTTGTATTGATGCACTGTTTCCCCAGTTTACTCCATGCTGGTTTGATGCAGAGAATATGTAGTTGTGTGAAGCAAAAAGTACCCCATACTCTTGCATATCTTTCATAAATGGGTCATTCATATTATCTGTTACTGATGTATTAGATCCATGGCTGTATATTACAAGTACAGGTGGGTTGTTTTCATCAATCTTTGTAGGTACACATATATATGCTTGCTGCCCTTCAATTATAGGGAGTATTTCCTCATATTGCGGTCCTTCTTCAACAGGTTTTTCTTCTGTTTGTGGTTGTTCTTGCTGTGGTTTTTGTTCTTCTAATACTTCTTCTTGTGGTTTAGGTTTATTGTAATAATTATATGTATATATGGCTGTTAATACTGCAATTATAATTATTATGAGAAAGAGTTTATTTTTATTTTGTTTTTTCTCTTTTACATCTATATTCATTTCTTTATTTTATCATTTATTTATATTTCATGTTTATATGACTTATAGTAATTATTAAATAGATTTAGTATAATGTATATGTACCTTGTTCATTAAAAATGAGAGAAAAATATAAAGA
>Ga0208825_1001938_pt1 | contig 14549 bp, 15 predicted proteins | sample AD_UKC113_MetaG_FD_184450 | JGI IMG/M metagenome (GOLD analysis project Ga0208825, IMG submission 184450) | Active sludge microbial communities of municipal wastewater-treating anaerobic digesters from Hong Kong - AD_UKC113_MetaG (SPAdes)... | ecosystem: Engineered > Bioreactor > Anaerobic >...
ACTCGTCCCACACCTGGTCGAGTTCGAGGTCCGCCTCGTAGTGCGTGGAGTTCATCACGTCGGGACGGTTGATCGTGACGATGGTGAGGTGTCCGTCTTTCTCGACGGTGCAGAACTCGCGTTGCGTGATGGCCATGGTGTGTCTCTTTCAGTGGTTGTAGGTGGCGAGGGCATCGAGTGCCTCGATGCGCGCGCCGTCGGCGAGCAGCGGGTTGACTTCCAGCGTGTCCAGCGTGGCGCCGAGCGCGAGCGCGGCGTCGCCGATGCGCGCCACGGCGTCGGCGAGCTTCGCGACATCGACCGGCGGCGCGCCGCGAAAGCCTTGCAGCAGCTTCGCGCCGCGCAGCTCGGACACCATCTGTTCCACGTCGGCTGGCGTCACGGGCAGGAGGCGCAGGCTCACGTCCTGCAGCGCCTCGATCCACACGCCGCCCAGTCCGAGCGCGATGACGGGGCCCCACTGGGCGTCGACGCGCACGCCCGTGAAGAGCTCGATGCCGCCCTTGCGCATGGGCGAAACGATCACGCCGTCGAGCCGTGCCTTCGGCATCGCGGAGGCGGCCGCGTCCATGATCCTGCGGAACGCCGCTTCGACCGCGTCGTCGCCCTGCAGGTTGAGCACGACGCCGCCGACCTCGGTCTTGTGCGCGATGTCCGGCGAGGCGATCTTGAGGACGACCGGGCCGTTCATGTCGCGCGCCGCGGCGACGGCCTGCTTCGCGTCGGTGGCGAGCACCTGGGGAACCACGGGGACGCCGAAGCGCTTGAGGTAGTCCACCGTTTCGCGCTCGGATTGCGGCAAGTCGGCGCCTGCCGTCGACGCCGCACCCGGCAAGGCGCGTGCCGCGCGCTCGCCCCCTGCACTGCGGGACATCCGGGACCAGTCCGCGGCGTAGCGCAACGCGCGCAACGCGATGTCCAGCCCGCAGGCGAGGTACGGAATCTGCGCCTTCTCCACTTCTTCGCGGCTCTTGTCCGACACCGCCTTCACCGTGTTGCTCACCACGAGGTAGCGCGCGCGTCCGTCCGGCTTGAACTGCCCGATGGCCTGCAGCGTTCCCACCGCAAACGGCGCCCAGTCGTTGTTGTTCGCCGTGGGCACGTCGGCCACGCAGACCAGCACGGAGACGGCCGGATCGCGCTGCATCGCATCCATGCAGCGGGTGAAGAGCGCCCAATCGTTGACGACTGCGCCCGTCAGGTCCAGCGGGTTGGCGGGTGTGGCCATCGGCGGAAGGATCTCGCGCAGCGCCGAGAGCGTTTCATTCGACAAGGCGGGCAGGCGCAGTGTTTCCAGCTGCGCATAGTCCGCGGCCAGCTCGCCCATGCCGCCCGAGGACGACAGCACCGCGACCCCGCCTTCGGCCAGCACGCCGGTTTTCTCGAGCAGCGCCGCGGTGAACACGAGCTCCTCGATGCTGCGCACGCGCACCAGCCCGAGCTGGCGGCACACGCCGTCGAACACGCTGTCGTCGCCCACGAGCGAGCCCGTGTGCGACTGCGCAGCCTGCGTCGCGATGTCGGAGCGGCCCACCTTGAGCACCACGATCGGCTTGGCCTTCGCGAGCGCGCGCTCGGCGGCGGCGCGGAACAGGCGCGTGTCACGCACCGTCTCCGCGAACACCGCGATCACCTTCGTGCTCTCGTCGTCCACGAGGTAGTCCACGCATTCGGCCAGGCCCAGCATTGCCTCGTTGCCGGTGGCGGCGACCACGTTCATGCCTACGCCGTGCTGGTGCGCGAAGTGCTTCATCACGGTGGCGACCGCGCCGCTTTGCGACACGATGCTGATGCCGCCCTTCAGGGGTGGCGTGCGCATGGCGCCCGTCCAGCACACCGCGCCGGTCGTGAAGTTGATGAAGCCCAGGCAGTTGGGCCCCAGCAGCGTGATGCCGAGTTCACGCGCCGTGGCGACCATGCGCTCCTGCATCGTGCGGCCTTCGCTGCCGGTTTCCGCGAAGCCGCCGGCGAGCACCACGGCGTGGCGGATGCCCGCGGCGCCCAGGTCGCGCAGTGCGTCCTCCATCGCGGGGTTGGGCACCATGAGCAGCGCGACGTCGACGCTCTCGCCGATGTCGACTGCCGTCTTGAACGACTGCTGCCCATGCACGACGCCGCCGCTGCGGTTGACGAGATGGACCTTCCCCTCGAAGCCCAGCAGCTTCAGGTTGTCGAAGGCCATCTTCGACCACGTGGAGCGGTCGGTCGCGCCCACGAGCGCGACGGACCGCGGGTTGAAGAGGCGTGCGAGGCCTGTGTCCGGTGCCGCCATCGCGTTTATCCGAAGCGCGGCGTGAACACGTTGCGGCCGTCCACCTGCGTCACGGTGCCGGGCAGCCCGATGCCTTCGACCTGCTCCAGCTTCGCGAGCGTTGCCGCATCGGCGGGCGTGTTCGCGACGAAGCGCTCGCCCGTAGCAGCCAGGCGCCCGAACAGCACGCCGCTTTCGGGACCGTTCTTGCCGTGCAGCACGGCATAGGTCTCGATGGTCGCGTCACCCTGCGGTGCCTCGGTGAAGCGCACCTTGGTCTGCGCGTCGATCTCGCGCTGGATGGCGTCGGAATCCGCGCGCATGAAGGGCTTGTTCGGCCGCTCGGTGGAAAACAGACCGACCGCCTCCTTGGTGACGAGGCCGACGTTGGCCATGACGAGGCCATAGGCGCCGGGCTTCGCACGCACGCGCTGCACCATCTCGGCGATGGCGTGCGTCACGTAGTTGTTGCCCGGTCCGCCGAAGTACGGCAGGCCGCCCGTGACGGTGAGGCCGCGCTTGTCGTCGGGCGAGATGCCCAGCTCCTTGCAGGCGATCTGCACTACCGACGGGAAGCAGCTGTAGATGTCGAACACATCCACGTCGGCGATGGTCTTGCCCGCCTGCGCCAGAGCGGCGCGCGAGGTCAGGCGCATCGCGGGCGACTGGTCGAGGCGCTCGCGGTCGCTCACGAACCACGTGTTGTGCGCATGCGCTTCGCCGTGCAGGTACACGCGCTTGTCCTGCGGGATGCCGAGCTCGTCGGCACGCGCTTCGGACACCACGATGAACGCGGCCGACTGGTCGACGAAGACGCTGGCCGTCATGAGCTTGGTGTACGGGAAGCCCACGAAGGGGTTCTCCGCGTTCACCTCGGCGATCTGCTCGGCGCTGTACCCCTTGCGGCGCGTGGCGAGCGGGTTGTCCCTGGCCACGGCGGCGAAGCGTGCAAAGAGCTTGGCGCTGGCTTCGCGGTACTGGTCGACCGTCTGCCCCGCGGCGTGGCGCAGGGCCTGCCCGATGAGCGCGTACATTGCGATGGCCGAGCGCATGCCGTGCTTCTCTTCGGCCTTGGTGTACATGTCCTCAGGGCGTGTGGACCGGAACGATCTCACGCCCGTGAGCTGGTTGGGCGTGGTGGGGGCGTCCTCGCCCCACTGCAGCTGCAGACCAGCGCGCTTGGCCGCGAGCTCGGTGCGCAGCGCCTCGCCGCCCACGACCAGCGCCGCCTGCGACTCTCCCTGCGCGATGCGTTCGCACGCGCGCGCGAGCATCACCAGCGAATCGCCGCCTTGCGGGGGACACACGAGGTCCGTGGCGTTCGCCGCGCCCACGCGCTGCGCGATGGACCACGGCGCATTCGCGAGCTTGCCGAAGGGCGATGCGAAACGCGGCAGCGTGTCGGCAAACAGGCGGATCACCGTGACGGAGTCCAGCCCGCGCAGCAGTGCGGCGCCCTGGTCCTGCGCGCCACTGTCCGCCGCGGCGAGCTTGACCGCGTCGTGCATCAGCTGCAGCGGCGAACGGCCCTCTTCGGGCTTCGAAGTGGTGTCGGTGACCTGGCCGGTGCCGACGATGACGGGGATGCGTGTCTTGTCCATCTGTGCTTTCAGAGGTTGATCAAGGGAGAGATGCGCTCGGCGGTGTCGATGTACTCCTGCATCAGGTCCTGCATGACCTGGCGCACGGAGGTCTCTTCCTTCATGTTCCCGACGACCTGCCCGGCGGGGAACGAGCACAGGTCGTCGCGATGCGCCTTCTCGATGCGGATGCGCGCGCCGAGGTACAGGATGTTCTGCAGCGGCGGCTTCAGGTGCCTGGGCGCACCGGGCTGTTCCCACGCTTCCGAGGCCTTGCTGCGGATCATGCGAACGGTCTTCCCCGTCATCCACTTGCGCTGCACGGCGTCTTCGGACTTCGCCTTGAAAAGCACCTCTTTTTCCATGGGCGTGAGCTCGCTCTCGCGCGTGCCCAGCCAGATCGTTCCGGTCCACACGCCCTGCGCGCCGAGCGCAAAGGCTGCCGCGATCTGCCTGCCGCGGCTGATGCCGCCGGCGGCGAGCACCGGGATGTCGGGGCCGGCGACATCGACCACCTGCGGCACGAGCACCATGGTGGCGATCTGCCCCGTGTGGCCGCCGGCTTCGGTGCCCTGCGCGACGATGATGTCCACGCCCACCGCGCGCTGCGCCTTCGCGTGCTCGGCCTTTCCGCACAGCGAGCCGACGAGGATGCCGCGGCCGTGCAGCTCGTCGACCAGTTCCTTCGGCGGCGCACCCAGGGCGCTGACCACCAGCTTGACCTGCGGGTGGCGCAGCGCCACGTCGATCAGCCTGCGCGCGCCCAGCGGCGTGGTGTTGCGCCCGCGCCCGATCAGCTCGCGGCGCGCTTCGGCCGCGTCGTCGGCGGACAGCGGGGGCACGCCTTCCGCATCCAGCAGCTTGTCGACGAACTGCCTCTGCTCGGCGGGGATGAGGTCGATCACCTCCTCGGTCGATGCTTCGGCCTCGCGGTCGTAGACGACGGGAATGAGCACGTCCACGCCGTAGGGCCGGCCGCCCACGTGCTCGTCGATCCACTTGAGTTCGCGCTCGAGCTGTTCGGGCGAGTGCGTGACCGCGCCCAGCACGCCGAAGCCGCCGGCCTTGGTGACCTCGACCACGACGTCGCGGCAGTGCGTGAAGGCGAAGATGGGCACCTCGCAGCCGAGGCGCTCGCAGATGGGAGTCTTCAATTCGTCTCCTGGCTCTCTATGGTTGGGAAGTTCTTTTGGTTGACCAAATATGTGTTGCATGGATCATATATTCATCGATCACAAATCGCAAGCCTGCCCGTACACTGCCCCCATGCCCATCACAAACGTCAAGAAGATGCGCAGGTCCCCGGGCTTCCTCCTGCGCTGCGCGAACTAGTTCGCCGTGGCGATCGTGGCGGAGCACTTCACGCCGCTGAACCTCACGTCGATCCAGTTCGCCGCCCTCGTGGCGATCAACGATTCGCCCGGCCTGGACGCCACGCGCCTGGCCGCGCTGATCGACTACGACCGCCCCACGATGACGGGCGTGATCGACCGGCTCGAGGCCAAGGGCCTCGTGATGCGCGAGGTCGACCCGAACGACCGGCGCGCCCGCCTGCTCTTCCTGACACCGGAAGGTTTGCGCGTGCTGGAAGCCGCCGACCGCGCCGCGCACGAAAGCCGCGACGTGCTGCTGGGCCCCCTGCCGCCCGAAGAACGCAGGCAGTTCATGCAGCTGCTGGAAAAGCTGGTGGAGCTGCACACGAGCCGGCATTCGCCGAGCGTGCAGGCCGAGCTCACAGGGAAGTAGGAGAACACATTGACGATCCGCCAACGCATTTCGGACGCCGAATGGCAGGCCCGCCTCGACCTTGCCGCGTGCTACCGCCTGGTCGCGCGCTACGGCATGGCGGACCTGATCTACAACCACATCACCGTGCGCGTGCCGGGTGAGGCGGGCCACATCCTCATCAACCCCTTCGGCTACCTGTACGAGGAGATCACGGCGTCGTGCCTCTACAAGATCGACCTGGCGGGCAACGTGGTCGACAAGCCCGGGGACGTGCCGTACGAGGTGAACCAGGCCGGCTACGTGATCCACAGCGCGATCCATTCCGCGCGGCACGACATTGCCTGCGTGCTGCACACGCACACGCGCGCGGGCATGGCGGTCGCGACGATGGAGTGCGGCCTGATGCCCGCGACGCAGGGGGCGTTGCGCTTCCATGACCGCATCGCGTATCACGCGTTCGAGGGGCCGGCGGTCGACGAGGCCGAGCGCGAACGCCTCGTCGCAGACCTGGGCGACAAGGACGTGATGATCCTGCGCAACCACGGCCTGCTCACCTGCGGGCGCAGCGTGGCCGAGACGTTCCTGCTCATGCAGCGGCTGGAGACGGCCTGCAAGGTGCAGGTGGACTTCCTCGCGGCGAACACGCCGCTGCACATGCCGAGCCCCGAGGCTGTTGCGAAGACCGCGCGCATTCTCGCGCCGCCCACGGTGACGGACCGCAAGGGCAGCGAGGCGAGCCTGGGCAACTGGAACGGCCAGCGCGAATGGTCGGCGCTGCTGCGCCAGCTGGATCGCGACGATCCGTCGTGGCGCGAGTGACCGCCATGCGTGCGATGCGCGTCTGCGTCTTCGGGGCCGGCGCCGTCGGGGGGAACATCGCCGTGATGCTCGCGCGCGCCGGCGCCGACGTGAGCGTGCTCGTGCGCGGCGCCACGCTGCAGGCGGTGCGGGCGCGCGGGCTCGAACTGCACACGCCAGACGGCGTGGTGCGTGCGAACGTGCGCGCGAGCGACGACCCGCGCGAACTGGGCGAGCAGGATGCGGTGCTGGTCACCGTCAAGCAGACCGCGCTCACCGCGTCCGCGCCGGCCATCACCGCATTGCTCGGCAGGGACACGCCGGCCGTGTTCCTGCAGAACGGCATCCCGTGGTGGTACTTCCACGGGCAGGGGAATGCGGACGAAGGCAAGCGGATTCCCGAGCTCGACCCGGGGGACGTGTTGTGGAACACAGTCGGACCGCAGCGCGCGGTCGGCGGCGTCACGTCGAGCCCGTGCACGGTGGTCGAACCTGGCGTGGTGAAGCTCGCGGGGAAGAACGGCACGATGGTGTTCGGCGAACCCGATGGCTCGATGTCGCCGCGCCTCATGGCGATCGCCGAGTTGTTCAAGGCGGCGGGGCTGCCAGCGGAGGCGACCCCGCGCATCCGCGATGCGATCTGGCAGAAGCTCGCGCTCAATCTCGGCTCGGGCCCGCTCGCGGTGCTCGCCCCCGTCTCGCTCGCGGCGCTCTATGCCGAAGAGGCGTGCGTGCAGGCACGGTTTCGCATCCAGGACGAGGTGGAAGCGATCGCCGCCGCCATGGGTTGCCCCGTCACGGTGAGCCGGTCCATCGAGGCCACGCGGAAATTGCCGCACGTGCCCAGCATCGGGCAGGACGTCGCAGCGGGCCGCAAGCCGGAGCTGGAAGCGATGTTCCGCGCGCCGCTGGCGATGGCGCGCGAAAAGGGCGTGGCAACGCCGACGCTGGACTTGCTGGTGGCGCTGTGCACGCTCAAGTTGCGGGCGGCGGGGATGTATCCGTGAGCTGGCGGTGGGGCGCGCGCTTCGCGCTTCGACCCCACCCTACCCGTGCCGGGGGGGTGGATTGCCCGGCCCGCGGGTGGGTCACCCGTGGCTCAAACGGGTGCGGCGCTGTCACCCCGGGCTTGACCCGGGGTCGTGGGCCTGCGGGCGCACACGATCCCGGGTCAAGCCCGGGATGACGCGTTCCGGGGGAGGCGGGATGACGCGTTCCGGGGGAGGCGGGATGACGCGTTCCGGGGGGTCGGGATGACGCGTTCCGGGGTCGGACGGCGCGTTCCGGTCAGCCAGTCGCCTTCGCGATCGCGGCCGCCATCCTGTCGAACGCCTTGCCCGCGCTGGGCGCGTAGTTGATCATCGACAGGAAGCCGTGCACGAGTCCCTCGCCGCGCACGACTTCGGTGGCAACGCCCGCATCGTTCAGGCGCTTGCCGTAGGCCTCGCCTTCATCGCGCAGCGGATCGCGCCCCGCACTCACGATGATCCCGGGCGGCACCTTCGACAGGTCCTTCGCGTGCATCGGCGAGGCGTTCGGGTCCGATCGCTTGCCCGCGTCCGGCTGGTAGTGCCCCCAGAACCACGGCTATCCGGATTTCTGTGTTGAAGGAGGCTTCCGGTGATTGAGTGCCTCCGTGTGGAAACCGACGTTGCACAGCCCGCAAATGAGCTGCTGCCGGCGGGTGTTGCCGCGCACCAGAACGACCACGTTCGCCTTGTCGTCCTTGGTCCGTCCCAGCTCGCAGCCGCAGCTCTGGCACCGGTTGCCCTGTTCCCGCTTCAGGAGCTGCAACTGGGTGGGGTTGGCAGGGTAGACGGTCGCCAGCCGCCACGGCTCCAGCGGCCCCTTGCCGTACAGGAGACGGGCGCGCAGCACCTCGAAGGTGTACCCCCGGCCCTGCCGGTTGATGGTCTTGGCGACCCCGTTCAGCGCCTCGGTGTAGGCGTTGGTGATGGGGTGGTCGAAGTACGCCAGAATCTCCGTCCGCCAGTTCTTCATGGCGGTCGTGAGAGTCTTGAAGTCCGCCTTCAGGCTGGCTGGGATGGTCCCCGGGAAGGCGTCGAAGGCCGCCACGGCCTGCGCCTTGGGCAGGTCGTAGATGTTGTAGAACGCCTCTTTCAGCCCGTAGGCGGCGGCCAGCTCGGGCTCGTTGGCCAGCCACATGTCCAGATTGAACCGGCCCTTCTCGGCCAGCTTGGCGTACCGCATGTTCAGCATCGCCTTGGACTGGAGCCACAGGCGCCGCTCGCCAGCCTTGCGCTGCTTCTGGAGCCGGATGCGGACCCGCTCCATGCAGTAGTTCGCCATGCGGACGACGTGGAACTTGTCGATGACCACCGGTCGGCCAGGGAACATCTGGTGCGACACGTCCCGGTACGGCCGCCACATGTCGATGGCCACGCCCTTGACCCAGTGCCGGTCCTTGAACCGGTGCAGCCACCCCGCCAAGGTCGCCTTGTCCCGGTCCGGCAGCATGTCGAGGATGCGGCGCTCCCCGATGTCCGTCAGGACGCAGCGCATCTTCCCGTCGATTTGGGTCTCGTCGATGCCCAGCCAGTCTGGCATCTCCGGCCGGTGGCTGGCCTCCAGTTCGGCCATGTACTCCGCCCCCAGCGTCCGGACCGTCTTGTCGTCGCACCCCACGTTCTCCGCGATGCGGGTGAAGGTGTCCCGCAGGCTGTGGGCCTTGATGTAGGTGGCGCAGCGCTCCGTCATGCGCCGGCCCTCCAAGATGCCGCCCAGCGGCTGCAGGAAGGTCTCCTTGCAGGAGGTGCACCGGTATCGCTGGACCTTCGCCCGCAGCTTGGCCGGCTTCCCGCGCATCGGAATGTCGACGTAAGTAGTAGCTTTGGTGCCGTGCCGGTAGATGCAGTCGAGGGTGCCGCACTTTGGGCAGGCGGTAGGCATGGGCAGCGGGTACTCCGCCTCCAGCACGTCCGCCCCGTCCTCCTCGGTGCGACCCAGCACCGTCCAGCCCTTCAGGTCGAGGATGTCCGTCATCCCCGGATTGTCGTGTGGATGGGGTCACCGCTTGTCAATGGCGGCGAGGTACTTGGCTCGGGCGGCGTTGGCTCCCGCTGCGTAGTCGGTATCACCGTCACAGCGGTCGGAAGCGATGACAGCCCGGATGCGAGACAGCTCGCGCACCAGCATTTGCTGGGTGAAGGTGGCAATCCACACCGGCACATCGTTCTCCAAGACCGTGCCCTTGATGTACTTGGGGAAGGCGGGCTTCTGCCGGACGAGCTGCTCGGCAGCGCCCAACACGTCCTGCCAAGCCGGCAGCGCCGGCCTCTGGGGCGTGTCGATGCCCATTGGCGGGTCGCACACCTCCTCTTTGCCATGCTTCGCCATCGTCTGCCGGGCCAGTTTCCTTGCAGCGTCAATCTTGGCCAGCGCGCCCTCGTAATTCTCGTTCATAGCAGGAACCTCAGGATGAACCACGCGCAGTACAGGGCTGCGCAGATGAAGAAAAAGGCAGTCAATTCACTTCTCTCGGACCAAGACTTGAGCCGCCCGGAGAACCTCGCGTGCGAAGGTGCTGGGCAGGATATTCCCCGCCGCATCGAACGACCGACCCAAGCAGTCGGCCACATCTTGGTCCGTCAGCCGAGGCATCCGGTCATCGCATCCGTTCGCGCAGGAGCCCGTCTCGTTGCAGTAGTCTGCGTGCGGACATGGGCCGGTGGTCGCCTCGCCGTGATGCCACAGGAATGCGCAGTAGGCCGCCACATCCAGTGGGTCCCCTTTTGCAACGTGCTTCCGCAGTTCCTTGCGACACTCGCCCATCCAGTCGTCAGTCGCCCACCCGTCGGAGTAGCCGTACTTCTCCTCTGCGGCGGCGAGTTTTTCCTTCAGAGCTGCGGCGAACCGGTCCACAAGGGCGGCGGTCTTAGGATGCAGTTTCACTTGGTTTCCTTTCCACACGAAAATCCGACTCAGGAGGATACTGCATGGTCACCTGTTCCACAAGTTATTCCGGAGAGCCGGTTTTTCTTCTCTTCTTTCAAAAAGGCGGCAATTGCTGCCTTCAGCGCCTTTTCCTCGGTGTGCTCGCCCGCCAGCGCCGCGCAGCGCTGCACCAGGTAGTCGATTTCGGCATAGCCCAAAAGTACGGCCTGGCCGGTTTCCAGCGCTTCCTGGCCTTTGAGATCCTTGGCCTTGTCCACCAAACCGGCAGCACGCAAGCCCTCGACGCACAGCTGCGCCAGCGGCTCGGCCACGCCAGCAGCCATCAGCCTGTCCTTGATCAAGCGCGGGGTTTCGCGCGAGCGCACGGCCATGGGCACGTTCAGGTTCTTCAGCGCAAAGGCATCGTCGGCCACGCGCCAGTGGCGCTTTTGGCATTGCGAGGAAATGCGCGTGCGGATGGCGTTGCCGTAGGGCAGGCGCTTGGCCAGGCCGGCATCGTCACGGTTGAGCAAGGTGGCGCTGTAGTTGTGCAGGGTGTGGATTTGCAGAAAGCGGGGCAAGGTCATGAGGGCTCCGGTGAATGGCAAGAGAAAAAGGTGTCGGATTACTATTCAATTGATAGCTGTTTGCGCTTGATACACATGGGCTACAGGCTTTTTTCGCTCTTGGAAATCGTCAAAAAATAGGCTTTGGCGATGCCCAGGCGGATGGCGTCGGCCTCTTGCTGGGCGGTGCTGTCGGGCTTGCCTTCCTTGTGGATCAGCGGCCCCAGTTCGTACCAGTTGGGGCGCACGCCCTGGCTGGCCAACAGGCGCAGCAGACGCGGCAGCAGCTGGGTGAAGGCGTCGCCGCGTGCCGTGAGCAGCCGGGTAACGCGCGATTCGGCCACCTTGGCGCGCGCCAGTTGCGCGCCCAGGCGGGCGGCGCCGTCGTGCCCAGCCAGGGCGATGCCGTGGGCCACCAAGGCCCAGCGCTGCCAGGTGGCGGGGTGCCAGTTCTCCGGCTCCAGGCGGGTGTCCACCAGCGCGCGCGACAGCGCGGCGATGGCTTGCGAGCGCAGCGGCTGGTCGGGATCGAGGCGCGCCAGCGCCGCGCGCTCGCCGGTGCTGGCGCGCGCGATGGCAGCAGCCAGGGCGCCGTAGGGGTTGGACGCTACAGCAGCGTCAGTTGCTGCTGCATGGTTTGGGCCGCTGTTTGGGGTGCTGTCTTGGGCTGTGGTGTGGCTGTCAAACAAGGGACTTCTCCTGCAGTAGGGGTGGAGCGGGCGCTGCGCTGCTGGGCGTAGTGCGCCATCAGTTCGGGAAAGAGGGGCTTCTTGCCGCCGTGTAGTCCGCTGTCAAAGCGCGACAGGGCGGCGGCCTGCGCCTTGTAGCGCTGCATGGCGCTGCGCGGGCCGGCGTCAAAGGCCGCTTCAAGCACCGCCTGCGCGCGCTCGGCCAGGCCCAGCAGCCAGTGCAGGTAGACGGCTTCTTGCTGTTCGCCTTCGGCCTCGATGTGCGCCGTCAGGTCGTCGAAAAAGCGGCTGTCTTCCTGTTGCTCAAAGGGTTGGGCGAAGCGGCTGGCGCGGTTGCTGATGGCGTCATTACCACCGTCGTTCTCGCCATTGGCAAACAGCAGAGCCAGTGCCGTCCAGAGCAACTTGCGCATGGCTGCAATAGCTTCGATGCGCCGCTTGGCCATGCGTGCCAGCAGCGGGCGTTGATCGCCCGCAATGTAGCGACGCAGCTTGGGCGAGAGAGGCACGCGGCGTTCGTGGTAGCCCAAGGTTCTGCTCATGCCATCGGGTGCAATACCTTGACATATCAGCTCCAACGCGGTGTTCCCATCGTGGCCCACAAGGGTTTGCGCAGGCGCTGGCTCGTATTGACCGTCCAAAGTAAGCAACTTCGTGACCAGTTCATACCGAAACCCTTGCTTGGGGACGGCCATGATTTTTTCGCCTTCTTTATCAATGGGCGTCCATAGGTCGCCAGTCCGGCCTTTGCGGGCTTCGCCTTCTTCAATTCGAGACACCGGTGTTTTGGTAGTGCGCGCACAAATGCCTGTTTCAAGCATCTCAAGTCGCACTCGTCTGCACACCTCGATATAAAAAGGATCCAGCGTCCGAAAGCCTATGGAAGCCGAGTCATCCCAGGCTGGCAGCCAAAGCAGAGCCAAACCGCCTTGCAGTGGAAATTCATAGTCCTTTGCAAGGGTTTCACGGAATTTTTGCAATGTGCTGAGGTCGACTTTCCAGCGTTGTCCCCATGCACTGTTTTTTTGCATCACGCCGATACCCGGCCTGCTGCCAGCGCCGCTATTCATCCGAGAAATGCCCTTGTAGGACCCACTATTGCTTCCTGCCTGAGTCTGTAGACTGACCAGCGCAAAAAGCCAGTCATCGGGGCCCGCTTGCCTGGCCCGCGCCCGTTTTAAATCATGGTTCTTGGAGGTGCCAATCATGTCCAAGCGATCTGGTGAATGGACTTCAGCATCCCAATCATCAATCCCATGCAGCACCGGCGCCTGCAGCAATGCCGGCCGTTCGGGCGCTGCCACCAGGCACCAGGCGGCGCCATCGGCATCGTCGGGCGTGAGCGCCAGCAGCGCCGCGCGCCAGTCGGCGTCTGAAGTCCAGGGCTCGTTTTGGCCCGCATGGTGCAGGGCGATGGCCGCCAGCTGCACCAAAAAGGCGTGCCAAGGGTGGCGCTGGTGCGGGCGCAGCCGGGGAAAGTCGCGCACACCGTTGGCAGCCAGCGCGGCCAGCAGCTCGGGCAAGCTGCCATGCTGCACGGTTGCGTGCGTATCGCGCCAGCAGATCAAGGGCTCGTCCAAGAAACTCAAGCTCGGCTCGATCGCAACACCCGAAGACGGCATAGACATCTCCTCTCTTCATGTAATTTTTGCAACTTAACACGGATTTTTGTTTCATCCAGGCTTCTGCTATCTTGTACCGACCTGTCGGCAATCGCTACCCGGCAGCGACAATGCGGGCACGCGTGTCGTAGATGAAAGGATGTCCATGCGCCCCTCTGCTGCACTCCAGTTCAAGCGCGCCCTGGTGCGCGAGGCGACCGATCGCTACCGCACGGCGAATCCGCGTGTCTTTGGGTCGGTGCTGCAGGGCAATGACCGCGATGGCAGCGACCTTGATTTGCTGGTGGATGCCTTGCCCGGCGCCACGCTGTTCGATTTGGGAGGCTTGCAGGACGAATTGCAAACCCTGCTCGGCGTGCCCGTCGATGTGCTGACCCCGGCGGATTTGCCAGCCCGATTTCGCGCCCAGGTGCTGGCGCAGGCGCAGCCGGTATGAACGAAAACCGGCTCCCGGACTATCTGGAGCACATGCAGCAGGCCGCCTTGGACGCCTGCGCTTTTGTCGAGGGAATGGCACAGGACGACTTCCGCGCCGACAAGCGTACCCAGCAGGCCGTCATCATGAGCCTCATCATCCTGGGCGAGGCCGCCACCAAGGTGATGGGCAACTACCCCGGCTTTGTACAGGCCCACCCACAGGTGCCGTGGCGCCACATGCGCGGCATGCGCAACCGCATTGCCCATGGGTATTTCGACATCAACCTGGATCTGGTGTGGGACACCGTGCAGACGGCCTTGCCCGAGCTGCTGGCGCTTTGGCCTGCCCTGCGCCAGCAGGCGGACAAGCCCGATCAGTCTTGAGCCTTGGCGATGGCCGCCAAGCCAAAGCGGTCGTAGCGATAGCGCCGACCACCCAAGGTGAACGTGAAGCCGGTCTGCTGCGGTAGCGCTTCCACTTGGTCTGGCTGCGCATCGGCCGGCAATTCATGAGCCAGCATGTGGTGGCGCAGCGCCAGCTGCTGCACCGGCAGGCCAAAGGGGCCGTTGGGCGCGGGGTCGAACACTATCAGCCGGTCGGCGGCGCCCAGGCGGGTGCCGATGGTCACATCGTCCGGGAAATACTGCTCACCAAATTCGCGCTCGAAGTCCAGGGTGTGCAGGCTGGCGGTGGTCTTGCTGGCCGCCAGCGTGCCCTCGTAGTCCTGGCCGAATTTCACCCAGTCGGCCCCCATGTCTTGGGCAATGGCATCCAGCGCCTCGCCGTGCGTGGCTTGCTCCACCAAGGCGCGGTTGTCGGCCGGGATGCTGCGCGTGGCGGCAGCGTCCACCAGGCGGCGCGTGGCTTCGAGCCCGCGCAGGTCGGGGTAGACCCCGCCCATGGGCTGGCCCTTGATACGTATCGGCCCCAGGCCGTGGCTTTGGCGCTGCAGCAGGGGGCGCAGGTCGTGCTGCTCGGGTGTGAGCACCCAGGCGCGCGCCTG
>Ga0208825_1001940_pt1 | contig 14534 bp, 9 predicted proteins | sample AD_UKC113_MetaG_FD_184450 | JGI IMG/M metagenome (GOLD analysis project Ga0208825, IMG submission 184450) | Active sludge microbial communities of municipal wastewater-treating anaerobic digesters from Hong Kong - AD_UKC113_MetaG (SPAdes)... | ecosystem: Engineered > Bioreactor > Anaerobic >...
TATTTAAAATTAATTTCTTCTATTATTTTCCTTTCCTCTCTGTCAATCCGATAAGTCATCTGTAAGATTTCCAATAATTAAGTCAGGCCATGCAAGTCTCAGATACAATTTCAAAAACTCTAAATCATTTCTGGGATTATAGTAATCATGGATAATATCTATAGAGTCCCTTATCCATGGCGTTCAAAAATATATCAAAACCAACCTTTCTTATAGCATATGAAGGCTTGCAAAAACTGCTATTATTTACCGATATGCTGCGAACCAGGTAACAATTGTATTTCTTTTGTCAATATAAAATTCAATAGTACCCTTAGGACAGTTTCCTATGGAACGAGAAAATACAAAAAGATCATAATTTCTGTCAATCATGGTTATGTTTTGGATTTCAGAGATCTGTGGGTTGTTGCGATTTATTAAAACCATAAAGCATTCCTTCAATAATAAATTTATAAAGGTAAAGAATGCAAATTATCTTATAAAATTAACAGATTTTCAGTCTGAAGAGTAGCGGGGAATCGATTCGAACGACTGACCTCCTGGGTGTTTTTGCACTTCTATCTGGATTCCAGAGATTTCATTCGAATCTGTGGGCGTCTTGAAATTCCATGACCTCTATTGCTGCCTGGACAAGTGTCACAAAATACATGTTGTTCAAATCCAGATTGTAGTCATGGACGATCTTGTTAATTCGGTATTTCACCGTTTTCGGATGTAAAAATAATTGTTCGGCCGTTAATGTGAAGTTCCTGTTGTTTTTCATATATGAGACCAATGTGGTGAACAATTCCGGGGATTCGATCTTAATATGGATCAATTCTTCGGGGACGATTTCATTGATCCGGGCAGCATCTTTCCCAAGGAAGAGTTTGAACAACCCCAAATTGCGGTATTCCATAACAGTGTCACTGGCATAGTTTTGAGCAAGAAAATCTGCTACGGCCATCGATTGTGATCCAGCGGACGCGATTTCTTTCACTGGAAAAAAATCGCTGATACCACCGAAATAATGAATAGTTCCGGCAAATTTTTCCCCTGCGATTTTCCTGCCCAGTGTATTTTTGATTTTATTTGTATCAAATGAAACCCGCTCATCCTTCTGGTATGACAGGATATATTGATCATAACGAGGGGTAACATAGTACACCATTTGCTCCCTAAATCGATTGAGTTCCAGCCGAAATTGATTCTTCACATCATAAAGTGAAATTTCGTCTTCTTTGTTGCTGTTGGTATAAATGATTGTTAATACTTGGCACATTCCGTTGGGAGCAATACCCAGGTTAGCACATATCGCTTCGAATTCCGCCGGATCGGTGATCATTCCACGAAGCAGATCGTTGACAAGGGTGTTCTTGTTCAACAGCAATTTCTGCTTGCCTGAAAATTCTCGCAATTGGTTTAGCTGTAGACAACGGATGAGGTTTTCAATTACGACAATATCATTTTCATCTACTTTGTGTTCTTTTGTTTCATGGATCGCCAGTGTCTCAATTGAATCTTCACTCGATGAGAACTCAACCAACACTACGCTGGGGGAGGTGTTCGCTGATGCTCGTCCAGCCTGGCATTGGTAGTGTTTGTATCCAAAGGTCATATATTCGGAATGGAAAAACTCCAAATTATCCCCGACAACAAGGTTTAGATATTGTTCGTTGGTAGTTATCGCTTTCCGTTTGTCTTTACCTTTCAATGTCAGATCAAATCCCAAAAAAGTCTTAAACCGATTAAGAATTTCTCGATTGTTCAACATTTCCAAAGTCATTTCTGAGCTGATCTTGCTGACTTTGTAATAGAGGGCTAACTGCTTTTCCCGATTTCCCAGAATTATAGAAAGAACTTCAACAATGATGTCTTCGTATTTCGCATCGCCTCCTATTCGGATGAGCGGAATTTCGTAGGAACAGCAGAACTCCTTAAAATCATTTGGTATTTCATTGATCAGGCGATCAACCTTAATAATCAAACAAGGGATTGACAATTGTTTCAGTTTCTCAAAAAATATTTGCATTTCTGAGCGAGTATGCGAATGAAGAGCAAAGTAGCTGGATAAGATAACCATTCCAGGTTTGGCCCATTTCTCGATATCTGTCGCTTCCAAAATATTGATTCCGGTGACAGGAGCATTGAGGTCGGTGGGCTGAATAATTATCTCAGCATTTTCAAGACTTTTGCATTGGAGCAAATCTTTCATTTTCACAGCATCACCTGTAGTTGTTTTATCCATTATGGATAAAAAATGCTCCCAGGGTTTTCCAATTTTGCAAATGACGGAAAGAATGAACCCTGATATTCTCATTATAGTATGGACGCAAAATGTACCAATCAATAACGTGACAAATAACCTGGCATCTTTTGGCTTTATAAAGTGGTAATGTCTAAATTGTCATGGAAAGAATAGAGGAGACTACGTGACCAAATATTACAAAAACGGAAAGGAAAAGAATCATGCTAAAGACAATCATTAAGAGGAACAACTACCAAGATTCAATTAATCTAATGCTCCTCACAAACGAGATCAATCTTATTAAGGGTATCAAGCAATGTTCCATCATGATGGGAACAGATGCAAATAAGGATATTCTTAAAAATACTGGACTCTTAACCGAGGAAGGCAGTTCGGCATCGCCTTCGGATATGGTCATTGTTTTGGAAACTGAAGATGAGAGTGTTGTACCAACTGTACTTGTGAAGATCGATCAATTCTTATCTGATCTCTCAGTTAAAAAAGAGTTGAGCAAGGGTGCCGAAGCCAGTAGTTTGGAAGAAGCTCTGGAATTGCTACCAGATGCAAACGTAGCACTTTTCTCCATTCCCGGTGAATATGCAGCTGATGTTATTGAACAAGCTCTTGATAAAAATTTGAACATTTTTTCCTTTACAGACAATGTTTCTCTGGATGATGAAGTCCGTTTGAAGAAAATTGCCCACGATAAAGGATTATTGCTAATGGGGCCTGACTGTGGTACCGGTATACTTTCAGGCATTCCATTTGCCTTTGCCAATGTGGTTAGAACCGGGAATATCGGCATTGTAGGCGCTTCTGGAACAGGTATTCAAGAAGTATCCACTTTGATCGACCGCATGGGCGGCGGCGTTGTGCATGCGATAGGTACTGGTGGCCGTGATCTAAGTGATGCAGTACAGGCAGTCACTGCTAAAGACGCGCTGATCGCCCTGGAAAACTATTCCCCTGCTGACGTACTGGTTTTGATCTCTAAACCTCCTGCCAAAACTGTGCGGGACGAAATTGTTAATCTGTTGCAGAACCTGTCCAAACCTGTGGTGGCGATCTTCCTGGGAGAATGTCCTGATCGCCACATAAACAATGTTTACCTCGCCCACACACTGGAGGAAACAGCACGTATTGCGGTTGACTTGGCGAATGGCGTGCCGGTCAAGAACAATTACCTCGAAAACCTGGAAAATTCCGTTTCTGAGAAACTTCCTGAGAGCGCTACTGTAAAAGGTCTTTATTCGGGTGGCACACTGGGCAGCGAAGCAGCCATGCTCATTGCCGAATCTCTGGGACTTGGAAAACTGATCCATAAGGAAGGGTATTTGTTGGATGAGCAAGGTTACCAGGTGATCGATTATGGCGATGATAAATACACTCAAGGCCGTCCGCACCCTATGATCGATCCACAGACCCGTATTGAAGCGATCAAAAAATTCGGTGCAGACAAAAATACAGGAATTATTTTACTCGATATTGTGCTCGGTTATGGTTCACATCCAGACATGGCTGGAGCACTAGCGCCTACAATCAAAGAAACCCTGGAAAAAGCGAATGCCGAAGGTCGCCGACTATTTTTCATCGCCACCGTCTGCGGTACTCGACAGGATCCTCAAAATTACGACCAATCGGTAGCTACCCTTAAGGCTGCTGGTGTTTTGGTTGAAAGTAGTAATGCCAAGGCAGTTCGCCTAGCTCTTCAACTAAAAGGCAAAACCTTCCATGAAGTAGAGAAAAGCGTTGTCAAACAAGCTTTCCAAAAAGTAGCCTTACCTAAACCGCAAGAAAAGGTAATGGAACTCTTGAACTCCAAACCGCGCGTAATCAATATCGGCCTTGAGTCATTTAATGAATCTATCCGAAAATTTGGCGGCAAATCTATCCAATACAACTGGAAACCGGCCGCTGGTGGCAACAAGAAATTGATCCATATACTGAATAAAATCGCAAAAATTGAGGCGGTACAAAAGGGTAATGAGCAGGTTATTGAACGAATGAGAGAATCACAGCCATTCCTCGTGGATGTTGTCCCTGCAAAATCTGTCATTCCGGTTTTGAATACCCGTACTCTTCTTCATGCTGGACCCCCGATCCAGTATTCTGAAATGACCGGACCGATGCAGGGTTCTTGTATAGGCGCGATCTTGTTTGAAGGTTGGGCTGAAAACGAAGAAATCGCGCGGAAGATGCTTGAAGCTGGTGAAATAAACTTTGTGCCCTGCCATCATGTCAATGCTGTTGGACCGATGGGTGGTATCACTTCAGGTGGTATGGCAGTTCTGGTTGTCAAGAATAAGGTAGATGGAACGGTTGCTTACTGCACCATGAACGAAGGGATTGGTAAGGTACTCCGCTTTGGGGCTTATAACGATGAGGTTGTCAATCGCCTCCACTGGATGGCAGATGTTTTAGGTCCGACCATTGCTAAGGCTGTGAAGAGCACCCCTGACGGTATAAATCTTAACGTTGTGATTTCTAAAGCGATCACAATGGGTGATGAATTCCATCAACGCAATATCGCTGCCTCCCTGGTGCTACTTAAGGAATTGGTTCCGTTGATCGAGGCGGTTGAAATGGATCAGAAAGATAAACAGGATGTGTTCCGCTTCCTAGCGAATACAGATCAATTCTTCTTGAATGTAATGATGGCAGTTGGAAAATCTATTGTTGATTATGCCCGTAAAGTCACGGAAGGAACTGTTGTCACAACGATGACCCGCAACGGGAAAGATTTTGGTATTCGTATCTCAGGTATGGGAGACGAGTGGTTCACTGCTCCTGTTGAAATGCCGCATGGCTTGTACTTTACAGGATATACCGAGAAGGATGCAAGTCCTGATATCGGCGATAGTGCTATTACTGAAACAGTAGGCGTAGGTGCCATGGTCACGGTGGCTGCTCCCGCAGTAACTCGCTTTGTTGGATCTGGTGGCGGTTATGATGATGCCCTCAAGATCACTGAACAAATGAACCGGGTGTGCCTGTCAAACAATGCTAACTGGAGCATTCCCAACTGGAACTTTAAGGGTGCTCCACTGGGTATTGATGCTGCCAAGGTGGTTGCTACTGGTATCACCCCTATGATCAACACAGGCATTGCTCACAAACAGGCGGGAATTGGTCAGATTGGCGCTGGCACTGCCCGTGCACCTCTGGCTTGCTTTGAAAAAGCCATCCTCGCTTATGCGAAGAAATTAGGAATCGAAACTGAATGACGATTAGCGTTTCATCTGGGGTAATGAGTTCCTTATTGCCCCAGATTTTCTCCCGATCACGGAATGGAACCGTTCACAGTCTCTTTGAACAGAGTTTTAACATCAAATTCGAAGAGGATTTAGTCAATGTTAATCGTGAGGGGAATCAGCTTTCAAGTTTTGGAATTAACATCCCTGAAAGTAATATCAAGGCAATACTTTCCACAGTATCAATTGGAGATTTGGTAAAGGTAAGCGAAACCAAAATGATGATCTATTCAAAGGCCGGCACAATATTCGAGCTCGAGACTGATAAGTTTAGCATTTTTGACACATCCCTACGGTCAGTGGATGCTACGCCTAATCGTCTGTCACTCATTTATCAGGTTCTTCTACAATCTAGTATTGAGGCAAATTTCGGTTTACGTTTTACCCAAAAGGACCAAGAAAATCTCACAGCCCTCCTTAGAGAGAAACCTAGTTCCAAATCTTTTTTACAGGCTTCACAACATTTTGTTGGAAGAGGGATGGGATTGACACCCAGCGGTGATGATATTCTCATGGGTTTCATCTTCATGCAAAAACTTTTATCGTATGAATCAGGCATGACATCATCATTTGTCGATTTTATCTCGCAGAAAACGACCGCTATTAGCGTGGCTTATTTGAAGAATCTTTTCAACGGCTACATCAGTGAATACTTTGTAGCTTTTGAGAAGGCAGTGGTCGAGGAGGACTACATCAGTTTACAGACAACTGTGGGAACGATCAAGGCAATTGGCCATACATCAGGATGTGATACATTACTGGGTATGAGCCTCGGTATCAGCAAAATTGAAGGGAAAACTGAAGACTCCTTCATTTGGAAAGCAATTCAATATCAAAGTTTTTAACAATAAATTAACGGAGGCTAAGAATGTCAGTTTCACAGCAACAAAACAAAAAGAAAGTGGGAATGACCACTTGGATCATGATCGGCGTGGTGCTTGGCGCACTCTATGGTCTGTTGGTTCCTGCCAACCCATTAATCACCAATATTTTGAAAACCGTTGGTCAGATCTTCCTTCGCCTGATTCAGATGTCCATCATTTTGCTAGTGATGGGTCAGATCATTCAGGCCGTTGGTGGACTAAAGATGAACCAACTCGGGAAGATTGGATATAAAACCCTGATTATTTTCTTTGGCAGTTCTTTTCTTGCAGCAGTCTGGGCTGTGCTCTTCGGTTATGTAATGAAACCGGGTACGGGCGTAGACATGTCTGCTATTCAGGCTACAACCACAGTTGAGGCGACAAAAGTCACTATCTGGGACACTTTGTTGAACTTCATTCCGTCCAATGCGATCAAAGCTATGGCCGATGGCAATACAATGCAAGCCCTTATATTCGCATTATTCTTTGGAATTAGTCTCAGCTTCTTGAATTCCAAGGAAGGCGGATTGAAACTTTATGATTTGGTTAAAGAATTCAACGCAGTCATCCTTCGCATCATTACCATGGTTATGAAAATCGCCCCTGTCGGTGTATTTGCCCTCATCGCATCTTCCATCGCTTCCTATGGTATCAAAGTGGTCATTCCACTGGCAAAGTATCTAGGTGTCTTTGCGATTATCGACTTTACCTTCCTGGCAATCTACATTTTGATCGTCTCCTTCACTACTAAGGTCCGTGTCGTCGATATCCTTCGAGGAATTAGCCGCATGTCCATGATGGCAATTGCCACTGGATCCTCCGCTGTTACTCTTCCGACAGCTATGCAGGATGTGGAGAACCGCCTGGGTGTTGGCAAGAAAGTCAGCCGCATTATGATGCCTCTAGGTGTTACCTTGAACAGCAATGGCGCTGCCATTCACATGGTCATTACCCTGATCACGATCTCCCAGATGTACGCCATTCCGTTCACCAGTAGTAACATCCTTTACATGGTCATCCTTTGCACCCTTGCTTCAGTTGCAAACGCCGTGGTCCCCGGTGCTGGTATTGTTTCATTGACGATCGTTGTTCCCCAAATGGGCCTTCCGCTAGAATCTATTGCTCTCTTCGCCGGTGTTGAGATTTTTGTTGGCATGCTGCGCACCATTCTGAATGTCGACGGTGACGCGTTGGCCGCCATGCTCGTAGCCAAGAGTGAAAATATGATCGATCTAGAGAAGATTGAGCGCTCCCGCTCCTTATCAGACGAAGAACTAGCCGAGCTAGCAGTAAGCGAACAGGAATAAAGTTTTTGTCCTAATAGACAGTGAATTAGTAATAAGATCCAAAACAAGAAATAAGTATTATGGTGTGGTTTTAAGGTACCTCTCTTTACGTGGAGAGAGGTACCGACACCCATAAAAAAAGTGAACGTGATCGATTTTTTATAGTCCATCAAATAGCACATTTAGTTCATTAAAAAAATGAGCAAAATAAAAGGAGCAGGTTCGATTATGAAGAAGAAATTCAAAATTAACATGACTGCTATAATCACGTTGTCCATGGTTTTGGGTGTAGCGTTCGGATTAATAGCCGGTAGAAATTTCCGCCCGATTGAAATGCTGGGTCAGCTTTTCTTAAGACTGATTCAAATGTCCATCATTCTTCTCGTAACCGGACAAATCATTGAAGCTGTCGGGGGTATTCGGCCGGCTGAAACTGGCAAAATCGGAGTTAAGACGGTAGTTATTTTTCTCCTCTCAACGCTCCTTGCATCAGTATTCGGTGTTGCTATGGCTCTGCTCTTTAAACCTGGGACTGGTGTTTTAATTTCAAACATTGACACTGGTACTCAGGTAACACAGGCACAATCAAATTCATTGGCAGATACATTGCTTGGGTTTTTCCCGACCAATATCATTCAAGCGATGGCGAATGGGGTGATTGTCCAAGTAATCGTATTCGCTATTTTCTTCGGATTTGGTTTGAGCGTTGTCAATAAAGATGGGAATTCTCAACTATATATCCTTATTGTTGAATTCAATAAAATTATCATGCGAATTATCAACATGGTAATGAAAACTGCCCCTGTTGGCGTTTTTTGTCTAGTTGCATCATCCATCGGCAAATTTGGTATTAAAGTGATCATTCCTCTCGCTAGATATCTTGGCGTGTTTGCGTTAGCAACTGTAATATTTTTGATAATTTGGATCGTGATCGTTTCGCTATATACACAAGTAAAAATTAAAGATATCGTAAGTGGGGTAACGCGTATGTCGCTGGTAGCATTGGCAACGACCTCATCAGCGGTTACCTTGCCTATTGAAATGGAAGATGCAGAGAATAAACTTGGCGTGACAAAGGCTGTAAATAAAATTACTTTGCCATTGGGTGTGAGCCTGAACAGTAATGGTGCAGCGATGCACATTGCAATTACGATTTTGACGGTTGCTCAGCTTTATGGTGTTGAATTTGGTTTCAGCAATCTACTCTACATCGTCATTTTGGCTTGTTTTGCCTCAATGGCAAATGCAGTCGTGCCTGGCGCGGGCCTTGTGTCGCTTTCAATTGTTATTCCGCAGATGGGATTACCGATTGAGGCAATTGCCTTATTCGCAGGCGTGGAATGGTTTGTTGGAATGCTCCGTACTATCACAAATGTGGATGCAGACACCTTCACTGCTATGTTGGTAGCAAAAAGCGAGAACCTGCTGAATTATAATGTTTTCAAATAGGATTATCAACCGACGGTAACCAAGGTAGCTTAACTTTCCCCTTTTTCGACAATTGACTTTTATGCATAGATTGAAAAATTCAATTGTTTAACGAATGAGGTATCTGTTGTAAATTTCCATGGAAATTATTTAAGAAAGAAGTTCCGGATGAATTCTATTCCTGAAAAGGTTGAAATAAGGGACAGAAGATTTTCCGGCATTTAGGGAAATGCTCTTTTTAATCAGCATTTCCCTAATGCCGTTTTCCCTGTCAATTCTACAATTTGCTTCTGGATTTCCATTATTCGTTGCCCAAAATGGTCCGATTAAATCACAAATTCGGCTGTGATCTTTTGGCCATTTTCGATTTCAATCGTTATAATCATTCTGACATCTTTTGTCATGGGAAGTTCCTTTCTTGTTTTTTTTTACACAAAAATCTATTTTATTGGAACTTTCCCTTTTTTTGTCATTTTCCCTTGACTATAGAATTTTGAAACGCAGACAGGCGAAGCAAAACCTTAAAACTCTGTCTATAAATCAAGTAGAATAGAATTGCAATGTTTAATAATCTGCTTGAAATTTAGATGGACAGGAATAATGAAAGAATGAATCTAACACGAAAACAATGGCTTTCTCTGATTTTTATTGGGTTGACCGGACAACTTGCATGGATGATCGAGAATATGTATTTGAATTTGTTCATGTATCAAACCGCCTCAACCGATCCTCATTATATAGCGCTGATGGTTTCTGCCAGTGCGGTCGTCGCAACTTTAACAACGCTATTGATGGGAAATTTATCCGATCGATTCGGCAAACGGAAAGTTTTTATATCGGCGGGTTATATTTTATGGGGAATTTCAATTATTCTGTTTAGTTTTGTAAACCGAGAAAATATTCAGGCAATGTATCCGTTTGCCAACGCTTCTATTGTCGCCGCATATGGAATCGTTGTTCTGGATTGTATAATGACTTTTTTCGGTTCCACAGCCAATGACGCGGCATTTAACGCTTATGTCACGGATATTACTGTTCCGACCAATCGCGGCAAAGTTGAGTCCGTATTAGCCACTTTCCCCTTGATCGCTATGTTGATCGTATTTGGCTGCTTTGATCCGATCGTACAACAGGGTAACTGGAATCTTTTTTTCAGAATTGCCGGCGGGATTGTGTTGGTGGTGGGATTCCTTTCTCTGTTTTTTATTAAAGAAATGCCGATTGAAAAGAAACAGGGTAATTTTTTTGCGGAATTGTTCTATGGATTTACTCCCGCTTCTTTTCATGAGAATAAAAATTTATATATTATTATGATTGCATTTTGTATATTTGGAGCCGCTTTCCAAGTATTTTTTCCGTATTTGATTATTTACATTCAACAATTCTTATTTATAGAGAATTATGCATTGATTTTAGGAACGATTTTGATTATCGCTTCTTTGATCAGTATTTTAATGGGGCCGGTAATTGATAAATTCGGTAAAATGGAGGTCATTTATCCGGCGATTATCACAATGTTGATCGGTTTGGTCGGGTTATTTTTCTCGCGCCGTAACATTCCGGTGACTTTTTGGGGGATCATTATGATGTCGGGATATATGGTGATCAGCGCAACTCTTTCCGCGCTCATTCGAGATTTTACCCCGCCCGGGAAGGTAGGTGTTTTCCAAGGGGTTCGGATGATTTTCACCGTTATGCTGCCGATGGTGATCGGACCGTACATCGGAGCATGGCTTATCAAATCCAACGGAGGAATCTATGAAGAACTCGGGCAGATAAAGAATATTCCTACTCCGGATATCTTTCTTGTTTCTGCTTTTGTGTTGTGTTTTATCTTAATACCACTCTATTTCCTCGGGAAAAACCAACATGAAAACAAAATGGGGGAATAACCTAAATCCGGATGCCATCCTGAGCGAATACCCGCGGCCTCAGATGGTACGGGATCGTTATTTAATACTGAACGGTTTTTGGAATTACGCGATAACAGAATCTTCCGATCAACCGACTCAGTTTGACGGTGATATTCTTGTTCCGTTCTCTCCCGAATCGGAACTGAGCGGTGTCAATCGCATATTGACGAAAGATCAATATTTATGGTATCGAAGAGAAATCGTCCTTCCCGATGATTTTTTACTTGATCACTTGCTGCTGCATTTCGGAGCGGTTGATCAAAAAGCGACGGTATATCTTAACGGAATTGAAGTCGGTTCTCATTTAGGCGGATTTACACCTTTTTCAATCAATATCGCTGCAGCGTGGCAGAAAAATGACAGAAATATATTAACGGTAAAAGTACAAGACACTACAGATTTTTCATGGAATACTCGCGGGAAACAGCGTTGGAAGCCCGGTGGAATTTGGTACAGCTCGCAGTCCGGGATTTGGCAAACGGTATGGTTGGAAAGCGTCCCGTACGATTTCATTCAATCCATACAGATTACCCCCGATTTCGATGCCGCCTGTGTTAGGTTTTTCATTTGCTCCGAACGCAACTTACCTTGTTTCCTTGAAATCAGCGGGAGCGAATTCCGATTCTCATCGAACGAATCGGTGACTGTACCGATGCCGAATTTTATTCCCTGGACTCCCGATCAACCTTACTTATATTCGTTTACGGCTCAATTGGCCGATGATAAAGTCAACGGTTATTTCGGAATGAGAAAGTTTTCAGTCGGTTCGGATTCCAATGGAAAGAAACGATTTTTCTTGAATAATCAACCGATATTTTTATCCGGTTTATTGGATCAGGGATATTACAGCGATGGGTTGTTAACGGCTCCGTCGGATGAAGCAATGATTTATGATATCCAAACCGCAAAATCAATGGGATTCAATCTACTGAGAAAGCATGTAAAGATTGAGCCTTTGCGTTGGTATTACCATTGTGATCGCCTCGGTATGATTGTTTGGCAGGATATGCCTAACGGAGGGACAGCTTATAAGGATTGGTTAATTTCTGCTCCGGTAGTGATAAATTTCCGTATTAATGACCGTCATTATAAATGGTTGGGAAGGAAAGAAAAAGCGTCGCGGGAACAATATCTTGTCGAACTGGAGGAAATGATTCGGCATCTGTACAATGTCGTTTCAATCGGAATGTGGGTTCCTTTCAACGAAGGGTGGGGACAATTTGATGCTATTGAAGTGACAAAGCAGATACAAAAAACGGATCCTTCGCGAACAATCGATTCGGCCAGTGGCTGGTTTGATCAATTTACCGGAGATTTTTTAAGCAAACATGTTTACTTTAAGAAATATAGATATAAAAGAGATAAATTGAACAGAGCTGTTATTTTGTCGGAATTCGGCGGATATAGTTATCGTGTGGAAGGACATGTTTACAGTGAAAATAATTTCGGCTACAAACAGTTTAAAAGCGAAGAAGAATTTCAAAAAGCTTTTATTTCGCTCTATAAAAACGAGGTAATCCCATATAAAATGAAGGGATTGACTGCTGCGGTTTATACACAACTTTCCGATGTTGAAGATGAATTGAACGGATTATTAACTTATGATCGTGAGGTAATCAAGATTTCCCCCGAAATTGTTCGGGAAATCAATCAAAGATTATTATCCTAAATTTTTTATTTCCATAGAGAATATAAATTTAAAAAGTCGAATTAGAAAGAATGATTGTTTTAATCCATCGTTTTTGATTCAGCAATGATGATATTATCAGAATTCATTGCTAACAATTTCTTTGCGTGCTATAATGCAAAAATACATTTATAAGTCTGAAAGCGTTTGGAAAACCGGAGTATTCCGGAATCAATCTATCGGAGGAGCTATGAAAAAATTTTTTTCGTTGGTAATTCTGTTAATTGTCGTAATTTCGGCAGTCGGTTTTGCTCCTGTAACACAGGATGAAAATGTGGTTACATTTGGAGTATTTGAACCTCTGACCGGTGAAAATGGCGGGGGCGGATACCAGGAAGTTTTGGGAATTCGCTATGCCAATAAGGTTTATCCGACCGTTGAAGCCGGCGGAAAAACTTATACCATCAAGCTCTACGAGGTGGATAATAAGAGTGATAAAACCGAAGCCGTAACTGCCGCACAGAATATCGTCAGCAAAAATGTGAATGCGATTATCGGTTCTTATGGTTCGGGCGTATCTATTGCCGCAGGCGCGATTTTCGAGGAAGCTCAGATTCCGGCGATGGGAGCCTCTTGTACCAACCCGCAGGTGACTTATGGGAATGATTTCTATTTCCGAGTTGCTTTTCTTGATCCGTTCCAAGGGACAGTAATGGCCAATTACGCATTCCAGAACGGCGCAAAAACCGCGGCAGTGATTACTCAACTCGGCGATGATTATTCGTCCGGATTGGGAAAGTTCTTTGTTGACGCATTCAAAAAACTAGCTGGTGATGCCGCTATCGTCGCCGAGGAACAGTTCCAGACGAATCAGACGGATTTCAAAGCCATTCTCGGAAACATCAAGGCGAAGAATCCGGATGTCATTTTTGCTCCTTCTTCCATTGTGACTGCCCCGTTGATCATCAAACAAGCTCGTGAGATGGGTATTACGGCGAAAATTATGGCAGGAGATACCTGGGAAAATGCGACAATTATTGAAAATGCCGGTAAAGATGCGGAAGGCGTTGTTTTATCTACGTTCTTTGATGAAGCCGATCCGGCTACCGAAGAAGCAAAGAAATTTGTGGAAGGGTTTAAACCTTTCTTGGTAGAAAATAATCAACCGGACATTATTCCTGCGGTATCAGCTTTAGGTTATGACGCTTATCTGGCTCTTTATAAAGCTATAGAAGCTGCCGATTCAGTTGATCCAATAGCGATTCGAGATGCACTTGTCACTCTTGAATTTGACGGTGTGACCGGTCACATTAAATTTGACGAGAACGGGGATGCTGTCAAAAATATGGCGTTCATCAAAGTAATTCAGGATGGAACCTTCAAATTCTTGCAAACAGTGACCATTGCTGAATAAGCGAACCGCATGAAAAGAATGTCGAAGTTATTTCTTCACGTTATTTTCCTTGAACGAGGTTAATTCTGTTTTGTTGCTTCGGATGAAAGGTGCCTTAGGCACCTTTCATCTTTTCGGTCTGAATTAGATTTGTGATTTTTTGATCAAATATTTCAGCCCGTTTTCTGCTGTGAGATTTTACGGAAATAAAGGAGGGGCAACCTTCTATGAGTTTGACGACAATATTGCAACATAGCCTGACAGGAATTTCATTGGGCGGTGCATATGCACTGATTGCGGTGGGTTATACCATGGTTTATGGAATTCTGCGCCTGATCAATTTTGCTCATGGTGAAATTTTTATGATGGCAGGTTATTTCATGATTTTCTCTATGGCTTCATTTCCTTGGTATATTTCCATCCCGATTGTTTTAGCCGGGACGGCTTTATTGGGGGTTTCCATTGAAAAAGTAGCTTATAAACCGCTTCGGTCCGCACCGCGGATGTCCGTTATGATTTCTGCGATTGGCGTTTCATATCTTTTAC
>Ga0208825_1001942_pt1 | contig 14526 bp, 12 predicted proteins | sample AD_UKC113_MetaG_FD_184450 | JGI IMG/M metagenome (GOLD analysis project Ga0208825, IMG submission 184450) | Active sludge microbial communities of municipal wastewater-treating anaerobic digesters from Hong Kong - AD_UKC113_MetaG (SPAdes)... | ecosystem: Engineered > Bioreactor > Anaerobic >...
TGCTTTGCTTGCTAGTATTGGGCTTATCGTTGGTATAATAGAATGGCGTACCTATGCAACAAGGAAACGAGAACAGGAACTGCAATCTATTGTTAATGAAAAAACAAAGAGTTTACTTGATGAAGTCAAAGTTCGACAACAGGCCGAAGAAGAACTTCAGAAATCAAAAGCCCTCTACTTTGATTTGGTGGAAACTGCTCAGGATTTGATCTGGCAATGTGATAGAGATGGAAAATTTGTCTATCTAAATCCAGCATGGGAAAAAGTTCTAGGCTATCCTCTAAATGAGATGGTAGGAAAAAGATTTGTAGATTTCCAACCGGCACAATATAGGGAGAGAGATAAAAAAACTTATGATTGGGTGCTAGAGAAGAATATCGTTCATCAGTATGAAACAGTTTATAACCACAGAAATGGTTCATCGGTATATCTTGTTTTTAATTCAAAATATATAACCGACACATCGGGAGAAGTAATTGGATCGCGGGGTACAGCGTACGATGTAACGGAAAGGAAATTGGTCGAACAGCGACTAAGAGAAAGCGAAGAACGATATCGAAGCCTTGTGCATTTTATGCCTGTTGCAATTGTGATGTTGCGGGAAGAGAGAATATTTTTTGCAAACCCAGCAGCTTTTCAAATCTTTGGCGTATTGAGCGAAGTGGAACTCTGGGGTAAAAAGTTATACGAATTTTTTGACCAGCAATACCAAGAAACCATTCGACTTATATGCCAGAGGAATCCTGGCTACGCTCCATCGAATGTTATAGAAGCTCGAAGCACTCGTTCAGATGGAAAACAGGTATACGTCGAAGTAACAGCTATGCCAATGACAATTCAAGGGAATCCTACGATACAGGTGATTCTTCACGATGTTACTGACCGAAAGCAGTTAATGGAAGAATTAATGATATCCCAAAAATTGCAAGGTATTGGTACGCTGGCGGGTGGTATTGCGCACGATTTTAATAACATTTTGGGAATCATCATCGGTTATGCATCTCGCCTTGAAGCTAAACGGAATGACCCAAAAAAGCATCAAGAGTACATCAATGCAATAATGAAGGCATCAGAAAGAGGGGCTGCGTTAGTCCGCCAAATCTTGATTTATGCACGGAAGACTTCATTCGCAATGCAACAGATTCAAATACGAGATGTTGTCAATGAACTTTTTTCGATGCTTGCACAAACTTTCCCGAAAACCATACAGTTCCAAAACAAGGTGTCGGAAAATGTTCCTAAAATTATTGCTGATCAAACACAATTTCATCAGGCTTTGCTCAATTTATGCGTCAATGCACGAGATGCGATGCCAAATGGCGGAGTTATTACAATCGATGCAAAAGCTATAACGAAATCTGAATTACAAAACCGTTTTCCCGAAGTCAAAAATGACATGTACCTTTGTGTAAGTGTTGCCGATACAGGCGTTGGCATGGATGATGAAATTCGGAGACGAATTTTCGATCCATTTTTTTCAACAAAAGAAATTGGGCAAGGAACTGGATTAGGACTTTCTGTTGTCTACGGAATTATGAAAGCCCACCATGGATTTATCGACGTAGAAAGTTTGCCAGAAAAAGGCTCTACGTTTTTCCTATATTTTCCTATTGAAACTAATGACGTTCAACCGTTATAATATTACTTTCAATCTCATAATTTCAAGAAGGGAAAACAATGAACATGCTTTCGAATTCACTTGTGTTAATTACTGGAGCAAGTAGCGGCATTGGCTGTTCTTGTGCCTACAGGTTTGCTGAAGGCGGCGCTCGATTATTGTTGCTTGCTCGTCGCATCGAACGCTTAGAAACTCTTGCGCGTGAATTACGTGATCGTTATTCTACTGATGTTTACTATGAGCAACTCGACGTACGGAATGCAGTAAGCGTTGCAGAGTTCTTCGCTCGTCTTCCCGAGGAATGGCGCACGATCGATGTCCTTATCAATAATGCAGGACTTAGTCGTGGGCTAGATAAAATTTATGAGGGAAAAATCACTGACTGGGAGGAAATGATCGACACCAACATCAAAGGATTACTTTATGTTAGTCGTGTTGTTATCCCTGGAATGGTGGAACGAAAGAAAGGTACAATTATAAACATTGGTTCTATTGCCGGTCACGAAGTGTATCCGAATGGAAATGTTTACTGTGCGACAAAACATGCCGTCGATGCTATTACCAAGGGTATGCGAATGGATCTGGTGGATACGCCTCTTCGTGTTTGTACCGTTGATCCTGGAATGGTTGAGACAGAATTCAGTCAGGTGAGATTCCATGGAGATGAAGAACGCGCTCGGAAGGTGTATGAAAACATGACACCATTAAATCCCGATGATATTGCCGATGTTGTGTATTTTGTAGCTACGCGTCCGCCGCATGTTCAAATTGCAGAAGTTATTGTATTTCCAACGGATCAAGCATCATCGTGGCTTGTGCATAGGAAAGAACCTACCAACGGCAATACTCAATAAGTGAGCTTAGAAAACTTATAAAGCTTTACCCCAAATTATGGATTAGAAATTCGCAAGGACGGTTGCCTCAATACGCCTTATGGTTACTCGACAACCGAGTTGCTGATGGTGGCTGACGTTCTCGAAGCCAACATTTTGGTTCTCTCTTCTTTCGCCTATTTTATTATTTAGCTACATCTTACACTTCAATTGCTGTCTTTATTGCATAATCTGGGTTATTTCATAAGTTTGAATACAGCTCCTTGAAGTCCAGTTCCTTTTTGACATTTATAAAGTCGCCAGCGTCCAGTTTTTGTTTCTGGCTTCAGTACAGGAAGTTGCTCTAAAATTGCATGGAGATCGTCATTAGCATTGATGAGCGCGTAATCGAAGTATTCAAAATCTTCATAATGCGCCCACTCAGGAAACCATTCTAAGCCAGAAGTATATGTTGGTGTTGGCAATGGAAGCTTGGTACTTACGATGCCACTTTGATGAAGTGCGAAAGAAAAATTTAATTCGCCACCTCGCAGCGCCTGAGCATAGGCAAAGGTTTGCATAAATGGTCGTCCACAAAGTATTTGACTTTCTTGTACAAAATCGAGACCCAGAACACGAGCATTTGGCGATACTTTGTCCAATGCTTCTTGCAATCCTGAATTTTCCTCTTTCTCGAATAATTTCCATGAAAATGCAGTAACTACGGAAAGCATCACAATCATTAAGATTGCAAAAGCACTTTGATAAAGGAGAGAAATTTTTGGTTGTGGAAGCGATAGAAGAAGGAAAATCATTGCTACAGGATACCAACGTGATGCAAAATAAATTGTGTTTATATATTTTTCGGGAGCGAAATAAACAATGCAAAGAAGCAGCAGTCCGGTAACAAAAAGATCCCATTCGATTCCTACTTTTAAATTTCGTCGGTTCGTGTAAATCGCTAACAAAATCCATCCACATAGTACAATAAAGAGAATCCATTCGATTGGATTATGGAGTCCCCCGTAGAGAGAGTTAACAATCCATTGTGGTTGAAGCCTTTCTAACGGACTTACAAGCCAATGAGGAGCTGTATCAAAATGAAGCTGAGCGCGAGTGGATGAAAGAGATGGAAACCAGATAGCTGAAATTAGAAGTATCGGTGCAATTCCGGTGAGTTGTACCCAAAATGTTTTCAATGAGATTTTACGACGTACATCTACAATTGCAAGAGTTGCGATTGAAACTGCCAACCAAAGAGCATGAGCAAGGAATAAAACAACAGTGAGTAAAACAATGAGAAGGCTGTGTTTCCATGTCGCTTCCTTGCCAACGGGATGTACAACAAAAACATACCACAGAACGAAAAGTGGAAATCCAATGAGAAAGTTTATGAATCCCCAATAAAGATTTGCGTTGAAAACTAATGTTGCCGCTAATGTTGCACTGGCAAATGATCGCTGAGTTTTCCATGCTAACAAATATATCGCCAGGATCCAGGATAGAGCCAATCCCATCATCATCAATTTTCCTGTAAGGATTGGTGGAAAAATTAGCCAGAGTAACGCAAGGATCCAGTACACTAAAACATTTGCATTGAAAAAAGTAATTGTCAGTCCAGCAGGAGGTGAGTTTGAGAGTAAGTCGTAGAACAAGCGAATCTGAGCGAGATGTTGCGGTAAGTCAGTTGCAGGAACAAAAGTTACCATCAGGAAAGGAATGCATGCAAAGATTATTGTAATACTGAAAAGAATATGCCCAATGGTTCGTGGTGAAATCTCCTGCATCTGAGATTTTTGGGTCGTCAATATTTTTTCATGGTTTGGATTCATATATTCCTCACATTGTTGATGAGTGGTTAATCAAATCTACATAAAATTTCCATTTCATATAGGATTAACAGATAGTAAATTGTTAAAGGTCAATGCAGAATTGCCCGCATTTGCATTATAAGTAATTCTTGCACAGGCATTGTTCTTTGCGTATTTTAATAAACGTATGAAGACACAATTAGTTGGAATGACGGTTGATGAGCTGGTAAGCTTTGTCGAGGGCTTTGGCGAGAAGCGCTATCGGGCTTTGCAGATTTTTCGTTGGATCAATACCAAGTTAGCATCTAGTTTTAATGAAATGACGGATATTTCGGCATCGTTTCGTCAGACACTTGAGCAATGTGCAGAGCTAAGCTCGCTTCACGAAGTCAATCGCAGTCATTCGATTGATGGTACAACAAAATTTCTCTTTCAATTATTTGATGGCGCACGAATTGAAAGCGTGCTCATTCCTTCTTTCACAGAAACAGAAGATGGAGATGGTCGAATAACATTATGCGTTTCTACACAAGTAGGGTGTCCGCTTGCGTGTGCATTTTGTGCTACCGGCACAATGGGATTCACTCGAAATCTTACAACAAATGAAATTGTCGATCAGGTGCTCACAGTACAGCGGAGCAGTTCAACTCGCATATCGAACATTGTTTTTATGGGAATGGGCGAACCGATGTTGAATTTTGAGAATGTTCTCAAAGCAATTAGTATTTTAAATGATGAGAAAGGACTTGCAATCGGTGCGCGTCATATCACTATTTCCACTGCAGGATATGCAGATCAGATTCGCAGACTTGCAGATGAGTTCGATATTCCTGTGAAACTTGCCCTCTCGTTGCATACTCTCGACAATGAAAAGCGCACGCTTCTAATGCCAATTACAAAAAAATATCCAGTGCCAGAACTATTGAATGCGCTTGAATATTATTACAGAAAAACAAGGCGAAGACCTACGCTGGAGTACATTCTATTTCAAAATTTCAACGATACACAAGATGACATCAAGCGATTGATTTCGGTTGGGAAAAGAATTCCATGCAAGATCAATCTTATTCCATTCCATTCAATTGGATTTACAAAAGTGTCAGGATTTGGAGCAACGCTTCAGCCGGCATTGCAAGATCGCATAGAACAATTTGCTCAGGCATTACGGAATGGAAATCTTACCGTGATGGTTCGAAGTAGTTCGGGAGATGATATTCAAGCAGCGTGTGGACAATTAGCAGTGTTGACAAATAATAAGGAGAGATGCAATGAATAAATTGCGATGGCTTTACATGATAGCTCTATTTTTCTGTTCGAGTACGGTGTCTGCACAAGGCTTATTCCTCGAACGCGGTCAAAATGGATTTCAGACTGTCGCTGGTTTTTTTTCGAACAATATAAGTGATGGATTTCTTTTTTCTGGCGGATATAGCTATCGTGGAATGTTCGACGTAGGTTTTTCTTGGCAGGGAGGGAAAAGTGGAACGCCGTACCATAGCCTTTTTTCTCCACGAGTAACATATTATCCATTGAAAGAAAACGATACTCCGAATGCTCCATCAATTGCAATAAATATTATGTATAATCAATATACGATAACAGAGCGCACGGATGTACCAGTTCCAACGACTCAGCCTGTTGGATATACAATGGTTACGCTCACTAATGAAAATACGTATCGCTATGTAACACCATCGTGCGGAATCTCCCGCACAATTGGCGTATGGAAGAAATATACTTTTGAGCCATTCTCTGAAGTTGGTTTTGGTATTTCAAATAAGGATTGGAAATTTGTTTGGAAAATTGGGATGTCGGCATTCAAACAGATTCAGGCTCGGAGTCTTTTTGTTGTAACGCCAATGCTTCAGCGTGAACCAGATGCGACTACATTTGTTCTAACCGCTGGCATTATTTTTCAGTAACATTCTATAATCATTTAAATTAGAAAGGAATCATAAACGTGAAACTCATTCTCTTTGGGCCCCCAGGTGTTGGAAAAGGAACACAAGCAAAACTTCTTGTTGAGGAATTTAACTGTAAACACATTTCAACGGGCGACTTGCTCCGTGAAGCAGTAAAGAATAAAACTCCGCTTGGATTGAAAGCAAAAACATACATGGATGCAGGCAACTTAGTTCCAGATGAAGTTGTTATTGGATTGATTGAAGAAGTACTTGCAGCCGATGATACGCGAGAAAATTTCATTCTTGATGGATTTCCTCGAACAGTGCCACAAGCAGAAGCGCTTGATGAGCTATTTAAAAAATTAAACATCACTCTCGATTATGTTCTAAGTCTTGAAGTCGAAAATGATGAAATTGTGCGCCGCTTAAGTCAGCGTCGGTTATGCAGAAGTTGTGGACGTATTTACATTCTCAGTCAGATCGGGAATAATGTCAAATGTCCTGCGTGCGGCGGAGAAATTTATCAACGTGATGATGATAAACCAGAAGCGGTGCGCCGCCGTTTAGAAGTATATCAACAGCAGACGAAACCGCTGCTGGATTACTATCGCAAATCAGGAAAACTCGTTCCAATCAACGGAATGCATGAAATTGGCTATGTTCACAAACTGATTCTCGATCAGCTTTATAAAAACTATAAAGGTTGAAAGGTGAATACTTTAAGAGATTATACGCCGCGGCCGATGAGTGGCGATCCACCTTACGTCATAGCACACCGTGGCATATCGGCAAAAGCTCCTGAAAATACACTTGCAGCATTCCGAATGGCTGCACGCGCCGAAGGAATCGATATGATCGAGCTTGATGTGCGACTTACAAAAGACAATGAAGTGATCGTGCTTCACGATCGCACACTTCAGCGTACGACAACAGGAAATGGCGCAGCACGAAAATATACACTCAAAGAGATTCAAGAGTACGATGCAGGTTCTTGGTTCCATCCCTCTTTTTCGTCGGAAAGAGTCCCAACGCTTCGTCAGGTGCTGGAGGAGCTTGGCGATAAACTCTGGTTCAATATCGAAATCAAATCCGATCTATTCCATCGAGAATCACGGGAGTTCCTTGCTCAGCAAGTACTGATTGTTGTAAGGGATACATCGATGCTTCACCGGGTGTTGTTCTCTTCGTTCGACCATGCTCTTGTGGCAGCGATTAAACAAAAAGAGCCACGATCGTATACAGGTATTTTGTACAATCTTTATTCGGATTTTCTATTCTTTCCATCGACTTTGGTAAAACGAGTCAATGCAGATGCGTTGGTGTGTGCGCGTCATGAATTGCGGGATTGGATGTTGAATGATGTGCATAAGAATGGAATCGCAGTATACGTATATACGCTAGATTCCGAAAAGCATACCGAGCGACTTATGCAGCTGGGTGTCGATGGAATTATGTCGAATAGAGCGGATGATATTGTGCAAGTTGTCAAAGGCAATGCTGCGCTGAATAAATCTTGAAGCATCCCGAGGAGTTTTGTATATTGTAAAAGAGGGGTGGAAGTGTCAGTGGAAACAATTGGAGGGTAAGTTCTTCGAAGCCGTGAAAAAGAAATTTTTTCTTCCCATCTTCCTCGTTGTTCTAATTATTGGGTGCAGTAGCAACGATGATTCTGCAACAAAAACATTTCAGCTCTATGAACAAGCTCGTGCTTATGTAGAGGCTAAACAATATAGCAGCGCCTTTCCGATTCTTGAGCAAGTAAGCGCAGAATTCTTTCAGGCTGGGAAAACCAATTACGCAATAGAGGCACAAACAATTCTTTGCCAACTTGAATTTGAAGTTGGCAACTATCGTTCTGCACTTGACCGAGTAGAAAAAACAAAATCCATTGCTCATAAAGATGGAAACACAAATGCTGAAGTTCAGCTTAATATAATTGAAGGTGAAATATATCATTCACTGAGAGATGTGGCGCGAGCGTATCAAGCGTTTGAAAGCGCTCGTTCGCTGGCGGATGCATTCGGAAATACTAAAGCAGAACTCAATATGAGACTTCGCATTGTCGAACTTACGATGGAGTTTGGCAATTGGGAAATTCTCTTAGACGATCTGGAATCGATTATCTCGGATTCAAAGAATTCTGGCAATTCAGAAATTACGGTAAAAGGTCTCCTCACCCTTGGTAAATGGTACACAAAGAATCACAAATATGTTGAAGCTGGAAATTCATTGGCACAAGCAAATAAACTTGCAATTGAAATCAACAATCCGATGCTTGAAGCTTCTTGTTCAGAAGCTCTTGGAAATGTATATGGTGCAATGGGCAATAACGAGCTAGCTCGTAATCATTTTCAAAAAGCACTTGAAAAAATTCATGGCGATGAGAACAATCGCAAAGCGGAAGCGCTTCTTCAATTCCATGTCGCTCAATTCTTTGAATCGAAAGGATTTTTACAAGATGCGAAACAGCTCTATAGCGCTGCATGCGAAAATGCAAAAAAAGCTGGTGATCGGTTAAGTGAAAATTATCTTTCACTCTTTCTCCTTCAATCTACCTATGCATTATTTTCACCTGCTCAAAAAGAATCCAACAAAGCAAAGCTTCTTCAATCCTATGAGCAATTGGTAAATCGATTCCAGAGCTGTGGACATGGAACTGGTCAAGCATACATGCTTGATGCGATTGGAACGATCTATGAACGACAGGGGAATATCTCGAAAGCAAGTGAGTACTATCATCGTGCAGTAGATGTGGATTACAATACGTGGAGAGATTACTATTTACCGGAATGGCACGAGCCTTACCTCAAAGCTCTTGGCGTCGATGCAGATCATCAGCGTTGGTATGAGCACTATGCTCACTCGCTTATTCTGTTGAATAAACCTGAAGAAGCTGCAAGAGTTCTCGAACAAGCTGCTTTAAAGCAGTATGAAAAGGAATTCCAGTTGCTCACGATATCGGTTCGGAATCAGAATATAAAAAGCAACATCGAAAATTTGAGGTCCCAACTCTATCAACTTCAACTCTTGCAGTTTGAACGTGGCGCTCACCTTTCGACACAAACAAACTTTCAGCAGTACAATAATCAAGCTTTGCAGAGAACAATCGATAGCCTTCGTCAGGTTGTTACTTCTGCTTCGAGTAAGGTGCTGGAACAAAATCGTAATTTTGAATCTTTTGTTTTAGCGGATGTTCTCCCGCTTTCATCGTATCAACATGTAATTCCTCGTGGTGCAGTGGTGTTTCAGTACTGCTGTAGCGATTCTCGGTTGGATATTCTTGTTCTTTCACGTTCGTCCGTCTCGGTTCGAAGTGTTCCAATTCGTCGAGATTCGGTTTTAGCTTTGGTGAATACGTACTGCACATTGCTGCACGATCCCGCGGTGTATGCGGGAGAAGGCGGTGAAGCAAGTCTCCCAATCATGACTCGCTTTGCATTACTTTCAGCTCAACTGTATGATGTTTTAATCCGACCAGTCGAATCATTCATTGAGCAGGGTGTTGTGATTATTCCAGATCCAATGATGGAAAATCTTCCATTCCATGCACTCGAACGTCAGGAAAAAAAGACGGTGCAGTATTTTGTTGAAATTGCAAACGTTGATTATCTTCCGACGTTGGGTTCATTGTTGTACACAACAAAGCCGTCGCTTCACTTAAACACGGTTACCGCCTTTGGAAATCCAACTGGGAAAAATTGGTCTATCGATTATGAGTTGCGAGATATACGAAGTTTCTTCAATGGCGCAAAAGTATTTGTTGGACTCGATGCATCGTGGAATAATATCAAAACCACTCGTGCTGATATTATTCAATTAGCAACGGGATTTCAGCGTCCAACGCCGCAATATCCGCTTGGCGCACTTGTAGTTTCTGACGGGTTGACGGTAGAAGGTTATACGACGGTTGCATTCGAAAAACTTATGGAAATAGAAGCGAGTCCTGTTGTATTTCTCTCCAGTAATCGAGAGCAGTGGAGTGGAATCTCATCTTCCCATGCGATGCTTCTGCGTGTCAATGGAGTTTCGGAGGTATTCCTCAATAAGTGGTCGGCTGACCGTAAGGCGACAAAATTTTTTAGTGAGTTTTTCTATACCTATCTTTCACAAGGATTAGCGCCTGGCGATGCGTACAAACAAGCGCTTCTTAACCTCATACGAATTCGAGGAGTAAATCACCAGCGTTCTTGGGCTCAATTCTTTCACTATGGAATTGGATAAAGGGTGGAAAAAATAAAGAGTGCGTTCAAACGTTCTATGATATCATGACGTTCATATTTTCTTAAAGAGCAACATAGAAGAATTTCTAGACTTTTACTCAATATTCTAATAGGGTATTGTATTAGTCCTGAGGTCGGCTCGTTGAAAATAGGATTATTTAAATCCAGATGATGCAATGAAGATAGCAGTAGAAGTATGAGGTAAAGTAAAATAATAAAATAGGTGAAACAAGAAAGAACTAAAGTGGTGGCTTCGAGAACCTCAGCCACCGTCAGCAACTCAGCTGCCGAGTAGCTGTAAGGCGTATCGAGAAGCAATCTTTGCAAGTTGCTAATGCAGGACTTGGGTTAAATGATCTTTGTTTGTGAATAATGCTGCTCACGGACTTAAAGATTTATTATGGTATACAAATGGTCAAAGATCTATGGGATTGTAATTGCAAATTTAATAAGTAGAAATTTTTCGAAAAAGAAAGGAATTAATATAATGAATGATATAACAATAGTAATAGAGTATGTACTTTGGATTATCATAATTGGATTAACTCTTGTATTTTTTTCGTATTTCTCTAAGAAATATAAAAAGGTGGGTAGTCTGATGTTCTTTGTGTTATTTCCAACGTGGATAATTGTTGCTATTATAAAAGGCATCGAATATAAATATTTTGATCTTGCTTGTGAATCGTCTTTGGTATTGGATTTTTCAATGTTACTAGGGCGAACTTTACCATCTGTATTATTATTTGGAGGCACAACTTTTATAATTAAGTATTTGAGATTATGGAAAAAAAATAGAAAAAATGATAATGAGAAATAATTTTAATCTTTCATTGAAATATTCATAAGACTTTAAAGTTTATACTAATATTCTTTATTTCGAAAGGCTGTCGACTTTAAAGTAGAGCTACAAATAAAGAGTGCCATATGCGAATTAAATTTCATTGCAATGCATTAAACAATAGTGACTCTATTACTTTTGCTGTCTTGAATTATATTAGAGAATTACTGAGAACAAACTATTTCTAATGCATAATCTTGGTTTATAATGAGAAAGGGGAAACAGGACTCGATTATGATTGTCTTTCATTAGAGTTATATTGAATTATTGTTACATCAATTATAAATGCCGAACAGTAAGTACTTTTTCCCAATCAATAGTTGTTCAATGAATCAGGTGGATTATTCTTAATCAAAAATTACTTTGGAACTGACTTTTCCTAGTTTGTAGAAGGCGTTGGAGAATTATGGTTTTAGTCAATAAAATCGCTAAATTTGTACTATGGTACGGCAAGAAATTCAAAATATAATTCTTGATTGCTTAAAAGATTATAATCCTGAAGTAATTGGATTATTTGGTTCCTATGTTCGTGGAGAACTTAAAAATAACAGCGATATAGATATCCTTGTTCGTTTTCGAAATACCTGTTCACTGCTTCAGTTGTTACGTATCGAGAATGAATTATCTGATAGACTTGGAATAAAAGTAGATTTAGTAACGGAAGGTTCTTTAAAAAATAAGCGTGTTAAGGAAAATATTCTAAAAGATATTCAGGTTATTTATCATACATGAAAGATGATTTTGCATATATCGACCATATTCTTATATCGATAAAGAAAATCAAAGCATTTACCAAAGATTTTTCGAAATCAGATTTTGATACTAATGAAATGGTGCAAGATGCTGTTATTAGAAATATTGAAATCATTGGAGAAGCAACCAAGAAAATCTCTGAAGAGCTTAAATCTAAATACAAAGAAATACCGTGGAAAGAAATGTCAGGGATGAGGGATAAACTAATCCATGATTATATGGGAATTGATTGTGACGTTGTATGGAAAACCATAACAGATGATATTCCTTTAATTGAAAGCCTGATTAAAAAGATTGAGGAATGATCAAACTATTACATATATATAATTTTCCTTCCATTCTTAGTCGAGCAATAAATTAGACAGCTTATTCTTGGAAAAATTTTTTTGGAATAGATTTTTCCAGCTTCTAGTAATTAAATTCCTATTTATTTTTCACCTCAAATTGTTCTTCTCTCATTCAAGTTTTCATAACTTGAAGGCTTCCTTGACAAAGGGGGTATTTATGGTTAATTTTTAATATAAAGAATATGAGTAAATCAGAAAAAAAACAGGAAAAACTCAATGAACGTGAGCGAAGCATACTTCGTCACGTAGTTCATAACTATATCAAGACTGCAACGCCAGTCGGATCGCGCTATATTTCTAAACATTTCGAATCGTCGCTCAGTCCGGCATCGATTCGCAATGTGCTTGCAGACCTTGAAGAGGCTGGTTTTCTTTTTCATCCACACACCTCTGCTGGTCGCATCCCAACGGATCTTGGTTACCGTTTCTATATCAATTATTTAATGGAAATGGAACAAATTTCTGATGAAGAGGTAGAGCAGATTCAAAAACAGCTTGAGCAAGCGCACGATACCGAAGAATTGCTCCGCGAGACATCGAAACTTTTGGGACAAATTTCCCGTCAATTAAGCGTAGTAACTTCTCCCCAGTTAAGCAGCGGAATTTTTGATAAGATTGAACTTATATCGATTTCGAGTTCTAAAGTGCTCGTAGTTATTTCTGTGCGCTCGGGGATTGTACGAACAATTATGATGGAAGTTGGAAGTGAAATAGATCGAGGATATCTGGAGGATATTAGTAGAAAACTGAATGAACGATTATCAGGTTTGACGCTCAAGGAAATTCGAGATACTTTTTTTGACCGGGTGCGAGATTTGCAGCATGAATCAACAGGTTTAGTCCGGTTGTTTATTGATTCTGTCGATCAGCTGTTCGATGATACGAAAGAGAAAGAACGGCTCCACATCGGTGGAGCAAAAAACATTATCGATCAACCTGAATTTATAGATCCAAAGAACTTCCGGAGCGTCATTGAACTAATCGAGAACGAAGATATTATTGTTCATTTGCTCGAGAAGCACGATGAATATCAATATGGAGCTGTTGTTACTATCGGAGCTGAAAATGAAGAAGAAGGCGCTAAAGAATATAGCGTTATCACATCTACTTATGAAATAGATGGAGTAAAGGGGAGGGTTGGAATTATTGGTCCAACGCGTATGAATTACTCGAAAGTGATTCCATTGGTAGATTCGGTTGCTCAAATTATTGCGCGAATGCTTGGAAGTTAAGTTAAGATTGAAAAAGGAGTATATGAGCAAGATATGAATGAAGTAAATAACACAGTTAATGAAGCACAAAATTCTGAATCAACAACTCAAGTGCCTCAAGGAGAATTACCTGATGTCACTCCACCAACTGTGGAGATAGAAGAGCTTCAGAAGCAAGTTGAGATGTACAAGGACTTATTGCTTCGAAAAGCAGCGGAGTTCGAAAATTATAAACGGCGGAGCGAACAGGAAATGGCTTCGGTTATTAAATATGCAAATGAAGCATTATTGTTAGATTTATTACCAGTTGTCGATGATCTGGAGCGCTCATTGAAACATTGTAAAGAGAATGCAAATTTCGAAGCGCTCTTGAAAGGCGTGGAATTGATTTATCAGAAATTTGTTAAAGTGCTCGAGAATCGTGGTGTTAAAACGATTGAAACAGTCGGTAAAGAGTTTAATGTTGATTATCATGATGCACTAATGCAAGTGCCGCGGGACGATGTTCCCCCATTCACAGTAGTCGAAGAAGTGGAAAAAGGCTATATGTTAAATGATAAAGTACTTAGGCATGCGAAGGTAATTGTTTCGACCAGTCCATCTCAATCATCGGGCGACACGAGTCATAGGAAATCGGAGAATAACTAATTATGGCTAAACGTGATTTTTACGAAGTACTTGGTGTGCCTCGTACAGCAACTCAAGATGAGATCAAAAAAGCGTACCGTCAAATGGCATTAAAGTATCACCCTGATCGAAATCAAGGGAACAAAGAAGCAGAAGAAAAATTTAAGGAAGCAGCCGAAGCTTATGAAGTTCTCGGCGATCCTGAAAAGCGACAGCGGTATGATCAGCTTGGATATGATGGGCTGCGTGGAACAAATTATCGAGATTTTTCAGATATCAACGATATTTTTAGCGCCTTTAGTGATATTTTTTCAGGTGGATTCGGTGGCGGCTCAATCTTTGATGAAGTATTCGGATCAGGTCAGCGGAGTCGCCGCCAGAGTAC
>Ga0208825_1001945_pt1 | contig 14501 bp, 8 predicted proteins | sample AD_UKC113_MetaG_FD_184450 | JGI IMG/M metagenome (GOLD analysis project Ga0208825, IMG submission 184450) | Active sludge microbial communities of municipal wastewater-treating anaerobic digesters from Hong Kong - AD_UKC113_MetaG (SPAdes)... | ecosystem: Engineered > Bioreactor > Anaerobic >...
CTTCCGTCAGATTCAGTATTTAGTTCAAGAAAATGATTGGTCAAGATTTGGCGAGAATACAGAGATATAGGGGGAATTATGGATCAGGCAGCAGTACGCAGATGGGATGAAGGTTTAGATGGAATTCCAAGACGAATCGCTGAAACAGCAGATTCTCCGTTAAGAGTTCTGGCCGGCCCAGGTACGGGAAAATCTTATGCATTAATGCGCCGTGTTGCTCGTCTATTGCAAGAAGGGACGGTACCCAATCGAATCCTTGTCTGTACGTTTACTCGAACAGCAGCTCAGGATTTACGCAGAGATCTCGGAAATATCGGCATGCCTGAGGCCGAAGAGGTAATTGCAGGAACAATCCACTCTATTTGCTTCAGCATTTTATCCAGAAATCATGTATTACCCATTACAGGTCGAGTTCCTCGTCCACTGCTTAAGTATGAAGAGAGGTTCCTGATTGAAGATTTAAATCATCAAGAATTCGGTGGGGTGCGGGCAATAAGTGAGCGTTTATCGGCATTTAATTCCGCATGGGCACGAAGGCAGCATGAAGAACCAGGATGGCCAGTAGACCCACAAGACCGCATTTTCCAAGCTGAATTGCTTCAGTGGCTTCAATTCCATCAGGCTATGCTCATTGGAGAACTTGTTCCCGAGACATTACATTTTTTATTAAACAATCCCTTGGCTGAAGAACGAACCTTGTTTGATCATGTTCTTGTCGATGAATACCAGGACCTTAATCGTGCCGAACAGGATTTGGTTCAGTTACTGGCCGAGAATGGTACCCTGACAATTGTTGGGGACGAGGACCAATCGATTTATTCCTTCAAGTATGCTCACCCTGAAGGCATTGCCGAATTTGCCGAGAGACACCCTGAAACGCATGATGAATCTCTTGGTGATTGCCGACGATGCCCACAGTTGGTTGTGGAGATGGCTAACTCTTTGATCGTAAACAATCGCAACCGAACCGGACGAGCATTAAATCCATTGCTTGATAGACCCAGGGGAGATGTTTATCTGGTGCAATGGGATAACCTGAACCAAGAAGCAGATGGAATTGCTCGATTTATTGCTCATCATGTTCAGCGACAGAATGTGCGACCTGGTCAAATTCTCGTATTGGCTCCCAGGCAAAAATTAGGCAAGCCGATTTGTGATTCTCTTTTACAACTTGGAATTCCTTCCCAGAGTTTCTACCAGGATTCCAGTTTAGATGGCAATTCACACGACGAGCAAGAATCCGCATCTCAACGAGCTCTTTCTGTGTTAGCGCTGCTCGCTAATCCAGAGGACCGGGTTGCGTTGCGTTGTTATTGTGGGTATGGGCATCGCACTTTAAATTATGCTGGATGGAATGCCCTGCGTAATCATTGCCAGGCTTCGGGTGATTCACCCATGGTTGCTCTTGAAGCGCAATTTAATGGCGTCTTGCAGATCCCCCATTTGGATGGAATTGTCGAAAAATATCAATTGCTTAGAGAGCGATTAGGTTTATTAGCCACCTTGCAAGGACAGGAATTGGTTGATTCGCTTTTCCCACCCGATCAGGCCTGGACGGAGTTGTTCCGTAACATTGCAGCAACGAAACAACCTGAGGATCTGGTGCCTGCAAAGTTATTTGAAAGCATCCGCACGAATTTAACGCAGCCTGAATTACCAACGGACGTTGATTTTGTGCGGGTAATGAGCCTGTATAAATCAAAAGGTTTGACCGCTGATATGGTCATCATCACTGGATTAATCCAGGGTTTGATCCCTACTCCTGCAGGTGAGGATCTACCTTTTAATGACCAGCGTGCCTTTGACGAGGAGCAGCGTCGGCTGTTCTATGTGGGAATCACACGAACACGTCAGACATTAGTCCTTTCAAGTTTCAGACAGATGGATGCCGCCCTTGCTCACCAATTACAAGTGCCATTGCCGGCACGTAGGCGCCGTGTGATCCATACCATTACATCTCCATTCATTAACGAGCTTGGTCCCAATTGCCCCCGCCCCATGAGTGGTCAACAATTTCTTCAAACATTAGGATAACAATCTATGAACTCTACCTGCCCCCGTCTTATCGAAGTTGCCCTACCCATTCGCGAAATTTCCGCTGAAAGCGTGAGAGATAAAAATATCCATCATGCTCATATTTCTCATTTGCATATCTGGTGGGCGAGACGGCCATTGGCTGCATCACGTGCAATTGTTTTCGCCTCATTAATTCCTGATCCAGATCACGAAAATTGTCCCCAAGACTTTCGAGAAGCAGTTATCCGGCTATTAAAGAACGAGATTCCCAAAGAACTGAAAGGATACTGGCGTGGAAGGGTATATCACAATGATCCAGATCCTTATCGCCCATCTGGCGATTTACCAGATACTCCCCGGAATCGATTATTAGCATTCATTGCTAAATGGTCTCCAGAAAAAAACAACTACGAAAAGGGAAAGAGTGATAAATCCCCATCAGTCGGTGAAGTTTTGGATGATCGTAGCCTAGTGAAATGGGAAACATCCGATCCTTTGAACGCGCAAGGGAGGATGGTTTTATCGATCGCTGAACAATTAATCAAAATCGCAAATAAAGGAATTCCATCGGTTTTTGATCCGTTTTCAGGTGGAGGTGCAATTCCTCTTGAAGCCATGCGTCTTGGAGCAAAAGCGATTGCGAATGATTACAATCCAGTGGCATTTACGCTCTTAAAAGCAACAATCGAATATCCCAAAATCCACGGGGTACCAGGCAAAAGATCTACAGGAATCTCGACAGTTACACAGCACTTTGCTCAAGAAAAGAATGTTGAAAATATTTTGTCTTATGATCTGGAATTCTGGGCAAATTGGATATTATCTCAGGCATCAAAACGCCTTTTGCAATATTATCCAGCAGGTAGGGACAAACGTCCTGTTATTGGTTATCTTTGGGCCAGAACTGCACCCTGTTCCAATCCGGCGTGTCGAATCAATATTCCTTTGCTAAAGACCTATATGCTTGCGACCAAGCCAGACCGGCGGACTGCATTAGTGTAAACTTTTTTCTGTAATTTCATGAACCTTAACAAAAAGCGGTAGGTCAAGTTATCCTTATGGTCGCCAAACCTAAAAAGGAGAACAGCATGACCTACCAAGATGATTTTACACTACCCTCCGAAATCATGGAACAAATCGCGGAACAAGGCCTGGCCTATCTGCCGGAATTGATACAAACCTTAGTCAATACGGCCATGCAAATCGAGCGCCAAAAGTATCTGGGGGCTGCCCGTTACGAACATCATCCGGAACGGATCGGGCATGCTAACGGCTACAAACCCAAGACTGTCAGAACCCGCATGGGTGAACTAACTTTTGACATTCCCCAGGTAAGAGAGGGAGGATTTTATCCGCAAGCCTTAGAAAAGGGGCTGCGCAGTGAACGGGCTTTGACTTTGACGCTGGCAGAAATGTATGTCCAAGGGGTCTCGACCCGCAAAGTCAGCGCGATCGTCGAGCAACTGTGCGGAAGTCAGATCTCTTCCACCCAGGTCAGCCAGGCCGCGGCGGTGTTGGACGAGAAGCTGGAAGCCTGGCGCAACAGTGCACTCGGAGAAATCATGTACCTGTATCTGGATGCCCGCTATGAGAAAGTACGACAGGACGGCCAGGTGCGGGATGTAGCGGTCCTGATCGCCAGTGGGGTGGCTCCGGACGGCCATCGCAAAGTTTTGGGCGTCTCGATTTCGATGAGTGAGCAGGAGGTTCATTGGCGCACTTTTCTGGAAAGCCTGGTCAAACGCGGGCTGCGCGGGGTCCAATTGATTATTTCGGACGATCATTCGGGACTGAAAGCCGCCCGGCAAGCCGTATTTGGCAGTTTGCCCTGGCAGCGCTGCCAATTTCATCTTCAGCAAAATGCCCAGGCGTATGTGCCCCGCAAAGAACTGCAAGGGGAGGTGGCCGGAGACATTCGCACCATTTTCAACGCACCGGATCGGGTCAAAGCCGAAGAATACCTGAAGGAAACCATTCGCAAGTATGAAAAAACCGCGACAAAATTGGCGAACTGGATGGAGCAAAATATTCCAGAAGGATTGACCGTTTTTTCTTTCCCGGTCTCACATCGCCAGCGCATCCGTACCACGAACAGCCTGGAGCGGCTCAACCGCGAAATCCGGCGGCGGACAAGCGTCGTCAGTATTTTCCCCAACGAAAAATCGGCTTTACGGCTGATTAGCGCAGTCCTACTTGAAATCAGCGATGAGTGGGAAGGTGGCAAGATCTATTTGAACGTTGGGACGGGGCAATCGTCGTAGTAGTAACTGTGGATATGTGGGCGGTGCTTTCTCCGTCCACATATCCACAGCTTTCCGCTGGAACATTAACAAACCGTTGGGAGAACTTGACCGAATTTACAGAAAAAAACTTGCACTATCCGGACTGCATTGGGAATGGTTATCTCAAATGGAAAAATATCCTATGAAGTAATAAAGGGTAGGCAAATTGAACAAGAAGAAGGCACATTAGTTAGTAACGGCGTACGTTGCCCAGTTTGCCACCAGATTACACCGACCGAAGATATTAAAAGAGCAACTTTTGAAGGCACGTCAGGGGAACAAATAGTAGCTGTTATTGTTGAGGGAGCGAAAGGTAAAGATTATAGAGCAGTTGAACTGACAGATATTGAAGCCTTTGAAAAAGCGAGACTCGAGGCACATAAAGTAGAATTACCAAGTGAGCCAATGCCAGACAGCCCAGATACTGTGGCTGGTCGTGGGTGGAATTTTAAACGATGGGGAGATTTATTTAATCCACGCCAATTACTGGTTATCCAGACTTTCATTGAAATCATGCAAGAAGGATTAGCTAAGATTCAAGAACAATATGACAAGGATTACGCTGAGGCATTAGCGGTCTATCTAGGCTTGTGGATTGACCGGATGGCTTCATTTAGTAACAACGTGTGCCGTTGGCGTGGTAGCCATGAAAAAAGCGAGACTCCATTTGGTGGGCAAGCGATCCCTATGATGTACGATTATCCAGAGGTAAATCCTTTCGCTGACAGTTCTGGTACACCGTCTACACAACTAAAGTACATGTTGGGCGTCATTGATCATGAATCAACATTTGGTTATAGGACTTACCCAAAACCAATTATCTCCTGTGGTGATAGCTCAAAAGTCAATCTGCCTACCGGTAGCGTAAACGTGGTCGTGACCGACCCACCTTATTTTGACGCCATCGCATATGCAGATTTATCTGATTTCTTCTATATATGGTTAAAGCGAAGCATTGGTAGTCTCTTTCCTAATGAATATATGACACCTCTCACGCCAAAAACGGGAGAGGCAACAGCACTAAAACATCATCATGAAGGGAACGCCAGTAAAGCTCGTGACCACTTTACGACGAAATTAACAGAATGTATCAGAGAGGCACGTCGGGTTTGTTCCGAGGATGGTATCTTATCCATTATGTTTGCACATCAATCCACAGAAGCATGGACTGCGTTGGTAAATACACTTTTCGAAGCAGACCTAACAATTACAGCCACTTATCCAATAGAAACAGAAATGAAATCCACAGCTTTTGCTTTGGATACCGCATCTCTTGAATCATCTATTACTGTTGTCTGCCGTCCAAGAGTGAAAGAGAATGTAGCGTCCTTCAAGAATATACGTGGAGAAATCGAGAAGGCAGTCACCAGAAATGTCAAGCGCTTTTGGAGCTACGGTTTTCGTGGAGCGGATCTGATTGTCGCTTGTTACGGACCAGCAGTCGGGGTTTTTGGCCGATATGAACGAGTGGAAAAAGCAGATGGCTCGGTCGTTTCAATTACTGATTTGTTGGAGCTAGTTAGAGAATTAGCATTAAAAGCCATTGCAGGGGAATTTGAAGGGGATGGACTGTCAAGGTTGTATTTCATCTGGCTCAATCTTTATGGTGTAAATGAACAATCTTGGGATGATGCCAGACTTGTTATTCAGATTGGTAGCGAAGGCGAAGATGCCATGGAAGTTGCGAGAAGAAATGGCTTATTTGTGATTGAAGGTCCAAAATGTCGTTTAGCTCTCTTACGCGACCGTTCCGATCATCGGCATTTGGGTGAAGATCCGACATCCCCGCTGATTGACCAACTGCACCAGGCTATGCGGTTATGGAAACAGGAACAGCGCTCAGAATTGGTGCAGTACTTGAAAGCCAACAACCTTGCAGAACATGAACCCTTCTGGAAGCTGGCGCAGGCGTTGTTTGAAGTCCTGCCGCGCGGCGAAGAAGATTGGAAGCTGATCAGCGCTCTATTGGGCGAGCGAGAAACTCTTAAACAGGAAGTACGTCAGGCTGAACCGCCCAAAGGTCCAGAGCAATTATCATTGATCTGAATTAATCGAATTGGCTGAAGGAGTAATAAACATGCCCGAAACATTATCACCCTGGTACGCAATCGCAACCCCCCATGAGGATATTCAGAAAGGCCGACTGAGCGAAGCCGTTTTCGCCGCCAACCTCTGGGAAGTTACCCAGAATACGGCGCCAGATATTTATTGTGATGCCGAAGCGTTTTTTGCGAAAACCTATTTAACCCATGGACTCACCAGCATTCTGAGCAAGGTGAGTCGCGCGATATCCGGCGGCGCTGAAGCTGGCGACCGAATTATCAGCCTGCAAACCTCGTTTGGCGGTGGCAAAACCCATGTTTTGGTAGCACTCTGGCACCTGGCATGCAACAGTGAGATATTGCGCTCATCTTCACAATGCGCAGATTTGCGCCGGGCATTAAAAGATGAAATACCGCAACGGGTTCGGTCTATTGCGGTTTTTACCAACCAGACGTGCGATGCCACCCAGGGTCGGCAAACCCCGGAGGGCATCCGCACGCGGACTCTGTGGGGTGAATTGGCTTACCAGCTTGGCGGAGTCGAGCTGTACCGCGACATCGAAGCCAATGATCAAGCGCGCACCTGTCCGCAGGGACTATTCGAATCCATTTTGCGAAAATCATCGCCTTGCCTGATTTTGTTGGATGAATTGGCAGATTACTGCGTCGGCGCTGCAGGCGTGACGGTAGGATCGGGTACATTAGCGGATCAAACCATTTCATTTGCGCAGCAACTTTGCCAGGCTGTATCCAATGTTCCAGGTGCAGCTCTGGTTGCCACGCTACCCGCGAGCCATCTGGAGGTAGCCAGTTCAGAACGCGGCCAGGAGATCCTTGCATCGCTGGAAAATCGTTTTGGCCGCATGGCAGCCGACGCCCGTCCGGTTGCTGATGAAGAAATATACCAGGTCGTTCGCCGGCGTTTGTTTGAAACCATCGGTGATCCAACGGAAATCGAAAAGGTAGCTGGCGCGTACGCCCGCATGTACCAACAGCACCCGAATGAAGTCCCTCAAGAAGCCACACGCGCTGATTACAAACAGAGCATTATCAATGCTTATCCTTTTCATCCGACATTGATTGACGCTTTCTATAAACGTTGGGGAAGCCACAATGGTTTTCAGCGTACGCGCGGTGTCTTACGTCTGTTGGCATCTATCGTGGGTGATCTCTGGCAACGCCGAAGCACTGAAACGCAATCCCAGGCACTTATCCAACCGGCACACCTGAATTTCACCGTGGATGCGCTCAAATCATCACTCACACGTCTATGGGGCGCATCTTATGAGTCTGTCATCGCAGCAGATGTCATCGGAAAGACAAGCAACGCTGTCCAACTTGACGAAGAACGTGGCGGCGACTACTTGAGGGAAAAGATTGGGCAAGGTTTGGCTTCGACCATCTTGCTCGGCTCTTTTGGCACCCAAGGTGATCGGGTAGGTTACAGCACGCGGGAGTTGAAATTATGCACCGCCAGGCCGGGTTTGAACTGGAGTTATACCGATGGAGCTTTGCTCGAATTGGAAAACCGTGCCTTTTACATGCGTTTCCCAACCGCTGGTAGCCTCGGAAAACGTTACTGGTTTGATACACGCCCTACGCTAGTGAATCTGATCGTCCGCTACCGGCAGCAATTTGCCAGTAATGATTTCAATACTGAAATTATTGATGCAGTTCAAACTCAGGTGAACAATTCCAGGCTTGAACCTGCCACATGGCGCGTTCTGGTTAATCCCGGATCAGATTTACCAGAGCAACGTTCCTTAGCGTTGCTTGTTCTTGCACCCGATTTACCGTATGCGGAAAATGGCCAGGCTGCCGCTAATAATCCGCCACTGGAAAGGCGAGTGAAGCTGTTAAGTACAAAATGCGGTGCTCGAGACCGTCTCTATCGAAATACATTGCTCTTCCTACTGCCTTCTGTCCGCGGCCTGACAAAATTACGCAACGCCTTGCGCGAAGTGACTACACTTGAAGCTATCAAGCGTGACTATGGAACGCAGCTTGATCCAGAACAGAAAGGCGATTTAGAGACACGTCTCACCACTGCCAGACAATCAGTTACCCAATCGTTAGGGGCAGCATTCTCTTATGTTGCTCGTATCCGGGGCGAAGAGTTTAGCGTTACAGCGCTCAGCTCCGCCGGCAGCAATTTTGGCGATCATCTGCAAATTGTTTGGAAACAATTGGTGGAAGAAGAGGAGTGGATTTTACGGAAAATTGGCCGGGTGACCATGCAAGAATCTGGACTCGTTTTGTCAGATGGGAGCATGCGCCTCAAGGATGCAATCGAGTCCTTTTTGCGTTATACCGATAAACCAATGATCGCTACGCGGGATGCCGTCGTCAATGGTCTGCAGGATGCCTGCAAGGAAAGATTAATTGGTTTGGGTCAGGGACTTAACGCGAAGGAGTTGCAGAAAAAATGGTGCGGTGGATCAGTCACCATTGATCCCAATGAAGAAGGCCTTTGGATAATCCCTGCTTTTGAGCCGGAACCTGTTGTGCCACCAGTTATTGCCACACCACCGGGTGGTGGAACACAGATCGATGATATAACACCCTCGAACGAAGGTATTGGCACTGGTTCCATAGTTACCCCACCTTTTGGTGGCGATGTAGTTATTCCTTCAGCAGGAAATGCTGTCCGTAAGGTGACAATCCAGGGCGATGTACCTGTAGAGAGTTGGGCGGATATATTCCGATCCTTTGTTGGTCCTGCAGCGCGAATGGGATTGAAGAAATTAAAATTAGGGATCAATTTTGAATTAGTGACACAAGACGGGCAGCCTTTAGACGAGAATGATCCTCGATTAAAAGCAATGATCGAGTCGGCGCGGCAGTTGGGGTTGGATTTGAAGGAAGAGTAAGGCTATTGCTTCTAAAAAGGAAGATATATTGCAGAAAACAAGAATCAACAAAAAGGGGTCAACATGACTGCCAATATTGATGCGAACATCCTAAATCTTGTTCAGCATGTTGAATTGAACAAAATCGGTTGGTGGGATTCCGTTATCCAGCGACTTATCTTGGCTACATTATGGATGGACGGAAAGGTCGACTCCATGTCTGTTGATGATTTAGTAAGAGCGCTAAAATCTCATTTCGATTTGGATTTAGGGATACGGATAAACTCAGTTTTAGAACAAATATCTAGTACTGGCAACATACTAAAACTATCAGACGGAAGGATAAAATTATCTGAAGTATGTTTAAAATCAATAAATTCAGATGTTCACGAAGCAGAGGAAATAATTGAAAGGGCAAAGAAAGCTTTCATCGATACGCTTACCTGTAATGAATTAACGTCTGCGGAAAAAGAACAGATCTGGGTTGATTTCAACGATTCTTTTTTACGTCCCTTTATAAGAAACATCGGAGCCAATATTTATGAGTTATTAAATGTCCGATCCGCTAACCTAGACCAATCGCTTCTTGACACTTTCTTAGACCACTATCGACCTGAGCAAAGAGATTATTTGTTCAATTCTGCTCAATTATTCCTTACCTCAATGGATCAGAATGTCAGATCGTACATTCTAAGATCACTAAATACCCATTTTTGTGTGGAAGCGTGTGGTCTTGATCAAAAAACTATACGATCTTTACAAAACTCAATAAGCCAGGCAAAAACTGTAACTCTCTTTATTGATACAAATTTTCTTTTTTCAATTTTGGAGTTGCATGAAAATCCATCAAATGCTGCAGCATTGGGTTTGATTGAAATAATTAAGAACTTAAGTAAGGGATTAAATATAAAGTTATTTGTTACAAATCCAACATTAGATGAAGCACGGGCAGTATTGCGCGGAACTATAGATTCATTAAATGGGTCAAGAATTACGCCTAATATGGCTGAAGTAGCGGGTAGATATGTAAGTGGTCTCTCAAGAAAATTTTTCTATGAAGTAAATCGATCCAATACCCCCTTAACCCCAAAACAATTTTTCCAACCGTATATTGATAATCTGGTTCTAATACTAAGAACCAAAGGTGTAGAGGTTTTCAACGAGGATATAACTCAATTAAACACGCGCCAGGATGTTGTAGATGACCTAATAACTCAAACGGAATACGAAGAGAAAAAATGGGGAGAAAGAGCAAAAGCTTATAAACCTTTAGAGCACGATATTGTTTTATGGCACTTAATAAAAGATAAACGCAAAATTGGGGTAGATTCTCCTTTAGATGCTGAATACTGGATTGTCACGATTGATTTTCGTTTCTTAGGTTTTGATGATTATAAAAAAGCTAACAATTTTATCATTGTCCCGATATGCATTCATCCAACCACGTTGGTTCAAATGCTCCAATTCTGGATTCCTCGTAGCCAACTGCTTGAAGACACTCTTTACAGCTCACTTTGGCTTCCATTTGTATTTCGTGATTTGGATCCTCAATCAGAAAATATTACAATTGAAATTATAAAAACCCTTGGAAGGTTCGAGAATATTGGCGATCTACCGAAAGAAACAATTATTGGCATATTAGTGAATGAAGCATTGCGTCAAAGGATAAAAAACGAGACCAATGTTGAAAAACAAATAGAGTTGGTTCGGGAAGCATTAATTGAGCAAAATCAAAGAGCTCAAGCTCAAATTGATGAAGAAAAAAATAAGAATAAGGGATATGAACAAATTTTGCAGGAAAAGGATGCAGACATTAACAAGCTGAGGGATGATCTTCAGTTTACCCAGGCTGAGTTGGCTCAAGAAAGAGAAGAAAGAAAAGGCTTATCCAATGAGTTAGCTTCTATTATACAAACCTTAGATAGAAGAGACAAGGAAGAGGATAAAAAACGGGCTCAACAAAAATTCATAAATATTGGTTTAGTTATTCCATTCGTTTTGTTATTACTGATATGGTTCATAATTTCGACAAAATTTGTAAATCTAATTCTTTATGCCGGCATTTTTACAGGTGGATTCCTAGTTGTTTGGAGTTGGTTATTTGATTATTTTGGCGAAAAGAATAAAATTATTTCGGAAACAAGAAGCTTCAAGGTTTATCATTCCATAATTAAATGGGTATTATCGATTCTTGGTGTCATCCTCATAGGAATAATGACAAATGCTTTATATGATTGGCTAAAAATTGCTGTCACACAATTTTTTGGACAACAAAAACCATAATAAATGGGCTCTTGAAAATTAAGGTTTTCAAGAGCCCAAGTTTCAAAATTCCAATCCCATCTGTCCCTCCGGTACTACCTCCTTTCTCCTTGTCCGTCTGACCACCACCGTCTTCTGGCTTACCCAATCGTCCCAGGTCATCACTTTCGGACCAGGAATGATTACCGCACTCGGTGTCGTCAGACTACCCATTGGATTGTGGCTGACCTGCAGGTCGTCAGCAAATAAGGTCTGTAGATCAGAGAGCTTCGCGCCCTCCAGCACATCACGAGCAAGCTGAGTGAGAAAGTCGCCTTCCTCCTCTGGAACAATCGCACCTCCGACCTCATCCCCGTAAACGAGCTGCGCGGCTTTCATCTTTTTTCCCATCAGGGCTAGGGCAGTTGCTTCCATCGCTGACGAGTACACCGAGAAAATCGCTTTGACCGGCTGTGTCTGTCCCAAACGCCATACACGTCGCACGCTTTGCCACAACGTATAGTAGAGTAGGAAAGTGGCGAGTTACCTTTACAGGCACTTTTCCACAGACCCCTCTCCGAACCGGACTTGATACTTTCGCATCATCCGGCTCTCTAGAACTCACATGCTTCGATTGGGTAATGGCTTACCCCCGTGAATTGCGACATGGCACTTTTCACACACCACCAGCGTTTTTCTTTGCAGCGCGATCATTCGGATCACCCAAGCTGGTTTCTCTCGCCTTCCGCGCCAGCGGTTCTTCAGGTCTGCCAGCTTACGAATGTGGTGTACATCGCATGGTCCTCTGAACCCGCAGATTTCACATTCGTTCGCCTGTAACCGCTGAATCAGGTCAGTACGTGTACTCAGCGCGAAGTTGCGCCGCCCATTATTGTCATCAATCGGTTCTGTACCTGGCTTAATGACTTTCAAGGGGATGCCGCCCCAGTAGATACACCGGGTTCCGTATTGCGTTGGGACTTCAACAACCAGAACCTTGTAGGTGTACCCGTCTACCGTCCGCTTGCTTGCATACTTCCGATAGATTTCTGGCACGCTGGTTTTATATTTATTAGCCAGCGTTTTGGTTAGGGCGACTTCCATCACATACTTGAGCTTGCGCAGCGCCTTTCTATCCGCGGCATACTTATAGTATTCGGCCACCCCTCGAAACCGCTGCTGGAAGATGTCCATAATCTGGGCATCAGAGTAGGCCAGCAAGCTTGCTTCGTGGGTCGGCTTCTCGTTGCGGATATAACGCCTCGTCAACTCATTGACCTTCCCATACGGTATGCCAAGCCTGACGCGACCGTTGACGCCGCGCGTTTTGGTAAGGGTTCCCGTCCGGGGTGAGATTTTGTCGTCTGCGTGATAGATGCTGATGTCATATCCCAGAAATCGCGCGTGTTCCGTGCGCGAGTGTGTGATGAGGGTTTTGGATGCGCTCAGTTCGAGGTGAAGCTGTTCTTTCAGAAACACACCGATGGCTGTCTTGATCGCCTCTGCTTCTGACTTCGGCCCGCTGAAACTCAGGATAAAGTCATCCGCATATCGGACATATTGCAATCGCCGGTAGTTTGGGTCGTATACATCTTGCGAGGGCATGGTTCGGCGTTTCAGTTCCAGTTGTTTCACCTGGTTTTGGTCGCCTGCGTTTCGTGCGCATTTGATGTAGTACCCGAGCCGGTAGTATTCCAGGTTTGGTGCGCGTCTTTCTCCCCGCGTGTATTGCGGGATGAGCATATCCTCGATAAAAGCATCCAGTTCATTCAGGTAAATGTTGGCCAGGAGTGGACTAAGGATGCCACCCTGGGGCGTTCCGCTGTAGGTGCGGTTGTATTGCCAATCCTCCATATACCCGGCTTCCAGCCCCATCCGGATCAGATTGAGCAACCGGCCATCCTGGATGTCTCTTGCGAGAATTGCCATCAGGGTTTCATGGTCGATGTTGTCAAAACATCCCCGAATGTCGCCTTCGATGAACCACGCCCCGCCGACGAACTTATGCGTCACCGCAGTGAGTGCCGTGTGGCAACCACGTCCGGATCGAAAGCCGTGTGAACTGTCCCGGAACCGGGGTTCATAATAGGCTTCCAATACCATTCGCAGTACCTCCTGCACCAGCTTGTCGGTGAAGTTTGGTAGTCCTAGCGGGCGTGTCCCTCCGCTTTTCTTTGGGATTTGGATACGGCGAGCGGGATGAAAACGGAAGCGTTCGCTCCTCAGTTGCTCGATGATCTTGCGAATTCGAGCCAGGTTCATTCCATCCACAGTATCGTTTTCCGTTCCCGCAGTCAGTGCGCCACGATTCCGGGCGATCTTGTCATATGCGGCAAGGAACATGTCCTCGCTGAATAGACTTCGATATACCCGGGTCAATGGGGTTTGCTTTTCACCCATCTTTTGCATGGCTTGTAGAATTTGTTCGGCTTTCTGCATTACGCATACCTCCCATTTCGTTCAAGCATTAGTTCCTAACTCCCTTCGCCCTGTGGTTGGCTTTCCCAACCGCCCTGGGTGGTCGTGACACCACCGACTACTATGGAGTTTCCGTCACCATAGGGCTCGCGCCCCGTAGGCGATCCCGCAGTACAGTCATGATTGACGTTATCAGGACGACGTAGGGTGTCTTTTCGTGGTTTGATAGGCTTCGTTAGCCCTTGTTCCCGGTAGGAGGATTTCACAACTCTCAGCTTATACAAGATGCTGCTACCGAGGTTTGACCTTAACCGTTGTGTCAAAGGAGGAATAGTCTCCAACTTACCACTGGATTTCAAGCAGTTTAGCTTTACCCATATCATCCAGGTCTTGGGACGACTCATACGGTAAACGGTTTCCCGCTTCATCCCTTTTCCGGCGTGCTATTTTCCCGTTCAGGTTTCCCTTTTCGGTAAACCGGATGACCTCACAGGTACTTTCCTCAACCTGCGATACGTTACGTACAATCAATCATGCCATCATGCGGCGCACGAGTGAATATTCGATCTCGAAGAACACCACGGTTGAGAATTGCACCAGGTCGAGGCCTGTTTCCACTAGCCGGGGGTTACAGATCAAAACATCAATTGTAT
>Ga0208825_1001947_pt1 | contig 14494 bp, 25 predicted proteins | sample AD_UKC113_MetaG_FD_184450 | JGI IMG/M metagenome (GOLD analysis project Ga0208825, IMG submission 184450) | Active sludge microbial communities of municipal wastewater-treating anaerobic digesters from Hong Kong - AD_UKC113_MetaG (SPAdes)... | ecosystem: Engineered > Bioreactor > Anaerobic >...
ATACCCTTGCGGTTGGTGGTAATGAGCCAGGACGCGGCGAACCACTTGCGGAGGGGCAGGCGGCTTTCCTCAAAGATGGTGCCCTTGCGGACGCTGAACTCTTTGTTGCAGTCGGCGCACTTGTAGATATGGCGGCGCTCAATCCGGTGGAACTTGCGGGTACTGCCACACAGGGGGCAGACAATGCCCTTCGGCCATCGCAGCTTTTCGAGGTGAAGGATACAAGCCTCTTCGGTGGGAAAGGCTTCCATCAGGGCGAACATGCTGTCATATCTCATGGTTGCGGCCCCTTCCGTATCTTACGCAACCATAGTAGCACATTCAGTTAGTTGCGTCAAGTATATAGTTCCCCTAAGTTTCCATTGCATTGTGCCTCCGACGAAGATAAGGTCGGCATCAGAGGGCACATCTTCAGCTACCATCCCGTCCTGCACAGCAAAGGCCTGACGCCATCCATACCTCCTGCGTAACCACGTTGACCATTGTTTCCATGAAGCGAGCGTACCGTCTCTGTCGCCAACGCAGTCAGGAACGACAATCCACATCGGAGGTTGATCGAACTCAGCATATCGGTCCAGAAAGTCAACATACGACGATGGATTCCAAGGCCGTCCATTTAACCATGCTGAGTATGCCCAGTTATCTAAGGCATAAGGGTAACGCTGTTGTGGTATCCTCAGTCCGTCAGGAGAGTATAGATGCCCTATTAGACCGAAAGCATATCCCCTGTCAGCTAGGGCATCAAAACGCTTCCCGGTTTGATTGGAGACCATAACCATCATTGCAGTTGTCGAGTACGGTTGACACATGGTCGGTGGTGCCCAACAGCAACTGGGCAATGGCTTCGAGTTGGTGGATCGAGACAAACGGTTTCTTGACCATCGGCAAGACTGGTGGACCCGTAGTGTTCCTGCAACAATCGCTTACCCTCAGTTAGCACTATCTGAAGATCGTTACTGCGGAACGCCTTCTGAAATCCACCATAAAGCGTTAGTGGCATGACTATCCCGTAGAAGTTTGGTTCTTTCTACCACAACTTACCTACCAATAGCCTGCCACAGCCAACAATCTCATCGTGCAGTATTACCTCGAAGGCATTGACAGCTTGGTATTCGTTCATGGCAACCTCAATAGTGGTGGACCCGGCTGGTATCGAACCAGCGGCCTAACGGTTATGAGCCGTCTGTTCTACCCCTGAGCTACAGGTCCCGGTTTCTGTGGTGGTGGAGGCCAACCGTGACTGTGACTTCAGGAGTGCCCACAGCTTCCAGCACTCGACCCCGTAGGTGCCTCGGCGGGTTGCTTTGTCGCAGCGGGAGTTGGGATCGTCGCATTGATAGGCACCGATCTTCTCGGTGGGGCGGGGACAGCCTTCGTCGGTGTAGAAGGGGCACTCTTCGGTATCGGCGAGTGTTTCGGCGAGGTCGTCAATGATGAACTCGGCCAGCTTCTGTAGTTCGTCGTGGAGTTGGGTCAGTCGTTCGTCAGTCATGGTTGGCCTCCGCACTAAGGATAGCACTAAGGCCAACTAAGCGTCAACTGGCAAAATGGCAGAAGCCCCCACCACTACCATAGCGGGGGCTTCTACTTACCGTGCCAGTTGCAATATGGAGGTTACCGACTGGCTGGCACGGGTGGCATAATGGCGGGCCGGGAGAGATTCGAACTCCCACGGGTGTAAGTTACCCTGCGGATTAGTTGTCCGCTGCTTTTACCATTTTCGCCACCGACCCGTTGCTGCACCGTGAACTCGGCCAGGGCCTTCCCCATGAGTGTCGCGGACTGTTACTGAGGGTGGAGGTAGTTGGCTGTTCACACTAAGATAGTAGCAACTACACTAAGACCTGTCAAGCGGCAAAACCGCTTTTTTGCTTGAAAACGTGACGGGAGGTGTGTACAATTCGACGGAGGTGAGACCGATGCAGAAGAATTGTGCCATCTACACGCGAGTTTCGACGGAGGAACAGGCCGCCGAGGGCGTCTCGTTGGACATGCAGGAACGGTCGTGCCGAGAGGCCGCTGCCAAGTTGTGGTTCACGGTCACTGCCGTCTTCAAGGACGAGGGCATCTCGGCCTTCAGCCGAAAGCCTCGCCCGGCAGGTCTTCCGAGGGAGGCAACGGCAGGAGTTGCGGCTGGAGGTAATATAGATGGACTATGCAGGGTGGCGTTCAGCAGAGTGAAGGTTAGCCTGCATAGTCAAAAGAAAAGGCCCCGTGCTGATACCACGAGGCCTTTCCACGACAGCGGCATGACTACCTTCAGGCTACGTGCTTTGTCGCCACTGTCGCCACCTGCTGTGCCAGCCGCATGACGGCGACATGGAGGGCGGCGTCACTCATGTTGGCCAGCACGAGGGACGGGAAGTGCTGCTTCAGGCCCTGTTCCCGACTACGTGCAGGTATATGGTTCATTAGTCAACGTCGTCGCCCACGATCACCGGGAAGGTATTCATCATGCCGACCTGCTTGGTGAGTTCGAGGAGGGAGAGCCGCAGGGCCTCGGTTTCCGTGGCCTCTAGGTTCTGTGGGCTGATGCTGAGAGAGGCCATCCGGCCCAGTCCACTCACTTCCGTACAGAAGACGGTCGTGCTTCGTTCCAGTCCATCGTCGTCCCGGTAGTAGGTCAGGTCACACTGGTAGCCACCCACCATCGGCTGAAATGTGACGTGGGAACGGCCCGACGCCGCTGCCCAAGCATAGGCGTCGTTACTCAACACCATCTCTTCCAGTAGGGTCACCAGTTTGCGGTCAAGCATGGTTCCACCTCCACCCACTATTCTACCAACTAAGCCCTACTTAGGTCAAATGGTTAGTTGACTTTTTGAGGATAGGCTGCTATAATTTTTAGGCAAACGGTGGATACCTGGAGGTGTTGACGATGGCCCGACGCAAGGCCAGTTCGGAAAACAAGGCAATCGGCTATGTGCGGGTCTCAACCACACAGCAGGGGGAGAACGGCCACAGCATTGACGGCCAGATCGAACGCATGAAGCGGCGGTGTGCCGAAGAGGGACTGAAGTTGGTTGATATTGTAGTAGAGGTCGCCTCCAGCACCGCCGAACGGGAACTCTTCGAGGCCGTGCAGGAACGGATCAGCAATGACGAGGCTCGGTGCTTAGTGGGCTGCAAGATTGACCGGATTGGCCGCAGCCTTATCCACTTGGCTTCGATCTGCAACTGGGCCGAACGGGAGAAGGCCAGCATCTTCTCCGTGGACGAGGGTTGGCAGATACGTGACGGCAAGATCGTTGACAACATGCTTCCGTTTCGGATAGCTATGGCTCAGGTGGAACTGACGAATATTCGGGAACGGACCCGACAGGGCTTGGCAGCGGCCAAGGCCAAGGGCGTGAAGTTGGGCCGCAAGCCGCAGAACCCAGAGCTGGCGGAGCGGTGCTACCAACTTCGGTTCGGCCAGCGGCTGAAGTGGCAGGAGATCGTTGACCTGCTCAATAAGGAGGGGGTTGTGACGAAGGGCGGCAGGGCGGTCAACCTGGGGACGTTGTATGGGATGGTCAGTTGGTATGCCCGAGACCGGAAGCTGCCGTTCGAGACGGGACGCATTGCCGAGTGTGGGGCGTGACAGTGTTGGACGCGGCCCTAAAGCCAAAGTGCCGGTCGCGGACGCGGGTTGATTGACATGAAGGGTATATAGTCGAATGAAGATCGTTCGCTCATCCAAATGTTCGACGAAGTGGCTGACAGCCGAGAAGCGGTCAGTTCTCCGTCGTGTCTTGGAGGAATACGGGCGGGTCGTCAACATCTTCATCGACCATTTCTGGAAACTACCAACCCCGCCGTCCAAGGCGGAACTCCTAAAGCCAATCGTGGACATTCCCGAGACTTGGCTGGCCGCACGGTTCCGAAAGGTGGCCGCACGGGAGGCTCTGGACATTATCTCGTCCTCCCGCGAGTTGGCCGCCACCAAGCGTAAGGAACTGCTCTCGGCCTCTGCGAGGAAGTTCGACAAAGGGAAGATAAATCAGAGCAGGAAACTGCGTCTGAGGGCATCCTCTCTCGAAGCGGTCAAACCCACCCATTCGGGCCGCACGATGAGCGTCTCCACGACTATAGCCAATCTGCGTTACCCCAAGGACACGACCGAGTTCGACGGATGGTTGGAGATCAGGTGCGTAGGCGAAAAGATCGCCATCGATATACCGATCCGTTTCCACCGTCACTATCGTAAGTTGAATCTCAGAGGCGAACGCCAGCAGGCTTGCGTTGTCTCCCTCGACTGGGTGCAGTTCCCATTCGAGATAGAGACCGGACCCAAGCGTGATGGCAATGTCGTCGTCGGGATCGATACCGGAATTAAGAGTCTCGCCACGCTTTCCACCGGGGAGAAGTTCGGCACCGACATCGAGGACATCATCGACAGGATCAATCGGTGCAAGCACGGATCGAATGGACAGCAACGGGCGAGACGGGCATTGAGACAACGAATCGACGAGGTCGCACGGGAGATCACGTCCCGTGATGACATCGACATGGTAGTGGTGGAGAGGCTCACTGGTTTAGGATTCTTCACCAAGGTCAAACGTCGCTTGACCAGAAAGATGCGACGCTCGGTCGGTGCGTGGCTGTACGGATACTGGTTGAACAAGTTGCGTATGAACACGGAGGACGACCGTGTCGGCTTCCGCTCCGTTCCCGCTTGGAACACCAGCATCACCTGCCCACGTTGCGGACACATCGACCGGAGGAACCGCCTGAGTCAGAGTGTCTTCCTGTGCCTTGGGTGTGGCCACCACGGGGATGCTGACGTGATAGCATCGGAAAACATCGGCGGTCGGTTCCTCTCCGGACCATACGGTGCCGGATGCAAACCACTGATTCTGGGAGTGACGTGAGTCAATTTTCCCAGATTCAGAGGAACGGTTCGATTCCCGCTACGTCCACCAGCAAGTAAGAGGCCCCGGTGTTAGCCGGGGCCTTGTCGTTAGGGCTGGTAGGTGGTGAGCAATTGTTTCACTTCGGCTATGGCAGCAGTACCCCGTGGTACGGAACGGCCCAGGAGATCGTCCATCCCCACGCCGAGGGCGTCGGCAATCGCCACCGCCGAGTGTAGCTGGATGCCGGTATGCTTGGCTCCGATGTGTCCGACCTCGGCTCGACGGATGGTCATTATGTCGCAGTCGGCGAGTTCGGCCAGCTTCTCCCGGCTGAGTTTGTGCTGCTTACGGATTGACCGTAGGTTGCGTAGATAGACCACTTCTACCTCCTCGCAAAGCGTGTCGCTGCCGCCTTCGCTCCTCGGAGCGTGTTCACTGTCCCCCAACCGATTATCTGGTATGACGAGACGTCCCAAACGTAGAGGTCATCCTGCTTCTCGACCGTCAGCACATAGCTGTTGTCGAAGGCCAGCCAAGTCTTGCCGCATACGATCTCTTCCCACTTTACCTTAGGCATGTATCTATGATAGCACTATGCTGGCAGGACTGTCAACCAGCAAAACAAACACAGACACCACCGAAAGGGCAATCGGTGGTGTCTGTGCGGAGGTGGACCAACAACAACTACAGATGAGACTGTACATCTGAAGGTCTGCTCTATCTCCTTGGCCGTGGCACAGAGCAGGCCTTCCACCGAATAGGGGATGATCGCAGGCAACGGTTATGCTTTGCTGTCTGTCCCTGGTTTTATTGCGGCACAACTAACGTGGTTGCCGTTGCCACCACTACTATACCACTGCGTACCGTCGGGCGTCAAGCGGTCTTTCGGCCAGCATGTCTGCACAGTTCGCAATGATGCGGTAGTTGAGGGTCGCCGTGATCGGCTGGAAGTGCAGGACGGGATTGCCCTCGGCGTCGGCCCCGATATTGCAGAGGTCGTTCACGCCCTGACCAAGGACCGACTTGAGGCACATCGAGCAACGGTAGGGCTTTGGCTTGTCGGCGGAAATATCGGCGTTCGCCAACTCGAAGTGCCCCGAGGGATTGATAACGGCCCCGGCCTCCAGCCACAGCAACTCCCAATCTCTACAGTCAACGGGACGCTTCAACCACTGGGCTGCATGGACAGACGGGCAGTTATCGTAGCGGTCCCCACAGATACAGGTCTCTATCCTGTTGCAGCGTCTGCCACTGTCTCGGTTTCCAGTCCCCATTGTGCAGTCGAAGCCATTCCACGGCGGCTGCGTACTCTCGATCTCGGTGACCAGCCCCCCCTCTTTGCTGGAGAAGAAGTCCGCAAAGAACGCCGCCTTGACGCAGCCCGAGTAGTAGTCCCGTTCCACAACATCCTGGGCATAGTCGAGAAGATCGGTGGCCGACCGCATGATGTCGTGTTTGTGTGGAAGCCATCGCTTCAGGGCCAACAAGCACTCTTCTTCCCACAACTGGTAGGCTTCCTGCTTGGCCTGGAGGGGCGTGAGGATACCGTCGAACAACTTCCCGTTGATCTCAGACCAGTTCACTTGGTCGCCTCCGGTACTTCGTCGAGTTTGTAGTAGGCGGGGATATGCCACTTCCTGGCCTTGTGGAACTCCAGTCGTGCCCCGTCGCTGTTCTCCCACCCCGGCAGGAGGTAGATGGCGTCACACCGTTTGAGCAGGTCGAGGCACTGTCGCATGAAGTCGCGGTAGCACAGCCCGGTCTCTTCATCCCACTTATGCGTCATGGAGTGGGGGCAGATAACGGAGTGGCCGCGCCGCATGAGTTGCTGGCCGACGAGGGTGGCCTGGAGGACGTTGGCTTCGATCTCAGTGCCGGTCTCGGCGGAGTACGGCCCGGCTATGTAGATGAGCATTGGTCCTCCTCACCGACGATTTTGATGCCATTAGCCAGACACTGAGCCTTGCGGTCAAAGTCTTCCACCGTGATGTGATGTTTTTCGAGCAGTTCCTTTTGGTGTGGCTCCAACTGCAACTTGAGTTCGCGGGCCATCATAGCCTCCCGATGTTCTTGACGGCTTCCTGCTTCCACTTCGGGGCTGTGTCCGGTTCGAGTACCACTCGCCCCAGGGCCGCCAGTCCCACCGCATCGTACAGGTCCTTGTAGCAGAGCAGGCCCAGGCTGGTGCCCGGCCCCACCACCTTCTCTTCCGGCAGCAGATTGTGGTAGTCAGTCAGCACGGCCAGGGCCTTGTCTTCCGGCTTGCCGTTGCCCTTGCCCGTCAGGAACTTCTTCAGGGTCGCGTTCGGCACCGGGTAGATCGTCTGGTACAGGAACTCATCGTGTTCGAGCCAGCGGATGATATTCCAGTAGAGGGTGCGGAGGTCCATTGCCTCGCCCAGGAGACGGCCCGATGGTTCCTCGATGAAGACCTCGATGTTGTCGCAGGCGTCGAGCAGCCCCGAGTTGACGATGGCACTGAGGACGTGGCAGGCAATCCGGTCGCACCGTTCGCCGACGTGTGGTTCGTCCTTGAAGTGGCCGTCAATCTGTTCGGTATAGGTTTGCCCGGTCGCGGTATCGTAGACACAGACGCCCGTTGACGACAGTGAAGGGTCAATCCCGACTATGAACATGCTATCACCTCGGTACTAAGCGTATCACACTACCAACTTACGGTCAAATGGTGTGTTCGACCAGTTGACTTGGGAGGGCCATCGGCATACCATTAGGACATGCCTAACATCGCCCTCCATGCCAAACTATGTTCCGGTAAGTCCCTCACTGCTAAGTTGTTGCAGGAGCGGCACGGCTACCACCTCGTCACCCTGGCGGCACCGATCTACTCTGCCGCCCAACTCAGTCGGACCTACCTCCAGTCCGACGCCTTGTTCTCCCTAACCATGCTGGACTTCGTGGCGGGTCTCACCAACAAACGCTTCGCCCCTCTGATCTTCAAGCAATGGCTATCACTGATTGATTTTCATGAGGCGGAACTGCTGAGTGGCAAGAAGCCTCGGGCCTTCCTTCAGGACTTCGGCCAACTGGTACGGGACTTCGACGAGAACGCCTTCATTCGGATGGCTTTGGAGAGTGCCGAGGGCCAGTGTGTCTGTGACGATCTACGGCTGCTTGACGAGGCCTGGGCCTTTCGGGACGCGGGGTGGAGTCTGGTACGGCTGGACCTGCCCGAGGCGGTGCGTCTGGAACGGGTGCGTCGTTTCTACCCCGAGCAGGTCCACCTGCTGCAACATCGAACGGAGTGTGACCTGGACGACTGGACGGACTGGGACGCGGTGTTGTCTACGGACTGTCCGCTGGAGGAGTTGCCGGGGCGGGTTGACGCTTTAGTGCAGTCGCTTCGGTGAAGAAGCGGCGGTCCTTGAACTCGGACTGCTTGCCGAGGTTCCATTCGGTCGTAGGCCGGAGGTAACCCATGACACGTGACCAGATTTCGCAGGGCTGACGTTCCTCGTCAGTGAGCGTGATCGTCTTGCCGCCAATGTTATGGCTTATCGGCATTGCAGCACCCCTATAGTATCGCCAACTCAAGTTGTTTCTCCTGGTAATCAGCATCTGGTTCACCAATGACACTGCCGAGTATTACGACTTCTTCCGTCTCTAGGTGGCTGCCGTTTGGGCGGGCGTCCATGCCACGCGGTAGTGGTATCACTCGGTAATGAGTACGAAGCGTGTGTTCGTATGGGTGTCGTTTCTCGCCTTTCCCCATGTACTCAGTCATAATCCAAGCTATGCCACGTTCTTCCAGCCACTCGATGTAGTTCATTAGCTTCGCTACGTGCTGTTCCGTCCAGCATCCCCGGTCATAAGTTTCTGTCTGAACGATATACGGTGGGTCGAGGAAGCAGAAGGCTTCACGGCCATCATCCACCAGTTCGAGGAAAGCATCAAGACAGTGGAAGCAGTCCGAGAAGACGCCTGCCTGTGTGTTTGCAGCCAACTGTGCAATGGCATGTAGTTCGTCGCTGCCATAGAGCTTGTTGGGGTCAGGAATGACACGACCTTTACCCCACGTTTGATTATAGCCTCCAGTGCTGTTGAAGCGAGCAAGGTTATTGGTGCTTTGGTACACTAAACACCACAGCCACGCCGCAGTCTCAATCGCATTGGGGCAGCGTTGATTGGCTGCATTCCAACCGTCACGCATCTGGTCAAACACAACACGGTCTTCGCTGGCGGCTGCGTATCGTTCGCGGAACTCAGCCATTGTGGCTATGAGCTGATTGGTTTCAGTCAATAGCCAGTGCCACCAGTTCCGCAACGGAGCATTGGCTTCGGCAATGAAGGTTGGTGCCTGGATGTTCTCTATGAAAGAGATAGTAAAGGCCCCCGTACCAAAGAACGGTTCACAGACAATCAGGTCGTCTGGATAGTTCTCTGGAATGTAATGAAGAAGCCGATTCAGTTGTCTGTATTTGGACCCAGGCCATGACAATATGCGGTTCATTTCCGGTAGCACTCCTCGTCTTCCCAACGGGTCTTGCCGTCCTTCGGCCCGGTCCACGGATCACCGTACCGCCGCCAGTGCGGTAACTCCCTCTCCGTTACCAACGCCATCCGCACCGCTCGACGGTAGGCACGGTGGGCTAACACTTTGTACCACTTGTCGGAGCCGTTGCGCCAGCCAGTGAACGGGTGCTTCTTCCTCGACCGAGACATGCTATCACCCTCCGTTGCAGTCCACTTGCCGCCACTAAGCCTTGGTGCTACCCTCGCCCTACTTCAGTTGTGTGGTGAACCATGACCAATCGCCAACGTCTCCAGCCGTTCCTCGACCACTTGGCTTCGCTCGAAGACCTAACTGTGGAACTGGTGCCGGAACGCTTCTTCTACCTCGGCGGTCTGCCCTGTGGTGGCGTCTTCGGGGAAGAGGACATGACCATCCGTGTCGCCACCAAACGTCCTTTTCAAGTGTGGGCGGGTACACTCGTCCATGAATACTGTCACTACTTGCAGCAGCAGGAACAGACTGATGAGTGGCGGTCGCTGACCTTGAGTGACGGCACTGACATCGGTTCGATCATCAACTACTGGCTCTGCGGCCATGTGGAACTCACACCGGAGAACCGAGTCCACTATCTACGGGTGGCAGCGGCCCTGGAACTTGACTGTGAACGACGGGCCTTGGGCGTGATCGCGGACTGGCGGTTGGGCCTCAATAAGCACACCTATGCGGCAATGGCTAATGCTTACGTGCTGTCGCATGAGGTCGCCCTTGAACATCGGGTGTGGATCAGGCCAGGGTCGTTCACTCGTCACCTAACTACGCTGAAGTCGTTCTTCCCCGACCATCTTCATGCTTTCGAGTGCTACCACGACCGTAAACGGTGGCGGGAGGCATCAGACTTTCTGCGGACGGTCTGTATGGGGCCGGTAGCCAGCGGGTAGTTTTCGTGAACACTGGCTACATATCGCGGCGGGTCCCAACTCAAACTCACTAACGGCCTTCTCGCACATAGCATGGTTGAAGTCCCGACCACAGAGGGTCTTCACGTAGTTCGCTGGGGTGCCGAAGTGGTAATGCCAAGACTGCTTACTGTTCATCCTTAGTAACATGGCCCTATCCTATCACATCACCGCAGTTTGGTCAAAGGGCATGTTGACAAACGGACTAGGCTGGTGCATAATAGCAATAGTATGCAGTCTTGGAGGCCGCTTACGCAAGGATGGCAGAGTAGTGTTAGAACTGGTGCAAGCGGAGTTGGACGACATTATCGGGCTGCTGGGGCACCTAGGCGGGACGCGGGACGGTTTACCCGAGGGGTTGAACGACGTGCCAGCGGAGATCGTGAACGCCATCCGCCGGGAGATCGAGACGGTGCAGGACTTACACCACCGGGGGGGGTGATTTCCGAGGCAGACATTACCGCCGTGCGTACCACTACAGTAATGATGGCTCTGCTGATGGGGCGTCGTCTCGGTAAGTTGGAAGCCACGGTGGTGCCGCTAAGTAAGATCGTGACGATGGCAGACTACACAGCAATCACAGCGGGGTAACTACCGAAAGTGGAACTTGGTAACATTGTTGTTTGGGTCATGGCCGGGTATGTAGCAAACGTCCTTTGTGTAGTGGGCCTACGGGTGCGGCCCCTATGGACCATGTTCATACCCGGCCTTTCTTTTCTCCTCGCCTGTCTACCCTCGGCCTAACTACAAGTCCAGTCTGATCTTGATACGCCCCTCCAGCAGTGTCTTCACGCAACCATCGGGGAAGTTGGTATGGCCGACCGGGAAGGTGCATTGCACCTCGTAGGTGTACTCGTCGGTCCACGTCGCCGTAGTAGCTCCTGCTACTCGGACACGGAACTTACCCTGGGAGGCGGTATCGGGGATGATCGTGGTGCCACTGATTACGGCCACTCCCCCCTTGCTCACATACAGGAGGAGGGTACTGCCGACCAGCGTGAGGTCGGAGTAGGTCGTCGCTGCTTCCGACTTGATCTTGAAGTGGAAGGCGTCCTCCAGACCATCCCCCTGCTTGATAACGTAGGACTTCTGGTAGGGCAACTTGTTCAGTTCGATGGTAACGGTAGCCACGGGGTCACCTCTTAGTAGGTCTGGATCGTGTCGCGTCCATAGTCCACGTCTACGGTGCCACGGCCATAGTCGGCCTGCACCGTTTGCCGTTGGTAGTCAACCTGCACAGGACTGCGGGTGTAGTCTACGTCAACGAGGCCACGAGTGTAGTCCACCTGGATTACGTCGGCATGGGTATAGTCTACTTCCTTGACGCTGAAGCCTCGGGTGAGCAGCAGCACACTCTTCAATCCGTGGATGATGATATTGGGCATTAGATTCGCGTCCTCATGGTCGGTGCCGTCGCACTATCCAACTCGAAGACGTAGGCGTTGGTGCCGTCCACCCACTTGATCTGCCAGTTCGTCCCGGCCAACTCGTAGTCCCCCGCCGTCCCCGCCCAGACTTCTTCAACGATGGTCTCCAGCGTCTTCGTATTGCCATCGGGGAAGGTGATACTGGTGCCAAGCAGGGCGGTGATGAGGGCGGTGCGTTCGGCACTGGTCAGGGACATGGCCGCCCCCGTCGCGGCAGGGGAGGCAGGCAGGTTGTCCGTCTTCGCTTTGATGGCATCTACTACCGTATCTACCGTGGCAAGGTTGGTGGCCGAGGCCGCCGTCTTGGCCGCGTCATAGTCGGAGGATAGGGTGAAGTTGGCCTTGTCGGTCAGGGACCGGGTGGCACTGGCCCATACATCTGCGGCCAAGGTGCCAAAGGACGAGAGCGTGCGGGTGGTCGCGGACCAGACCGCCGAGGCCACGTCTGCGGCCAGGGTGCCGAAGCTACTCAGGGTACGGGTGTCGTTCGCCCAGACAGCAGTGGCAACTGTGGAGGCCGAGGGCACATCCGCTCCCGTGGCGGCATCATAAGCGGCCAGGGCGGCGGTGGCGGCGGCCTGAGCTTCGGCACTGGACAGGTCATTGAGACCCGCCAAGCCATTGTCCAGCTCGGTCTTCGTCGGTGGGTCGTAGGCGTTCAGGGCGGCGGTGGCGGCGGCCTGAGCCTGGGCACTCGACAGGTTATTCAAGGCCGCGACCTGAGAGCTGGTAGCCAGCCCGGCCTGAATCGCAGTGACCGCCGTATCGGCTACGGAGGCGGAGTTGACGGCATCATTGGCCAGGGTCATCGCACTACCGACGGCTGCCGGGGAGGCGGGTATCCTGTCCGTCTTCAACTTGATCGCGTCCACGTTCCCGTTCACGGTCGCCAGACTGGCAGCCGAGGCGGCGGTCTTGGCGGCGTCATAGGCAGAGGTCAGGGCATAGTTCGTCTTGTCGTTGTTGGTGCCCACGGTCACGGGGGAAGTGACGGACCCGACGGCCCCCGTAACGGAGCCGACACTCCCCGTCACATTGCCACTGACACCTGTAACCGTCCCCATGTTGTCGCCTGCCACGGCCCACTTGGTACGGAAACTGTAGGTGTCATGAGCCATGCCTTGATAGGTGCCCGAGGGCACGGCAAAGGTCATCTCATAATCGGCTTCGTCACTGGCATCGGCAGTGGCTTGGTTCCAGGCATAGCCATAGGTGCCGTCCCCATTATCCGTCAGGGCCTGCTTATTGGAGGCGTCCAGCAGAGCGTAGGTAGCAATGGTGTCCCAAGTTACGTCCACAAAGTCGAACCACTTGCCGTCTGAGAGACGACGAATCGCCACCGTGGCTGTCTGCCCGGTGACGGGGTTGTTCCCTACCGTGACCTCATCAATGAGACTAAGAATCAGGACGGGGCTGGAACCGCTCGGCACTATTATCATGGTCCTACTCCTTGGGTGAACCGTGTACTTGATTCTGTAGTTGGAAGGTCACGCCCTCGGTGATCTACTGCAAGGCATAGAGTTCGCCCTTGCTTTTGGGTGCCCGGTGGGCCAACTCCCAACGGGAGTCAGTCGGATCGAGATAGCAGAGATCGCCAAAGGCCAAGGTCGCCCCCGCCGTACCGGACCGCACCCAACCATTGAACTTGCCATCCGCCGAGAGACCGGCATCGAACTCCAGATAGGAGTTCTCTTCGAGGACGAGACCGCCCTGGTAGGTGGCGACGCTATTGATGTCACTCAATGCCCCCGCCGCCAACTCCCGCACCTGCGCCTCGCTGCCCTCCGGCACCGTCACCGTCACCACCGTCGTGCTCTGCGCCACGCCACGCCGCCCGCCCCGAGTGTTGCCGTCTCTACAGCGCCCCGACGTAGCCCAGCAGCCAGGGCTGCATGACCGTCAACTGCTCCGCCGACAGCGCCCCCGCCACCAGCAGCGTCAGCCCACGCTCCCCGGTCATGTAGCCCAGGGTGTTACCGCTGGTAAGATACCACGTCCCCGGCGCGGTCGTCAGGTTCTCCATCGCCACGTAGCTGCCGCTCGTGTAGTTCGTTGTCGTCACCAGCGCGGCGTTGTGGTAGAGCTTGACGCCGGACGCGGTCGCCGCGCCGCTGTAGGTCATCGCCAATACCTGCCAGGTCCCCTCCGTCACCGGCACCGCGGAGGTCATTTGGCCGATGTAGCCGCCCGTGCTGTGGTCCCACAGCCGCGCCGAGAACACGGAACCGGAGTATCCGAAATCGTACTCGCGGCCCGTCCCGGTATAGGCGTCGTACTTGGCCCACACGATACGCCGGGCCGTGGTGAGCGTATCCGGGCGCAGCAGCGCCACCACCGAGAACGCGCTATCGGTCGTCCCGTTGCCGAAGGAGAAGGCATCCGCGTCCGCCACCGACCAGTAGTTGTTATCGGCGTTGGCGATGGTAGCGACCCGGGCCAGACCCCACCGCCCCCAGGTCGTCGGGGCGCTGGCATAGGTGCCGTGGCGACCGTTGCCGGAGACGTCGGTCACGGTGTTGCCGCTGAGGCTGCGGTCGAGCCAGAGGCCGATGATGTTGCTGGATCCCAGCAGGCTGCGCAGCTTGCCCACGAGGTCGCCGACGGCCCAGGCGTGCAGCGCGTCGTCCAGGATGACTGCGCCGCTGCTGCTAGCGGTGAGTTCCTCGACCGCGCCGGTGCCGTTGCTGGTGCGCCCGAGGACGACGCCGCTGCTACACTGGAGCGACGTGGCGGCGATGGTGCCGCCGTCGCCGCCGCTGTGGTCGTGGCTGTCGCCGTTGGTCACGCCCTTCGCGGCCACCGCAT
>Ga0208825_1001948_pt1 | contig 14490 bp, 13 predicted proteins | sample AD_UKC113_MetaG_FD_184450 | JGI IMG/M metagenome (GOLD analysis project Ga0208825, IMG submission 184450) | Active sludge microbial communities of municipal wastewater-treating anaerobic digesters from Hong Kong - AD_UKC113_MetaG (SPAdes)... | ecosystem: Engineered > Bioreactor > Anaerobic >...
CAGGCTGGGCACAGATAAATTACAAACACACAACAACTTTGGAAGACTATATAAAGAAAACAGAGTATGATTTATACTACATAAAAAACAGAACCATCTTTCTTGATTTTCAAATAATGCTAAAAACGCTTGAGACTATGATAGGGATGCGAGGCGCAAGATGAGTTCGAAAAATCAGCTAAAGTACATAGAAGTTCCATACAGCTTTGTGACAGTGGATGTTGAAGATTAGTTTCAGATGGAGAATCTTAGAACAAAATTTCCACTGGAAGCATGGGCCAGGTATGAACTTAGAGTTGAGAGTAACACAAAAAACGTCTGGCATCACTTTATAAATGCGATAATATCATTTACCAGTAAGTATTTGCTTAAGAATGCTGCAAAAAGGAACATAATAATGTGTTGCTGGAGGTATCTAGAATGTACATTCGTTCACGAGTCCCGGTGAGAATAAGTTTTGGTGGTGGGGGAACCGATGTTTCACCATACTGCGATATATACGGTGGCTGTGTCATAAACGCAACGATAAATAGGTATGTGACAGTCACACTCAGACCTACCCAGAATGGTGAAGTGTGTATAACGAGTATAGATTATGACCAAACTCTGAGGTATGATATCGATAAACCTTTCGCTTACGATGGACAATTAGATCTAATAAAAGGTGTAATCAACTACATGAAGGCGGAGTATGGGCTTAAAAATGGTTTTGAACTTAAGGTACGTAGTGATGCACCTCCAGGCTCAGGCCTTGGTTCTTCTTCAGCAGTTTGTGTTGCACTTATAGGAGCTTTCAAAGAATGGTTAAACTTACCACTGACGCCATACGATATTGCAGAACTGGCATTTAAGATAGAAAGGATTGATCTTGGTGTAAAGGGTGGCAGGCAGGATCAATATGCAGCAGCATTTGGTGGATTCAATTTTATGGAATTCTATGATTCAAGGGCAATAGTAAACCCATTAAGACTAAGAGAAGAAACCGTTTTCGAACTGGAGCATAGTTTGGTGTTAGCTTACATTGGTGGTAGCCATAATTCGTCAAGTATCTTAGAAAAACAAATCGCCAACGTGGCGAACAAAAGAGAAGATTCTGTTGAGTCGATGCACGAGCTCAAGAGGCTTGCCATAGAAATAAAAAATGCACTCGTGATAGGAGACCTCAAGAAATTTGGTTGGTTGCTTGATGAGTCTTGGCAAAACAAGAAGAAAATGGCTGATGGCATAAGTAATGAAACTATAGACAATATATACGAAATTGCTAAGGAAAATGGTGCACTTGGAGGGAAGATTTCGGGTGCTGGTGGTGGTGGATTCATGTTTTTCTTCAGTGATGCTGACAAAAAATACGATCTTGTGAAAGCCCTAAGTGAGAACGGTGCGCAGATTATGAATTACAGCTTTGAACATAATGGGCTCGTAACTTGGAGGGTAGATTAGGAGGAACGGATGAGGGAAGATATTGTAAAACGAATAGAAGAAAACATAAACGTGAAGAAAAGCATATTAAGTGATAAACACCTTATCGATACAATTGAAAGAGCTGCAACAGTAGTTGTAAATGCAATCAAAAATGATAACAAAGTAATCTTTTGTGGTAACGGTGGAAGTGCGGCAGATTCTCAACATCTTGCAGCTGAACTCATAGGAAAGTTCTATTTCAATCGTCGTTCATTACCAGCTGTTTCCTTAACGGTGAATACATCAATGATAACAGCAATAGGTAATGATTTCGGTTTCGAGAAGGTCTTTTCAAGACAGTTAGAGGGAATTGGTAAGGCTGGTGATGTCTTAATTGGGCTTAGCACAAGTGGTAACTCAGAAAATGTTGTGGAAGCGTTCAGACTTGCGAAAGAGATCGGGATAAGCACCATAGCGTTCACTGGCGAAAGTGGTGGAATTCTAAGAAATCTTGCTGATATATTAATAAACGTTCCATCTAATGATACGCCACGCATACAAGAGGCCCATATAATGGTGGGACATATAATTTGTGAGCTAGTTGAAAAGGAATTTCTTATTAATGGTAGGTAGGAGTGAATAGAATTGGACAGGCAGGTTGTGATCCTCGCAGGTGGCCTTGGGACAAGATTGAGAAGTGTTGTTCAAGACGTTCCAAAACCAATGGCAGATATTCAAGGCAAGCCATTTCTCGAGTACCTTTTGCAACTGTTGATTCAAAATGGATATCAAAACTTCTTGTTTTTGGTTGGATACAAAGGTGACATGATAAAGAGCTACTTTGGTAATGGAAGTAAATTTGGGGTAAACATAGAGTATTCCACTGAAGCAATTCCATTAGGTACAGGCGGGGCATTGTTTAATGCCTGGGATAAATTGTCAGATGATTTCTTCGTGGTAAATGGTGACACATTTTTCGATATTCAGTACGAAATTCTGGAAGATTTTGTCACGAGCAAGAACCATGAATTTCTAATAGCTCTGAGATATTCCGATGATTTGTCAAGATATGGAATAATAGAAATAGATGACAATTACAAAGTCATCTCATTCTTCGAAAAGGATCAGGTTCAGGAAAATCGAATTGACGGATACATAAATAGTGGGGTGTATTCTGTCAAGAAAGAAATCCTAGAGCCTTACTACAAAACGTGGGAAGAAGAACCTATCTCTTTGGAAAACAGAATAATCCCGGAGTTAGTTGAACATGGGAAGGTGTATGGTTTACCGATCGGTGGAAAGTTCATAGATATAGGCGTACCACAAGATTACGTTAAAGCTCAAAAAATTATTCCACAGGTTTTACAAGAAGAAAGAAAACCTGCAATATTTGTTGACAGGGACGGAACTATTATTGAAGACAATGGATATGTTCATGGAACTAATCTTGTGTTCAAAAGTGAAATAATTAAGTTGCTAAAGCGTGCAAAAGAAGAAGGGAAGTATGTTATAATTGTGACAAATCAGGCTGGTATAGCCAAGGGTATGTTCACCGAAGAAGAATCCATTTTAACGACTGAGTATGTAATAAAATGCATGGAAGAATATGGTGCACATGTTGATGGATATTATTACTGTCCATACCATCCTGAAGGTATTGTTGAAAAATATAGGAAGATATCTTTACTCAGGAAACCAGAACCTGGGATGATATTAAAAGCGTGTGATGATTTTAGGATCGATCTGAAATCTTCTATGATGATTGGCGATAACTCGGAGGCAGATTTAATAAGAATACCATATCTAGAAACAAACATACTAGAAAATTTTTGACCTCCGATGAATTGTACGGAGTTGGATATTTTGATACGGAAAACAGATTCAAGCCAACAGAGCCATTCCAGTATTCTCAGATTTTTTAAGTGAGGTGAAGCTTGTTTCGTGAAGAAAATTCTGTTTATAGCTCCGAGGTTACCATATCCGCCAATTAGTGGATATAATTTAAAAAATTATTGGTTGCTGCAAATTCTTTCTAAGCATTACATAGTCCATTTGGTTTGTATTACGGACGAACATGTCCCCAGTGACTTTCATAACTGGGCTGAGAAAATCGGAATTACGTATAAACTGTTCCCAAAAAAAAGGATAGACTTTTATGTAAAAAGCGCAAAGTTTATTTTCAATAAATTACCTATCCAAGTGAATTATTATTCTTTCCCGGATGTGAAAGAATATGTAGATTCTATATACGAAGAGTACGATCTAATTTACGTTGTCTTAGCCCGTGCGGCACAGTACGCTCTTGGTAAGCCAAGACCGAAAATAGTAGATATGGCGGACTCACTTGCCATTAACTATAACAATGCCAAGGAAAAAACGAATTCTAAGTTTTGGAAAACAGTGTACCTCGTAGAAGCTAAACGAATGCTGCACTATGAAAATCTTTGTATTTCAAATTTTGACAAGGCGCTCTTTTTTAACATGGAAGAGAGAAACTCATTTAATCAACCTACGAAGACTGAATGGATTCCACACGGTGTAAACGAGAGCCTATTTACCTACGAAAAGCAGAACGAGAAGTACAAAAATTGGGTCACTTTCTTGGGGAAAATGGATTACCAACCAAATATTGATGCAGTACTATGGTTCGTTGCTAATGTTTTACCTCACCTGGACCGGAATCTTACATTTGGTATTGTCGGAGCGTATCCAACAAAAAAGATAAAAAGTCTTGAGAAAAAATATAAAAACGTTGTCGTAACTGGTTTCGTGGAGGATCCTTATGAAATAGTAAGATCCAGCCTATGTGTTGTGGCACCTATGCAAACAGGGGGCGGCATACAGAATAAAGTACTTGAGAGCATGGCCTTAGGTACAATAAACATTGTATCGTCCCTCGCAGCCAAACCAATAGCTGCGAGAAATACGGAAGAATTCCTTGTTATTGACGATCCGGTTGACATTGCACTCACGATAAATGACATATATAAAAATCCAGAGAAATATGTCCATATAAAGGAGAAAAGTAGAGAATATATTAAAGCAAATTTCACGTGGAGTATATATGAAAGGAAGATTATTGATGTCATAAAATCAGTAGTAGGGGATTAAAAATAGTATCGCGTTATTTGAAAATATATTTGCGTACACAAAGCATCCTGACAGAGCAAGTTAAACTGGGTGCAGGTAAATTATTACTAAGTCGAAAGAACAATATGTACATCCAATGACATTATTTAGCTCTACAAATCACCAAGAGTTTACTGTATTCGTAGTATCGATAACAATTTATAAGCAATTAGTCAGAGGATAACTATGAAAGTTGCTATATCATCATTTAACTTCTCTCCCGGATATATGTCACATGTAATCGCCTATGCAAAAATGTTTGAGGCAAATGGATATGAAATAGTCCTTTGACTGCATAAAGACTATGTAGATCTAATGTTTCCAGAACAACCAAGAACATTATCATATCCAGATCGTTAGACATAGGATGAGAATAGAAGAAAAATGTTGAGTCTTACAATGCTGTTCTCAACAAGTAAGTGACAACGGTGGAATATGCAGCTTCAGCAACGTGGTTCTTCAAGAAAGAATTACTAGAAGACACAGGATATTTAGACGAAAAAATATTCTACGCTCCTGAGGATGCAGAATTTTGTGTAAGAGCTTGGTCAAAAGGATATGAAGTGTGGTATTTTCCAAAAGCTGTGATAATCCATGATTGTAAGAGACTGACAAAGAAGAAGCCAATATCAAAGTTGGGATTTGAACACTTAAAGGGACTAGTGTACTTTTGGAGAAAGTATAGGACATTTTAAGATCTTTATATTTTTGCATAGTGCTTCTGCAATGTATCATTTCGTGTGAGCAGTTTTACCAGCAAATATTTGGACTTATCACTTGGAAAGTGTAGCAAAAGTGAAATTCGTAAAATTCAAAGGTGGTCTTGGAAACTAGTTGTTCCAGTATGTTTTCTTGAGAAGGCTAGAATTACTTCTTGGTCAAGAAGCCAGGGCAGGCTTCTTATGGTGGGGAACTTGGCTTATACATGGAAATGATAAAATGGTTATAACTCCAAAACAATGGTTTGCGGATGGGAGAAAAAGTGATATTGTTCCACAAGATTGGAAACCATATGAGAAAGGGATAAGACACATGAAAACAGCACTAATTACCGGAATCACTGGGCAAGATGGAAGTTTCTTAGCAGAGCTTCTTTTAGAAAAAGGATATGAAGTTCATGGTTTAATAAGGCGAGCATCTACATTCAATACGAGAAGAATCGACCATCTCTACAAAGATCCGCATGAAAAGGATGTAAGGTTCTTTCTCCATTACGGCGATATGACCGATTCTACATCGATAATAAGCCTCATTCAAAAGATACAACCGGATGAGATATACAACTTGGCAGCGCAGAGCCATGTAAAAGTATCTTTTGAAATACCTGAGTATACAGCAAATTCGGATGGACTTGGAACACTCAGGATGCTCGAATCAATTAGATTACTTGGACCAACGGATAAAGTGCGTTTCTATCAAGCCTCGACGAGTGAGCTATTCGGAAAGGTGCAAGAGATTCCTCAAAGAGAGACAACGCCATTCTATCCAAGGAGTCCATATGCAGCAGCGAAGTTGTATGCCTACTGGATAACGGTTAACTACAGAGAAGCATATGGTATGTATGCCTGCAATGGTATTTTGTTCAATCACGAATCGGAAAGAAGAGGAGAGACGTTCGTTACAAGGAAGATAACAAGGGCAGCTACAAGAATATTACTAGGCACTCAGGATAAACTGTACCTTGGTAACCTAAACTCCAAAAGGGATTGGGGATATGCAAGAGATTATGTAAGGGGCATGTGGATGATACTCCAGCAATCCGAGCCAGACGATTACGTTTTAGCAACTGGAGAAACGCATTCGGTGAGAGAATTTTGCGAGCGAACGTTTGAAAATGTTGGAATACAAATTGAATGGGTTGGAGAAGGTATAGATGAAAAGGGAATAATAAAGAGCATATATAAAGACAAGATTCTATCGTTCGTTGAAAATCTAAAGGCTGAACATCAAGATTTAAACAATTTTGAGTTGAGTTTGAATCACTTAAAAGCAGGTGATGTTGTAATCGAAGTTGATCCAGCATACTTCAGACTAACGGAAGTGGATTTGCTCTTAGGTGATCCAACAAAAGCAAAACAAAAACTCGGATGGGTTCCAGAAGTAAGGTTTGAAGAATTGGTTGAAAAGATGGTAAAATACGACTTGGTGCTTGCGATAAAAGAAAGGCACAGGAATGAAATGATAAAGGAAGGTTGAAATAGAAATGGTGGAGAAAGGTGCTAAAATATATGTTGCAGGGCATAGAGGATTAGTAGGTTCTGCAATAGTGAGAAAACTCAAAGAGGAAGGATACACAAACATAGTCACAAGGACACATTCTGAACTTGATTTGACAGATCAAAGAGCAACAAGAGAATTCTTTGAGAAAGAAAGGCCAGAATATGTATTCTTGGCAGCAGCAAAGGTTGGAGGAATACTTGCCAACGATACATACAAAGCTGACTTCATATACCAAAATATGATGATAGCGGCGAATGTGATAGAAGCATCGTACAGATATGGAGTGAAGAAACTATTGAATTTAGGTTCATCATGTATATATCCAAAATATGCACCACAACCGATGAAAGAAGAATACCTACTCACAGGCGAGTTAGAGCCAACGAACGAGCCATATGCAATAGCTAAAATTGCTGCGATAAAGCTATGCAGGTACTTCAACGGGCAATATGGTACTAACTTCATCAGTGTGATGCCAACGAACCTTTACGGGCCTAATGATAATTTCAATTTAGAAACATCGCACGTACTGCCAGCATTACTGAGAAAATTCCATTTGGGGAAACTATTGATGGAAGGTAAGTACCAAGAGATAGCTAAAGACATACAAAGATATCCAATAGGATTTGGATTGGACAAAGAGGTAGATACCAACAATCCAAAGAGCATAGAGAAAGTGCTCGAGGCAGTTGGGATATCGAAAGAAACGATAACGATATGGGGAACGGGAGAAGTGTACAGAGAATTCTTGCATGTTGATGACTTGGCAGATGCGTGCGTATACTTAATGAACGGATACGATTACAAAAACATAGGGGAATTTGTGAACATAGGGACAGGAGAAGATGTAAAGATAAAAGACTTAGTGAAGATGATCAAAGAGATAGTGGAATATGAAGGACAGATCAAATGGGATACAAGCAAGCCAGATGGAACACCGAGGAAGTTGTTGGATGTATCAAGATTACATGCGCTGGGATGGAAACACAGGGTATCTTTATCCAGCGGAATAACTAAGGTCTATGATTCCTATCAAAAGGGTGATATTGATTGAGGTGATATTCATTGATACATTACATAGGATTCTACAATGAACCGGGAGACATCGAAGAAAGAGAACCGATGAAAGTCTTCGCTTCCACTGAGAAAATGAATTATATAGCATCTATACTATCAAAAAGTAACAAAGTTAGAATTGTTTCTCCAGGTTTTTCATGCAGTCATGGAAGCTTTGAGGAAAAAAAGATTGAGAAGAAGGATTTTGATGTTATATATCTGAAAACTCTTGGCGACGGTAAGAATAATCTGTCGGTAAAAAAAATACTTGTCGCTGCAAAAGAAATCCGAAATTACATTAGAGATCACGTAAGAAGAGAGGACGAAATTGTTTTTTATTCAGCACCGGCAATGTGGCTATTTCTAAAGAATATACTGACAAGATACGACTGGATTTTGGAGCTGGAAGAACTGCATTATTTTGATAAACCTCACATAAATCCAATAAGATGGGTGTATAAATCGCTTGAAAATAGCACTATTGCAATGAGCAAAAAGATAATCTATGTAAGCGAGACATTGAAGAAGAAGGTCGAAAAAGATGGTATTGTAATTTACGGCCCGTTTGAGGACTATCAGCCAAACACGCCACCTGTTAGAAGTAAAACTGACGTCAAGATCATCTATACAGGAAGCATAGATGAGACTCGAGGGGCCTTCCTTCTTGCGAAAGCATTTGCTCACGGTTCCGAGATGAGAATGCTTCCAAACGACTTGAACATAGAAGTTTCTTTTATTGGATACTTTCATGGTAGGAATGTGTACAAACAAAAAGAAGAATTCATGGCAATATTGGACTCGATAAATAGGAACGGTATAAAAGCTGTATTCAAAGAAAATCTCTCTGGCAGTGAGCTAAGGGAAGAAATTATCAAAGCTGATATATGCGTAATGCCACAGAGAATTAGCAGTAAGTTCTCGGAGTATTCATTCCCATCAAAGCTTCCAAGGTACCTGTCCTATGGTAAGTTGGTTGTGAGTTCTGCGATTAAACCAGTCATGGAGTCATCATTTGGAGGTCTTGTAATTCCATATTACTCTGATGATACGGAAGAGCTGCTCAAAGCTATCACAAAGGCAATCGAACTCGTCTATGCTGGGAAGTCTTGTGAGTATGAGAAAGAAATTTTGAACAAAATAAGGAAAATGGTTTTGGAACAGGAAGAGAACCTGGTACGCTTCTTGGATTACTAAGTGTACAACCGAGATATGAAAATGAAAATTGCTAGAAAGAAGTTGTACCTTCATAGAATCTTTATAAAGAAAGTTGGGTGGTCTCTTGGCTTTGTACGATGTTGTTCACGTAAATTCAACATATAACAGGGGTGGAGCAGGGATTATAGCTAAAAATCTCCATTGTTCTTTGTTACAAAATGGGTTACGAAGTCTGTACATATTTGGCTACAACGGAACATTTCACAGCAATTACGATGAGTCTTCTGTTGGGTTATCAAATGCGTATGCAATAAAGCTTAACAGTTACTTCTATCGTCTCACAACAAGTGTACTCTTTGGCAGAACCAGTCACTTGAAGGTGGTTGACTATGCAAGAAGTTCAGACATAACACACCTCCATAATATTCATGGCTTTTTTGTTGATGAGACGAAGTTGCTTGACTCAATACCTTATGAGACCAAAATAGTGTGGACGATGCATGACGAGTGGCTCTTGACAGGACGATGTGCTGTTACATATGGATGTGATGGTTACATGAAAAGATGTCAGTACTGTCCACATACGGACTTCTACCCAGCATCTCTAAAAAGGAACTATGAAGAGAGGTTTCTAAAAAAGTTAGAATTTCTTCAGAATCATGGCAGACTCAATATAGTTGTACAATCCAACTATCTAAAACAGAAATTGATGAGTTCCCCTTTATCTGAGTATGTAATAGACAAGATAGTGGTAATACCAAATGGTATTGACAAATTTGATTACAGCGAGAGTGCTACCGTACTCGAAAAGTACGGTTTGCAACCTGGATATGTCCTTTTTGTTTCTGACTATCTTACTTATTCCAAAGGCTTTGACAGACTTGTCGAAATTTCGTCAGCATTGCCGGATACAAGGTTTGTAGCAGTTGGAAAATCAACGAAAGCGGACGTTTCAATTCCAAATAATATAAGAATTCTTGGCAGAATTCCGAATGTTGATGTGAGAAGTCTTTACTACTACGCTGACAGTTTTCTTTTCCTGTCAAGGCATGACAATTACCCAACAACTATACTAGAAGCTCAAGATACATGTTGCCCGATCATTGCAGTAAACACAGGCGCTGTTGCAGAGATGTTAGAGGATTATCCAAACTCATTTGTAATGAAAGAATATGATCCAACCATCATACAAAGTTTTGTAAGAAAGTTCAATGGATATCATGAGCGTAGTAAGACGTCGATGTTGAAATACGAAGATACAACAGAGGGAATGGCAAAGGCCTACCTTGATCTGTACCAGATGATCAGCAATCACGAGTAAGCGAGGGCAGACTTTATGGCATTGACAATCCAACATGTTGAAAACAGTAATCGAAAGATTTCACAAAACGTGGCGTTACTTTTGCTTTTTGTAATCATATTCTTAGGACAAAACGTCGGCATTTTCTACTTAGTGAAGAGATGGATATCGCTATCTGAGGTTGCGATGCTTTTGTTCGTATTTCTTATCTTACTGAAATCTACGCCTTTTAACAAGCAGCATATTATGATCTACCTGATGTTCAATACACTAAATATGATTAGCCTTGTCTTTGCACTTGATAAATCTGAAGCAATGATCTCAGCTATCTCGTTGTTGTTTTATAGTACGTTTACTATCTCCTTGGTCGCTTACGTAATGCACAAAAATTTGTACGAGGAATTCTTGAAGGCTTTTCTAATTGCTTGTTCTATCCTTGCGATGTACGGTATAATTCAGTTTGTGCTTATACGGGTTTTAGGTTTCTACTCAGACTATATAGTGTATCCATTTCGAAACTTAACCGTTCAGAAGCAACCTATAATTTTGTCAAGCCTTTGGAGATCAAACTCATTGTATTACGAACCAAGTATATATGGCATGACTCTTGTACTAGGCTTTTCGATCAACGAAACGCTAAAGTCTGGAAAATTATTCTTTAAACTCCTTATGATATTTGGAGTGATCGTTTCATTTTCATTAACTGCTTACATAATGTTAGTTTTGGTTTACGCTTTAAGCAAACTATATGGTAGTTCATTCTTGCCAGATCTAAAACGTGCAATGATAACAATCATTATTGTTATAGCAGCAATAATTCTTGTTCCGTACCTAATTGAAACGATGGGAGCTCTACCATATCCTTTTAATAGGTTGTCAGAGTTGTTCATTGAAGGCACATCTGGCTACTATCGTCTAGTAACTCCAATTTTTGTCACTAACTATGTACTTTCCACCAAGGCTTTTGGTGTAGGTATAGGTAATATAGATTCTTTTTTGGAATCACCTCCTTCTGACATTGCTAGATATCTTGCCAAAGGTAGCGGGTATGGAAGGACTATAGATTCTGTACCTTTTGCTATCCTTCTTAATTATGGATATGTTGGCTTTCTTTTGATTGCCTTTTTATTGACCATTTTGTTCAGATCTGCAAAGAAATGGCTTCCTTTTTCTGCGGCATTATTTCTGTACCTCTTAGGAACTGGGAATTATTCATCTGCAAATTTTTGGATCATGTTGTCAGTTTTGCTTGTTGCATATTTAACGACACCCTTAGAAAATGAATGCTTAGAAATGAGTGATGTAAATAATTAGGCACTTCACCACAGCTTTGAATCATTGAAAATAATAACCAGTTTTACCAATCTTTGGGCCACCTTTACGTCTGATACCAAAGCGTGAAATCTTACCACGATAGGGAAAAAATGTCTTGGAAAAGATGAGAAAAAACAGAATAGAATGCGGATTTTTGGATTCTAAAATATATAGACAATGGCCAAAGTTGTCAAAGAGTATCTCAACGGTGATAAGTCTTAAGCACAGATTTGTGAGGAATATTCAATCTCTCCAAGTATGTTCTTCAAATAGTTAAAGAAGTGCAAAGTGTCAGGATACGATGATTCAATATTCAATATTAAGAAAGGAAGGACAGAGTCAATCATTTCAGATTACTCGAAGACACAGTCATTCATATTTGAATCAGCAGGTTTGTAAAGACAGTTCAGCAAACTGAAACAACGTATTTGCTTTAAGAGAATAGAATCATTATGAGAAAGCATTGCTTCACAAGGGAACAACCGTTTTTTGACTTAGATTAGTATGTGGAGGATAATGATTATAAATGAGTAAATTATTATATGTAAGTTTGCTAGACAAACAAGATCCAAGACTTATCGGTGTATTTAAAAAGATCTACTCAATACAAAATGCTTTTAAAAATGCCGGTTATGACACAGCCTTTCTGCATCTTAATGGAGAACTTACGATTGAATTAGAATGTGCTGCCGAAGGGACAACAACCTTCCAAATTCCGGAATCTGTTACTGATTCTCGTTTAATGAAGAATCATAACAGAAAGAAGGAAATTCTAAGTATATTAGCGAAGGATGTTATTGACCAGTACAAACCTAATATTATGTTACTGCGCTTTGTATTGGCTGACCAGTCACTCATTAGGACATTCAAAAAGCTGAAACACTACGGCATACGAATTGTCCTTGATGTTCCAACCTATCCTTATGATAAGGAACTTGGGAAGAGCTGTTACTCCTTCTTGAGGCTACTTATTGACAAGTTCTATCGAAGAATGTTTAAAAAGTATGTTGACCTTGTTTATTCTCCTTCAGATGAGCCATGTATATTTGGCATTGAGAACATACAGGTAACAAATGGAATAGATTGTTCATCTATAAGTATTAAAAAACTAAGAAAATATGACGATGATATACATTTCATAAGTGTTGCAAATGTCAGCTTCTGGCATGGATATGATAGAATTATAAGAGGAATGTATGAATATTATCAAGGTAATCCATCAAGGACTGTGTATTACCATTGTGTAGGAGAAGGAGAGGCTTTGCCTGCTCTCAAGCAATTAACCAACAACTTGGGGTTGAACAGATATGTCGTTTTTCATGGAACGAAGGCAGGAGAAGAACTCGATAAAATTTTTGACGAATCAGATATTGCTCTTGGAAGCTTGGGTAATCACAGAAAAGGGCTAAATTCTGACTGTGCTTTGAAAAATAGGGAATACTGTGCAAGAGGAATACCATTTGTAATAGCCTCTAACGATCAAGATTTTCCGGAATCATTTCCTTATATTCTTAAGATATCTTCTGATGAGAGTCCGGTTAATATCAACAAGATTGTCGAATGGTATGAAGAATTGACAAACAGTCATTCAAATTATCCTACTGAGATGCGAAAGTATGCGGAGGTACATCTAAGTTGGGATGCAAAGATGAAGCCAGTGATAGAAAAGATAAAGGAGATCGCAGAAGAGAAAGGGAAAAGCAGACCATGAGAGTAATCAGTTTAGTTGGTGCACGACCACAGATTATTAAAGAAGCAATCTTGAATCAAGAATTTGAAAAAGAAGGCATAGAAGAAATCTTAGTTCATTCTGGTCAGCACTATGACTTTAATATGTCTGATGTATTTTTCAAGGTATTGAATATACGAAAAGCTGATTACAATTTAGGAATAGGTTCTGGCACACATGCAGAGATGACAGGCAAAACAATGATTGAATTTGAAAAGGTAGTATTAAAAGAACGTCCTGATATTATACTCGTGTATGGAGATACAAACACTACATTGGCTGGTGCATTGGTTGGTGCGAAGTTGAAGATACCAGTTGCACACGTTGAAGCAGGGATCAGGCAAGAGCCAAAAGATATGCCAGAAGAGATAAATAGAGTACTAACAGACCATGTATCAAGATACCTATTCTGCCCTTCTAAATTAGCTGTGGATAACCTAAAAAAAGAAAACATTACAAAAGGAGTATATTTTACAGGAGATATAATGTACGACCTTTTTTTAAAGATGAAACCTCATTTTGATGAAACAATTACCAACAAACTCAATTTGGAAGAAAACAAATACATAGTAACGACAATACACAGAGACTTCAACACAGATAACAAATCGAATTTAGAAGGTATATTAAAAGAGTTAGAAAAGATATCAAAAGAGATAAAAGTTGTCTTTCCAATACATCCAAGAACAAGGAAGAGAATAGAGGAATTCAATCTAACCGAATACACAAAAGGTATCTTACTGACAGAACCTTTTGATTATTTAAGTATGATGGGACTAGTTCAAAAAAGTCTTTTTGTGATAACAGACAGTGGAGGACTGCAAAAAGAAGCATACTTTGCAGGTAAAAGGGCGATAGTTGTCATGCCAGATACAGGTTGGAGAGAGTTAACGGATGCAGGATGGAATTTACTAAGCAGGCCAGATGAAATCAAAAGTAAGATGGATTGCATAGTCAACAACGAAATAGTACCAGAAACGGAGCATATATACGGAGAAGGAAATGCAGGGAGAAAGATTGTAGAAATATTGAGTAATACAAATGTTTGACATACAGTAAAAAAAGATGGTATAATCATTTATCATGTTCAAAGAATGAACAGAACGAAAAGGTGTTGAAAAAGATGCAAGATGTTGAAGTGCTCATTTTAGAAGAATTGGAAAAGAATCCTGATGTAACTCAAAGA
>Ga0208825_1001949_pt1 | contig 14487 bp, 8 predicted proteins | sample AD_UKC113_MetaG_FD_184450 | JGI IMG/M metagenome (GOLD analysis project Ga0208825, IMG submission 184450) | Active sludge microbial communities of municipal wastewater-treating anaerobic digesters from Hong Kong - AD_UKC113_MetaG (SPAdes)... | ecosystem: Engineered > Bioreactor > Anaerobic >...
GCGCTCTATGGCAGGGCTCCCGGGGCTCGCAGAAGCCATGAGGCTACGCTTGTCTCCAATTATGCCGAGCCCGGCGACAAGCCTTTTGTCGAATTCGAGTTTGAGCTTGCACAAAGCCGCTATAAGATCGAACGCACGCCTCCGTATTTGAGGCGCAAAAAGGGTGGTAGACCTGACGACCTCGTTTCTGTTTCGCCTAACGCGACGATGTATCAGTTTGCTTCGAAATGGGAAGTCGTCGAAGAAGGTCAAGACAAGGTTTCTGAGCGTATCGAGAGGTTGGTTGGCTTGAGTGCCGACGAATTCTCCAAGGTAATTCTGCTGCCTCAGGGTGAGTTTCAGAATTTTCTTGACATGAATTCCAAGAAACGAAGCGAGATTTTGGAAAAGCTTTTCCCTGTCGAGCTCCATTCGCGCGTCACTGAACTCGCCAAAGCCAAATCTGATGCGGCGCGTCAAAGGCTTGAGAATTATGACAGTCAAATTGTAGAGTTTTCCAGTGAGCTCGGCGAGGAACCTGAGGCGCGACTTTCTGCGTTGCGCGACACAGCTATGTCTGCCGCACAACGCGAAAAAGAAGCCTTGGAGAATGTCAAGGCAAGACAGCACGAGCAAGATGTATTGCAACAGCATCTCGAACAGCTGCAAAAGGCAAAACAAGCCGTTGATGAGGTTGCCACACTGCAGGCACAAGGGCCTAACGAGGATGCCCGCTCCGGGAAAATCAGGAAAGCCAAAGCCGCAGCAGGCGTCATGCCCTATATCGAGGCATTCGAGAGGGCGCGATTGACGGTGCAGCGTGCTGCGACGGCCGCGCAGAGTGCCACCGACGAATACGAAAGGCATCGTGCGAAGGCCGATGAAGTGGCGCGCTGGCAGAGGCGGCTTGTTGAGCTTGTCGAGTTGATACGCCAAGCACAGGAAGAGAAAATCAGGCTCGAAGGGCGCGTTGAAAAGTGGAAGCAGCACATAAGTGTGCTGGACGCATTCGTGGGGGCGCAGGGCGCGCTTTCCATGGCCGAAAAGGCTGCCGAGGCCAAGGCAAAGGAGCGTGCGACGCTCGAAATAGAGATCGAAACCGTAAGACCTAATCAGGATGAGGTTATAAAGACCAGGGCGAAGCTCGAAAAGTTTCACGCAGTACAGGAAGAGTTCCTTAAGTTCGAAGCCAAGACCGACCGAAAGGCAGAGCTCGAAGTGGAGGTCGAAGCGCGCAGGGCAGCGCTTGAGGCTTGCGAATTGGCATATCGAAACGCACAATCGGAAGCCCAGCGCGCCAAGGCGGCACAAAATGCGCTTTCCGAGAGGCTGGGAAAAGCCGAGGCCGTGCATCTGGCCTTGCAGCTGCGCGACGGCGAGCCATGCCCTGTGTGTGGCTCCGTACATCACCCGGCGCCGGCGGTGCCGCCCCGCCCCGCTGGGGGTTCGACAGAGGCGGGAGAAGCCGGTCAGATCGCGAATTTGCGGGAAGAATTGGAACGGGCTTCGGAAGACGCGAACAAAGCCTCGATGGCGCTCGCGGGTGCGCAGGCCTCGCTCGATTCGGCGCGGCAGCGTCTGTCGGAAGCTGAGGGACAGGTCAAAACGGTCGATGCTGAACTTGTTGCGCTGCGTAAGGCTTCGCCCAATCTTGACGAGTGGCTCGGTTCGGAGTTTTCGCACTTTTCAGAGTTTTCTCGGTCTTCGCGGTTTTCGGACGCCCAAAGCGCGGTTCGTGACGCCAGGCGGCGGCTCGATGCAGCGCTGAAGTCGGTTCGGGATGAGCTGGATGCGCTCGATTCCCGTTCGAAACGTGCATGCGAGCTCGAGGCAAAACTCAAGCTGGCGCGTTCGGAAGAGGAGTTGCAGGCTGCGGCGTTGCAAGAAGCCCGTTCGCGACATGCAGCGTGTAAAGCAACCCTGCAGGCAAGAGAAGCAGATTCGGGCGCGACAGATCCCGGCCCGGAGTATGAAGTTGCCGTAGCGCGAGTGGACGCGCTCGCGACGGAGCGCGATTCGTTACAAAAGGCGTGTCAGGAATGGGAAAACCTCAAGGGGAAGTTGCTTACACGCAAGGATACGCTCGCACTTGCGCTTAGGGGCGCTCAAACTGCCTTTGCAGAAGAGCTGCCGCGCCTCGTTGCGGCAATGCAGGCTGCGGGCTTTTTGCCTTTGGATTTTATGAGCGAATGCACAGGACGGAGTGAGACCGCGGAGAAACCGGAGACGGCCATTGCTCAGGAACTGGAGGTGGCAATTCCTCATGAGGTGGATGTGGCAGTCGCCGAGGCGCGCAGGTGCACCATACCGGCAGACGAGCTTGCAGTCGAGGAGGCCGCGGAGGCCGCTTACAAGGAGGCTGTGACAAAAGCCGTGGCGACGGCGCAGGCACTCATGGGTGCGGCGCACGAGCTTGTGGATGCAGGCCAGCAGCCTACGGGAGCGGCCCGGGCCGGCGAGCTCGCGGACAAGACACTGGCTGACCGGCTTAAATCGGCGCTCGAGGATTGCAAGGCCAGGATTGCAGACGAGGAGCGAGCGCTTGCGCTCGCAAATGAGGAGCTTGCCAAAGCACGCCAAGCTGCGGAGTCCTCGCGGCGGGACGTCCAGCGCCTTGAGGAGGGCATTGGTCGGCTCAATGCCAAAAAGGCGGAGCGGGACAAGGCGCTTGCCGAGTCGCGTGGACTTTATGAGCTGCAGGTTCTCTTGAGCGGTGACATAAACGGCAGGCGCCTGCCTTTCAAGAATTTTGTCCTGGGCATGTATTTTGGCGAAGTGGTACTGCGCGCCTCCAATCACCTTTCCCAGATGTCGGACGGGCGCTTTTATCTCAAACAGGCGCAGGGCGAGGGGGCGGGCAGAGCCAAGACCGGGCTCGACATCGCGGTGCTGGACGCATGGACCGGGGCCGAGCGGCCTACGGACACGCTTTCCGGCGGCGAGAAGTTCCTTACGTCGATCAGTCTGGCGCTTGGCCTTGCGGACTCGATCCGGGAGCGCGCAGGGGGCGTGGCGCTGGACTCGGTCTTTATCGACGAGGGGTTTGGTTCGCTCGACGAGGAGTCGCTGGAGAAGGCGATCGTCGTGCTCAATCGCATCAGGGGTACGAGGACGATCGGGATCGTTTCGCATGTGGCCGAGCTGCGTTCGCGCATTCCGGCGCGCATCGAGGTGGAAAAGTCGCCGTCAGGATCGCATCTTCATGTCGTTTCGGTGCCGGACCAGGCTGAATAGAGGACCTGCCAGAGTTCTTCGTCGGTAAAGAGGTGAGGGCTCATGGGTCGGCGCTTGTAATTCTTTGCATCTTCGTAAATTGAATTGAGCATGGATTCGGGGACGCCCGCTTCGGCAAGGCTTCTTGGAATGCCGATGTCGTGGTCGAGGCTGAAGAGTGCGGCCACGCTAGCATGGGCATCGATGCTGCTCGTGCCGGTGAGTGCCGCGCCTGCCAGCGCGAGCCGCTCTGCCGCGTCGTCCACGCAGCCCGCCATGACGTACGGCAGCATAATCGCGTTCGCCGTCCCGTGCGCCATCCCGCACAGCGCCCCGAGCGCGTGCGCAAAGCCGTGCACCATGCCGAGGCTGGCGTTGGACAGTGCGACCCCCGCGCACGTGGCGGCGAGCGCCATGTTTCCGCGCGCCTCGAGGTCGTCGCAACGCTGGCAGGCGCGGCGCAGGCTTAGGCCGATCAAACGCATGGCTTCTATGCAGTACAAATCTGCAAGGGGCGTGTGCTGCCTGCCCACGTAGCACTCGATCGCGTGCGTCAGGGCATCCATCCCTGTGGCCGCCGTGAGCGCCGGCGGCATGGAGACGTGCAAGAGTGGGTCCACGAAGGCCGCCTTTGGAAAAAGCGTCGCCCCTGAGGTGCCCAGCTTCATCTTGTGGCCGTCTTTTTCGATGGTGAGCACGCTCGTACCTGACACTTCCGAGCCTGTCCCGGCGGTTGTTGGCACCGCAACAAGCGGCGGCAGTGGCGCCGCCAGGACCCTGCCTGTGCCTACAAAGTCGGCAAAAGGTCGACCTTCGCCCACCGATGCGCCGATGGCCTTGGCGCAGTCCATTGGGCTACCTCCTCCCAACGCCAGAATTGCATCGGACCGCGCTTCCTTAAAGACACACGCCCCTTCTTCCACCATTGCCGGCGTCGGGTCGGCGCCTGCCCCTGCAAAGCGAACGTACTCCAAGCCTGCCTTCTTGAGCGCAGCTACAACAGTCTCGAATGCGCCTTCGTGGCCATTGCCTTCGTGGCCCGCCTGCGCGGATCCTGCATGGTCTTGCTCCTCGTGTCGGTGCCCTGGCCCTGTCACCACGAGCACCTTTTTTGCACCGAGCCCCACCAGTTCCTGCCCAACCTGGTCTGCGCATCCCTCGCCAAACACAATCTTGACTGGAGAGTTGAATGTAAACGCCATCTGAATCTCCCCTAAAAAACCTTATTGCATTCCCATTTTAGTGAGTATATAGTTTAATATCTAGAATTCTACAGGAGGTTTTAATGAAAAGGACTTTAGCTATCCTTCTCGCCCTTTTGGCCGTTGCTGCGGTCGGCGCTCAGAACTTCACTATCGTGAACGGAGCTGAGCCCACTTCGCTAGATCCGCATGCGGTTGAAGGTGTGCCCGAGCACAGAATCTATATGGCTCTGTTTGAGGGTTTGACTATTGCGGATCCAAAAACCAATAGAGCTTTGCCGGGCATTGCTCAAAGCTGGACCTTTAGTAAGGATTTTAAGACCATAACCTTTAAACTTCGCAACGCTACGTGGTCCGATGGAGTGCCAATTACCGCCGACACCGTCGTCAAGTCTTGGCTCCGCAAGATGGATCCAAAGAACGCCTTCCAATATGCCGATCTTCCCGCTATGTACATTGAAGGCGGAATGGATTACCTGTCCGGCAAAGCAGGCCCGGAAGCTGTCAAGATTCGCGCGGTCGACCCCCAGACCTTCGAAGTGAAACTGGTCGGCCCGACCCCCTTCTTCCCCGATATGGTTACCCACTATGCATTCGCTATTGTCCCAATGCATGCAATTGAGAAGTATGGCAACAACTGGGTAAAGCCTGAAAACTGGGTATCCAATGGCCCGTTCGTTCTTAAGGAATGGCGACCTCAGGAGAAAGTGGTTGTCGTCAAGAACAACAAGTATTGGGACGCCAAGAATGTCGCTCTCAAACAGGTCACGTTCATTGCGAACGAAGACCTCAACGTAGGTTATAATCTTTACAAGAGCGGCGCCGCAGACTGGATCGATGCAGTTCCTCTTGAGCTTATGGACGAAATCAAGTTGCGCAAGGATTTCCATGTGGCGCCGGAATATGGCACTTATTACTATATTCTCAACGTGACTCACAAGCCGCTTGATGATGTCCGCGTGCGTAAGGCTCTTGCCATGAGCTTTGATAAAAAGGTTTTGGTCGAGCAGGTTACCAAGGGTGGACAAGTGCCGGCCAATTCGTTTGTACCGCCCAGCACTGGCTACACACCGGCTAAGGGCTACGACTTCAACCCCGAAATGGCGCGCAAACTGCTTGCAGAAGCAGGCTATCCCAATGGCAAAGGTTTCCCCAAACTGTCCATTCTCTATAACACCAGCTCCAGCCATAAGAAAATTGCAGAGTTCATTCAGGCTGAGTGGAAGAAGAATCTTGGAATCGACGTCGAACTTGTTAACCAGGAGTGGGGAACCTACCTCGACACAAGGTCACAGTCACACAACTTTGACATCGCTCGCGCAGGCTGGATAGCAGACTACCTCGATCCTTCAACCTTTACGGACATGTGGGTAACTGGTGGAACGCAGAACGACGGTCTCTATTCCAACAAGAAGTACGATGAGTTGATCGAGAAAGCCAAAACTCAGACTGGTGCCGAGAGAATGAAGACGCTAAGCCAGGCAGAGGCCATCCTGATCGACCAGGATATGGCGATTATTCCAATCTATTTCTATGTAACTCAGAACGTTATCGATCTGGATAAGTGGGATGGCTGGTATCCAAATCCAATGAACGTCCATCCATGGAAGTTCATCCGGCCCAAGACTAAGTAAGCCTCGTGATCAGGACTGATTGATGTATAAAAGCCAGAGGAGACTCTGGCTTTTTTTTTCTGGAATGTGTAGAATCCGCTTTTTACTGGCACGTAGCAGGCACAAGAGAAAATCTTGACTGGCGAGTTTCATTTTTTCGTGATATCATTTTAAATCTTGAGGCCACAAGGCTCTCATGGTTCATAATCTGAAATGCTGACCATCACAGAGACTTACATGAAATGTAGGTTCTTGGTTATGCAGGCAAGAAAGGAGAGTGACCGAATGTCACGTTATATCATTCGGCGAGTGTTAAGTCTGATTCCAACGCTTTTTGTCATCATAACACTAAGCTTTTTCCTAATCAGACTCGCCCCTGGTGGGCCGTTTGCGCGAGAAAAGGATGTGCCGGAGATTATCCTTCAGAATTTGATGAAGCGATACCACATGGATGAACCGCTTGGTAAGCAGTATCTTCGCTATTTGGGCGACGTCCTGCGGTGGGACTTGGGGCCATCATACCGGTACCGGGATCTGACAGTAAACGAGATGATTGATCAGGGATTTCCAGTCTCGATGGAGCTTGGGGTAATCTCGCTTCTGGTTGCTGTTATCTTCGGTGTCTTGGTGGGCATAATAGCGGCTCTTAAGCAAAACAGGTGGCCCGATTACCTGGCGGAATCTATAGCGGTAATAGGAATATCGGTTCCTCTATTTGTCTTAGGACCTGTGCTCCAGCTCTTTGTGGGAATGCAGTGGAAGATTTTGCCTATGGGGCAATGGACGTCGGTACATGGTTGGAAGGCCCTGATTCTGCCGACCATTACACTGTCTGCTCCATATTTTGCTTATATAGCGAGACTTTCACGTGCGAGTATTCTGGAAGTTCTGCGATCCGACTATATTCGTACTGCAAGAGCCAAGGGACTGAAGGAGTCCGTTGTGATTCGTCGCCATGTACTCAAAGGCGCAATGCTGCCTGTTGTGAGTTATTTGGGGCCGGCATTTTCTGGCATCGTAACAGGATCTACCGTTGTCGAGAGTGTCTTCTTAATTCCTGGTATTGGAAGACCCTTTGTGCAGGCTGCCATAAACCGCGACTACACACTTATAATGGGCGAAGTTATCGTGTTTTCGCTCATTCTTGTGTTTGCAAATCTTCTTGTTGACATAGTTTACGGATTCCTTGATCCCCGAATCTCTTACAAGTAGGAGCTAGAGCGATGAGCAACAAAAAACGGCAAGATCAAGCGGTCAACGAATTCAATCAGGTAATGAAGCCAATCTCGCTCTGGGCTGATGCCTGGAAGCGACTACGAAAAAATAAGATGGCTTTCGTCAGTCTGATAATTGTCGGCCTTTACACAATTATATCTCTAGGTGCGCCTTTGCTGACGCAAGCAGGAATTATCTACGACTATAAAGAGCAGCACATAAATAACGCCACGCTACCTCCATCTTTTAGGCCAGCCGGCGATCTGGTAGTTGCAAAACTTGAGAACAGAATCGCGCAGTTGGAAGAGGCAGTAAAAGAAAAAGGACAAGCCGAACAAGATGCAGGCTATAACTCCAGCACGGGTTTTGATTTTGGCGAGCCCTCACCTGGATTGGAAGGAGGAGAAATCAGCCCCCAAGAGAATGGTGAAGCTCCTCAAAGTGCTGAGATGGAATCAGCAACAAATGACTCTGACTATGTAGATCCAAATATCTCATTCTCCTTGGATTTTGGCGGGCATGGTATCGATACTGCATCCGCTGATCCTTTAGTACGAGAGCTTAACTTCCAAAAGGAAAACCTGGAAAAGATCAAGAATGAGATACATACGGATCCTTCTTATAAGAAGGTCTATATTTTTGGCACTGACGATCTGGGCCGAGATCTACTTTCCAGAACCATCTATGGTGGTCGCATATCCATAATGATTGGACTCGTCGGTACGCTTACTGCGGCGCTCGTAGGGATTCTTTTCGGAGCCATCGCCGGTTATATTGGCGGCTGGCTGGACAATGTCATGATGCGCTTTGTGGACATAATGTATGGCCTGCCATACATGCTTATTGTCATTATCATCATGGCCTTTGTCGGCGAAAAGGCTAGAGGCAATTTTGCGATTCTGTTTGTGGCAATAGCGCTGGTGTCCTGGCTGACCATTGCACGAGTTGTAAGGGGTCAGATCATAAGCCTCAAGAACTCGGAATTTGTGGAAGCTGCACGCTCTATGGGTGCCAGTACATGGCGGATAATAACAAAGCATCTGTTGCCAAACACGCTCGGTATAATCATTGTTTATTCCACAATGCTTATGCCAAGCTTTATAATGAACGAATCCTTTCTGTCATTCCTGGGACTGGGTGTTTCCGCGCCAGAGGCTTCGTGGGGAACGCTCGTGTCGGAAGGTGTCAAGGCGATGGAATTCTCATCCTGGCAGTTGCTCGCTCCTTCGATCGCCATGACGTTATTCCTTTTCTGTATGAACTTCCTGGGTGATGGCCTACGCGACGCCTTGGATCCGCAGAGCAAGAACAGAACCTAAACAAGGAGTAAGTCAACATGGCCAATGAAGAAGTTATTCTCCAGGTAAAGAACCTGCAAACATACTTTATGGTGGACGAAGGGATCGTCAAAGCGGTCGATGGTGTCAGTTTTGACCTGCACAAGGGTGAAACCTTGGGGATTGTTGGCGAGTCCGGTTCTGGCAAGAGTGTGACGAACTTGTCCATAATCAATCTAATTCCCAATCCGCCCGGAAAGATCGTGGGTGGTGAGGTGTTGTTCAGGGGAAAGGATCTTCTGAAAATGCCACAGGACGAAATCCGCCAGATCAGGGGAAACAAGATTTCCATGATTTTCCAGGATCCAATGACATCGCTCAATCCTTATCTGAAGGTTTCAACGCAGATGGTGGAGACGATCATGCTTCACCAGAAGCTGGATAAGAAGGCGGCAAAAGAAAAAGCCATAGAGATGCTCATGCTGGCAGGCATCCCTGCTCCAGAAAAGCGAATCGATCAGTATCCGCATCAGTTTTCTGGAGGTATGCGCCAACGAGTCATGATCGCTATGGGGCTTTCGTGCAATCCGGAGATTCTGATCGCTGATGAACCGACAAGCGCTCTAGACGTAACAATACAGGCGCAGATTCTCGAACTCATGTCAGATTTGACGAAACGCCTTGGCACAGCGGTTATTCTTATCACACACTCGCTGGGAGTGGTAGCAGGAACTTGTGACACAATTTGCGTCATGTACGCTGGCAGAATTGTGGAAAGGGGAAGAACCGCGGATATTTTCGAAAATCCGAGGCACCCTTACACGCAGGGTCTGATCAGATCTGTACCACGAATAGACAAAGAAAACGCATATCGGCTTTATTCGATCCAAGGGCAGCCGCCCAACGTTATTGATCTGCCGGACTGCTGTCCTTTCTACCCGCGTTGCGACCGGGCGATGGACATCTGCAAGAAAAAGTATCCTGTGTCGGTAAAAGCAGAAAACGGCAGTGCTGTATCCTGCTGGCTTTATGCGGAGGAGCATTGATGAGCGAAAACGATACTACGTTACTCGATGTGCGCGATCTCAAAATGCATTTTCCTGTTGGTCGTGCATGGCGGGCAAAGAACAAGAGCTATATTTATGCCGTTGATGGTGTAAACTTTAAGATCAAACGTGGCGAAACCTTGGGCCTAGTTGGTGAATCGGGCTGTGGCAAGTCTACCACTGTCAGAGCGGTAGCGCAGTTGTACAAACCAACAGGCGGCGAGGTAATGTTCAAAGGGCAAGATCTTACCAAATTGAAGCCGGCAGAGATGCTCAAGACGCGCATGAACATGCAGATGGTCTTCCAGGATCCGTATGCATCGCTCAACCCCAGAATGACGGCCGGCGAGATAATTGGCGAGCCCATGGAGATTTACAGAAAGCGGCACATGCTGGACAAGAGCAAAGAGGAGTGCGAAGAGCGCGTCGAGATGCTGATGGAGCGCGTGGGGTTGTCGCGGTTTTTTAAGAACCGATATCCGCACGAGTTCTCCGGTGGGCAACGGCAGCGCATTGGTATTGCCCGAGCGCTTGCGCTCCGGCCTGAACTGATGTTGTGCGACGAACCTGTTTCCGCTTTGGATGTTTCGATTCAGTCGCAGATATTGAACCTCTTTAAGGATCTTCAGCAAGAGTTTGGACTTACTTATCTCTTTATTGCGCATGATCTTGCGGTGATTCAGTATATTTCTGACCGAGTTGCAGTCATGTATCTGGGCGTCATTGTGGAGACTTCTAAGGCCAAAGATCTGTATAAGAAGCCACTACACCCGTATACACAGGCTCTGCTTTCTGCAGCGCCGATTCCCGATCCTAAGATAGAAGCCAAGCGGCAAAGGATTATTCTGACTGGCGATGTGCCTTCGCCGGACAAGCAGCGCCCGGGCTGCTACTTCTACGACCGGTGCTGGAAGCACATGGACAAGTGCCTGAAGTGTAGGCCACAGCTCACAGAAATTGAAGACGGGCATGAGGTCGCCTGCTTCCTGTACGATAAGGGTTGATTGCGCTCAAGGATTGGATTGCAAGAATTGCACTCCAAGAATGATGTAATGTCAAAGAAGGCCACCTCTTTGGGTGGCCTTCTTGTCTCTGTTGCGCTTATGTGGGGCTTATGTGGGACTTACGTGGGGCTGGGCAAGGACGCTTCGAAAGCGTTACACAGTGGACACTAAATCCCGGCTTTGTCCCGAATGTAACTGCGGGCCTTGAGCGCGTACTCCAGGGGATTGGCCTTTGCGGGGTCCTGCTCGGCTTCGACGACCCACCAGCCTGAGTAGTTGGCTTTTTTCAGTTCGTCGAAGACCGGAACAAAGTCGATCGACCCATCGCCGGGCACTGTGAAGGCACCCGCTTTGACAGCCTGCAGGAAACTCCATTTTTCTTTTCGCGCCTGTTCGACTACGGCGGGGCGCACATCCTTAAGGTGCACATGTTTGATGCGCGGCGCCCACTTTTTTAAAACCGCGAGGTGATCCTCGCCTGCGAAAACCAAGTGGCCGGTGTCGTAGAGAAGGTCGCAGAGGCCGGGCTCGGTCATTTCCATCAGCGTGTCGATTTCTTCCGCGGTCTGAACGCCGGTGCCCATGTGGTGATGGTAGGTGAGCTGCATGCCTTTTTCTTTGGCGAGCTGGCCTAAGCGATTGAGACCATCGGCAACCATTTTCCATTGATCCTTAGTAAAGACAGGTTTGGCTTCGAAAATCGGGAGCGGTTTGCCCTGAATCGAATTGCCCTGCTCGGAAGCGCCGATCACCCTCGCGCCGACCGCATAGAGAAAGTCGCGGTGCGCTATGAATTCCTTTTCGACCTCTTTTAGTGATTTTGTGGTCAAAAAGGAAGAAAACCAGGCATTGCAAATGGTAAGCCCGCGAAGTTTGAGGGCTTTGTTGAGGACCTCAGGATCCTTGGGATACTTGTTACCCACCTCGCTGCCCTGAAAGCCAGCCAAGGCCATTTCGCTGACACACTGCTCAAAAGGGATGTTGCCACCCAGTTCAGGTAGGTCGTCGTTTGTCCAGCCGATTGGCGCTATTGCGAGTTTTATTGTGCCCATTCTAGATCTCCTTTATTTTGGAATTTCGGAATTCTCGACCTTTCAGAATTTTTTTGCCTTGGCCAATTCTTCTTTCATAATGCGGGCCGCTTCCACAACCTTGGGATTGTCCGAAACCTCGGCAGTACCGACGCGCCACCAGGACTCATAGCTGCCCGTCATGGATTTGGGAGTGACCTTGGTGTCGATGACCACCGGACCGTCGGCCCGCAGGGCGCGGCGCACTGCCCGCCTGAACTCGTCCACGGTGGTGGCACGCAAGCCGAGAGCGCCCCAACTCCGCGAATTGGCGGCAAAGTCTACAGGCACCTTTGGTCCGGTGAGCAGGCCGGTTTCCGGGTCGCGCTTGCGCCATTCGTTGGCAAAATGCTCGATGCCCTGGCTGCCCTGCAGATTGTCGATGCACTGGAACCCGGAATTGTCCAACACCACGACGATGATCTTCTTGCCTTCTTGTACCGCGGTCAGCAGTTCCGTGTGGAGCATGGTGTAGGCGCCGTCGCCGACGATAGCCACCACCTGGCGGTCGGGTGCGGCCAGTTTGGCGCCCAAGGCTGCGGCTATTTCGTAGCCCATGCAGGAGAAGCCATATTCCATGTGGTAGGTGCCTGGGACGCGCACACGCCAGGTGCGCTGCATGTCGCTCGGAATGGAGCCTGAACCAGAAACGACGATGGCGTTGTGCGGCAGAAGCCTGTCGTTGAGTTCGCCCAACGCGCGGATCTGGGAAAGCCCGTTGGGGTCTTCTTGCGCATAAAGCGCATCGACTTCCTGTTTCCAGATGGCGCGCTCGCGCCCAATTTCGTCGCCCCAGGAGGAGCGGTACTTGCGTGCGCTTAAAACGCGCGTGAGCGCGGCGAGGGTGAGCTTTGCGTCGGCAATAAGGGGCTCGGCGTTCATTTTGTAGGCATCGAAGCCCGCGACGTTGATGCCCAGGATTTTGGCTTCGGGGTTCTGGAAAAGCCACTTGGAGCAGGTGGTAAAGTCCCCGAGCCGCGTGCCCACAGCGATAATGAGGTCGGACTTCTTTGCAAGGCGATTGGCCGCAAGGCTTCCGGTTGCTCCAATGCCGGAGAGGTTGTAGGGGTTGTCCCAGGTGAGTACGCCTTTGCCAGCTTGGGTTTCTCCAAAGGGGATGTGCAGCTTCTTACAGAATGCATCGAGTTCTCTGCCTGCGCCGGAGTACCGAACGCCGCCGCCGCAAATGACGAGCGGCCTTTCTGCCGCCGCGACCATGGCGGCGGCGCGCTCAATCTGCTCCCTGGCCGGCGCGCGCCTAACCCAATAATGCACCCGCTTTTCAAAGAACTCCTCCGGGTAGTCGTAGGCCTCCCCTTGCACGTCCTGTGGCAGCGCAATGGTCACCGCGCCGGCCAGTGCCGGATCGGTAAGCACGCGCATAGCGTTTATTAAGGCCGTCATTATTTGTTCCGGTCGCGTTATTCGGTCCCAATAGCGGCTCACGGGCTTAAAGGCGTCGTTTGCGCTCACCGTGCCATCCGTGGGGTCCTCCACCTGCTGCAGCACTGGATCGGGCTGTCTGCACGCAAACACGTCGCCAGGCAGAAAAAGCACCGGAATATGGTTGACCGTGGCCGTGCCCGCCGCCGTCACCAGATTGAGCGCGCCCGGTCCGATAGAGCTCGTCACCGCCATGATGCGTTTGCAGTCGTTCTGTTTGGCAAAGCCAGTAGCCAGGTGCCCTGCACCCTGCTCATTTTTGGCCTGATAAAAGGTGAGCCCATGGTTGCGCTCTGCCAGCGCCTCACCTAAGCCGACCACGACGCCGTGGCCAAAAATGCCTACCACGCCGGCGACGAATTTTGTCTCCTCGCCGTCTACCGACAGGTACTGATTGTCTAAAAATCGTACAATTGCCTGACCTGTGGTCAATCGTACTGTCTTCATTATTGCTCTCCTGTTGCTCATCAAAATTCACCTTGTCCCGCTGCGATTCGCACTAACGGTGCGACGTATCAAGCGAGTCGGCTGCTACTAACGCCTGAATGACCAGATCTTCGCGTTGGGGTCCGTCACCCACTTGTGTGCCTCGGTGACGATTGGGTTCGAGTAACGGTTGCCATCCAGGTGCCGGACTACCCACAGATACCAGAGCGCGTAGCCCGGAGCCGCCACCTGCGGGTGATCCTGCCCGTCACGGATAAGCACCGTGTCCCGGTCGGTAACGACATAGGGGTGTTCGCCGATTATCGCAACGCCGAAGCCTTGTTCTGGCAGTACTCTGTAATGGTAGATCTCTGGTTGCGGATGATGATGTGGCGGGTAGCTCGACCATTTGCCTGGGATGGTGATTACTTCGCCAACCACCAGGTTCGACCACGGGGCGTTGCTGTCGTCAAAGACGGTGCGGACAATGCGCGTGCTTGTTTCGTTCATTGTTCCTTTGCCACGCTCTTCGCTTCGACATTCTTCGGGCGTGTAGAATCGAGGCTCGAAATACCGTGGATTCGCAGTGGCCATCACATAAAGTTCTGCGCCGCCTTTATCGCCGCCATTTGCGCCGTTATCGTCATCGCCATGCTTGCTGCCTTTGTCATGCCTGCTACCACTGCCATCGAGCGCGCGGATTTCAACCTCGACACCGGCTGGCACGCTCAATACTGCCGGGCTTTCGTCGAAGAGGTTCAATCTACTTGCGGTAGCCTTGCCGGTCCGAACCTTGCCGGTGTGCGCATCGTCAAGCCCGCCACTGTCTTTGGTCGTCCATGTGAATTCCACGGTCCCGCGGGCAAGCAAAAACGCCCGTTCGTCTTCCAAGCTTGGACCGCACACTTTGGCTGGACCGCACGCCTCGGCTGGACCGCACGCCTCGGCTGGACCGCACGCCTCGGCTGGACCGCACGCCTCGGCTGGACCGCACGAGGC
>Ga0208825_1001956_pt1 | contig 14442 bp, 18 predicted proteins | sample AD_UKC113_MetaG_FD_184450 | JGI IMG/M metagenome (GOLD analysis project Ga0208825, IMG submission 184450) | Active sludge microbial communities of municipal wastewater-treating anaerobic digesters from Hong Kong - AD_UKC113_MetaG (SPAdes)... | ecosystem: Engineered > Bioreactor > Anaerobic >...
TGGAGTTCTTTTACGGCATTGATGCCGATGAACTACCAAATGACGCAGATGGTCTGAAAGAGCTTGTAATTGAGCAGCTGGAAGCTGAGCTTCCAGCTGAGAGTCTATTCACGGGGTACGCTTATGCGTTCCTCGATGATGTGAATTGGGCAGAGATTGCGGAATGGGTGGGAGCCAAGCATAAAATGACAGAAGGGAAAATCAGGGTATTTGGCCAACATGGCGAGTCTGTTCTTAACATTCTACCCATGAACGAGGATGATGTTCGTGTATGGGTCGAGAAGGGGTCAAACCCTAGCTTATCAGACATGGCCTATGTGGCCAATGATAAGCGGATAGCTCTTAAAGAGTATCCTAAGGGACTTCATCTTGGCGTCGAAAGGAACGATACCAAGATAATACTCTGGAGCTTTGGTCCTTATAATGACGAGGAAGAGAGTCCAGAACCGAAGCTTACTGCCGAATTGACTATCAATGAAGAAGGTCGGTTCGTATTTTTCGAGGGTCCTTGGTGGGCTCTCGTAATCTTGGCAAGCTACTTAGAAGGCCAGCTTGGTTCTGAACCAAAAATATATTTGTTACCGACCAAGTTTCAGAGCTCTGATGAGCTCTGGCCATTTAAGTAACACTTTTCTAAGTCATAGTTTATTCATTCAGACTATAAGGGAGGCCAAGGGGTGTGGAAATACAAGACGATTGACACCAGGACAGTCGAAGGTCTAAAGCAGGCTGAACGCCTGCATAAGGAAGGATGGACTGTGGGAAGCGTAGGCTTCTGGACAATCCAGTTTTACAAAGAGGTGCCTAGTAAACAGGCACCAGATAATTTTGGGGGGCATAAGGGCTCCCAAGGAGGACGACATGGGTGACCAATACGACATCGAGCGCCTTGAACAGGCGCTCGCTCGCTTCAAAAAGGCTCTAGACGCCACGAAGGAGCGACTGGACGAGGTTAAGGTTACTCCGAAAGGGCGGACCTTGTATGTGGTAGGTAGAGACCGACCTCTGCATACAGAGAGTAGGAGGGCAGTATGGAGTTGACGATAAAACTTCGAACACCCTCAGATTATGACACTGTCCAGGACCTTCTGGCCCAAGGCTGGGAGGTCTTGTATATCTCAATGGGCTCAGCCCATCTGGTTAAGAGAGGAGAGAGTTATGACCAGATACGAATGTCTCGAAGGGAAAGTAAACAGCCTGCTAGCAGCCGCTAGAAAGGCTGAGAATATGCAGATAGCTCAAATATGGCTTTCTAAGGCCATCGAGCTGAACAAAAAGGCTCTTGACATGTCTCTTGTAGAGGCATCAAAAGAGCTTGACCGTGGAATCAACTCCCTCGTAGGAGGGAGTAAGTAAACACTAGGGAGGTAGAACCATGTTCTACAAAAACATCAAAGTATTAGGCCCCACCGATTACGCTGAGGACCTGCCCGTCGGCAAGGTAGTCTATCGCTCAGATTACCTTGGAAAACTTTTAGGGTATCTTGGCACGAATAAGTGCAAGACTACCCTCACAGGCTGCGGTATCGATACAGAGGCTCGTGGCTCTGACGAGGACCACCCTTACATCACCACCGAAGGTGGAATAAAGCGGTCTTGGCGGTATATCGCCATTGAAGAGACCAACTTACCAGTCATTGGGGAAGTTAATTCGGATGTCGACAACGACTAAAAACTAGCAATAGGGCCCTCATAGTGAGGGCCTAGGAGGAACGTATGAGATATCCTAACGTTTGGGAAGTAAATCGTGGAGGACCGATAGTCCTTAACGAATATATTGGCGACAATGAGGACCCCATTGTCGGGAAAATATACACCGCTGGAATTAGGAACCAGCGGTTGTCATCAAGTATTATCGTAGAACTGGCGGAGGAGTTTAGAGTCCATCCAGACACGATACGGTCGTCGATTGATGGGTATTCCTATACGACTGGCGTCGTTGTCCGCATAACAAAAGTTACAGACAACTTCGTGAAGTTCAAGGTAAGCTACGAGAACCTATTCATGATTTTGAAGAAGCGGGGGGTTCGCCTAGGAATAGATAACCCAGACAGCAATTACCCACCAAAGGTGGGGTGGACATCGGAGTTTAGTGTCGCTAAAAACAATCTCATCTGCTTCGAACCAAAGAGTGTCCCTATCTTGCCAGTTATCTACAATACAGACAAGGAACGAAACTGGACATTTTTAGGGTATGGCCGTCCGTTAGCATATTATTATTCAACTTTAGGTGATCCGGCTAACGTAGGGCTTTACCTGTACCCAGAGGAAATGTGGCACGGTATTCGGCGTACAGTAAAGCTCTTTGACAGGAGCTTTATTCCAGCTAGAGCTTTTGAAGAGTTTGGAGAGCCCCCCACGAGCTTATATCAAGCTTTGGACTGGGCGGAAAGTGTCTCGAAATGGATGTTGGATACTGGATACATTACTTCTAACCATAGAAGGATAGTCCACGCATCCTTATTCTATATGGTTGAAGATGAGGATATACCCCGTTACCAGCAAATGTTGATGGACCAAGTAATTCTACATAGTGAGGATATTTACTTCAATGTTCCACTGAGTATTGCCTATGAGTATACAGGCATCTATAACTCCAATACATCCTCCATGTGTAATACTGATTCAGTTACATCAGCGCAACTGATGGAATACACCAAGGCTGTTATATTAGGTCAGCTGGATACTTTGGTTAACTTCGAGGTAAAATCTCCAGAAAAGATATTCACAAAGGAACTCTGGCACCAACTGTCCGGTACCAGTGGGGATGACCGATTACCTTATAGCCGGAACTTTAGATTGAGTCCAGCTATTCTTAGTATGACCTGTCCAATATGTGGACAGCCTATCTACAGGTGGAAGCTTCAGTCTGGTCCGCTTGGTAAAGTCTTAAGAAAACATGAAGATGGCTCTATGGTGATAACACTAGTACACAAAGCATGTGTATCAATTCTACCTCATTATAGAGATAATCCAGGATTAAACGCTATATATGCGTTCGGAGCTTCCCATTCCGTATTAGAGGAGGAGGGTCGTATGATTACAGCTGCACAGGCTCAATCTCTTGGGGTAGACATAGAGCAGCCTGTAGAGGATGTGCTGTTTCCAATACAGCACAATATATGTAATCTTGATGTTCTGGTAAGTGCTGAAATTGTGGATAGGCATTCCCACCAGTGTTCTATTTGTGACAACCCTGTCATTCTTCTCGGAGAGAATGGCCGAAAGGATTATATTAGAGTCTACACACGGAATAAAAGGGGTCTTATAGTAATCTGTAAAGATTGCAAGAACAATGATAATGCACTCCGGACTGTGTCGAGCCGGCACCAGTCGAGTGCCCGAAATACCCCATATCCACAGTATTGCGATGGAGAGGGCCCAGGTACCCCAATCTATGGCATTGAGCTTGAGGTCGATATCAATAATGTTTTCATCGAGGAAGATGTTCTTCACAATAGAATTATTAACAGCCACGATAGCACTAGCCCAGAAGCTCAGCGACATGGTGTCCTAACTGCTTTGTCCAACATCATGTCACGCTTGGGTGTTGAAGCAGAGACTGATGGGTCTCTTAGTGATGCTGGTATCGAGTTTGTTTGGCAACCGAGAACACTGAAGAAATGGATTGAACAGCTTCCTGAGATTGAGAAGTTCTGTAAGATATTGAACTTCTACTACTATGCAGGACACGATGTTAAGGGGACAGGCTTACACGTTCATGCCTCAGCCGCCTTCGACAGTATACCTAACAGTTTCTCAAGAAGCGTTGCAATTTACTTCGCTCAACTACTGTTAGCTGCATACACAAAGGATGCTATACTGTTTACCCGAAGAAACATTGACTCTCTGAGGCAATGGGCTAGCCTTTGGGATTTGCAGAGCACAATCAGAGACTATCTAGCAGGGTCAAGTTATCCCAACTGTAGGGCTGCTATCTCCTTCGGTTCGACCGGTAAAACATTTGAATACCGTATGTTTAGGTCTACCTTAAAGGCGTCCACAATTGTAGCTTCAATTGGTCTTGTAGATGCAATCGAAAGTTTCATAATGAGGAATGCCCAGAGTTGGGACGATGCTTTACAGCGCGCTATTGATACATACGATGCCGTACGGGATTATAGAGACGATGTTGAGTCTTATACCTTTGGGTTATCAGACCAAGACTTAGTTACAAAGCTGCGGGATAGTAGGGATAAGATACTCCTTGACAAACCAGTGGCGATGCTACTTGCTATGCGTTATGCCGATGTTCTCAGCAACTGGACAAATATTCAGTTTGTGGGGAACCATGATGATGACGACGATCTTCAGGTACTTAACAAGGTTATAACGTATCAGACCAAGATAAAAGAGGGTCTGGGTCTTCCAACTAATCTCCAAGTCGGGTCGAATGAACTGGAGTTAATTAAGGCTTTGGACGACTTTATTCATCCAGAGGTTAAGAGTATTATAAATAACTATGTGGCTAACATAGTCACCAAGTACGGTCAGTTTGTAAGCACTGACTATCACGAAATTACTGCGTAGGAGGCAGACAATGTGCGTAATCGTATACAAACCCTTTAATAAAGCGCTTCTCAAAAAGCGTGATTTCAAGCTAATGTTTGAAGCTAACCCCCACGGAGCTGGCTATGCTATCCAACGTGATAAGAACGGTGCTGTTATGTTTCGGAAGGGACTTATGACCTTCGAACAATTTTGGGGGGCACTCCAAGAGGACATAGAGCTTATGGGAGCTGAAGCCTTCAAGGCTGGTCAGGTTGTAATCCACTTTCGTTATGGAACACATGGAAACAATACTGAGCCGCGCTTAACACATCCGTTCCCAGTATCTTCAGACTTTGGAACTCTTGTCCAGTTGAACGGTTTTGCTTCCAACGTTGTCTTTCACAATGGAGTCTTCCATGAGGATTATTTTCGTAAGTCTTTTAGAAGATTCTATCCTATCAACCAGCCAGCAAGCATGATAGGCCCTGAGCATGGGTGGTCTGACACAATGGAGTGGGTTGCTGAGTTTCTATCTCCACTCATGTCTCTCGCAATCTTAAATCCCTTAGACCGCCCAGAGTTTAACAAACTTGTTGCCAATAACATTGGTGCATCAAGAGTAATCATCATGGGAACTTGTGGAACGAAGCTTTATGGAAATTGGATAGAGTATAAGGGTTGTATGGTATCGAACCTGAACTGGCAAGCTGGTTGGAACTATCGTGTACAGAAAGCTAAGGAGAAGGAAGCAAAGAAGACTAACAAAGGAGGTTTGAAGACCAGTGATGAACGAACTAAACAGTTACTTGACCACCATCCTATTGACCCTCTTGCTATGCTTGACAATAGTTATGATAGCTTTGTGGGGGTATACCCTAGGACGGGAGAGGGAGACGATATTCTTGACGTCTCTTTCATGGAAGGAGATGAAATATGGTGATGGGACGCCTGCACATAAAGTCACTTATATCACGTATTCTGGGGTTCAAAGAGAGTACCAATTCTGCGACCTTAACTATGACAAGTTCGAAACATTCATTGTCGAGTACCTCCTCAAACACTACGAAGTGGTCCCAGCAAACAGTGAACTCAAGGCCCGTCTCATACAACTGGAAAAATCCTATTCCAAACGCAAAGGTCCCTATAAAGTCAGCAACTGAACTACGCAACTATTTATGTAGGACCTTTACAACTTGGAACGGATACCCTATCATAACATTTAGACTGGATTACAAGCGGGATACAGTATGGGCACACGTCCTTATTCCTGCGACTGGTGAGCACAAGAAACTCTTCTTTGGCTATATCGGAGATGTTTCTTGGAATGTTCAGCATGGATTCTATGAGAAAACCTAAGCTCGTACGGGCTTAGATATATTGCCTTGACAGCGGGCATAACAATAGCTGTCAAACATTACTGGTTAGCGTTGAATGAAGGGTAAATGGTTGAAGGGTGGTTCAACTCCACCCCACCCTTATAGTCCGACAACGGTGTTTCGGCCCGTGTCGTTTGTCATTGGCTCCTAGTCCCTGAGACCATAGGGGCTATATGGAAGAAGCCAGGAAATCTAAGAGTAAAAGAATGGTCGGAGATTAGAAGCGGCGCATAACAACAGCTTCAACTCGACTCACTACGTTCGCGAGTTAAGCCCTTGTTGGGCGGATTCTTTAGCAGTCTACCCGCCTTTGGCGACTAGACTGACACGAACTAAACCGGAGGTAACGGAAATGGATGACGTAACATTAAAGGAACTGCTTTTCTCTCTGTCATGGTCGGCTTGGTCTTGCTACCATAATCGTAATGCAACAGAGATTTTGCAAAAACACTTCCCTAATGTAGATGCCAAAGCGTTGGTGCATAACTTTTGCGCTGTGATTGATTCTCCACCAGGAGAAGGTAGCCCAAAATAGCGGCGCCTAACAACTGCTTCAACCTGACTTCGCAGGTTAAGCAAATGTTATGCGGATTCTACGCCAGATAACTTGTTATCTGGACTCCGAACGGTCGGAGATAAGGAAAAGCTGTTCAATTCGGCAATCCGCAAAAGGGCAGGTTCGATTCCTGCTCGGTTGTTGAGGGCTGGAGCGGAGGGAGTTGGGTTCGAGTCCCAATGATACAGGCGAGAATGGAAAAAGACCCTATCTTGCTAACTCAGGGAGCAGTAACACAGGGATGCGGCTGTAACGCATAACAACTGCTTCAACCTGACACCTGCGGTGCAGGTTAAGCAAATGTTAGCCATATCGTCCACGGTATAAGCGCAGGGGGCGCTTATACCGATTACCGACCAAGCCCCATTGGAGGTGTTGCGAATGAAATCATATATGAGTAAGAGTAAAAAGAAATGAAAGACGTAATTATAATCCAAGGCGACATGCAGGACTTTGTTGTCAAGGTCCGCAAGATAGGTCGACACGTCATCGTATCGACGAGCAGTGAACCTGTTGCACGCAATGTTCACAGAACCATTGTAGAGGTGTACACAACGTCAGATGAGCCAAGGATAGGCTTCGTTGACACTAACGATAAATAAACATTGGAGGACTTATGGAAATACGAAAACTCACATCATTCGATGATGTGCGTGAAGTTGCGTTCATCACAGCTCGCATTGACCGGAGTGAGCTCAAGCATGGGGCACATGGCAAGACTGCTGCCTTCTACTTCAAGGCAGAACATTCACCCATTCGAGCCTTTGTTATCCGAATGATAGCGTTAGGGCTACCAAAGCGTGTGGTTTCTCATTTGGTTAGGCACGTTCACAGTGTTCCTTTCGTATCATCTTCACGCCCAGATTGGTTTCCAGAACATAAAGACGATGACGTTGCCGACTTGGCTCAAGATTTTAACGCACAAGCTCTTATTGATATGGCACGCAAACGTCTTTGTCGGCGCACTTTTCACGAAACACGTAAAACTGTAGAAGAGCTGAAACAAAAACTCATGGAGAGCGACGATGATGTTCTGAGGGAACTTGGTAAAGTCCTCGTTCCTAACTGTATCTACCGGTGTGGATGTCCTGAAGGTAAGAATGAGTGTGGCTTTTATAAACACTTTATCTCTGCAACCCCAGTATCTGCTCTTCATCAGATAGACACTCGATACGACCTATACAACAAAAGTTTTCTAAAGCTCACTTAGAGCTTTAATATAAGTATTTGCTACATAAGCAAATACTGTCCCGTGGGAGCCTCGTGTCAAACATCCATTAGGCGGAGCCTATTCGGTTCAAACCCGAAACGGGACATTTGTCATTAAATGACAAGGGGGTTTATATGCAAGATTTGCAGGAAACACGACGAGAGAGTAGTCGTGGGTTTCACTTTATCAACACGTATCAATCGTGTCCAAGAAAGTGGTACCTTCGCTACCCTTGCGGGCTTTTACCAAAGTATACTGGGAAAGCGCTTATCTTTGGGAAAGCATGGCATAATGGCCTAGAGCAGGTCTATCTAGGGAAAGGGTACGATGCTGGGTTAGCAACGCTGAAACAAGAGCTGCTTGATATGCAGGGCGAGTATCAAAACCAATCGGACTTTGAGTCAGATTACACAAGAGCTGACATCCTGTACGAAGCTTGGTATTCAGAAGTTGGCCAGAAGCTCCTGGACGAATACACAGTCCTTCATGTCGAAGAAGAACTCTATCCATCTGTTGGCGGGCTCTTCACGATGACTATTCGGCCAGACGCAGTTATTAAGCGCAAGTCAACCGGAGAGATATTCATTGTGGAGCACAAAACAACTGCTTACTCCATCGCAAACATGGTATCCAATGTGAATACTCAGGACCAGATAACAGCGTATATCTGGGGCTTACTCCAGACAAAACCAGAGTACAAGCTCAACTTCACTGGTGTATTGCTGGATGTGGCATTTCTACAGATGCGTAATGGTGTCCCAGCTAGAACTGGGGCGCAGGTATCACAGACTATCCTTTATCGCAACGAGACGGCCCTCGGAGAGTTTGAGCTAAATATGTTAGGGCTCTTTAACGAACTCGGTCAGAAGGTCAAGATGCTCTCATCTTGCCCCCCAAAATCGTCCGATTTCTTGATGCTTCAGGCTCAGATGTTTCCACGGAATGGTACGAGTTGTTCGCTGTTTGGTTGTGAGTATGAGGATATTTGCAGGTCAAGGATTGTACCATCACTAAACCAAAGCTTTCCGTTGTACACGGTGGAGCCTTGGGAGGGTTGGACAATAAATGAGGAGAAGGAGGATTAGCATGATGAAACCATACAGACAGCTGGAGTTTTGGACAGACGCAGAGCTCAAAGAACTTCAGAAGAAGAATGGTTCCTCGAGGTCAATGGCAAACAAGATAGCGGAGTTCATCGCTTCGTGTATTGCTGGATTGATATTGGGTTGGGTGATTTATAGTTTATTAAACCATTAGGAGGAAATATGGCTACGTATTCATCATTCATATCCGCATTTGTCAGTGCGGACCAGACTAAGACATTTCGTGTCTTAATCTACGGTAACCCAGGTTCAGGGAAAACTTCGCTGGCTGGTTCTTTTCCAAAGCCCCTTATCATAGACACAGATAAGGGTTTGCGTTCGTTGGCTTCAAACACAAATGCTGACATCAAAGTATTCTCTTTGCCCAGCAATCCAAGTGCTCCAGTGTTTAACACAATTTACACGTTGCTGAACGATGCTCGCATGGGTCAGGGAGACTTTGCCCCTAACGGACCTCTGGCTGACAGACAAACCATTGTCATTGATACAATATCTGCTCTTGCAGATGAATACCTATTGAGAGAGATAATGCTCCAGAACAAGCGGGACCCGTTGGTAGATAAAGCTCAGTTTGATGACTATGGACGTCTTAAAACAGAACTTTCCCAAATTGGGAACCTTCTGAAGGATGTCTCCCAGAAGTTCTACGTTGTAGTCACAGCTCTGGTCGATGAGGAGAAGGACGAACTAACTGGTGCTCTTGAAGGAAAGCCGCTAATGACTGGTAAGTATCGAGACCTTATTGGTGGTGTCTTTGACGAAGAGTATTATCTTGAAGTAATTGATACTGGGGCTGCCCCTAAGTACGTTCTTTATGCTACTAAGTATCGGTGGTATGAAGCAAAGACCAGGCTACTCAAAGTTAACAAGCTGGAAAATCCAAGTTTTGCAGTATTACAGCAAAATCTACGAATTCCTGCAAAAACAACTTGACGACAAAGAAAAGTCGTAGTATGCTCATAAGACCTGACTTTCGAGACGGCTTTCGTATGAGGCCACGAAAGCAGGGTGAGAATATAGGAGACCATTATGGCTCTGTTTAATGCAAAAGCGTTGAAGGACGCACCCGTAACCCAAACTCTGGAACCTGGACGGTATCAGGTTCGTATTGTGAAGGCAGCTCGTACTGCCTCTAAGCGGACATCCACACCTGGTATAGAGCTTGAGTTTCAGGTAGTCCTCGGACCAATTCAGTCCAATGGGGCTGACCCTCGCAATCGCCACATCTTCGATACAATCTGGGCATCGACCAACCCTGAGAAAATGGGGCCCTTCCTTGCCAAGATAAAGAAACTGGCTATCTGTACCAACTTCGACCTTAGTCAGGCTGAAAGTATGACTGACGACCAGTTTGAGGAAGCCCTGCTTGCTCATCTCCTTCAGAAGGAACTCATTGTTAAAATTAACAATGAGGAATACAATGGCAATCTTCAGGAACGTGTTCAGGATTTTGCACCGTTAGCTTAACGTAATCAATGGGAGAGCGTATGCTCTCCCTATCTTTTTCTAGGGAGGCATAAATGGCAGTACGACTTGATAGAAGCAATCTCAGCATAGTGACTGACGAAATTAAAACACGAAGGACTTTTGAGGCAACTGTAGAAGATATAGGTGAAGTCTTTTCACAGCTCCCTTATAGCGCAGTTGCAATCTTTAAGAATAAACTCGATGAGAGCTCTAAGGAAGAACATGGTCAGTTGGCTATCGTGGCTAACGTACCTTCTGTCAGCTTTCTTCTTCAATCCTTGCATTCAATAGCCCGTATTATCTACGAGGCTACTGAAGAGGCCGACAAGAACATGATACCTCAAATTGAACGTGAGCTGTTTGATGCCGTTGCTTATAAGTCAGACAATTTTGATTTGGAAGTAATCAAGAGGAAGTGAGATTGGCGTAATAGGGTAGGCTGGCGCATTGCGGGGAGGTTCGATTCCTTCCCCTACTCATCAGATGTCCCTAGACCGGAGAAAGTTTGGGGGGCAAACAATCGAAGGCTACGGACACTGGGGCTCCCCCTATGGGGAGCCTATTTCTTGCTTTGGGGTATTACTATGCCAAAGGTAAACATTCCTAAAAACACATGGATAGATAGCATATCCACTGTATTCTTTGACCAGGGATACCATGCTGGACGTTATGGTATCGAGTTATACTTTTCCGGAGGGGACTGTCCATCTCCAGAATTTGCTGCTGAAGTTGTCGAAAGTGTTCTAAAAGTGAGAATGAATGAAAATCCTGAGTTGTACCCGATTATTCGTTTCAGGGGTTTATTTTCACGTACTGGAGCTGAGGATATTCGAGCTCTTATTAAGCTCTTTTCCAGATGGGGTTTTAAGGTTCACGTCCTCATGAAGGACGACACCACTGTTCCTTGGTTTGATGAGTGCCACTGGAAAGTAGTAATCATTGAGAAGCCCCGCTTATTGAACGTAAGTGCCAACGAAGTCTGGTACATACCATTACAACAAACAGAAGTACCTGAACCTGCCTTTCCGCCAAACACAGACTATAAACTTTATATATTAAAGGGTCTTCCTCAGACCACCACTTTGAACTTCATGTGTACTTGCAAACGACTTTGGTCTCTTCTTTAGGAGGGTGTCATGTACCATCATCGAACTGAATCACGTTGCTCATTATGCCCATTAAACGGGAAAAAAAAGGTTGTTGGTGTTAGTCCTGACGTAGGAAGGCCCCTGTTTGCCATCTTTGGGGAAGCCCCTGGAGCTGACGAAGAAAACCTTGGTGTTCCTTTTGTCGGCGCTTCAGGTTCCATGCTAAACTGGGCTCTCAAAACAAATAATATCAACCGCAATATGTTGTTCATAAGCAATGTTATTGCTTGTCGTCCGCCAGAAAATGACATCAACTCGAACGAAGGAAAGTATGCGATACCCGCGTGTCGCTCCGGCTTCTTTGTTGACCTCGAATATCTGGCTTCAAACAACGTAACAACGATTATGGCTTTAGGGGCAACAGCTTCTAAGGCTTTTGGTATTGATACACCAATTACCAAAGCTCGTGGCTCTGTATACACCTATGTTTTCAACAGACCATCTGGAGAAACCTTTAAGTTCTTTGTGATACCGACATATCACCCTTCTTATGTCATTCGAAAGCACTGGAAGAAATCTGGTGGAGGAACCGCCGATAACGCTGTAGCTTGGTTATCTGACTTTGAGAAAGCTGCTCGTATTGCTAAAGATGGTTGGGAGAAGCCTAAAGAAGAGTTCAATCTCAGTCCTACTCCACAGGATGTTGAGAACTTTGTTGCTAGGGCTATTAAAGAGAATAGACGGATTGGGCTGGATACAGAAACAACATCACTTAACCGTTCTCTCGCTACTATTGTGGTCTTAGGGCTTGCTGACTCACCAACCAGTGGTATCTGCATACCGTTCCGGACAGCGCCAAATATGCCTGCATATACAGCCTCTGGATGGGCTCGCATAGAGAAGGCCCTAAACAAACTCTTTCAATCCGATGTTCCCTTTGTTGTGCAGAATGCCCTATACGACTTACCAATCTTGAGACGATTAGGATTTCCTGTAAATCCTGACCACGTTGACGATACAATTATGCTTCACCATACCATATCGCCTGAAGCAGAACATAACTTAGGGTTCATTACGTCCATCTATGGAGAAACACCTTATTGGAAAGAGACTTTTTTAAGCAAAGAAGGCTCCATCTGGGATATGGACCCAACTGAACTTCGCACCTACAACATGCGGGACTGCGTTGTACTACTTCAGATATATGACCGCATGGTGACTGATATAAAGAAAATGGGCTTATGGGACTTTTATAACGAAGAGGTCAAGCCCCTTCTTGCTCCTGTGTTAGAGATGACTGAGCGAGGTATTTATATCAACCTCACTAAGCTCCACAAATGGAAACAGGGTGTTGAGAAGCATATTAACTCTTTACATAGCAAGCTTTTAGAGTTAGGTAATTTGCCATCGGAGTTCAACCTTGACTCAACAGATGATATGCGATGGTTCCTTTATGGTCAGCCTTCAAAAAAGTTTGAGCGCTTGGACGAGCTAAGTTCGATTACAGAGCAGTTTGCACTACGAGAACGAATGCTTCGCGAGGCTAAGGCTGCTCTAAATGAGTTTGAGTCTGTTGCTTGCCCCCCAAATTGTTCGACGAAGGAAGAGTTAAAGTGGGTCAAGAAGCGTGATAAACTCATAGTGGCAGTTCATAAGGCTGAAGCTCAGCTTAATCGGATGCGAGAGGGGAAGAAGTATCAGGAGTACATGGAGCTTCTAAAACTGAAAGAGCAGGTAAAGCCATTGTATGATGTTACCAAGGCTGGATACCAGCTTAAAGAGACAGAGACTGGCCTAGCTGCTGTTAACAGCGAATCGTTACTCATGCTGAAAAGTAAGCTTCTTAATCGACGAGAAACGATTAAGGAGTTCACTCGTAAAGATGGAAGCGATGAGTTGCAAGACTTAGAAAAATTACTCAACTGGTTGAATATGTTTGAAGAATATAGAAAAACACAGAAACTGTTGAGTTCCTTTACAAAGTATTCCCCTGACTTAGATGGCCGTATTAGGCCGAACTGGAAAATGGCAGGTACTGCAACCGGTCGTCTTTCATGTCAAAATCCTAACTTAATGCAGTTACCAAAGGCTAGTGAGGATGAGGGAGACTTATCCAATGCTGTTCGTGACTTTTTTGAAGCTGCCCCTGGATATTCATTCATATCTTGCGACTACGTCAACTTGGAAGTTTACATCCTTGCATTTGAGACGTTAGACCCTGGGTTGCTGTTGGTTACTGACCAAGGGTTGAACATTCACGACCTAAATACCAAAAGTCTTTTTGGTATTGATGAGACCCATCCTAAATGGAAATCGTATAGAAAGGCAGCTAAAGTATTCCAGTTTGGTCGTCTTCAGTATGGTGGGAGTGATGAGGGTGTTTATGAGAAGGTGCTTATTCAGGCTCCCGATGCTGACCTAACGTTAGCCCAATTCAAAGAAGCTTCTAAACGATGGTTCAGTGAACATGAGGCTTACGTAAAGTGGTATGAAACGCTTAAAGAGGAAGTATTGTCTACTCGACAAACTAAGACAGGATTTGGTAGGATACGGACCTTTCTTGGAAACGAGAGCGGTATTATTAGAGAGGCACTATCTACGCGTATCCAAGGGTCAGCTGCTTCTCTGGTAAATAGGGCTATGCGACGGATTTTTGATAGAGTTAGGCAGGAAGGGTTAACAGCTTACTTTGTTCTTCAAGTTCATGACCAGTTGGTTATGGAAGTTAAGGATGAGCATATCGAGCGAGTAAAACAAATTATGGTAGAGGAGATGCAACGCCCGTTCATGTTTAGAGGATTTGAGCGACGAGTTGCAGTAGACCCCTCAGTAGGTAAAACATTTGGGGAGGTATAACATGGGGGAATGGGATTTTGCACTTAATTCAGCCCTGGCTGAGCCAGAGACTGACGAAGATGTTGTGACAAGCGCCTTTCATTCTGCAACCAAGTCATCTGGGGAAAAGCGAAAACGGGGGCGACCGTCAAAGTCCCATGGGTCCCAACAACAGGAAAGTTTGGGGGGCACTGAAGAGAAGATAGTGGACTTTGAGGTAGGGAAATACGTAAAGGAAGCTGTCTCTCAGATAATGGTTGTTCGGAACGAAGAGAACGTACGAAGACTTTCAGAGACACGAGTTGGGTTCCATGAA